>Ga0207952_1000481_pt1 | contig 31642 bp, 27 predicted proteins | sample SubbioR12Aug_8Ca_FD_184831 | JGI IMG/M metagenome (GOLD analysis project Ga0207952, IMG submission 184831) | Serpentinite rock and fluid subsurface biosphere microbial communities from McLaughlin Reserve, California, USA - CR12Aug_8Ca (SPAdes) | ecosystem: Environmental > Terrestrial > Deep... | reverse complement strand
CGAGGCCAGAACTATCGACGACCTGTGGAAGGCAGTCGGCTCAATCTGTGATCTCTACTCACCTGTAGAGTGCTGGAACTATCTACAAGCCGCTGGATATGTTGCAGATTAAACGCTCACTGCTCTAGAGCAACACCCCGCGCCCCACATCCCGCGCATTGATCGCGCCCGAAAGCCCCAGCGCGGTCTTCATGTCCTGCTTCATCAAGCCAAGGTAGCGGGTCAGCGCGGCCTCGCCGCCGGCGGCCAGCGCCAAGGCCCAGGGGCGGCCGATCAGCGCGGCTTTGGCCCCCAGCGCCAGCGCGCGGACCAGGTCTTGCCCGGTGCGGATCCCGCCATCGACCAGCAGGGTGGTCTCTCCGCCCACCGCATCGGCAATGTGCGGGAGCATTGACGCAGTCGAAGCGACGCCGTCGAGCTGGCGGCCGCCGTGGTTGCTTACCACCATGCCGTCGGCCCCGATTGCGACCGCAGCCCGCGCATCCTCGACATCGAGAATGCCCTTGAGCACCAGGTTGCCCCTCCACACCCCGCGCAGCCATTCGATGTCCTTCCAGGTCACCGAGGGATCGAACTGCCCGGCCATCCACTGCATGAAATTGGCGATGTTCCCCGATCCCGTTCCGGCGACATATTTGGCCACCGTGCCAAGGCCATGCGGACGCCCGCGCAGGCCGACATCGAGCACCCAGCCGGGGTGCAGGGCATAGTCGATCGGCCCGGCGCGCAGCTTGCCCCAGGGGCTCAGTCCGCCGGCCATGCCGTTGCGGATATCGCGGTAGCGGGTGCCGAGCACGGCGAGGTCGATGGTGAAGGCCAGCGTGCGCACGCCCTGATCCCAGGCGCGCGCGAGGATATCCTGCACCACGCCGCGGTCTTTCAGCATGTAGAGCTGGAACCAGAACGGCTTGTCAGAGACGGCGCCCACTTCCTCGGGCGCGCAGACCCCGACCGTGGTCAGGCAGAACGGAATGCCCGCCGCGTCGGCGGCGCGCTTGGCCTGAACCTCACCGCGCCGCGCGGTCATTCCGCCCATGCCGACCGGAGCAAGCACCAGCGGCATGGCGAGCTTTTCGCCAAACAGCTCGACCGAACAGTCCAGCTTCGAGGCGTCGCGCAGCGCTTTCTGGGTGAGCTGCACGGCCTCCCAGTCGGCAGTGTTGCGGCGCAATGTCACCTCGGCCCCGGAGCCTCCGTCGATATAGTCGAACAGGAACCGTGGCAGGTGCCTTTCCGCTGCACGGCGGAAATCGGCGTAACTGGCGGGCAGGAGGTTGAGGCTTTCACCCATAGTCAGAAATCCAATCCACTATTTCCGTTCGTCCCGAGCGAAGTCGAGGGACCGCTGCGCACGCTGCCCCTCGACTTCGCTCGGGGCGAACGGGGTGGGGGCTAGAGCAACGCCTCGATCAGCCGTGGCCCCTTGGCCGCCAGCGCATCGGCCAGCGCCGCGCGGAAGCCCTCAGCCGCATCGACCCGCACTGCCGGCACACCCATGCCTTCGGAAATCTGCGACCAGTTGATCGCCGGGTTCTTGAGGTCGAGCATCGACAGCGCCTTGGGGCCGGGGTTCTGCACGCCGACCCGCATCAGCTCGATATTGAGGATCGCGTAGGAGCCGTTGTTGAGGATGATCGTGGTCACATCGAGCTGCTCGCGCGCCATCGTCCACAGTGCCTGCACGGTGTACATCGCCCCGCCATCGCCGTGGAGCGCGATCACCTTGCGGTCGGGGCAGGCGACCGCGCAGCCTACCGCGAGCGGCAAGCCCTGGCCAATCGAGCCGCCGGTCAGTTGCAGCCAGTCGTGCTTCTTCGCGCCCATGCAGGCCAGCATCGAGGCCCCGCCCTGGGTCGCGCCTTCGTCGGAAACGATGGCGTTCTCGGGCAGCAGCTCGGCCAGGATCGCGCCGAGGTTGGCGCTGTTGAGGCTGCCTTCCTGTGCGGGGAAGCTGGAGGGTTGCTGGATCAGTGCGGGTTCGGCGGGAGCGTTCAGCGCGGTGGCCAGGCCCGACAGCGCGTGCATTGCATCTTCGCGCAGGCTGGCAAGCCGCACCAGTGCTGCGCCTTCGGGCGAGAGCCAGCTGGGCTTGCCGGGATAGGCGAAGAACGAAACCGGCGGTTCGGTGCCGCAGAACACGATCGTTTTGAACTCGGCCAAGAAGGCCTGGGCCTGCTCGCCGAAATAGGGCAGCTTTTCGACTGCGACCCGGCCCACGCCGCGCTGGTGGCGGGTGGCAAACGTTTCGGCGACCAGCCGGCAGCCGGTGGCGGCGGCGATCCGTCCGGCCTCAACCAGGGCCTCTTCGCGCAGAGCCCGCCCGCCCAGGAACAGGCATTTGGGGCCTTCGCCGTCCTTCAGCGCGGCGGCTGCGGCGGCAATTGCTTCGGCAGGGCTCTTCGATGGGGCAGGGACCGTCAGCGGTGCCGCGGGGGCCGAGCCTTCGGTCCAGGCGTGGTTGGCCGGGACGATGACGGTGGCGACCTTGCCGGGATAGCCTTGTGCCACGGCGAAGGCTTCGGCGCCGGCCTGGGCCAGATCACGCTCGGACGTGGAGGTCCGCACCCAGTCCGACATTGGCCGGGCGACACCTTCGGTATCCGAAGTCAGCGGAGCGTTGAAATGCTTGTGATAGGTCGCATGCTCACCCACCATGTTGATAATCGGGCTGCCGGCCTTGCGGGCATTGTGCAGATTGGCGAGGCCATTGCCGAGGCCCGGGCCGAGGTGCAGCAAAGTCACCGCCGGCTTGTCAGCCATCCGGCCATAGCCATCGGCCGCGCCCGTCACCACGCCCTCGAACAGCCCCAGGATTGCGCGCATCCCGTGCTGGCGATCGACCGCGGCGACCAGCTGCATTTCGGAGGTGCCGGGGTTGGCAAAGCAAACCTCCACTCCGCAGGCGTGCAAGGTTTCGATGAATGCTTCGGCGCCGTTCATGTGGGTCAATCCTCCCTGATTTTGCGCAGGCTATCCGCTCTTTTGCGTCACGCGCAAGCGCGATCGACAGCAAAGTGGCAAAGCCGACAATTCCGAGGCAACTTGACTTTGCTCGCCGCATCGCTTGGACTGACCCATCGGTCGATGATCGATTGCGGATTTGCCGACGTTCCGCTGATTTGCGAGGCACGATGAACCAGCTTTCCCACGCCAAGGGCACCGATCAGCCGCCGCTGCTGGAATATACGATCGGCGCGGCGCTGGAACAGGCGGCAGCGATGTGGGGCGACAAGCTCGCCCTGGTTTCGCGCCACCAGGGGATCCGCTGGACCTGGGCGCAGCTCAACGCCGAAGTTGACCGGGTGGCCACCGGCCTGCTCCACGAAGGCGTGGTCAAGGGTGACCGCGTCGGGATCTGGGCGCCCAATTGCGCCGAATGGACCGTGATCCAGTTCGCCACCGCCAAGATCGGCGCGGTGCTGGTGACGATCAACCCGGCTTACCGGGTCAGCGAGGTCGAGTATGCACTGAACAAGGTCGGCTGCTCGGTGCTGGTCACCGCAGCCAGCTTCAAGACCAGCGACTACATCGGCATGTTGCACGAACTGGGGCCGAAGAAATTGCCCTTCGTGCGGCTGATGATTTCGCTGGGCGCTGAACGGCACAGGGGGTTCATGCCCTGGGCCGACTTGCGCCATCAGGCCCAGGCCCCCCGTCTGGAAGCGATCGCCCGCACGCTGGACCCGGGCGATGCGATCAACATCCAGTTCACCAGCGGCACCACCGGCTTTCCCAAGGGTGCGACGCTGACCCACCACAACATCCTCAACAACGGGCTGATGTGCGGCCGCCAGATCAAGCTGACCCCGCAAGACCGGATCTGCATTCCGGTCCCGCTGTACCACTGCTTCGGCATGGTCCTGGGCAACCTGGCGGCGCTGACCACCGGGGCGGCGATGGTCTATCCCGGCGAAGCCTTTGATCCGAGCGCCGCGCTGGAAGCGGTCCAGGCGGAGGGCTGCACCACGCTCTATGGCGTGCCGACTATGTTCATTGCCGTGCTCAACCAGTTTGAGCTTGATACCTACAATGTCTCAACCCTGCGCACCGGGATCATGGCCGGATCGCCCTGCCCGGTGACCACGATGCGCGCCGTGATCGACAAGCTCAACATGCGCGAAGTGACGATCGCTTACGGGATGACCGAGACCAGCCCGATCACCACCCAGACCGCCACCGACGACCCGCTGGAGGAACGGGTCGGCACGGTTGGGCGGGTCCATCCGCATGCCGAATGCAAGATCGTTGGGCCGGGCGGGGCGACGCTGCCGATTGGCGAGCAGGGCGAGTATTGTTCACGCGGCTATGCGGTGATGCTGGGCTACTGGGACGACAAGGACAAGACCGAGGAGGCGATCGACAAGGACGGCTGGATGCATTCGGGCGATCTCGCGACGATGGACGCGGGTGGCTATGTCCGCATCACCGGGCGGATCAAGGACATGATCATTCGCGGCGGTGAGAACATCTATCCGCGCGAGATCGAGGAGTTCCTGCTGACCCACCATGCGATCGGCGATGCCCAGGTGTTCGGCATTTCCGACGCAAAGTACGGCGAGGAAGTCTGCACCTGGATCATCCCCAAGCCGGGCATGGCGATCAGTGCCGAGGACGTGCTGGCGCACTGCAAGGGGCAGATCGCGCACTACAAGGTGCCGCGCCACATCAAGGTCGTGGAGAGCTTTGTCATGACCGTCACCGGCAAGGCGCAGAAGTTCGAAATGCGCAAGCTGATGGAAGCCGAACTGGGGATTTCGAATGACTGACGCGCGGCCGATCCTCGCCAGCGAGGACGGCGCTGTGGCCCGGATCGTGCTTAATCGCCCGGCGGCGGGGAACAGCCTGTCGATGGTCACGGTTGAGGCGCTCAGGGCCGAGTTTGACCGGCTGGCCGCGTGCCAGCACATCAAGGTGATCGTGCTGTCCGGCGCGGGCGGGCGGATCTTCAGCGCCGGGCACGATTTGAACGAGTTCAACGCCCAGGAAGACCTGGACTTTCTGACGCGCGATTTCGCCGGGATCACCGCGCTGATGCAGCAGGTGATGGCCCAGCCGCAGGTGGTGATTGCCAAGGTCGAAGGCGTGGCCACCGCCGCCGGGTGCGAGCTGGTCGCGGCTTGCGATCTGGCGCTGGCGAGCTCCGCCGCGCGCTTTGCCGTGCCGGGGGTCAATATCGGCTTCTGGTGCCACACCCCGCAAGTCGCACTGGCGCGCACCGTGGGGCGCAAGGCAGCGATGATGATGCTGGCGACCGGCAAGCTGTTCCCGGCGGCGCACGCGCTGGCCATCGGGCTGGTCAACGAAGTGCACGAACCCGAAGCGCTGGACGCCGCGGTCGATGCGCTCGCGGCCGAGATCGCCGGCAAGGCCGGATCGGTGCTGCGCCGGGGAAAGGCCTCGTTTGGTCGCCAGGCCGCGTTGCCTTTGGCCGAGGCCTATGCCTTTGCCCGCGAACAGGCGCTGGAGAACATTGTCGATCCTGACGCCCGCGAAGGGATCGCCGCATTCCTCGAAAAGCGCCAGCCCGACTGGCCGGGCGGGTAGCCGCAACACCCTTGCGTGCACCGTGCCGCGCGCTATGGCACCCCGACCAGCGGAGGGCCTTTCGATGCAATATGATGTCGTGATCGTCGGTGCCGGGCAGGGCGGCGCCTATGCCGCGATCCAGCTGCGCCAGCAGGGCTTCGAAGGCAGCATCGCGCTGATCGGACGCGAGAGCGAGCCGCCCTACGAGCGCCCGCCGCTGTCCAAGGAATACATGCTGGGCGACAAGGAGTGGGAGCGCCTGCTGATCCGCCCGGCGACGTTCTGGGCGGACAGGGGGATCGAGCTGCTGCTCAGCACCGAAGTGACTTCGGTCGCTGCTGAGGCGCGCGAGGTGACCTTGCAGGATGGCCGCGCGATCGGCTTTGGCGAGCTGATCTGGGCGACCGGCGGTGATCCGCGTCCGCCGTCGTGCCCGGGCGCTTACCTCCAGGGTGTCCACGCGGTGCGCACCCGCGCCGATGCCGATGCGATCCTGGCTGAACTGGGCAGTGTGGAGCGTGTGGCGATTGTCGGCGGCGGCTATATCGGGCTGGAGGCGGCAGCGGTGCTGCGCAAGCTGGGCAAGGAAGTGACCTTGCTCGAAGTGCTGCCGCGCGTGCTGGCGCGGGTTGCCGGACCGCAGCTGTCGGAATTCTATGAGAAGGAACACCGCGACCACGGGGTCGATCTGCGCACCAACACCGGCGTGGTTGAGATTCTGGGCGAAGGCACGGTCAGCGGCGTGCGCTTGTCCGATGACAGCGTAGTGGACTGCCAAATGGTGATCGTCGGCATCGGGATCATCCCGGCGGTTGGACCGCTGCTCAGCGCCGGGGCGGCGGGCGGCAACGGGGTCGATGTCGATCAGTATTGCCGCACGATCCTGCCCCATGTCTGGGCGATCGGCGACTGCGCCGCGCATGCCAATGGCTTTGCCAATGGCGCAGTGATCCGGCTGGAAAGCGTCCAGAACGCCAACGACATGGCGGGCTGCGTGGCGAAAGCAATCACCGGCGATCCGCAGCCCTATGGCGCGACGCCGTGGTTCTGGTCGAACCAGTATGACCTGAAACTGCAGACGGTCGGGTTGTCGGCCGGTCACGATGCCGCAGTGCTGCGCGGCGATCCGGCGACGCGCAGCTTTTCGGTGCTCTACCTCAAGGACGGCAAGCTGATCGCCTGCGATGCGGTCAACATGGTCAAGGACTATGTCCAGGCGCGCAAACTGGTCGAAGAAGGCGCCAAGATCGCGCCCGAGGACCTGGCCGATACCAGCAGGCCGCTGAAGGAGCTGGACCGGCTCTAGTCGGCAGCGCGCGCATAGCCGGGCAGTGCCAGCCCGCGCGTGATCGCCAGTCCGCGCAGGCCAAAACCGGCCAATGCCGCCACAGTCCAGGCCAGCTCGCGCGGCAGGCCCATGGCATGGCCCACCGCACAGAGCGCCGAGGCCAGCGCGGCGGCGGTGACATAGATTTCGGGCCGCATGATGATCGAGGGACGGCCCGCCAGCACATCGCGGATCACCCCGCCGACGCAGCCGGTGATCACCCCCATCAAGACTGCCGGGACCGGGGCGATGCCATAGGCCAGCGCCTTGGCCGTACCCAGCACGGCATAGGCCGCGAGGCCCAGGGCATCGGCCCAGTCAAGCAGCTTGCCCTCCCACCAGCGATGCGGAGTGAACCAGGCCAGCAGCGCCACTCCCAGACAGACCGGCGCAACCCACGGATCGCGCACCCAGAACACCGGCGCGCCGATCAAAAGGTCGCGCACCGATCCGCCGCCCACGCCGGTAACCAGGGCGAAAAACGCCATGGTCACGAACGTCTGCTTGAGCCGCGCGGCCAGCAACGCCCCGGTCAGCGCGAAAACCGCCGTGCCGGCCAGGTCCAGCACGGCGGGAATCTGGGGCAGGGCGTCCGTCACCGTTTCGCCTTGCGGCGGCGGAACAGCAGCATGCAGCCCAGCATGGTTCCGACAAGGCCCAGCACTGCGGCCAGGATCAGCAGGGGATGCGAAGTGTCCTCGCGGGTCTGCGGATCGAGGATATGCAGGCCCCACATGAAATCAAACACCTGCCACCAGCGCGTCCGCACCGCCTCGATCCGGCCGGTCTGCTGGCCGACATAGACCCGGGTGCCATCCTTCAGGGCAATCCGCCACACCGGCGTTTCGCGGCGGAAATCGAACGGCACTTTGTCTGCGGCAAAGAAGGTTGCGCTTTCAACCGCTGTGCCGCCGACGATCTGCCGGGCCACCAGCGCGCGGGCGGCATTTTCGTCCAGCAGCGGCAACTGCCGGCCATCCCTGTCATAGCGCGCCACGGTTCCATCGAGCATCTCAGCCTGGATGACCGGCTGATCCCCGTCCATCGCGATCGACAGGCTCTTGGCCGGTTGGGATAGCTGGGGCAGTTCGGGCAGCTCTGCCGGAAGCGGCAGCTCGGCGGCTTCGATCCGAAGATGGTTGCCGCGGACCTGCTCGATCGGCCGCGAGACCATGAACAGCCCGGAAATCATCCAGAGCAGCATCGGCACGGCAATCACCCAGCCCAGCCAGATGTGCCAGCGGGCAAAGCGTTGCATGAGGGTGCGTTTGGCCATAACCGGCTACCTAGCGCGCAATGCCGCCAAGGCCAAACCAAAGCCCAGGATTGGTGCCGCGCCATAGCCGATCAGGATTGAAGGGTAGGGCCCGGCAAAAGCGCACAGCCCGGCAATCAGCAGGAAGGCGGCCAGCGGCTGGGCCGGGCGATCACCTCCGCGCAGCAAGGCGAGCGGGGCCAGCGTTGCGAGCGTCAGCAGGGCTCCGAACAGCGGATTGGCGGCCAGGGCATCGGCCTGAAGCCCCTCGACAAACCGCACCGGCTGCAAGGGGTCGGCGCGGGTCAACACGGCGATGCAGGAGGCGATAGCGACCACCAGCGCGCCAATCGCAGGCCAGTCGCGGCGGTGCAGCGCATGGATGCAGACCGCAGCGGCCAGGGCATAACAAGCGGCGCGATCGGGTTGGGCCAGCGTTGCCAACAGGGCTGCACCCAGAAGTAGTCCCGCCGGGCGTGAAGGCAACCGGCTCGTCAGCACCACTAGCAATGGCAGCACCAGATAGCCGGTATGCAGGCGCACCGGACCCAAGGCGATCCAGCGCCGGACCCCGTCAAGCTCGACGCCTGCCAATGCGGTCAGCGCCATCAGGGCTACGAGCGCGCCGGCGAGGAAGAGCTGGCCGGATTGCTTGCGCGGCAATGGCACCCATCGGGCACAAGCCAGCGCGACAAGCAGCGCCGCCGCGTTGATCGCTGGCCAAGCTGTCGGCGCTCCGACCCAGGCCATCCAGGCAATCCCGGCCAGTACCGGCAGGACCAGAGCAGCCGATGGAGCGCGGAGCTGGTTGATCGTGCGGTTGGCCAAAACTCGCTCCCCCTACCTCCCCCTTGATGGGGGAGGGATACCGTAGCTTGGCGACTTGTCGCCTAGCGCAGGTTGGGTGGGGGTGATGGTGCCGTATAGTGCGACATTGCGTGAGGCCGCGAGCTCACCCCCATCCAAGTTTCGCTAGCTCCTTTCAGGAGCAAGCTACACTATCCTTCCCCCATCAAGGGGGAAGGGCGATCAGATATGGATCGGTTTGCCCATGACCCCCATCGCCGCTTCCTTCATCGCTTCCGAATGGGTCGGGTGAGCATGGCAGGTGTAGGCAATGTCCTCGGATGTAGCGCCGAATTCCATCGCCAGCGCGGCTTCGGCGATCATCGTGCCGGCGACCGAGGCGATCGCCCAGACGCCCAGGACCTTGTCGGTCTTGGCATCGGCGATGACCTTCACGAAGCCGTCGGGCTCATGGTTGGTCTTGGCGCGGCTGTTGGCCATCATCGGGAACTTGCCGACCTTGATCTCGCCGCGTTCCTTGGCCTGCTCTTCGGTCAGTCCGACACCGGCGAATTCGGGGCTCGTATAGACCACGCCGGGGATCACGTCGTGGTTCACAATCCCGGTCTGCCCGGCGATGTTTTCGGCGACCGCAATGCCCTCGTCCGAGGCCTTGTGGGCGAGCATCGGCCCCGGGATGCAATCGCCGATCGCCCAAACGCCGTCCACTTTGGTGCGGAAATCGTGTTCGGTTTCGATCTGCCCGCGCGCGTTGAGTTCCAGCCCAATCGCATCGAGGCCAAGGCCATCGACGTTCGGGCGGCGGCCAATCGAAACCAGCACGCAGTCGGCTTCCAGCACCTCCGAAGCGCCGCCCTTTGCGGGTTCCAGCGTCAGCGTGGCCTTCTTGCCCTTGACGCTCGCGCCGGTCACTTTGGTGCCCAGCTTCAGCTCCATGCCCTGCTTCTTGAAGATCTTCGCGGCTTCCTTGCGGACATCGCCGTCCATGCCCGGCAGCAACGCGTCAAGGAATTCGACCACGGTGACCTTGGCGCCCAAGCGCCGCCAGACCGAGCCCAGCTCCAGCCCGATCACCCCGCCGCCGATCACCACCATGTGCGCGGGCACTTTGCCCAGCGCCAGCGCGCCGGTGCTATCGACAATGATCCCCTTGTCGTTGTCGACCTCGACGCCGGGCAGCGGCGTAACGCTCGATCCGGTGGCGATCACCACGTTCCTGGCGGTGTAAGCCTTACCCGCGACTTCAACGGTATGGGCGTCCTTGAACTTGCCGTAGCCCTTGAGCCAATCGACCTTGTTCTTCTTGAACAGGAACTCGATCCCGCCGGTCAGGCCCTTCACGGCATCGGCCTTGTCCGCCTGCAATGCGGCCAGATCGAGCTCGACCTTGCCGAGCTTGACCCCGTAGCGCGCTAGCGCGCCGTTGGCAGCTTCCTCGAACTTCTCCGAGCCATGCAGCAGCGCCTTCGAAGGAATGCAACCGACGTTGAGGCAAGTCCCGCCGAGCGTATCGCGGCCCTCAACGCAGGCCGTCTTCAGTCCCAGCTGCGCCGCACGGATCGCGCCGACATAGCCGCCGGGTCCGGCACCGATGACGATAAGGTCGTAGTCGTATTCAGCCATGGTCCAGTCCTCAGAGGTCGATCAACAGGCGAGTAGGATCCTCTATCGCTTCCTTGATGATCTTCAAAGCGGTCACCGCCTCGCGCCCGTCGATCAGGCGGTGGTCGTAGCTGAGCGCCAGGTACATCATCGGGCGGATCACGATCTGGCCGTCGCGGACGACCGGGCGGTCTTCGATCCGGTGGAGGCCCAGCACTGCCGACTGCGGCGGGTTGATGATCGGGGTGCTCATCAGACTGCCGAACACGCCGCCGTTGGAGATGGTGAAGGTCCCGCCGGTCATGTCGGCCATGGTCAGCGCGCCGTCCTTGGCGCGTCTGCCATAGTCGGCGATGGCCTTTTCGATCTGGGCAAAGGACATGTCCTGCACGTCGCGGACCACCGGCACGACCAGGCCATTGGGGGCCGAAACCGCCACCGACATGTCGACATAGGGGTGATAGACGATCTCGTCGCCCTCGATTCTAGCGTTGACGCTGGGAATGTCTTTCAGCGCGAGGCAGGCAGCCTTGGCAAAAAAGCCCATGAAGCCGAGGCGCACGCCGTGCTTCTTCTCGAACGCGTCCTTGTAGGTGGCGCGCGCGGCCATCACCGCGCTCATGTCGCAATCGTTGAAGGTGGTGAGCAGCGCCGCAGTGTCCTGCGCTTCCTTGAGCCGCTTGGCGACGGTCTGGCGCAGGCGGGTCATCTTGACGCGTTCCTCGCCGCGCGAGCCGGCCGGGGCCGGAGCTGCGGCGGGGGCAGCGACTGCCGGGGCCGGAGCGGCGCTCTTGGCGGCGGCGGCGGCGACCACGTCTTCCTTGGTGATCCGCCCGTCCTTGCCGCTGCCCTTGATGGCGGAAGGATCAACCCCGTGTTCCAGCACCGCGCGGCGCACTGCCGGGGAGAGCGTTGCGGCTTCGGCAGGTGCTGCCGCCGGAGCCGGTGCCGGGGCGACCGCCGCAGGGGCAGCGGCAGGGGCGGCAGCAGCAGCTCCCGAACCAGCTTCGATCGTCGCGATCACCGCGCCGACGGCAACGTTGTCGCCGACCTTGGCGATCTGCTGGCCCATCACGCCCGCAACCGTTGCAGTCACTTCGATCGCGACCTTGTCGGTTTCCAGGCTGGCAATCGGATCATCGACCGCGACAGGATCGCCGGGCTGCTTGAGCCATTCGCCAATGGTGGCTTCGGCAACGGATTCGCCCAGGGTGGGGACTTTGACTTCAGTGCTCATATCTTTGTTTCCAAACCAAAACCCGTTCGTGCTGAGCTTGTCGAAGCACTGTCCTGTTTTCCACCGTCGCCAGAAGGAACTACGGCCCTTCGACAAGCTCAGGGCGAACGGTGAAGGGGGTTAAGCTTTCTTCCTCCTGCGAATTTCACTGCGGACCGAGGTGCCGAGCGCGTGGCTGATAAGCGCGCCCTGTTCGGCTTCGTGCCGCTTGGCGAGGCCCGTGGCGGGCGAGGCGCTGGCGACGCGGCCGGCGTAGCGGGGCCGGGTGACCTTGCGCTTGGCCGCGATCAGGGCCTCTTCGATCAGGCTCTCGACGAAGAACCACGAACCGTTGTTGCGGGGTTCTTCCTGACACCAGACCACGTCTTCCAGATTGGTCATGCGTGAGAAGCGCAGCGCCAGCGGCTCGCCCGGGAAGGGATAGAGCTGCTCGAGCCGGATGATCTGGGTGTCGGTCATCCCGGCGGCGTCGCGGGCTTCCATCAGATCGTAGGCGACTTTGCCCGAACAGAGGATGACCTTGCGGGTATCCTTGTCCTCGGCGCCGTTGCGGTCGGACAGGATCCGCTTGAAATGCGCCTCGCCCAGGAACTCGCTGGCCTCGCTCTTGGCCAGCGGGTGGCGCAGCAAGGACTTGGGCGTCATGATGATCAGCGGTTTGCGGAAGCTGCGGTGCATCTGGCGGCGCAGCACGTGGAAGTAGTTGGCCGGGCTGGTGATGTTGCAGACCTGGATATTGTCCTGTGCGCAAAGCTGCAGATAGCGTTCGAGCCGCGCCGAGCTGTGCTCCGGCCCCTGGCCTTCGTAGCCGTGGGGCAGCAGCAGGACCAGGCCATTGGCGCGCAGCCACTTCGATTCGGAACTGGCAACGTACTGGTCGATCACGATCTGCGCGCCGTTGGCGAAATCGCCGAACTGGGCTTCCCACAGCACCAGGCTCTTCGGATCGGCGCTGGCATAGCCATATTCGAAGCCCAGCACCCCGTATTCCGACAGCGGACTGTCGTGCACTTCGAACTTGCCGTGCGGGACGGTGGAGAGCGGAATGTACTTGTGCTCATCGGTCTGATCGACCCAGACCGAGTGGCGCTGGCTGAACGTGCCGCGGCCCGAATCCTGGCCTGACAGGCGGACATTGTAGCCTTCAGAGGCAAGGCTGCCGAAGGCGAGCGCCTCGCCGGTCGCCCAGTCAAAGCCCGAACCGCTGGTGAACATCTCGCGCTTGGCGTCGAGCACGCGGGCCAGGGTCTTGTGGATCGTCAGGCCCTCTGGAACCGTGGTCAGGGTGCGGCCCAGGCTGTCAAACAGCTTGCGGTCGATGCCGGTCGGCACATTGCGCCGCGCGGTTTCGGGATCGGCGGGGGCGTGGAGCCCGCTCCAGCGCCCGGCGAACCAGTCGGCATGATTGCTCTTGTAGCTTTTCGAAGCCTCGAATTCGGTTTCGAGCACCTGGGTAAAGCGCATTTCGGTTTCAGCGCCATAATCCTTGTCGATCACGCCCTGGCCGACCAGCCGGTCGGCGTAGATCTTGCTGACCGGCGGATGCGCGCGGATGATCTTGTACATCAGCGGCTGGGTGAAGCCGGGCTCGTCGCCCTCGTTGTGGCCGAAGCGGCGATAGCACCACATATCGACCACCACATCGCGGCCAAAGGTCTGGCGGTAATCGACCGCCAGCTTGCAGGCGAATGTCACTGCTTCGGGATCGTCGCCATTGACGTGCAGGATCGGCGCCTGGACGCCCTTGGCGACGTCCGAGGGGTAGGGCGAGCCACGCGAAAACTGCGGGCTGGTGGTAAAGCCGATCTGGTTGTTGATGATGAAATGGATGCAGCCGCCGGTGTTGTAACCCTTGACGCCGGAAAAGCCGAAGCACTCCCAGACGATGCCCTGGCCCGCAAAGGCCGCGTCGCCATGGATCAGGATCGGCATCACCGACTTGTGCTTGCCCGGGCCGATATCGTCACGGAACACCTGCTGCGCGCGGCACTTGCCCAGCACGATCGGATCGACGGTTTCAAGGTGGCTGGGGTTGGGGACCAGGCTCATATGCACCTTGATCCCGTCAAATTCGCGGTCGGTGCTGGTGCCGAGGTGATACTTGACGTCGCCCGATCCGCCGACATCCTCGGGGTTGGCGGTGCCGCCCGAGAATTCGTGGAAGATCACGCGGTAGGGCTTGGCCAGCACGTTCGCCAGCACGTTGAGGCGGCCGCGGTGGGCCATGCCGTAAACGATCTCGCGCACGCCGCGCTGGCCGCCGTATTTGATTACTGCTTCCAGCGCCGGGATCATCGATTCCCCGCCGTCGAGCCCGAACCGCTTGGTGCCGACATATTTGCGGCCGAGGAACTTTTCGTACTGCTCGCCGCGCACTACCGCGCCCAGGATCGCCTTCTTGCCTTCGGGGGTAAAGTCGATCGACTTGTCGCCGCCCTCGATCCGGTCCTGGATGAAGCGGCGCTCCTCGACATCGGCGATGTGCATGTATTCATAGCCGACCTTGCCGCAGTAATTGCGCTTCAGGACGTCGACCAGTTCGCGCACCGTGGCCCACTCAAGGCCCAGCGTGCCGCCCAGGTAAACCTTGCGGTCGAGCGCCGCGCCAGCGAAGCCGTGGTAGGCGGGATCAAGGTCGGCCGGCAGGTTCTGGTGGCTGAGCCCCAGCGGGTCGAGATCGGCACCCAGGTGCCCGCGCACACGATAAGTGCGCACCAGCATCATCGCCCGGATCGAATCTGCCGCGGCCTCTTCGATCGCGCGCGGGTCCATGGCCGCGCCGGCCTTGGCAGCGGCGGCCTTGATCGCGACTTGCATCTGCGTCGGATCAAGCGCTGCGGTCAGATCGTCGCTGACCGAACGCCAATCGGGCTTGGCCCAGCTTGGGCCGGGTTGCGGATCGTCGGGGAGGAAATCGTGGCTTTCGTTGCCCATCGGTCTTTTTCCATTCCCCCCTCCCCGGCGGGGAGGGGCAGTGAGGCTTGGCAGCTTGCTGCCTAGTCGCAGCGGGGTGGGTTCCCATCCATAGCGTAGAACCCCCACCCCAACCCCTCCCCACCGGGGAGGGGCTTTACGTAGGTCAGACGCTTTCCTTCAGCGCTTCGGCCAGGGTCTCACCCAGCAGGCTGGGCGAGGCAGAGACGCGGATGCCCGCGGCTTCCATCGCCGCGATCTTGCTTTCGGCATCGCCCTTGCCGCCCGAAACGATCGCACCGGCGTGGCCCATGCGGCGGCCCGGAGGGGCGGTGCGCCCGGCGATGAAACCGGCCATCGGCTTCTTGCGGCCGCGCTTGGCCTCGTCGATCAGGAACTGCGCGGCCTGCTCTTCGGCATCGCCGCCAATCTCGCCGATCATGATGATCGACTTGGTTTCGTCATCGGCCAGGAACAGTTCCAGCACGTCGATGAAGTTGGTGCCGTTGACCGGATCGCCGCCGATGCCGACTGCGGTGGTCTGGCCCAGGCCGATCTGGGTGGTCTGGAACACGGCCTCATAAGTCAGCGTGCCCGAGCGGCTGACCACGCCGACCGAGCCCTGCTTGAAGATCGAACCCGGCATGATCCCGATCTTGCATTCGTTCGGCGTCAGCACGCCGGGGCAGTTGGGGCCGATCAGGCGGCTCTTGCTGCCGGTGAGCGCGCGCTTGACGCGGACCATATCGAGCACCGGAATGCCTTCGGTGATGCAGACGATCAGCCCGATTTCGGCATCGATCGCTTCCAGGATCGCATCGGCCGCGCCCGGGGGCGGAACGTAGATGCACGAAGCAGTCGCGCCGGTGACAGCCTTGGCCTCGGCCACCGAGTCAAATTGCGGCAGCCCGATGTGGGTGGTTCCGCCCTTGCCCGGGGTAACCCCCGCAACCATCTGCGTGCCGTAATCAAGCGCCGCCTGGGTGTGGAAAGTGCCGGTGGCACCGGTCATCCCCTGGGTGATGACCTTGGTGTTCTTGTTGACGAGGATGGACATGCCAATGCTTCCGATTTCTAGTGGGTCTGTGGTTTGAAAGGATTGATGACCCTAACGTCGCCGTAGGTCTGGCCGTCGTTAAGGTCTTCGGAGTAGAATGTCTCAACGCCGAGAAGATTGGCGGCAGCGAGCATCGCGCCATCCCAATAGCTTACATCATATCGCTCGGCGAGCGCCGCGCCGGCTTGCACCAAAGCCCCGTCGAGCTGTGCCAACGGCTGCCTGGCCATCAGATCCAGCCATTCCAGCGCCTCGCCATGACTGAGCGGTGCCGAACCTTTCTTCCGCGCGTTGTAATAGAATTCCCCGAGAACCTGCGCCGAAACGCCGAAATTGCACTGCGCTATAAGCTCAAGCGCGATCGGTTTCTTGAACTCGTCTGCTTCCGGCAATGCCCGCATCGCCGCATACAGAAAGACGTTGGTATCGAGAAAAGCGGTTGCGGTCATTGCTTCTTGGGCCATTCCCGTTCGGCGTAGGTTTCCTCGCGGCTCCACCGCCATTTTTCGATTTTTCCGCCCGCTTCCTTGATTTCCGCGCTATCCCGTGCGCTCGCCTGGCCCAATTCGATCATGCGTGCGATCGCGTCCTTGCGCTTCCTGGCAGTGCCAGTGGCTTCTTCCATGTGCTTGCGGACCAGCGCGTTGACTGTGGTCGATTGTTCAGCGGCGAGAATTCGGTACTGCGCAAGCAGATCTTCGGGAACGGCCAGAGTGATGTTCTTGGTCATGGCAAAAGTCCACAGTTACACAGGATACGTGTAATATGGGATGCTACCGGGTATCTGTCAACGTAAATGCCCGCCGCGATATGGAGCGCGACGCCGGTCATCCCCTGGGTGATGACCTTGGTGTTCTTGTTGACGAGGATGGACATTTGCTCCCTTTCTGGGACTAGTTCAAAACTGAGAAGTGAAGCCAGCTGACCAGCTTCATGATCAAGAACGACCCAATCACGTAAATTGGAAATCCGACGGCATTGATGCGGCCAGTCTCATTCGGAAGGGCTCGGTGCGCACCAACGAACGATATTAGTCCGAACAAGATGGCCCACCATCCTGACCAACCAAGCCAGCCACCGATCAGGGTCAAAATCAGTCCAACGAAGGCCATGTCAGAAGTCTGCCCTTCCTATCCCAGCGACGGCTCAATGCCCTTGCAGGCCACCAACAGCTCCTTGACCGCATCGACGCTGACCTGGAAGTTGGCCTTGGCCTCGTCATCCAGCGCGATTTCGATCACTTCTTCGGCGCCGTTGGCACCGATCACCACCGGCACGCCGACATAGAGCCCGTCGAGGCCGTACTGGCCGTCCACGTAAACCGCGCAGGGCAGGATCCGCTTCTGGTCGCCGAGGTACGCCTCGGCCATGGCGATCGCACTGGTGGCGGGGGCGTAGTAGGCGGAGCCGGTCTTGAGCAGGCCGACGATCTCACCGCCGCCGCCGCGGGTGCGGGCGACGATTTCGTCCAGTCGCGCCTTCGAGCTTTTGCCCAGCTTGACCAGGTCGGTGACGGGAATGCCGCTGATGGTCGAATATTCGAGCACCGGCACCATGGTATCGCCGTGGCCGCCCAGCACGAAGGCGTTGACGTCCTTGACCGAGACGCCGAATTCCCAGGCGAGGAAAGTGGCGAAGCGGGCGCTATCCAGCACGCCGGCCATGCCGACGACCTTGTTCGCGGGCAGGCCCGAGAATTCACGCAGCGCCCAGACCATCGCATCGAGCGGGTTGGTGATGCAGATCACGAAAGCATCGGGGGCGTGGGCCTTGATCCCGGCGCCGACCGCCTTCATCACGCTGAGATTGATGCCGAGCAGGTCGTCGCGGCTCATCCCCGGCTTGCGCGGCACGCCCGCGGTGACGATGATCACATCGGCCCCGGCAATATCGGCGTAGTCGTTGGTGCCCTTGATCTGGCAGTCAAAGCCTTCGATCGGGCCACATTGTGCCAGATCGAGCGCCTTGCCCTGGGGAATGCCCTCGGCAATGTCGAACAGGACGATATCGCCCATTTCCTTCTTCGCGGCGAGGTGAGCCAGCGTGCCACCGATCATGCCGGCGCCGATAAGGGCAATCTTCTTGCGAGCCATCTTGGAAATCGTCCTTTGCCTTGAAAGCGGGATCGACAACTGGCTGAGGGTAAGGCCCTTCCATCCCGCGAGGACTATCGGCCGCCCAGTGAACAAATCGGCCCTAAGCCGCAGTTTCGCCGATTGCAAGGTGCTAAAAGGCCGTAGCTGCAACTATTTGCTGATAATGGTTCGCAATTGCAATAATCGAATCTCCCCTCCCCGGCGGGGAGGGGCTGGGGGTGGGGGAGCGAGGCCGCAAGGCCTTGCGTCAACGTCAGAGTCGAACCCCCACCCCAACCCCTCCCCACAGGGGAGGGGCTTAGTAGTGCTGCAATGTGATGGGAAGACTCAATCGTTCCCGCGCGACAGGCGCATGCAAAGGCGGCTGGCGCGGCGCGGGTCGAGCGTGCGGCAGATCTCGAGCCAGTGGAGCATATCCTCGCCATTGCCCGTGCGGTGCGCCGCTGCGGCGCGTTCGGCGGCATCCTCTGCGGCGCGCAGGCCGTGCGCGGCAAAGTGCTTGAGCGCTGCGCGCAGCACCAGTTCGTGCCGCGCACCGTCGCCGTTATCGTTGGCGGCACGCGCCTGGAGCCGCCCTTGCGCCGCACGGGTCAGGTGAACCGGCTGGGCGATCGGGCGGGCAGCGGCATAACGGATGGACATTGCGGGGCGCGACCTTTTTGTTCGTTGGACCAGCCTCTTAGCGGCGCCCCCGCTAACTCTTGGTGTGAGGCTATGGTTGCTGAAGATTTACCATGTTGGCCGGTGCGCCTTATCCGCCGGGCTTGCCGATCCACTGGCCGGAGTTCTGGAATTCAGGCTTTACGCCCGATCCCGGCAGCTTGTCGCCGCTGTACTGCTTGTCGCCGCCGCGGGCCTGGACTTCGGCGGAGTAGCTGGGGGCGGGGGCCGGGCGGGTGGGGGCCTGGCCGGTATCGCCAACCTGCGCCGGGGCATTGCCCTGCGTGCTTTGCAGCCCGGCATCATAGGCTTTTTGCAGTGCCAGCGGATCGAGCACCGGATCGGGCAGCTTGTCGGCCGCGGGATTGCGGGCGTGCGGCACGGCCATCGGCTCGCCGCCGGCATAGGCAAAGCGGAAGGTCCCGGCCTGCCCGGCCCTGCCCTGGAACCGGTAGAACCGGTGCGCGGCAATCGTGGTGATGTGGAACAGGCTGGGCGCCCAATAGGGGTAGATCTGGATCGTGTGGTAATGCGTGGCGAGGCCGACCGACGGCTCGACATAGCCCGACAGCGCCTGCGCCGCGACACCCCGCGCGCGTTCCCAGAAGTAGGGCTGCGGCCGCCGCGCCAGCGATCCATCGCAGGTAAAGCTGAACTGGCACCCGGTGGTGCGCTCGCTGCCCTGATAGACCACGCCGCAGACGGTGTTGGGATAGGAGGGGTGCGCGACCCGGTTGAGCACGACTTGCGCCACCGCGCGCTGGCCCTGGTCAGGCTCGCTGCGGGCTTCGTAATAGACCGCGGCGGTCAGGCAATCGAGCGCGCGGCTGCGATCGACGCCCGAAAGGTCCATCCGCATCGCCTTGGCGATCGGTCCGCCGGCGAAATCGATCAGCCCGGTGCTCTCGCTGCCGGTGCTGCCGATGGGCAGGACTTCGCTGGTCGCAACATAGTACGATGCCGAACCAGGGAAGCTGTCGCCCGGCCGCTCGAACGGCATCGGCTCCATCGCAAAGCTGCTGCTGCCGGCATTGCCGATCCCGAAGGCCTGCCACGGGCTGGGCGCGGCGAGCGCCGGTACCGCGAGGGCGGCTGCCAGCAAAAGCAAACGCCTTCCGCGATGCTTGCGCGCCGCCTTTGCGCCCACCGTGGGCACGCCCCGCCGCTTAAGCCGCGCGGCGAAATCGCGCGGCTTCGGCTCATAGGGAAAGGTCAGCAGATGGGTCATGCATTCTCGTGTTCGGTTACGCGCCTTCGCGCGTAAGACCGGGTGGGGCCACTGCGCCAGCGCGCAATTCGCGCCGTTTCAAGGCGGGACAAGTGCTGCCCATACCGGTTAAGCCCTCAAAAAAAGTGAACGGAGCATGCAAAAGCTGGAACTTGTGCATTAGCCGCAGCGGGTCTAGTGCGCGGTCCACGTCACGGGTTGTCCGGGAAACCGGGCCTAAGAGGGAAGCGGTCTGAAATGCCGCGCTGCCCCCGCAACTGTGACCGGGGAGTGACCCCCAGATGCCACTGGACTTGTCCGGGAAGGCGGGGCGAGCGACGATCCGGGAGCCAGTAGACCTGCCCATGACCGTCGTTCCGCAGCCGGGCGGGGTGTACCGGATGTAAGCAGAGGCCCGCAATGGTGCGGGCGCTCTCGCCATGGACGGCAATCGTTCAATGGCGGAGCTATACGTTATGAATCCCTGCAAATCTCACGAAACATCCCCCCAAACCCCGACTGTCCTGAGCTTGTCGAAGGATCGTCCTTTGCTGCGGGCAGCAACGTGCGACCCCAAGAACAAGGGCAGTGCTTCGACAAGCTCAGCATGGTCGGTTTTTTGGGGGAAGTCTGGGTCTGGTCTGGTCGCGCTGGCTGCTTCGCTGGTTGTTGCTTCGCCTGCTCTGGCGCAGGGTGAGAAACCGCAGGCAGGGGAAGCAACGTTCAAGGATGAGCGAGGAGAATTCGCTGGGCAGACCTATGGTCCATTCCCGCTGCCCGACGATGCGATCACCGTCACTGCTACCGGACTTTGGTCCAAGCGCGAGGATGCCGGCCAATCGATCTCGGTCATCACCGCCGCCGATATCGCCAATATCCAGGGCGCCGACCCGGTCCGCGTGATTGAACGCCTGCCCGGCGTCTCGCTTGCCCGCAGCGGCGGGCTGGGCAGCCAGACCGCACTGTTCGTGCGCGGGGCCAATTCGGAACAGCTGCTGGTGATGATCGACGGGATCCGCGTCACCGACCAGGCCTCGCCTTCGGGCGGGTTTGACCTCGGCACCTTGCTCAACGGCGGGATTGGCCGGATCGAGCTGCTGCGCGGGTCGAACAGCCTGGCCTGGGGCAGCGAGGCGATCGGCGGGGTGCTGGCGGTGACCAGCGACGAGCGCGACGGAATGCGCGCTGCCATCGAATACGGCGCGCACGATACGCTTGATGCACAGGTTCAGGGCGGTCTGTCGGGTGACAGCTATGGGCTCGCACTCAACGGCGGTTACACCCGCAGCGACGGAATTTCGGCCTATGCGCCGGGGGCCGAGGCCGACGCCTATCGCCAATGGCGCGTGGGCGGGCGCGGGCATTTCGATCTGAGCGACGGCCTCAAAGTGGTCGCCGCCGGGCGCTATGCCGATAGCAAGATCGACTTCGACGGCTTCCCGCCGCCGTTCTATGCTTTCGCCGATACCCCCGAATACCAGACCACCAAGCAAGGCTCTGGCCGGGTCGGGCTGGAATATGCCGGGAACGGCTTCCAGCTGAGCAGCGGCGTCGCCATGTCCGACACCCGCCGCGCCTACTACGATCCGACTTATGGCCCGGCCGCCAATTTCGACACCGTGGGCCGCGGGGTTCATGCCGATCTCAAGGGCCGTGCTGACCTGACCGACAGCGTCACGCTCGATTTCGGCGGCGATGCTGACTGGTCGCGGTTTTCGACCATGTTCGACCCCCAACAGACCGCGCGGATTTTGGGCGCGCATGCCTTGCTGGGCTATCACAGCGGACGGCTCAACCTGACTGCAGGCGGCCGGATCGACGATCATGACCGCTTTGGCAGCCAATGGACTTTCGGAGCTAACGGCAGCTTCGAGCTGGCCGATGGCCTGCGGCTGCGCGCGTCGTGGGGCCAGGGCTTCAAGGCTCCGACCCTGTCGCAGCTCTATGGCTTTGGCGGCAACACCGCGCTCAAGCCTGAACAGAGCGAGGCCTATGATGCCGGGCTGGACTACACGACCGCCAATGGCGCGTTCAAGCTGGGCGCAACCGTGTTCCGCCGCGATAGCACCAACCTGATCGACTACGTCTGGCCCGCTGGCTACTTCAACATCGGCCGCGCCCGCGCGCAGGGGTTTGAACTGGAAGGCCAGGCCAAAGTGACCGAACGGTTCACGATGCGCGCGGCCTTCACGTACCTCGATACCACCAATCGGGTGACCAATCGCCAGCTGGCGCGCCGCCCCAGCCAGGCGCTGAGCGCCTCGTTCGACTGGCGCACGCCGCTGAACGACCTGGCGCTGGGTGCGGACTTCCGCCTGGTGGGTGACCGGTTCGACAATGCGTCGAACTCGGTTCCGCTTGATGGCTATGCGCTGGTGACGCTGCGGGCGAGCATGCCGGTGGGTGAGCATTTCGAGCTGTTTGGCCGGGTGGAGAACGTGACCGACGAGACGTATCAGACGGTCGCCGGTTACGGCAGCTATGGTCGCTCGGCTTACGGCGGGGTCCGCCTGAAGTGGTGAAACCTTTCCCAATCCTCCCCGAGCTTGTCTCGGGGAGGGGGACCGCCGCGAAGCGGTGGTGGAGGGGTAGTCAGCCCCTCCGTCAGCGCTGCGCGCTGCCACCTCCCCGAGCAAGCTCGAGGAGGATAACTCTCCTCCTCCCCCTCCTCCTCGCCGCCTGCGCCCCTGCCGCCACACCCGCCACCACCGGCCCCACGCTGGTCAGCCTCAACCCCTGCACCGACGCGATCCTGGCCGAAGTTGCCGACCCGGCGCAATTGCTGGCGATCTCCAGCTACAGCCAGGACCCGGCTTCCAGTTCGATGGACCTTGCTCAGGCACGGAAAATGCGCGCGGTCAGCGGGACGGTGGAGGAAGTGGCGGCGTTAAAGCCCGACATAGTGGTGGGCAGCACTTTCACTGCGCCCAGCACCAAGGCCGCGTTTGACCGGATGGGTTTCCGGTTCGAGGCCTTTGGGCTGGCGGCCTCGGTTGAAGAAAGCATCGCACAAGTCCGCACGCTCGCCCGGATCGCCGGGCATCCCGAGCGCGGCGAGGCCTTGGTCCGCCGGATTCGGGCTTCTTTGGCTGCCGCGCGCGTCGATGGCCCGCCGATCGCGGCAGTGGTCTGGCAATCGGGCGGGATTGTGCCGGGGCAGGGGACCATGATCACCGACCTGTTGACCCGCACCGGCTTCGTCAACGCCGCCGCCATGCGCGGGCTGCGCCAGGCCGATATGCTGCCGCTGGAAGAGATGCTGATCGCCCCGCCGCGGGTGATCCTGGCGGCGGGGGACTTGCATTCGGAAGAAGACCGGTTGCTGCACCACCCGGCATTGGCGGCGCTGAAAGCGACCCGGCGCGAGCGGCTCGATCCACTGCTGCTGTGGTGCGGCGGGCCGACTATCCCGCGCACCGTGGCAAGGTTGGCGGAAGTGAGGCGCAAGCTATGACCCGCCCCATTCCTCTCCTACTCCTCGGCCTGCTGATCGCGGCTCCGCTGTCGCTGCTGGCGGGCCGGGTCTGGCTCGATCCTTTCGCGCAGCCGGTTCCCAACGCGCTGATAATCCTGACCGAACTGCGTATGCCGCGCGCCGTCCTGGCCTTGGTGCTGGGCGCTGGGCTTGGCGCAGCAGGCGCGGCGATGCAGGGGTATCTGCGCAATCCGCTGGCCGATCCGGGGCTGTTCGGGATCGCTCCCGGCGCAGCGCTGGGCGCGGTGCTGAGCTTCTGGACCGGGCTGGCCGGAACCCCCTGGGTGCTGCCGCTGTTCGCGCTGCTTGGCGCGGGCGGGGCGATGGCCTTGCTGGGGCTGATCGCCGGGCGGACCGGATCGGCGCTGCTGTTTACCTTGGCGGGGATGATCATCGCCAGCCTGGCGGGGGCCTTGATGAGCCTGGCGATCAGCCTTTCGCCCACGCCCTTTGCGATGAGCGAGATCGTCACCTGGCTGATGGGCGCGCTGGCGGATCGGTCCTGGCGCGAGGTGTGGTTCGCCGCGCCGCTGACGCTGGTGGGAATAGCGCTGCTGCTGCGGGCCGGGCGTTCGCTCGATGCGCTGACCCTTGGCGAAGCGGCGGCGCGTTCGCTCGGTGTCGATCCGCGGACCCTGCAATGGCTGATGATCGCCGGGGTCGGGCTGACCGTTGGTGCGGGCGTGGCGGCGGCGGGGATCATCGGCTTTGTCGGGCTGATCGTGCCGCACCTGCTGCGCCGCACTACCGATGGGCGGCCTTCGCAGCTGATCCTGCCCTCTGCGCTGGCCGGGGCCTTGCTGCTGCTGGTGGCGGACATGCTCTGCCGGGTGCTGCCGCTGCAAAGCGAGCTGCGGCTGGGCATTGCCCTCTCGCTGCTGGGCGCGCCGTTCTTTCTGGCGCTGCTGCTGCGGATGCGGAAGGACCTGGCATGAGCATTCCCGCACCCACATCCGTTCGTGTCGAGCGAAGTCGAGACACAGCGCGTGGCATCTCGACTTCGCTCGATGCGAACGGGACTTTGGTTTGCAATTCTATTGAGTTGCCTGGGCGGCTTGGCGGCGTTTCGATCACCCTCAACCAAAACGAAGTCACCGCAATCTGCGGTCCCAATGGCGCGGGCAAGTCGAGCTTGCTGACCAGCCTGGCGGGGCTGGTCCCCTTGGCCAGCGGCGAAGTGCGGCTTGATGGGGAGCTGATGGCCAGCCTCGCGCTCGATGACCGCGCGCGGCGAGTGGGCTACTTGCCGCAGCAGGCGGAGCTGGCCTGGGACATTTCGGTCGAAACGCTGGCCGGGCTTGGCCGCCTGCCGTGGAAGCTGGGTGCCGAGGCCGACCGCGCGGCGATCGACCGGGCGCTCGGCGCAATGCAGCTGGAAGATTTGCGCCACCGTCCGCTATCCAAGCTCTCCGGCGGCGAGCGCGCGCGGGCGATGCTGGCGCGGGTGCTAGCAGGGGAACCGTGCTGGCTGCTGGCCGACGAACCGCTCGCCAACCTTGACCTGGCGCACCAGATCGCGCTGCTCGATCACTTCCGTGCATTGGCCGGGCAGGGGCTGGGGGTGGTGCTGGTGCTGCACGACCTGGCCCAGGCGATGAACCGCACGGACCGGGTGGTGGTGCTGCAACAGGGCCGCGTGGTCGCCGATGGCGCGCCGACTGAGGCGCTGAGCGAGGCGGTGATCGCCAAGGTCTGGGGAGTCAGCGCGCGCTGGCTGGGTGAGGTCGGGGCGCGGGCGCTGGTTGTCTAGATCCTCTCCAGATTTGCGAAGCACATCTGGGGAGGTGGCAGACGCCGAAGGCAGCTGACGGAGGGGCTTCTACGCTGGCGTCCAAAGCCCCTCCGTCTCGTCCTTGCGGACGATCCACCTCCCCATTTGTCGCCTTCGCGAAAAATGGAGAGGATCTTAGGTCGTTACTTCAACCCGCGCGCTTTCAGCATCGGTTCGATGCTGGGATCGCGGCCCGCAAAAGCGCGGTACATATCCGGATAGTCGATCGAGCTGCCGCGGCTGAGCACCATGTCGCGGAACCGCTGGCCGTTGGCGCGGGTCATGCCGCCGTTGTCGACGAACCACTGGTAGGCATCGTGCTGCAGCATCTCGGTCCAGACATAGGCATAGTAGCCGGCCGAATAGCCGCCGCCCCAGATGTGGCGGAAATAGCTGGTGCGATAACGCGGCGGGACCAAGGTGGTTTCCAGCCCCAGCTGGCTGAGCGCCTGGCCTTCGAACGCATCGACGTCCTGCTTGCCCGCAGCCGCACCCACAGCATGCCATTTCTGGTCGAGCATCGCCGCGGTGATCACTTCGCCCAGCGCAAAGCCCTGGCCATACTTGGCCGCGGCCTGAACCTTGGCGACCAAGGCGGCGGGCATCGGCGCGCCGGTCTGGTAGTGCTTGGCGAAATTGGCGAAGACGCGCGGCTCGGTCATCCAGTACTCATTGAACTGGCTGGGGAACTCGACGAAATCGCGTGCGGTGTTGGCGCCCGAGAGCGAGGGATAGGTCTGGTCTGACAGCATCCCGTGCAGCGCATGGCCGAATTCGTGGAACATCGTTTCGGCATCGCTGAAGCTGACCAGCGCGGGCTGGCCGGGGGCCGGCTTGGGCGAGTTCTGGACGTTGAACACCACCGGCTTGGTCCCGAACAGGTGCGACTGATCGACGAAGTTCGACATCCAGGCGCCGCCCTGCTTGTTGTCGCGCTTCCACGGGTCGAAATAGAACAGCGCCAGCTCGCTGCCGTCCTTGTCATAGACGGTGTAGACGGTGACGTCCGGGTGATAGACGGGGATATCGCTGCGCTTCTTGAAGGTGAGGCCATAGAGCTGGTTGGCGGCATAGAACACGCCGTTTTCCAGCACATTGGTGATCTCGAAATAGGGCTTGGTCTCGCTTTCGTCGAACGCGTACTTTTCCTTGCGCAGGCGCTCGGAATAGAAGGTCCAGTCCCACGGCTGGACGGTGAACTTGCCGCCGCTGCGTTTGATCAGCGCGTTGAGCTCTCCTGCTTCCTTGCGTTCCTGCGCGGCCAGCGCCGGGACCATCTGCTGCATCATGGCAATCGCAGTGGTGGGGTTCTTGGCCATCTGGTCCGACATGGTGAACGTGGCGAAATCAGGGAAGCCCAGCAGCTTGGCCTTTTCGGCGCGCAGCTGCGCCAGTTCGGCGATCAAGGCGCGGGTATCGTGCGCATTGCCGCGCTGGGCGCGGTTCCAGCTCGCTTCAAACAGCGCCTTGCGGGTCGCGCGGTCTTTCAGCGAAGCCAGCAAAGGCTGCTGGGTGGTGTTCTGCAGCACCAGCACCCATTTGCCCTTGAGCCCGCGGTCTTCGGCGGCCTTGGCCGCGCCAGCGATGTCACTGGCGGAAAGCCCGGCCAGCTTGCGCTTGTCGGAAATGATCAGCGCCGCGTCCTTGGTCGCGGCGGTCAGCTTCTGGCCGTATTCGGTCTGCAGGGTGGAAATCCGCCCGTTGATCGTCTTGAGCTGTTCCTTGGCATCGCCGGTCAGCGTCGCGCCGTTCTTGACGAAGCGGTCATAAGTGACTTGCAGCAGCCGCTGCTGGTCGGCGCGAAGGCCCAGCTGGTCCTTGCGCTCGTAAAGGTACTTCACGCGGGCGAACAGCTTGTCGTTGAGGTAGATCGTATCGTCCAGCGCGGTCAGTTTGGGGGATGTTTCCTTGTCGATCGCGTCCAGCGTATCGTTGGTATTGGCCGCCGTCAGCGCGCTGAAGACATAGGTCGTGCGGGTCAGCATCTGCCCGGCCTGTTCCATCGCGACAAGCGTATTCTCGAACGTCGGCAGCGCGGGGTCGCCCGCGATTGCCTCCATCTCCGCCAGCTTGATCGCTATGCCCTGTTCGATCGCGGGGAGGAAATCGCTGTCCTTGATCTTGCTGAAATCGGGGGCGTGGAACGGCAGGGTTGAGCGTTCGGCGAAGATCCCGGTGCCCTTGGGGATGACCGGCGCATAGACCGGCGGAGCGAGCGGAGTGGCTTCGGCTATGGGGGCCTGGTCGCTTGAGCCGACCGCGGCGGCGCAGCCGGCCAGGGCCAGCGCGGTGAGCGAAACGAGAGTGATCTTGCGCATTGCGATGTTCCTTAAATGCAATCGGGGGCAGCGTTGCCGCTGCCCCCTGAGTCTTGGCTGAATAGTCCTTACCAGATCCGTGCGCGCGCTTCAGGCGCGATGTAGAGCTTCTGGCCGGGCTGGACGTTGAAGGCCTGATACCAGCCGTCGATGTTGCGCAGCGGAGCGAAGGCCCGGTACATCCCCGGGCTGTGCGGCCCGGTGTTGACCTGGCTGCGCAGCGCAGCCTCGCGCATCTTGGTCCGCCAGACCTGCGCCCAGGCGAGGAAGAAGCGCTGGTCGCCGGTCAGCCCGTCGATCACCGGCGCAGCCTTGCCGCCCAGCGAGTTCAGATAGGCTTCGTGGGCCACCGAAAGCCCGCCCAAATCGGCAATGTTCTCACCCATCGACAACTTGGGGTTGATGAATGCGCCCGGCGCAACCTCGTACTTGGCGTACTGATCGCCAAAGATCTTGGCCTGTTCCTCAAACCGCTTGGCGTCTTCGGGGGCCCACCAATCGCGCACTGCACCAGTGGCATCGACCTTGCGGCCCTGATCGTCGAAGCCGTGGGTGATCTCGTGCCCGATCACCCCGCCGATCGCGCCATAATTCACGGCATCGTCAGCATTGGGATCGAAGTACGGCGCCTGCAGGATCCCGGCCGGGAAGACGATCTTGTTTTCGGTGAAGCCGTTATAGGCGTTCACGGTCTGCGGGTTCATCCCCCACAGCTTGCGATCGACTTTCTTGCCCAGCTGGCTGCGCTCATAATCGGCGTTGAACTTCCCGGCGCGCACGACGTTGCCATAGAGATCCTTGGGATCGACCTTCAGCGCGTCATAATTGCGGAACTTGTAGGGATAGCCGACCATCACTTCCATCCGCTCCAGCTTGTCCAGCGCGGCGGTTTTGGTGGTCGGGCTCATCCAGGCATTGCCCTTGATCCGCCCGGCCATCGCCACTTTCAGGTTGGCGACCAGTGCCTCCATCTTGGCCTTGGAGCTTTCGGGGAAATGCTTGGCGACATAGTCCTTGCCAACCAGTTCGCCCAGCGTGCTATCGACCAGATCGGTGCCGCGCTTCCAGCGGGGGCGCTGCGTCTGCACGCCCGACAGGTTCTTGGCATATTCGAAGCGGCTGTCGACCATCGCCTTGGTCAGGTACGGCGCGGCTTGGTCGGCGATATGGAAGAGCTGCCACAGCTTGAGCGTTTCCAGCGAGGTTTCGGCGAACAGCGTGGCGTGGGCCTTGATCGCGGTCTTTTCGCGCACCACGATCCGCTTTTGCATGGGGATCTTCCACCCGGCGTGGAGCGCGGCCCAATCGACGCCGGGCGCATACTTGGCCAGTTCCGCCGAGCTCATCGGGTTGTTGGTCTTGTCCACATCGCGGCGATCAGCCGCTTTCCAGCTCTTGTAAGCCAGGTTGCTCTCAAAGTTGAACACCGCGTCGGCGGCGGCCTTGGGGTCGGGATTGCCCAGCGCCTTGAACGTGCGTTCCATATAGGCGCGGTAGGCCTCGCGCTGGCTCTTGAACTGGTCGGCGAAATAGTACTCGCGCTCGGGCAGCCCGATCCCGCCCTGGCCCAGGAACAGCCCATTCATGGTCGGGTCCGTAGTGTCCGCAGCCACAAAAGCGCCAAACAGCGAGATCCCAAAGACCCCGTCGGTGCCGCCCATGTGGCGGGCAAATGCCGACTTGTTCCGAATCGCGCGGACCACGGCCAGGTCCTTCATCAGCGGAGCCAGGCCGATCTTTTCGGCCTGATCCTCGTTCATGAAGCTGGCATACATCGCGCCATACTTGCTGCCCGCCGGCGCGGCCATGATCAGGTCCTTGACCTGCACTGTCGAGCGTTCGCGCAGTTCGTTGAACGATCCTACCGAAGCCCGGTCAGCCGGAATCTCGGTGGCATCGTCCCACTTGCCCGAAGCGAAGCGATAAAAATCGTCACCCGGCTTGACGCTGCCGTCACCGCCGGCAAGATCGATCCCCCAGGCCCCGATCGTGGCTTTGCTGGCCACGGAGGTATCGGCAGCGGCAACCAGCTGGCTGTGGGCAAACGGCGCAGCCAGCAGCGCAAACGCGGCTCCGGCAAGCAGAAAACGGCTCTTCATCAGGCAAACTCCCCTTGGAATTCAGCACCGCAAAGGCCGTCCGCCCCGGCGCGCAAGACACATCGTGCCTTGCGCGCCGGGGGGATGGGAAGTCAATGCCGTTCGCCGAGGGGTGTTGGCGGTTGGTCGGGTGGGAAATCCTACATCCCAAAGGCTGCCCCGATGAAAAGCCCGAAGGTCACATCTTTCTTGTCGGATCGGTAGCCCACCTTGATCCCGCCCGTCAGGCTGTCATCCTTTCCTGGAATGAAGTAGATTGGCAACTCAGCCCCCCACACGTCTTCCGAAGTGTCGTACGAGACCAAAGGTGACACCGCCAAAAGCGATTTGCCGTTTTTCTGCAGCAGCCTGCTGCGCAAATTGAAGCGGACGATCGCACCCTCTTGGTGAACAGGAGGGCCCGCATTTCCCTGAATACAGACCACCGGCGCAGGACCGACAGCGGCTGGGCAGAAAATGGTCTTGTCGCCTTCCTTGTAGCCGCTCTGATAGTCAGCACTCAACGAAACCATGACTGGTGCGGAGGCGAAGTACTTTCTGACGCTTGCACCTGCACTCCAGCTCGCTTTCGATACGCTCTGTTTCGTCAGGTTTGTCGGATCAATGTACTCAAATTTGTTGTGTCCGATTGAAGCATCGAGCGAAAATCCGATGCCAGCTTCGATGAGATTCTCGCGAGTGTATGCGGGCAAGTCGTCCTTGGAGAAGGCGGTGATCACCGAATTTGAATCGTCCGTTTCGCAGTTACTGATTGTTTCAGCGTGCGTCTTGTTCACCGCTGTGATGGATTCTTGAATGGGCGATTGACCCAGCGCGCTTAGCCTCTGCGCGTAGCCTTCGTTGGCTTTGCTGATGCAGATTCGCCGCGCTTTCTGAGAGATTTCATTCTGTCGCGGGGTCGTGCTGTTGCGCGTTTCCATCCCAAAGAAGGCAAACTCGAACTTGATCTTGGTTCCGCTTGCCAGCTTGTCCAGGCTTGCAGGTACGGCGTCATTCTCTCCGTCCCAAGGGGTCGAAAGAGTAACCGTAAGCTGCCTGGATTGATCGAACGACGAACCTCCCTTCTTGAGGTCGTTGGAAAGCGAATCGAACAGGCGAATTTTGACCGAAGCTTCCTTTTTGTCGGCACCTGCCAAGAGTTCGAACTTGACCGGATTGGCCTGCGCAGTGTCGCCGTTCGGGGCCCCTGCGTCGATGCTTGCCGTGGAGATGGATTGCGCCTGAACTGCCCCACTAGCGACCAACAAAGCCAAAGTCGGGACGGTCGAAAGAACAAAGTTGCGAGCACGCATCACGCACCTCCCTTGGGCTTGAGTTTGATCACCATGTCAGTTGTCGCATAGGGGGCCGTAGATTCCGGGATCTTCAAAGTTTTCGGACCCTTGATCTCGATCCCGCCGCAGGTAATCTTGATGGCCATCGAGGCATCAACGTCGCCCTTGATGGTCGCGACCAGCGAGTGATTGGATTCATCGCCCATTGTGCCATCGACATCGATGCTGCCTTTTCCATCGCCCGCAAAGCTGATCGTCTGGTGATCGATCGCAACTTTCCGTGCCTCAATGTTGCCTGTTAGCGTGAGTTCAATGTCCAAGTCGGCCATGTTTTCCTCCTGTTTGAGAGGAGCTTGCCAAAGCCGAACATCGCCGTCCGTGATCCCCATCATGCCTCCCACGCACGCAAAAAGGCCGCCCGTCTCTGCAGACGGGCGGCCTTGTCAGCCTGACTGGCGCTTCAGCCTATTCCGGCTTGGCGCACCTCGCTTTGTCCCCCGCCTGGCAGGCTTCGCTGTCGGCTTTCCACTTGGCCATCGCCGCATCGTAGGCGGCCTTGTCGGCGGCGATCTTGGCTTCGCGGTCTTTGAGGGCCTGTTCGTAGGCGGCCTGGGCGTCGGCATTGGCCTTGAGCTGGGCCTGGGCGGCAGCGGCCTGCTCGGCGTTGATCCGGCCGCGTTGTTGTTCGGGGGTTTCGGTGGGGGCAGTTGACGCAACTGGCGCGGCGGCGACCGGCTTTGGCTTTGTCTTGGGCCTGGCCTGGGCGGGAGTTGCGGTCAGGGCCAGGGTCAGCACCGCGCCCAGCGCCGCGGCAAGTGGGCTGCGCAAGTTGTTCATGGCAGGTCTCCTCGCTTCACTGCGCGGCAGCATAGGCTGCGCGCGCGGGGGAGGAAAGCCCCGCGCGCGGGTGCCTATTTGTCGTCGTTCACGCCGGGAGCCGGGTTGATGTCCACGCTCCGCTCGATCCTCGGAGGCGGTGGTGGCGGAGGCGGAGGGGGTGGCGGAGGAGGAGGAGGAG
>Ga0207952_1000480_pt1 | contig 31693 bp, 40 predicted proteins | sample SubbioR12Aug_8Ca_FD_184831 | JGI IMG/M metagenome (GOLD analysis project Ga0207952, IMG submission 184831) | Serpentinite rock and fluid subsurface biosphere microbial communities from McLaughlin Reserve, California, USA - CR12Aug_8Ca (SPAdes) | ecosystem: Environmental > Terrestrial > Deep... | reverse complement strand
TCCCGTAGAAACTCCACGGACTCCCGTAGAAACTCCACGGACTCCCGTAGAAACTCCACGGACTCCCGTAGAAACTCCACGGACTCCCGTAGAAACTCCGCGGACTCCCGCAGAAACTCCACGGACTCCCGCAGAAACTCCACGGACTCCCGTAGAAACTCCACGGATTCTCCCAAAAATTCTACATTTGCTAAACGACATCCTTCCCGCTCCTCCTTTTCTTTCTATATTTAGCCCGCATTTTTTCTAATCAACGAACCAAAATTCGTTCCACATTTCTTCACTAATCAAACTAATCTACTTTGAGCGATAACAATATTATATTTTCTATGGTTGGCGTTGGGAAGGTTCACAAACCCAATCGCCAAGTTTTAAAGGACATTTATCTTTCATTTTTTTACGGCGCAAAAATCGGCGTGCTCGGATTAAACGGCGCGGGAAAAAGTTCTCTGCTTAAAATTATTGCCGGCGAGGATAAAGATTATCTCGGCACAATCCATTCCCAAAAAGGAATTACGTTCGGTTATCTTCCGCAAGAACCGCTCCTCGATAACACAAAAACAGTGCGGGAAATTGTGGAAGAAGGAGTTGCACCGATTGTAAAACTTCTGAAAGAGTACAACGAAATCTCCGAAAAATTTTCTGACCCCGATGCGGATTTCGATAAACTGTTGGAGAAGCAAGGGAAACTGCAAGACCAAATCGAACATTTGAACGCGTGGGATATTGATAGCAAACTCGAACAAGCAATGGATGCGCTGCGTTGTCCCGATGGCGATACAAAAGTTTCCATTCTTTCCGGCGGCGAACGAAGACGTGTTGCGTTGTGCAGATTGATGCTGCAAGAACCCGATGTTCTTTTGTTAGACGAGCCGACAAATCATCTCGATGCGGAATCGGTTGCGTGGTTGGAAATGCACTTGGCGCAATACAAAGGAACTGTGCTCGCCGTTACGCACGACAGATATTTTTTGGATAATGTAGCGGGATGGATTTTGGAATTAGACAGAGGCGAAGGAATTCCGTTTCAGGGAAATTATTCTTCGTGGTTGGAACAAAAAGCGGCGCGGCTTTCCGTAGAAGAAAAACAGGAATCAAAACGTCAGCGTGTGCTTGCAAAAGAATTGGAATGGGTGCGAATGAATCCGAAAGGACGGCGCGCAAAAAATAAAGCAAGAGTTTCCGCGTATGAAAAAATGTTTTCCGACCAGCAGGAAAAACGTGATGAGGAAATTGAAATTTATATTCCGCCGGGACCGCGGCTTGGCGATGTTGTGATTCAAGCAAAAGATATTTCCAAAGCGTATGGTGAAAATTTATTGTATGAGAATTTGAATTTCTCACTTCCTCCCGGAGGAATTGTTGGAATCATCGGCGCAAACGGAGCGGGAAAAACAACATTGTTCCGAATGATTACGGGACAAGAAAAACCGGATAGTGGAATTTTTACGATTGGCGATACAGTAAAACTTTCTTACGTTGACCAAAGCCGTCCGCTTGACCCGCAAAAAAATATCTGGCAGGAAATTTCCGGTGGCGAAGATATTTTGAAACTGGGAAATCGTGAAATGAATTCGCGCGCGTATGTTGCGAGATTTAATTTCGGCGGAACAGACCAGCAAAAACTTACGAGCCAACTTTCCGGCGGAGAACGTAATCGCGTTCATCTCGCAAAAATTTTGAAAGAGAATGCAAACGTGTTACTGCTCGACGAACCAACGAATGATTTGGACGTGAATACGCTTCGCGCGTTGGAAGAAGCTTTAAATAATTTTGCCGGTTGCGCCGTCGTTATTTCCCACGATAGATGGTTTCTCGATAGAATTGCAACGCACATTCTCGCGTTTGAAGGTGAAAGCAATGTTGTGTGGTTCGATGGAAATTATTCCGAGTACGAAGAGAACAGAAAAAAACGTTTAGGCATTGCCGCCGACCAACCGCATAGAATCAAGTATAAAAAGTTGATGAGATAATGAACAGCGGATGAAACACGAATTGACACGAATCTAATTCGTTAAAATTCGCGATGTATCCGTGTAATTCGTGTGAATACATAACTATGAAGAAACCTCTGAAAAATTGGTAGGACAGACATTCTTGTCTGTCAGAAATATGGAAACTGAAATAAAAACAACAGACAGGAATGTCTGTTCCACGAAGTATGATAGTTTTTCAGAGCTTACATGAATTTCATTTGTTACTTTTATGAAGATGTTAGTACTTTGATGGGGAAATTTTGTCAACAAAAATAATTTGAAAGCACTATGAATACCTATCCACACCTCGACCGAATCGTTATCAATCAAAAAGTGATGGTGGGAAAACCCATCATTAAAGGAACGCGATTAACCGTGCAATTTATTTTAGGTTTATTAGCACAAGGTGAAACTGAAGAAGAAATTCTTCAAGAATACAAAGGATTGACCCACGAGGATATTACTGCTTGTTTATCATTTGCAAAAGAAACTTTGGAAAACACATCGTTTATTCCTTTGGCAGAAGCAGTATAATAAATGCGATTTCTCGTAGATGAATGTACCGGTCCGTATGTTGCCGAATGGCTTCGCGCTCAACATCATAATATCTTTTCTGTTTTCGATGATGCAAGAGGATTAGACGACGATGATATTCTTCAAAAAGCAAACGAGGATAACCGTGTTCTGATTACCAACGACAAAGATTTTGGCGAAAAAATATTTCGGGAAGGAAAGAAACACTGTGGCGTAATTTTTCTTAGACTAACTGATGAACGCGCTAAAAATAAAATCCGCGTTCTGAAAAATCTTTTGAAATCTATTCCCGATAGACTTGAAAGAAATTTCGTCGTCGCAACAGAGTATAACGTTCGGATAATTGAACCGGTTTAAGAAGACAATCGTTTTGCAATTTTTCCCTCTCTATAAAGATTAGTATTTTTTTGCCACGTTTTATTTTAAGGAATACAAATATGACACAAACAGAAACACACGTTCAATTTGAACAACAACTTATGCAGTTAGATGAAAGCGAACAACAACAAGTTTTTTCGTTCATTCAATCGCTGCTTCGAGAAAAACAACCGAATCAAAAAAAGAATCTTCGTGGACTTGAACGGCTCATCGGAATAGGCGAAAGCGATGTTAACGATGGCGCAGCAGAACACGACCACTATGTGTATGGAACTCCGAAGAAATACTCGAAATGAAAGTACTGAGCAAGTGAATGTAGGATTTCGATTGATGGGATAATCAACAAATTTTTTACACTGTTTTTTACAAAAATTTATGACAACATTACTTCAACAAGCGATTACGGAAACCCAAAAGTTACCAACAGAAGAACAAAATTCTATCGCATCCCAGATTCTTGCAGAGTTAGCAGATGAACGAAAATGGTCTGCTCGTTTTCAGGCGACAACGGATGAACAATGGGACCGGTTGGCTGAAAAAGTTCGCTCCGATATTCAACAAGGAAATACTCTTTCTTCAGAAAAAATTTTCTCTTCCGATATTCGTGAATGATTTCGAAAATAACAAAAGATTTTCTTCAGCAATTCAGAACTCTTCCATCGGAAATAAAAGAGCAATCTCGACGCGCATATACACTTTGGAAATCGAATCCGTTTCATCCGAGTCTTCGATTTAAAAGGGTGAGCAGACGACAACCATTCTATTCAGTGCGAATTGGGATAAGTTATCGCGCTGTTGGGCTTCTTGAACAGAACACGCTCTATTGGTTTTGGATTGGCACACATAACGAATATGATGAATTGCTGAAGTACATTTGATAGTTTTTCCTAACAAATATTTTTCAACATTATAAACCAAAACGGCGAATTGCTTGCCCGCCTCTGGAGGGGATTTAATGTTGAAGAACCGAAAGTGAAATATAATGCGAACAAGAAAACAAAATGACTGAAATGCAATTTATTTCAAACTACGAGTTACTTTTTTTCTCTCTCTATAAAGATTAGTATTTTCTTCTTAACAAAACAGTTCAAAGAGTATGGAAACAACAACATTACAAGAAAAGATTCAAAAACTTCCGCTGGAATTACAAATAGAGGTTGAGCAAATGGTACAATCTCTTTTGGAAAAGACACAGCGCGAAAAAAGAAAGAAACCAAAATTGGATTGGGCGGGAGCGTTAAAAGAACTTCGCGACCAATACACTTCTGTTGAGTTACAACATGAAATATCAAAAGAGCGAATGAAGTTGCCGTGAAATATCTCATTGATGCGAATATTTTTCTTGAATCTCTTTTGGAACAAGAGAAAGCACAAGAAACGAATGCGTTATTACTCAAGGCAAATGAGTTGGATTTTTATATCACCGATTTCGCTTATCATTCCATTGGCATTACCTTATTTAACAAAAAGAAATTTGAAAAGTTTCGCAGGTTTGTTTTAGATATGTTCGTTGATGCGGGAATGTTGATACTTGTGCTCCACCAGGAAGATACTGAACAACTTATCTCTGTTGCCCAACGTTTTAACCTCGATTTTGACGACGCATACCAATACACTGTAGCAGAAAAATATGATTTGCACATTGTAAGTTTTGATACTGATTTTGATGGAACCGAAAGAGGGAGAATGACACCGCAACAAGTTTTGAAAGCTATTACACAACAAACCTCATAGAATACAATTGTAGAGAGATTACTTAAATCACTGCTACACAGTAACAAAGTGTGTAGCATTTTTTTTATCATATTAGAATATGATTGGTAACAATTTTTCTTCGTGAAAATCCGCGATGCATCCGCGCAATCCGTGGTTAATACAACACAATGAATTTCATTTCAGCAGAAAATATTACGAAATCTTACGGCGAGAAATTGCTGTTCGAGAATTTATATTTTGGCATCGAACAAGGTGAGAAGATTGGTCTCATTGCAAAAAACGGCACGGGAAAATCTACATTGCTTCGCATTCTCGTTGGAACGGATTACGTTGATGCGGGAACTGTTTCGCGAAGAAAAAATATTTCTATCGCATTTTTAGACCAAAATCCAAAGTTCGATGAAGAACAATCGGTCGTAGAAAATATTTTCAAAGCGGATACGCAAACACTTCGCGCAATCAAACATTACGAATCGTGTTTGGAAGAACAAACGTATTTTCCTTCCGAAGAACACTTGCAGCAACTTCACGATGCCAACGATGTTATGGATGATTTGAACGCGTGGGATTACGAAACAAAAGTAAAACAAATTCTCACGCGCTTGCAAATTTCTCACCTCAATCAACCGCTCAACCAACTTTCCGGCGGACAGCGAAAACGTGTTGCGCTCGCTCGTGTTCTTATCGAGCAGCCGGATGTTCTCGTTCTCGATGAGCCGACAAATCATTTAGACCTCGATATGATTGAATGGCTTGAACAATATCTCACGCGGCAATCAGTAACGCTGTTGATGGTAACGCACGACAGATATTTTCTCGATGGCGTGTGCGATGAAATTGTAGAACTCGAAAACGGAAAACTTTTTTTCTACAAAGGAAACTACGCGTACTTTCTCGAAAAAAAATCTGAACGGGAATTTATCGAAGCGCAAACATTAGACAAGACCAAAAATATTTTTCGCCGCGAGTTAGAGTGGATGAAAAAAATGCCGCGCGCGCGAACAACAAAATCAAAATCGCGGATTGAAGCGTTTTACGATATAGAAAAACGCTCAAGCGGAAAGCCGCAAGATTTGGAACTTACACTCGATGTGCGAATGGCGCGTATCGGCGGAAAAATTCTTGAACTGAAAAAAGTGTATAAGAGTTTTGGCGTGTTGCCGATTCTCAAAGGATTTGATTATACGTTCAAAGTCGGTGAACGCATTGGTATTGCGGGAAAAAACGGCGTTGGCAAATCTACATTTCTCAATTTGATTTCCGGAAATGAAACGGCAGATTCCGGAAAAATAAATGTCGGCGATACAACTTCGTTCGGATATTTTTCGCAGCAAGGATTGGAAGTGAAAAGCGATAAGCGAATGATTGACGTTGTGAAAGATATTGCCGAAACAATTGAACTCAGCGACAGAACAAAACTTACTCCCGCGCAATTTTTGCAACTGTTTCAATTTCCTCCGCATACGCATTTTACGAATGTTGCCCAATTAAGTGGCGGAGAAAAACGGCGTTTACATTTGCTTACAATACTTGCACGGTCGCCAAACTTTTTGATTCTCGATGAACCGACAAACGATTTGGATTTGATTACGCTCAACGTTCTCGAAGAATTTTTGCTCAACTTCAAAGGATGTTTGCTGATTGTTTCGCACGACAGATATTTTATGGATAAACTCGTTGACCATTTATTTGTGTTTGAAGGCGATGGCGTTGTGAAAGATTTCATCGGAAATTATTCCGAGTATCGGGCTTCGGTCATTGAGCAAGAGCAAGCGGAGAAAAAAGAAATAAAAAATGCGGCTGAAAAAACACAACAAGAAAATGTTCTTCCAAAGAAAAAAGCAAAACTTTCTTTCAAACAAAAATTTGAGTTGGACGGATTAGAAAAAGAACTTGCGTTGTTGGAACAAGAGAAAAAAGAATTGAACGAAAAATTATACGATGGTAACGCTAATCATAACCAACTACATGATTGGTCGGAACAATTGACGGAAGTAATGAAAATACTCGATGAGAAATCGTTACGGTGGTTTGAGTTGTCGGAGATTGGATAAAAGAAAAAACCTTCACCGAATATTCGATGAAGGTTTCTCAGATTTCGTTTTCCCCGAAGGGATTCCTATGGAACGCGGAAATGCTATTTAATCTTACGCGCTGGCTTTTAATGCCTCGTGAAATATATATTTTGGTTCTCGCTTTTTTTCGATGCTGCTCCGCGTAATGATAACCTTTGCAACGTTCTTTTTGTTCGGTAAATCATACATCACTTCGAGCATTACCTCTTCAATAATCGAACGCAATCCACGCGCACCCGTTCCCCGGTCTGTTGCTTTTGTTACCACCAATCGTAACGCCTCTTCCTGAAATTCCAGTTCAACTCCTTCCATTGCGAAAAGTTTTTTGTACTGCTTTACAATTGCATTTTTCGGAAGGTTGAGAATGTTATACAATGATTGCTCATCAAGAGAATGTAAGGGAGCGATCACCGGTAAACGACCGACAAATTCGGGGATGAGTCCGAATCGCAGCAAATCATCGGGTTCAGTTCTTCCCAAATACTCATCGCGGGAAAAATCTTTTCTTCCGGAAATTTCGGCACCGAATCCCATAGACTGTTTATTGACTCTTCTGGCGACAATTTGTTCCAAACCTTCGAACGCGCCGCCGCAGATAAACAAAATGTTTTTTGTGTTCACGTTTATGAGCGGTTGTTCAGGATGCTTTCTTCCACCTTTTGGGGGAACGCCGGCAACAGTTCCTTCAAGAATTTTTAATAGCCCTTGTTGAACTCCCTCTCCTGAAACATCGCGAGTAATGGATGCTGAATCGCCCTTGCGAGCAATTTTATCAATCTCATCAATATACACGATTCCGTATTCTGCTCGGTCAACATTATATTCGCAATTTTGCAGAAGTGAAACAAGCACGCTTTCAACATCGTCGCCAACGTAGCCGGACTCAGTCAATGTTGTTGCATCGGCTATGGCAAACGGAGCATCGAGAATTTTTGCAAGCGTTTGCGCAAGTAGTGTTTTTCCTGTTCCCGTGGGACCGATGAGCAAAATATTACTTTTCTCTACTTCAATATCATCGAAAATTGTTAACGGTTGATAGTTGATTCGTTTGTAATGGTTATACACCGCGACAGCGAGAATTTTTTTGGCTCGCTCCTGTCCGATAACAAATTCATCCAACGCGGCTTTGATACGCATCGGCGTTAATCCGAAACGGGATTCGCGGCGCGATGGTTGAGTAACGATGTTGGTACGAAGAATGTCCGCGGAGTTGGAAACACACATATCGCAGATATACGCATTCGGACCGGCAACAATATTTTGCACATCACCGCTATGCCGTCCGCAGAAGGAGCAAAATATTTCGTCGGTTGTTCGTGGTCGAAATGGCATTAGGGAGTTTTGATGTTAAAATTTGTCTTGTGTTTTCAATGCTCAATTATTCGCTCTTCTTTTTAATCGGTTCCTTCTTCACCAGAATATTATCAATCAAACCGTATTCTTTTGCATCGGCGGAGGACATATAATAATCGCGGTCAGTATCTTTGGAAACCTGGTCAAGCGGTTTTCCTGTGTGGGATGCGAGAATTTCATTCAGCCGATGTTTTGTTTTGATAATCTCTTCTGCTTGAATCGAAATATCGCTCGCCGTTCCTTGCACCCCGCCCCACGGTTGATGAATCATAATTCGCGCGTTTGGGAGAGCGGTTCGTTTTCCTTTCGCTCCGGCTGCAAGAATTACCGCGCCCATACTTGCCGCTAAACCGACACACGTTGTGGAAACGCTGGGGCGAATGTATTGCATCGTGTCGTAAATCGCAAGCCCGGAAGAAACGCTGCCGCCGGGAGAGTTGACATAAATGTGAATGTCTTTTTCCGGGTCTTCCGATTCAAGAAAAAGCATTTGCGCAATCACCAGACTCGCAACGACATCATCAATTCCGGTTCCGATAAAAATGATGCGTTCTTTCAGTAAACGGGAAAAAATATCGTATGCTCGTTCGCCGCGCCCCGTCTGCTCGATAACCATCGGGACAAGTTGATTGTGAATTAAAGAACTCATAGAAATCAGGATAAGTAGTTTAGTGCGTGTTGTTTAAAAAATATGCTAACCGGTAATCAGATTCGATTCAGATATTTCTGTGTCGAATATTTTATCAACGACAGCATTGCTGAGTAAATACTCGAACATTTTATCGTTCAGAATTTTCTCATTCATCGTTTTGGAGTTTTTGTAATAGTTCACCAGCCGTTCTTTCTCGATGCCGATTTTTGCGGCTTCGGTTTCGGCAAGTTTTTCATAATCAGCATCTTCTATCTTCAATTCCAAATGAAGTCGGATTTTATCGCGGAGTAGAAACCATTTCGCCTGCCAGAGAGCATAGGAACGATTCTCTTCACGGAATTTTGCTTCATCAAAACCTTCCGGTAAAACTTTTCTCGGCTGCCGTTCCCGCACATCTTCCAACATTCCGTCAAGAAATCCTTTCAATAAGGATTCGGGAACATCAAACGAATGGCGACGAACAATTTCGTTTGCCAGTTCATCTTCCAATTTTCTCGCACTCCGCTCATTCCAGGAACGTTCCAAATCCTCTCGAATTTGCGTGCGAAATTGTTCGAGGTTATCAATTTTCCCCTTGGTTATTTTTTTCAAAAACTCCTCTGATAAATCCGGAAGAGTAACTTTCTGTATGCGATTAACAGTGAACTCGCCATCTATCGGTTCTTGACTTTCCCCTTGTTGTGGAGAATAAGTAATTCTATAATTTTTCCCAACCTCTGCCCCCTTCAATCCTTCACGAATTTCCAGCAACTTACTCTCATCGCTCAAAAGGATTTGAATGGCATCGGTTTTGTGGCCAACGATAGGTAATCCTGTTTCATCAAGTTCCTGTATTTCCACGGTAACAATATGGTCATCGTCTGTTGCTTGCGGGACATCGCCCAATGTTGCATGCGCGCGGCGAAGATACGAGACTTCCCCCTCGATTTCTTCGTCCGTAACTTTATGAAGAATATTTTGGGCAGGAATGCCTTTCAACTCCTGCAGGTCGAAATCCGGGAGAACATCAAGAGAAACGACAAAGGTAAGTTTTTCTCCGCGATGATAATGAATATCCTGAAGCATCGGCTCGCCCACAGGACGCAAACCCTTCTCTTTGACTATTTGTTTATAAAAGAAATTTGCTACCTCATCAAGTTCACGATATTCGATTTCTTCTCCGTACAATTTTTTTATCATTGTAAGAGGGGCTTTCCCTTTTCGGAAGCCGTGAATCTCGAGGGTTTTTGATGCTTTCACATATGCCTTATCAAAAAGCGGTTGGATTTCTTCGGGGGTGAGAATGACACTAATTTCGTGCCGAACGGTTGATGGTGAATTGATTGTTACTTCCACGTGTTTTTCTATTATTGAACTGATGCGGTGGGCGAAGAGGGAGTTGAACCCTCACGGATCTCTCCACAGGATCCTAAGTCCTGCGCGTCTGCCAATTCCGCCATCCGCCCGGTATTGTAATTTAATTGGGCGAAAATATACGCTTTTGAAGGGAATGGTGAAACAAACTGTGTAAATCTCCAAAATACTTTAATAGATATTATACAACCCAAAAAAAATAATTTAAAAATAATTCAAATATATGTTGCAACATATAATGTTTTAACATATATTTATCCCACAATATTTAACCAACAATGTTTCACTTAACAAACTAACTCTTATGAAAACCTTAGAATTAACTCAACCAACAACAATTACTAACATTCCAACAACGTGGACAATTGACCCGACACATACGAAAGCGCAATTCAGCGTTCGTCACTTGGTGATTTCGGAAGTCGTCGGACATTTTGAAAAGTTCGAAGGAAAAGTCATCTCTCCTACGGAAAACTTCTCTGATAGCAGAATTGAATTTACGCTTCAAACAAATTCCATCAACACCGATATAGCCGACCGTGATACACATTTGAAGTCTGCGGATTTCTTCGATGTAGAAAACTTCCCAACGATTTCATTTCGTAGCACTTCGTTTCATCAAATCAGCGACGACAAATATAAACTCGTTGGTGACTTCACCATTAAGAATGTTACGAAGTCAATCGAACTCAATGTAACATACAACGGCACAATCAAAGACCCGTGGGGAAATACGCGCGCGGGATTTCAACTCGAAGGAAGCATCAATCGTTTGGATTTCGATTTGAAATGGAATGCGCTAATGGAAACCGGCAGTGCAATTGTCGGTAAAACGGTAAAAATTCTCTGTAACATTGAAATCGTTCAGCAATTACAATAACATTTTTTTATGGGCTAATATATGTTTGAACATTAAATGGTATAACGTATATTCGTTCCGTAATTTTTTAACTCACAATACTTTCAACTTAACATTAACTACATAATCTTATGACAAACTCAAAATCATTCTTCTCAAAAATAATTTCGGTAATAACAATTACCATTTCACTTTGTGTTTTTTTACTTATTGGTCTTTCTTCATGTTCAAATGATAAAGGAACATCTGCAAGCCAATCGGAAATAGATTCATTGAGAAATCAGATCGTGCAACTCACTTCGGGAAATGAAATGATTGCAAAAAATCTTGCAACATTTGATACACTTGACTACACAGTATTCAATAATCAAGAGTGGACACGGTTGCATGAAAGCCACTCCAAAGACATCATCGTTCATTGGCCCGATGGACATTTTACAACAGGAATTGAAAAACACATCGAAGATTTGAAAGCACTTTTTGTTTACGCACCCGACACAAGAATTAAGGAACATCCTATTCGTTTCGGTTCAGGCAATATGACTGCAGTTACCGGAGTATTTGAAGGAACTTTTACCAAGCCAATGCCAATTGGAAATGGCAAGTTCATTCAACCAACCGGGAAAGCATTTAAAATGCCGATGTGTACAATTGGAATTTGGGGACCCGACGGCACAATGACAGAAGAACATCTATTTTGGGATAACCAGACTTATACAAACCAAATTGGATTAGGGAAGTAATTCGTTCTTCACCGCTGATAACGAAGTATTGCAATGATGGCTAAATTTTCGATAGAGTATATTCTTACAGTGAACATTTAGCCACCAACTTTTCTCAAATATATGTTTGAACATTAAATGGTTTAACGTATATTAGTCCCGTAATTTTTTACTAACCACCTAATTCAACACAATATGAAAACACTCACCATTATATTTTCTCTTTTTCTCTTTTCGTTCACATCATTTTCCACCAATCCAACGACGTGGGATTTTGATAAGGCGCATAGCAGCATTATATTTTCTGTCCATCATATGGTTATTTCCGAAGTTTCCGGTTCCTTCAAGAATTTTGATGGAAGCGTTATCGTGAAGAATGACGATTTTTCCGATTCGGAAATTGAATTAACTATTGATGCCACAAGTATCGACACCGATAACGAAGGACGCGACAAACACTTACGCGCGGATGATTTCTTCAATACGGAAAAATTTCCGCAGATAAAATTCAAAAGTAAATCCTTTACGAAAGTCGGCGAAAATAAATTTAAACTCGTCGGGGACTTAACGATTCGCGACATCACAAAGGAAGTAGAGTGGGATGCGACTTTTGGCGGAACTGCCGTTGCCTGGGGCGCGAAACATGCAGGATTCAAAGTTGTCGGCGCCATCAACCGTTTTGATTACGGTCTGAAATGGAACAAGACTATTGAAACAGGGGGACTCGTCGCAGGCGATATTGTTACCATTATTGCAAATGTTGAACTTGCACAGCATAAAGAAAAAACCGAAGAAGCGGAAAAGAAAAAATAACGAACACTCAACAAACTATGAATCAGTACCTTCTTGAAATTTTACTCCCGAAATTTCCGGGCGAAGATTTTTTTGCGCTCATTCCCGAACAACGAAAAATGGTGAATGATTTTATGCGCGACGGAATTATTTCGAGTTACTCTCTTTCGCTCGATAGAACGCATTTATGGATGACGATGGTCGGGCTTTCAGAAAAATCCATTCTGAATGTGGTGAATGAATTCCCGCTCGCGAAATTTATGAGCATTAAAATTCACCCACTCACTTTTCACGTTGGCGCGGGTATTTCTATTCCGCAGGTATCATTGAATTAATTTTTCCCAAAATGAAACTCGAACAGGAAATCAAACAACAAAAGCCATTCAAGACGGAACATGAACGCGCTGTGGTGAATATATTATTTACTGCGTCGTGGCTGCAATCATACAGCCGCGATTTTTTAAAACAGTACGATATATCGAGTCAACAGTATAATATTCTCCGGATTTTACGCGGTCAATTTCCAAAATCATCAACCGTCAATCTTTTGAAAGAGCGAATGTTGGATAAAATGTCCGACGCATCACGATTGATTGATAGATTATTGAAAAGAGAATTGGTCGAACGAACAATCTGCCCGACAGATAGACGCGCCGTTGATATTTTTATTACGAAAAAAGGATTGGAGTTGTTGAAACGCATTGACAAAGAACGCGATGACATTGATGCAATGCTTGAGCGACTTTCGGCAAAAGAAATGAAACAACTCAACGAGTTGCTTGATAAATTGCGTGGATAGAGAAATGGTTGGTGGTTTGCGGTTAAGGGTTAGAGGTATAAACTTTCTCAAACCTCTAACCCCTAACCGTTCACATAAAAAACAATAATCGCTTATAAATGAAATTACACGAACTCAACAACCTCACCGACAATTTTCCTTCAACCGAAAAATTTCCCGCAATCTTTGTCGGACATGGAAGTCCGATGAATGCAATCGAAGAAAATGATTTTACCAGAAACTTAAAACTCATTGGAAAAAATTTACCAAAGCCAAAAGCAATTCTCGTTATTTCCGCGCATTGGCAAACCATCGGAACGTTTATCGCTTCAACAAAAAACCCGCAAACGATTCACGATTTCGGCGGATTTCCTGAAGAATTATACCGGATAAAATATCCTGCTGTTGGCTCGCCGCAGTTTGCAAACTTCGTGAAAGAAACCATTACAAAAACTGAAACGAAACTCGACACCTCGATGGGACTTGATCACGGCGCGTGGACAATGCTCATTCACCTTTTCCCGAATGCCGATGTTCCTGTCTTTGAATTAAGTTTGGATTGCGCAATTTCTCCACAAGAACATTTTGAACTTGCGCAAGAACTCACGCATCTTCGCAGGAAAGGAGTGTTAATTCTCGGAAGCGGAAACATTGTTCACAATTTGCGTTTGTTACGTTGGGGAAATGAAAACGCAACTCCATTTGATTGGGCGTTGGAGTTTGACGAAAAAGTAAAATCAAATTTGTTGGATGGAAGTTTTTATGAGTTGATTGCGTATGAAAAGTTGGGAACTGCCGCAATGTATTCCGTTCCGACAAACGAACATTATTTACCAATGCTCTACACGCTTGCAACAAAAGAAAAAGACGAAGAACTGAAATTTCTTTACGAAGGATTTCAATATGCTTCGACGAGTATGCGGTGTTTTAGGATTGGGTAAGTTTTATCCCAATACTCCACTACTCCATCAGTCCACTTCTTTCTCCTCCCCTATTTTTCCAGCGCACGTTTCATCGGCTCCCAATAAAACTCTTTCCATCCTTCTTTAATCGAAGCGAAATCGTAATCAGGGACTCCGCTGTGAGTGAATGTAAGCCGGGTTCCCTCATTCACTTTTGTGAATACAAACGTTACTCGGGAAATTTCACTTTCTTTCCAACCTGTTGTTTGCCACGTTTGCACTATCTTTTTATCCTGCACCAATTCCAAATTTGTTCCGAAACAATAACCATCATACGCAGAAAACTTCCCGCCAATTTTTCTGCTGATTGTTGCTTTCTCGCCTGAAAATTTTGAATGTTTCTTTGAATCCATCAGAAGTTCAAACACTTCATTTGGGCTTGCATTAAATGTTACTGTTTGTCGAATTGTTTTTGGCATAGATTTTTTTCCAGACGTTTTTAAAAGTGGGAAAAAGATACAAGGAAAGAGTGCAATTTTCAACCACATTCACTGCTTTAATTTTTTTTTCCTACTTTTAACCCAACATTTTCAACTATATGGCTCAAACATTTACAAAAGATTTTCTCCGCACACTTCCGAAAGTTTTACTCCATGACCATCTCGATGGTGGATTACGTCCGCAAACAGTCATTGAACTTGCAAAGGATATCCACTATAAAAACCTTCCAACCACCGATGCGGGAGAGTTGCAGGATTGGTTTTTCCGCGGCGCTTCACGGGGTAGTTTACCGCTCTTTCTGGAGGGCTTTGCTCACACCTGTGGCGTGATGCAAACCGAAGAAGCGCTTGAACGTGTTGCTTATGAAACGGTTGAAGATATGTTTCGCGACGGTATTATTTATTTTGAAACGCGATTTTGTCCTGCACTGCATACAGACAAAGCATTACACTGGGAAGAAATTGTGCAGGCAGTTTTGCGCGGATTGGAAAAAGGAAAAAAAGAATTTGGCGTTGATTATGGCGTGATTATTTGCGCACTCCGGAATCAAAAAATTTCTCTTGAAATGGCGGAACTTGCGGTGGATTTTCGCGAGCGGGGCGTTGTCGGTTTCGATTTAGCAGGAGAAGAAGGGGGATTTCCTCCGAAAGACCACATTGATGCTTTCCATTATATTCAACGGCAAAATTTTAACATCACGATTCACGCGGGAGAAGCATTCGGAAAAGAAAGTATCTGGCAGGCGATTCAATGGTGCGGCGCTCACAGGATTGGTCACGCTACGCGATTGATTGAAGATATTGCTTACGCAGAAGGAAGAATTATCAAGATGGGAACGCTCGCACAATATGTTCTCGATAAAAGAATCCCACTCGAACTTTGTCTGAGCAGCAATGTCCACACCGGAGCAGTGGATTCATTAGAACATCATCCGTTTTCCATTTTTAAGACCGGAAACTTTCGCATTACGCTCAACACCGACGACCGGTTGATGAGTAACATTGATTTAACGAGCGAATTTCAACTTGCGGTGGAAACATTTAATGTAACGTTAGCCGACTTTGAAAAAATTACGCTCAACGCAATGAAGAGCGCTTTCGCACCGTATCAAAAAAGAATTGAGTTAATTTATAAGGTGATTAAACCGAGGTATCAAAAAGCGAGAGAAGAACAAAATTCTGTACGATAGTACTTCCTAATCATCATCTTCATCAAAACCGGAAGCAATATCGCGTGCTTCCAACGCCGGATGAAGCGCTTTCTTAACACTTTCCCGCGCCTCTTCTATATTTTCTGTGTGTTGCGCTCTGCTCGCAAAGATGTGCACATCTTCGCTATAATTTCGAATGTTATAACAACCTCTTAACCGCGCCATCGTGTTGAGCGATTCCAGTTCGTGTAATGCGCGTTTCACATACAATTGAATGTCCTCCAATTTTTCTGCGTGCGATGCGCGTTTTAAATTGCTGTACACGGTTTCTGCTTGCGAGGCAAGTTTCATAACATCTTTTACTAACGATGAACAATCCTCGCCATTTCATTCACGGCATCAAACAATCCGACAAATGCGGCTTGTGCAATAATGGCATGACCAATGCTTACCTCTTCAATTTCTCGAATGGTGAGTATGGGAAAAATATTTGTGTAATTAAGTCCGTGTCCCGCATTGACCGTTAAGCCAAGTGAATGAGCAAATGATGCTGCTGTTTGTAATCGTTGTAATTGAATTATACGTTTTATTTCCGTTGTTGCGTTTGCATAGTCCCCCGTATGTAACTCAATCATTTCTGCATTTATTTCGTTTGCCATTTCAATTTGTTCACGAACCGGGTCAACGAAGAGACTTACTGCAATTCCTTTATCGTGTAATCGCGCAATCGCTCGCTTGAGTTTTGTTCTATTTTTTATAACGTCAAGCCCTCCTTCCGTTGTTAACTCTTCCCGTTTTTCCGGAACAAGCGTTGCGAGATTCGGAACAATGTTTTCTGCAATCGAAAGAATTTCTTCGTTGATGGACATTTCCAAATCGAGTTTTGTCTTTACTGTTTCGCGAAGTAATTCAACATCTCTATCACGAATATGTCGTCTGTCTTCACGCAAATGACACACAATTCCTTCTGCGCCGGCAAGTTCTGCAATATACGCAGCGGCAATCGGGTCGGGTTCTTTTCCGCCGCGAGCGTTGCGTAACGTTGCAATGTGGTCAATATTAATGGAGAGTCGCATGGAATTTTTAAGTGGAGATTTGAAGATTGGAGAAACGAAGGTGGAAGGAAAGAAAAATAATTATGGAAATTTTATTCTCAGTATTTCCGTTTCAAGTTCTTCGCGAACAGCATTGGAAATTTCTCTTCCTTGCAATGACAACCCGCTCAATGTTCGAGCATACTTTCGTAGTTCATGCACGTTCATTTCATCAAGGTCTTCGAGAAATACTTCCTTCGTATTTGATAATAATTTCGGATAGCGGGAAAAATCAAATGCACTATCATCGTCCCCCTGTTTTTTAGGAAACGTTGCAGTGTAAATCAACATTTCTATTTCATCAGCAGGGCGTGGAATGATGTGTGAGGAAATGAGTTGACCAACCCGCGCAGCAGCAGCGCTTCCCGCATCTACAGCAGAACGAACTGCCGCAACTTCGCCGACAATTTTTATTGTAATCATTCCGGGGTCCACACGGTCTTTTCCGACGAGTTGAACATCTGCGGCTTTCATCATCGCATCCGCCGCTTCGATTGCAGCCACGAGTCCGCGCGTTTCAACGAGCCCAAGAGCAAGTTCTAACATAATTAAAAGGGAAAAATGAAAAGTTAAAAGTGAGTTTAGAAAGTTCATCTAAACTTTTTGCCGAAGCCACCCCCTCGGGACACTTTTAACTTTAAACTTTTAACTACTTTGCGACTTGTCTCTTGGGAAGAATCAATTCCACATCGCTGTGTGGGCGTGGGATTACATGCACTGAAACCAATTCGCCGACACGTTGAGCAGCGGCAGCACCCGCATCCGTTGCAGCTTTTACTGCCCCCACATCACCGCGAACCATCACGGTAACGTAGCCACCGCCGATCTGTTCTTTACCAATAAGTGTAACCTTTGCGGCTTTTACCATAGCGTCTGCGGCTTCGATTGAGCCGATTAAACCTTTGGTTTCTACCATTCCAAGAGCATCGAGAGAAATATCTGACATAGTTGTTTCTACATTAGTGAGAAATATTATTAAAAGACGGCGTGAATATACTTAAACATACCATTTTCGACAAAATATTTTTGCCACCGAAAGAAAAATCTTGCTCCCTTTATTTAATGACGCACGCTTCCTATATTTGCCGCACCAATTCAACGATATGAGAAAAATTATTCCTTCACAATTACATAAGCGACTCTTAATAGGCGCAGTGAGTCTTCTCCTTGTTTTTGCTGTTGGCACAATTGGCTATTGGTACATCAGCGATAAACAATACTCGTTCCTCGATTGTTTCTATATGACATTCATTACCGTTGCGTCAATCGGATATTCTGAGGTAATTGACCTTTCGCATAATCCTTCGGGGCGGATTTTCACTATCATTATCGCGTTGTCTGGTATTGGCATATTAACCTATTGTATTTCAATGTTCACTGCCATCGTCGTCGAGGGCGATTTAAAAGAAACCTATGAGAGGAAGAAAATGGAAAAACTTGTTAAGAAAATGAAAAACCATTACATCGTCTGCGGCATTGGTCGCGTTGGCGCACACATTATTCAGGAACTCCGCGCAACCAAACGTTCCCACATTATCGTTGATGTGAACGAACAAAAGCTGCACGATTTCAAAGAAAGTTTCCCGGATATCATTTACGTGAAAGGCGACGCAACCGACGAAGAAACGTTAGTTGAAGCCGGTGTAAGTGATGCCGTCGGAATTTTCGCCGCAACGGAAGATGATAGCCGTAATCTCGTTATCAGTTTGACGGCTAAATTTCTTAATCCAAACGTGCGTGTGGTTGTGCGATGCAACGAGCCAAGTCATATTGAAAAAATGAAAAAGGCAGGGGCTGATTCCGTTATTCTTCCTTCGTATATGGGCGGCTCGCGAATGATTTCGGAAATGATAAAACCAACCGCGGCATCATTTTTCGAATCTATTTTAACCGGCAAAGAGCAAAACATACACGTCGAAGAAATTCCGCTCGGCAAGAATTTTGTCGGAAAATCTCTTTCTTCGCTGAACTTAAATAATTATCCCAACACGCTTCCCATTGCGATAAAGGAAAAGGAACAATGGATATACAAGCCGCCAATGAATTACGTAATTACCTCAGAAAGCATTCTCATTGTTCTCACCATACCGAAAGAAAAAATATTGTTGGATAAATTTTTATTGAACGAAACTTAAATGGTAAACATCGCTATCGAAGCCGCACTTGAAGCGGGAAAATTTCTCAAACATTCACTCGGAAAAATAAAAACCGTTGAACGCAAATCGGGACAAGAACGAAATCTCGTTACTAACATTGATAAGCAAGCGGAGGAAATGATTGTTGAGAAAATCAAACAACATTTTCCCACACACAATATTCTGGCGGAAGAAGGAACGACGGGAAATGAAAATTCCGAATTCAAATGGATAATTGACCCACTTGATGGAACAACAAATTTCACGCACGGACTTCCGCTCTTCTGTGTTTCGATTGGCGTTGAAAAAAATGACGAACTGATTTGCGGCGTTGTGTACGACCCGAATCGCGATGAATTATTTTCTGCGGAAAAAGGAAATGGCGCAAAGTTGAATGGAAAGAAAATCTCCGTTTCAACAAACGACAAATTAATTTCCAGTTTACTCGTTACCGGATTTCCCTACAACATTACCGAAAACCCAATGAACTGCGTTGAACATTTTCAAAATTTTTTGTTCGAAGCGCAAGCAGTTCGTCGTCTTGGTTCTGCGGCGTTGGATTTGTGTTACGTTGCCTGCGGAAGATTTGATGGATTTTGGGAAGTCGCGCTTAATCCGTGGGATATGGCGGCGGGAGTTTTACTTGTTGAAGAAGCGGGAGGAATAGTTTCCGATTTTAACGGCAACGAACATTCGATTTATAAAAAAGATATTGTCGCCTCGAATGGAAAAGTGCATAAGGAAATGTTGAATGTATTGAAGAAGGGAATGAAATAAATAGAATAAACCTGAATTCAACTCTCTCGGCAACGCAAACTCAATCTTCTTTTTATCCGGTTGAATTAACCGAGTAGTTTGTTCGTTAATATACTTCTTCGTGAGAACCTATATCTATCAGTAATACTCTTTGTCGTTGTTTGTCAATAAACTTAAATAGAATTCTGTATTCATACGTTATGCGAAATGACCATTTTCCTTCTAATACTCCACTCAAAGAATGAGTTTTCAGTATTGGATGAAAAGGGTTTTCTGCAAAAACATCGAATCGATCTTTCAGCGTCGAAATAAGTTCGGGATGTTTTTTAGTCCACGTTTTATATGAGCGTTTGAATTGTTGGTCCCAAACCAGTTCAATCATTCAAATCTTTCCACAAATCTTGAACGGTTCCTTTTTTTGTTTTTCCGTTTCGATAATTTCTATCCGCTTGTTCTGCACGTTGAGCAAGCGCTAAACGCTGATACTCAATTAGTCGCTTTGAAAGAATTTCAGAAATAAAACTTTGGTTTTCTATATCTAATTGTGAAATCGTTTCCAATACATCATTGACTTGAAGTGATTTTCTTTGCATAGGTTATTCGCTTAAAATAGTTTCGTTATTTATTTAACGGCGTAAATATAAACATTTGAAAATCTCAATTCAACTCTCTCGGCAACGCAAACTCAATCTTCTCATCAATGCGTTCAAGATTGTGAACGGAAATATTTCCAAAACACGATGTAATTGCATTGAGAACATTCTTCACTAAAAATTCCGGAACAGATGCGCCGCTTGTCAATCCGAGTGTCGTTACATTTTCCAGCCAATCAAAATTTATTTCCGATTCATCTTCAATTAAATATGAAGGAATGCCAAAACGTTTCGCCGTTTCCACAAGTCGTTTTGAGTTGGAACTGTTTTGTGAACCGACAACAAGAATCAGTTGACAACGCTCAGCAAGTTCTTTCACGGAATCCTGACGATTTTGTGTGGCGTAACAAATATCTTCTACTTTCGGCGATTCAATATTCGAAAATTTTTTCTTCAACGCAAAGACAATATCTTTCGTATCATCAAGCGAAAGAGTTGTCTGCGTGAGATACACAATTTTTCCGTTGTGCATTTCCAACTTCTCAACATCTTCCACCGTTTGCACAAGCGTCATCGGTGCGTATCCCATTGTTCCAAGCGTTTCCTGATGTCCCGCGTGACCAATCAGAATGAGCGAATATCCTTTCCGAAAATAGTCCTGCGCTTCGATGTGGACTTTTGTTACGAGCGGACACGTTGCATCAATCGGAAGAAGTTTAAAGTTGCGCGATTGTTCTTTCAATTGCGGAGAAACTCCGTGCGCGCTGAAAATAAGATAACTTCCCGTCGGCACTTCGGCAATATCTTCGATAAACACCGCGCCTTTCGATTCCAAATCGCGAACAACGTGCGTGTTGTGAACAATTTGATGATTGACGTACACTGTCCCAAATCGTTCAATACATTCTTCCACAGCAAAAATTGCACGGTCAACACCCGCGCAAAATCCACGAAAGGGAGATAATATAATTTCTTGAAGCATTGCTTTTTTTCAAAAGGAGTATTGGAGAAAGGGAGTGTCGAAGAGTAATTTTCTTAACTCCATCACTCCAAAACTCTATCACTCCATTTTCTTTTACTTTATGTATTGCGAAACTTTATCCACCAAAGTTCTTTTCGGAACGGCACCGATAATTTGGTCAACTGCTTTTCCGTCTTTGAAAATCATCAGTGTCGGAATACTGCGAATCGAAAAGTCCATCGAAATTTTCGGATTGGAGTCCACATCCACTTTTGCGACTTTGAGTTTGCCGTCGTATTCTTTTGCAAGTTCTTCAACGACCGGCGCAATCATTCTGCATGGTCCGCACCATTCCGCCCAAAAATCTACAAGGACAGGAATTTTGGAATCGAGAACTTCTGTTTGAAATGAATCATCTGTTATGTGTGTAGGTTTCATAATTTAGTTTGTTGGTTAATTTGTTTGTAAAAAGTAGTTGAGTAATTGAGTATATAAGTAGTTGTTTTTTTTGAAACTCCATCACTCCAATACTCCGTTTATAAAATTTGTAAAATCATTGTAAAATATTTACCGCTTCTTTTCCACAAAAATTTTGTAGTTGAAAAATCAAATCGTTCGAAGGAGCAACGGAATATTTAGTAGCGCGATACCGTTTTGCTCCGTTTCCGTTCAGCCCCTTCACATCTATATAACAAGAACAAGTTCCCGAAAACTGTTCAAGGATTTTTTTCAAATCAAGAATAGAATTTTCTTTCGCTTGCGAAGCATCAAGCGAAATAGAAATTCCTTTCGCAAACTTCGTCATCACTTGTTCAATAGGAAGAATTTCATTCACCAAAATTTTGAGCGATTCGCCGTTTGTATCAGCGTTGCCGATGACCATCACAATGTTGTCTTCAATAATGTTGGAAGAATATTTTTCAAACGTTTTTGAAAACACAATGCACTCGCATTTCCCGTAAAAATCTTCGAGCGTCATAAACGCCATCATATTTCCTTTTTTGTCCGGCTTTTTTCTGAGTTGGGAGATAAGTCCGCACACTCTAATCGTGCTTTCGTGTTTTACGCTACTTGTGTTTGCAAAATTTGTTGTAGAAAATGTTGCGACTTCAAACTCATATTTTTCCAATGGATGACCGGAAACATAAAATCCGAGAACTGATTTTTCTTTCACAAGTTGTTCATAGTGCGTCCATTTTTTTTCTTCCGCAAGCGGTGGAAATTTTATATGCTCATCTTGTTTCGTTGAACCGCCGAAAAGTCCCGATTGATGTCGCGATGAATGTTCTTGCATTGATTGTCCGAAAATAATCAATCGCTCAACCGAAGCAAATAAAGCCGCGCGATTTTTATTTATCGAATCAAAAGCTCCGGCGCAAATCAACGCTTCGAGTGTTCGCTTATTCACAAGTCGCAAATTTACATTCTGAATAAATTGAAAAATAGTTGTGAATCTTCCAAGTTCTTTTCGCGCTTTCAAAATACTATCAACCGCAGTTGAGCCAACACCTTTAATCGCGCTCATTCCGAAACGAATTCCATTTTCGATAATGGTGAAATCATTTCCGCTTTCATTCACATCCGGCGGCAAAACTGCGCATCCGAGTTTTTTACAATCAGCAATGAGTAACGCAATGCGGTCACTGTCATCTAATTCCGCAGAGAGCGATGCCGCCATAAACTCCGCAGTGTAATATGCTTTCAAGTATGCAGTTTGATACGCAATCATCGCATACGCAACGCTGTGCGATTTATTGAATCCGTACGAAGCAAATTTTTCTATCAAGTCGAAAATTTCTTTTGCGATTTTTTCTTTCACACCATTTTCAATCGCGCCTTTGATAAATTCTTTTTGCTGCTTCGCCATTAACTCTTTGTCTTTTTTTCCCATCGCACGGCGCAACAAATCCGCTTTTGCAAGAGTGAATCCCGCAATGTCGCTCGCCATTCGTATCACTTGTTCTTGATAGACAATGATACCGTATGTTTCTTTTAAAATCGGTTCAAGTTTCAGATGAAGATATTCGATTTGTTGTTTTCCGTTTTTGCGAAGAATAAAATCGTCAATCATTTGCATTGGTCCGGGACGATACAGCGCGTTCATTGCAACCAAATCCGTGAACGCATTCGGTTTCAACTTGCGAAGTGAATCTTTCATTCCATCACTTTCAAACTGGAATATGCCGGTGGTTAATGCTTTCGAAAAAAGTTCAAAAACTTTTTCATCACCTTCGGGTAAATTTTCAACATCAATTTCGATGTTATGATTTTCTTTTATCATCTTCACTGCGTTTTCCAACACGCGCAAAGTTTTGAGCCCGAGAAAATCCATTTTCAGCAAACCGACTTTTTCCAAATCGAGCATCGAGTATTGCGTCATCAATTCCGTTGAAGGCGATTTGAACATCGGAACGTATTCATCAATCGGTCCCGGCGCAATCACCACTCCCGCTGCGTGCATTCCCGCGTTACGATTCATTCCTTCCAGCACAAGCGAAATATCCAACCACTCTTGCATTTTTTCATCGCCGTTTTTTCGCAACTCTTTTAAATCCGCAATTTCTTTGTACGCATCTTTCAACTCCATCACTTTTCCTTGAAAGGTTGGAATTTGTTTCGTGATTGGTTCAACAGTGGAAAGCGGAATTCCGAGAACACGACCGACATCTTTCAACACTGCTTTCGATTGCAATGTGTTGAACGTTATGATTTGCGAAACTGCATTCTCGCCGTATTTTTGTTTTACGTACTTGATAACGAGATCGCGTTTTGTATCAGTAAAATCAATATCAATATCGGGCATCGAGACTCTATCGGGATTCAAAAATCGTTCGAAAAGTAAATCGTACTTGAGCGGGTCAATCGTCGTAATATCAAGCGCATACGAAACAATACTTCCCGCCGCACTTCCTCTTCCCGGTCCAACCCAAACTCCTTGCCTTCGCGCTTCCGCAATAAAATCTTGCACAATCAAAAAATATCCTTCGTATCCCATTCTTTTTATGGTGCCGAGTTCGTGCTTCAATCTCGCTTCAATCGCTTCATCGAAGTTGGGATATTTTTTTCGCACGCCATCGTACGCAAGTTTTTCTAAATATTCTCCAAGCGTTTTTACTCCGGCATTTTCGGGAAGCGGAAATTTCGGAACGTGGCTTTTTTTCAAGTCGAGTTCAAGATTGCATTTATCCGCAACTTCCATTGTTGATGCAATCGCTTGCGGAAATAGTTTGAATAACTTCTGCATTTCTTCCGCACTCTTAAAATAAATTTGATCTGTTCCGTACACAAGTTTTTTGTAATCAAGCGGAACACCGCCGGTATTTGCATCCGGAATTAACTTCATTACATTGTGCGCAATCGAGTGTTCTTGTTTGATGTAATGATTGTCATTCGAGCAAATCAATTTCAAACCGAATTCCTTTGCAAACTTCGGAAGGTATTCGAGAATCGGTTTTTCCACTTCGAGACTGTGGTCTTGCAATTCCAAATAAAAATCTTGTCCGAACAAATCCGTGTATTCTCTGCAAATCATTTTCGCTTTCTCGTAATTTCCCATGACGAGATAATCTGCAATTACTCCAACGGGACACGCGGAAAGACAAACAATTCCCTCGTAATATTGTTTGAGAACTTCAAAATCAATCCTTGGTTTGTAATAAAATCCTTCTGTATGGGCAAGCGAAGAGAGTTTGATAAGATTTTTGTAGCCGAGTTCATTCTTTGCAAGAAGAACAAGATGATTATACACGCCGCGACCGGTTTTGCCAAAGGCATCCCCTTGGGACTTTGTCTTTCCTTCAACGCGCGCAGTTTTATCGAAACGTGAAGTTCCGTGCGGCGCAATGTAAAACTCACTTCCGATGATTGGTTTTATTCCGGCTTTCTTTGCCTCCATATAAAACTCGATACACCCATCCATTACTCCGTGGTCGGTAAGCGCAACTGCGGACATTTTGTTTTCCACTGCTGCGCCGACGAGTCCTTCGATAGTAGCTGCACCATCGAGCAAACTGAAGTGCGAATGATTATGAAGATGAACGAATTCTGACAAGTGAGTTTTTGAAAATTTGAATTGAGATTGAAAAAGAAGCGGGACAAAAATACAAAAAAGACGGACTATTTTTTTGATTTGCGCAATTAAGAAAGAAAGAAAAACTAACTCATACAAATTTTTTTCCAAAATCAGAAAATCTCATTTCGAATTCTGAACTAAACGGGTTTATTTTTCCATTTGATTTTACTTTCCACCATATATTGGTTTTAAGGAAATAATATTCACCGATAGGTTTTTCTTTATCGTAATGATTGCAAACATATTTCAAATTGAAAATTATCGCTACATCTGATACATTATCAAAATCATTCCGCAGAAATAAACTTTCTTGTTCAAATCGTTTAGGTTTCTTTTTAAGAGGAGCATTTATAACCACAGGAATACTAAACTCAATAGCAATTTCTTTCAATTGCTTCGCCATCAATTTTTCTTGAAGGAGATACTCTACTTGAAAAACATCGTTCAGAAGAATAATATCAGGAGTATTTTTATTCAAGGATATTTTGTAATTCGTCCATCCTGTGTTGCTTGGGTCGCCAATGTCCAAATCAAGAAATCGTATCAATGGAGAATTTCCAAATGGATATCGCTGTAATAAATCTACTTTCATTTGTTGTTTAAGAGCAGCGTGGAGTGCGATGTTGTCAAGAAATGCTTCATTGACATTAGAGATTGGTCCGCTCACGCTTATTAGTTGTTGCGGTTGAAAACCATTTGTTATTCTGTCAATAGTTTCTACTCCACTGTATATACCAATAGATTCTTTCATAATAGTTCAATGTGAGATTGGGATGAGATTTGTATTTACCTAAATAACTCTTACTTAAATTCCTTAAAAATTTCTTTCGCTAATTCGAGTGAAATGTTTGGTTTTCTTCGCAATGCTTCGCTTATCATTTGCACAATGCTCCCTTCAAGTTGCCGTAAATCGGAAGTTATGTTGTTCGCAAGGAAAACGGACACTTCTTCCGGTAACACGATTCCATACTGTTCACTTCTCTTTCTAAGAAATTTCAGACGCAGTTCTAAACTCGGCGGCTGAATTTTAACAACCTTTCCAAAATTTAAATACGAAATCAAATTGTCAGCAAAGCCATATTTTTCAAGTTCCAATACTGGTTGACCTGCTGTAATGACGACTCGTTTTCTTTTTAGACTGCTGAATCGGTTGAAAATGGTGAAAATATATTTCTGCGACATTTTATTTGATTGGTCAAGAAGGTTTATATCATCAAATAGCAAAACATCAAGTGAATCAAAATATCCATAAAATAGATTATCCCCATTTTCCAGAACATAATCAATGTAAAGTCGAGTAAATTCAGATCCGCTAATAAAACCTAAGCGTTTTGTTTGGTCATTTTGTAGCAACTCCTTCCCAATAGAATGAAGAAGGTGTGTTTTCCCAAGCGGTTTTTCTGCGAAAAGGATAAGCGGATTATACATTTCCTTATCGTTACAGTGAGCAATTGCAAGAGAAGCATCGAAAGCGAGTTGATTGCTTTCGCCACAAACAAAATTCTCAAACGAATATTTTGGATTTGAGGAAAATAAAATTCTATCAAAACTTTCCATATTCATTTGCACTTGTTTATTGTAAACAAATATTTTAACGGAAGGAATACAACACCGTGAACGAGCGCAAACAACAATTTCCAAGCTAATCGCAAGGTGAAAAAGATGAAAAATAAAGGATTCAATAATTTATATAACATTTTATTTAGGGAGATTTTTGGGATGATGTTTATTTTTTCTGAATAAAGATAGTGTTGATAAAGTTTGAAATCGTATCATTCAATGAGAATTTTATTGTAACCATTCTTTTATTTTCTCTTTGCTAATAAAATGTTCAACATATAATTCCCGAGCAGCATTTGTATAAAATGATTTTATTTCCCTCGCAATTTTTTCGTAATCTATTGCCACTGATTTTAATTTCTCCCTAAATTCCGAGTCATTCCTCTCTAACGGCTCTTCCTCGAATGCTATCTCAAATACTCGGTATTCAGTATGTCTAATTGGATGGGGTTCAAATGGCTCATCCCACAATAGGTTAAAAAATAACTTTTGTTTTGGATGAAAGTTGATTATTGGGGAAGCCATTAAGGAATATGAGATTTCGTGAAAGTAAGTATGAATTTCGTTTTGCCAATGTTCAAATTTGGGATCCTGGATTCCGAAGTACAAAATTCTAAATAAATTATCGGTTATTTTTCTTGACAAATTGCGAATCTTATCAAGAACCGCGCAACGCTTTACTCGTTTATCGAAGATATAGTGCACAATGAGATAATCGAGAAAATATTGAAACGACTCGTGGCGTAAACAATAATATAAATCCTCTAGCGAAGAATAAAACATACGAAGTCTATCAAAAACAGTAATTTTCATTCTAAATTTCTTTGCGCAACAAGCAGTTTAAAACCATCGGTTACAAATACTCTCAATCCGTTCGCAATTTTTCATCAATTCATCAATTTCTTTTCTCAACTTTTTATCATTGACAAGTTTGCGAACCGATTTCAAATTATCTCGTAACAATTTCATATTCTTTGATATTTCACTCTTTTCATTTCCTGAAAGAGTGTGATAAGAGTTTTCCAATTCAGCGATTACTTCATCGTTCACCTGTTCTTTAATGAGTAAAACATTTTGCCAAACTGCCGGGTCATTATTGCAATTGGAAAATAAATACTTTCCAGCGTAGTAGGCAGCTATAAATTCAAATAACATAGTTGCCTATAAACGTTTGAGAAGCCAAAAAGTTTCAACTTTTGAGAAAATATTTTGAGAAAGTTGAAAAATATCATTCAATCATATTTTTTTTTTGAGAATCTTGCACACGTTTTAAAACAACAATACGATTCCCGAAAATGGAAATCGTATCATTGAATGAGAAAAAATTACATCTTCCTATGGATTTGGATTTAATTTTTTTATTTGGTTCACTATAAAATCTATTAGTTCTTTTTTTATCCAACCGTGTGAAGGATGAGGAAGGAACCATACTCTTCCTTTGTCAGACCAATAACAATGAATTCGTTTATTACCATGTTGAATAACAGGAAAGTTTTCACTAGGCAAACAATTTTCACTTGGGAAATTATTCCAATAATCAAATATCGGTCTAATGTATTCTTCAAGTTTATTTCTTCCAATAACAAAGAAATAAGAGTCATTCTTCTTTGCATCCTGACACACTTTATTTAATAAATTACATCGTTTACCCGTTACAAATTCTTTCCATACATCGTCTTTTGATTCCAAACATAGATAGTCTAAAACATCTTTACCGTAATCGGTATTTACTTTTGGTTTTGCTACTGGTGATAGGTTTATTTGTAATTCTTTTTCACGACAAAAATGATTAACGTAATATTTTTTTATATCAAAATTGGAGTCTATATCTTCTTTAAATATTTCCTTTCTTATTTTCATACTCAAATATATTTGCATTCTTTCTGTAATGCCAAGATTGTTTGACCATTCCTCCGCTTTCTTATCATATTCACTTTTTTCTATTTGTAATTCCTCGTGCCAATACTCAAATGGTAATAAGTGATTAACACATCCTTTTTCATAGACCAATAATCTTCTATCTGCACGTTTTTCCTTTTCTTCATAACAATATTGTTGTAATTGCCCTTTTTCTAATCTCCAAAAATTACCACCTGGTTCAATACCAATAAATACAATTCTTGCATTTTCGGAATTTCCATATCCTAAAAATTTAGATAAAATTTGTCTTCTTTTATCAATTTTCATTTTATTTCTTTCAATAATTATTTAAAAATAAATTAGTTTGCCAAAATATAGCAGATTACATTTCCTTCCTCAACAATAATATCGCTTTCGCCCTCTCTTTCACTAATCTCTTCAATTCCATCGGCGCAAGTATTTCTACATCTCCTCCCCAACTCATAATCCATCCGAGCATTTCTTCTTCGGGAGAACTTACGCGCACAGTCAAAAGCACGCTTCCGTCGTTTTGCTCGTCAAGTGTTTGTGTTTCGCTCCACACTTTGCTTTGTATGAGCGAGGACACTTCTTTAGAGAAGAGAAGTCGAACAATTGTCGGCTCACTGCTTTGGAAAATATCCCACGAGTTGAGATACATTTTCTGCGCATCAAAATTTTTATCGCGCACAAATTTTCCGTCAAGGAGTTTCAGTCGTAAAATATTATCCACGTAAAAATGCTTGAGCATCCCTCCACTTTTTGCAATCAACATCCACTCGCGCGTTTGAGGGAAAAGAACGTACGGTTGCAACTGCCGCGTTACAGTTTCATTGTCGTACATTTTGTAATACTCAATTTCAATTTCGCGTTTCTTCTCAATCGCTTTTACTAACGAGACAAATGTTGCAAGCGAGCGTTTTCCCATCTTCTTCGTTGTAAGCGAAAGATTTTTCGGATATGCAACTGCATCGTGAGAAATCGGCAAATACATCGAGAGAAGTTTTGTGTGTTCGGAGTTCGTCAACGCTTTCTCCAGCACCAATTTCTTTTTTACCGAATATAACGGAAATCCTTGCGCGCGAAGACTATGCAAATCGCGATTGACTGTTGCAAGTTCGATGTTAAACTTTGCGCACAAATCGTGTTTGGAAAACGTGGATGGAAATTCTTCAACAAGCGAAAGAATTTCAATTTGTCGTTTCAGTATTTCAAGCGGAGAAGATTTTTTCATAGAGAAATTTTGCAGATGAAATTCGGAAATAAAGAATGAAAATCAAAATTTTTCCCTTCATAAAAATTTGTGAAATTAGTGGCGAAAATTTTTACCAGTATGAAAACAAACCATGAAAAATATCTCTCGCTTGCATTACGGGAAGCAGAACGAGCATTTGATGAAAATGAAGTTCCCGTCGGCGCAGTTGTTGTGTTTAATGAAACGGTAATCGGGAAAGGATATAATCAAACGGAGATGCTGCAAGATGCAACAGCACACGCAGAAATAATTGCAATTACTGCGGCATCGTCGTACTTAAAATCGTGGAGATTGGAAGGATGTACGTTGTATGTTACGCTTGAACCGTGCGCAATGTGTTCCGGAGCGATTGTGCTTGCGCGAATTCCGCTTCTCGTCTTCGGCGCGTACGATGAAAAAGCGGGAGCAGTTTCTTCGCTGTATAATATTACGAATGATTCGCGGTTAAATCACCGCGTTCATAATACCGGAGGAATAATGGAATTGGAATGCAAAAGTTTGTTAGAGGAATTTTTTAGGAAGAAAAGAACGTAAGACAATTTTGAAAATTGTTTTACTTCAACGGAATTGCGGGCAATCGTTTCAATGTTTGATTGGCAGGGTCAATTGTTACACCAATTGATTCAATTACGGTTACTCCCAATATCGGTTCAGTGGTATCAGAACCAAATAATACTCTCCCCGCCGTAATTTCTCCTATAAATTCAATTTGAGCAAGTCCGTATGAATATTCTTTGATACTACCGTCTGCAAATTCATACGAAGTTTTTCCAATTGGATTTATACCAAGTCTGCGTAATTCTGATTCGGGAACAACGCTATCCGTCGCACCTGTATCTACGAGAAACTGCGCTTCAAAACTCTTTCCCCCGTTACTGAAAGAATTTATTTTTGTTGTTACGTACGTTAAACCCATTTTAGCTTTTCTGCAATACTAATTGCGGGACATACTTCTTTGCTGCTTCATACGCGCCAAACATTACACTAACATACACAACATCACCGACAAATGTGTTTTGGAAAAATGGAATCGCCGCGACGAAACACGCAATTAAACCATCAAACGAACTTGAATACAATGGTGTTGGATAAAACCGCTGCATAAACCACATTCCCAAGTTTGTGAGAATAAAAAATATAAGGGAACTTGCAAAGGTCGAAAACACAATTGTTCCAAATGATTTATGATTTTTCAACCACAAACCAAGAGTGCCGATGAGGAGGAAACTTCCGTACACAAACGGCATTTGCGAATGAAATCCGAGAATGAAATCACTCAATAACATTGCGAGCATCGGGAGAATGAATGAGTATCGTTTCTCCAAATACACGCCGCCGAATAATGCCATTGCGGCTATCGGAGAAAAATTTAATGGATGCGGAAGCAAACGGGAAAGCGCGGCAAATAAAATTAATCCGCTTGCGAAAAAAATTGATTGAGTTGTTGATTGTTGAGAGTTGTTCATAGTTTTTCCTAAAAATTTTGTGCGTGAAAATAAGAAGATTACGAGTAATTACAAACTGATGGAGTCATTTCATTTTGTTAACGCCCAATAGAAATGTCAGTATTAGCTGACCATTAGAAATGTCAGGGTGAAGATACAAAATGTTGCGAATCAATTTTGGAAAAAGCTGGAAGAAGTTTCGC
>Ga0207952_1000479_pt1 | contig 31820 bp, 28 predicted proteins | sample SubbioR12Aug_8Ca_FD_184831 | JGI IMG/M metagenome (GOLD analysis project Ga0207952, IMG submission 184831) | Serpentinite rock and fluid subsurface biosphere microbial communities from McLaughlin Reserve, California, USA - CR12Aug_8Ca (SPAdes) | ecosystem: Environmental > Terrestrial > Deep... | reverse complement strand
GAGCCGACGTGACGGTCGGGACCGTTGCGTGGGTAGTCGTGGCGTTCACCGCTGTCCGCTTTGCGGCGATGGGATTCAATCGCATAGCCGACCGCGCGTATGATGCGCGCAATCCGCGTACGGCGATGCGTGAAATTCCCTCTGGCGTCATGTCGGTGCGCGAAGCGTCAATCGCGGTGGGGATTGCCGGCCTGATGTTCCTTGGCGCGGCGTGGATGATCAATCCCCTTTGTTTTGCGCTCGCACCGCTCGCACTCATCTGGGTGCTCTTCTACAGCTACACCAAGCGGTTCACCCGCTGGTCTCACCTCGTGCTCGGCTTGGGGCTCGGGATTGCACCAGTGGGTGGGTACCTCGCCGTTACCGGCGCGTGGGGTGAACCCTGGTGGCTGCTCGTGGTGCTGGCGACGGCGGTGATGTCCTGGACCGCAGGGTTTGACATCATCTACGCCATGCAGGATGTGGAGATCGATCGCACAGAGGGCCTCCACTCGGTGCCCTCCCGGATGGGGGCCACCGGCGCGTTCTTCGTTTCGCGCGCCCTGCACGTGGTGACGATTGGCTCGCTCGCGGCGGTCGGTGGTGTGATGAGTGGCGGCCTGTACTACTTCATCGGGTTGGCGATTGCGGGCGGCCTCCTCGTGTATGAGCAGTACCTGGCGTCTATCGGCCGAGTGCAGAAGGCCTTCTTCACGGTGAACATGGTGTTGTCCACCATTTTCTTCGTTTTCGTGCTGCTCGATCGCGTTCTGCCGTACCAGCCAGTGGTGAGTCCGTGAGCGCCGACCCGATTGTCCTGGCGATGACCGGCGCTTCAGGTGCGCCGTACGGAATTCGCCTCCTGCAGCAGCTCGTCACAGCGCAGCGGCCGGTATCGCTGATTGTGTCGTCGCACGGCTTCAGGCTTCTGCGCACCGAGAGCGACGTTGGCGATATCGCGGGACTGCGGGCGGCGGTTGGTGCCGCGGGGTGGGATTCGCACGTCACCGTGTTTGACGACGCGGATCGTGGAGCAGGGCCGGCTTCGGGTTCGGCGAAGACCGCCGGGATGGTGGTTTGCCCGTGCTCGATGGGGACTCTGGCCTCGATCGCAGCGGGAACATCGCGGTCACTCGTGGAGCGGGCCGCCGATGTTACCCTCAAGGAGCGGCGAAAGCTGATTCTTGTCACGCGCGAAACGCCGCTGAGCGCCATCCATCTCGAGAACATGCTGCGGCTCACGCGAGCCGGCGCTGTGGTGTTGCCGGCGGCGCCGGGATTCTACCACCGCCCCACGGAGATTGCGCAGCTCGTGGATTTCGTCGTTGCGCGGATCCTGGATCAGCTCGGCGTGCACCAGTCCCTCGTCCCCCGCTGGGGCGATCAGCCGACGGGATAGCGTTCGTGTTGATCGGCCTTATCAGTGACACCCACGGTCTCCTGCGCGCCGACGTCCACAGGGCCTTCGCCGGTGTGGATCTCATCTTGCACGCTGGCGATGTCGGCGGAGAGGATATTCTCGACGAACTTGCGCTCATTGCGCCCGTCCGGGCGGTGTTCGGCAATACCGACCCCAGCGACCATCCCGGGCTCGTGCCCGCGCTGGACCTGACGCTGGACGGCGTGCGCGTCCACGTCAGCCATGGGCACGAACTGGGGCGCACAGACTCGCCGCAGGCCAGGGCGGCCGCGTATGACGCTGATCTTGTCGTCTACGGTCATACGCATCGTCAGCGCATCGATCAGGTTGGCGCCCAACTCGTCGTGAATCCCGGCGCTGCGGGCGCCTGTCGATACGATCTGCCGCCGACGGTTGCACTGGCCGAGATCGCGGCCGGCGCGGTTCGGGTACGCCTGGTGGAGCTTGCCGGGTAACGCCCGAATGATTCATTCGCGTGTTCTGTCACTGGCGAACCTTTTGAACCAGCGAATAATGTTCGCGTGATGCCCCCGGACTCGATCCTCGGCGACCGATATGTCATCACGCGCGACGTCGCGCGCGACGGTGATGCGACCGTGTACCACGCGGAGGACCGTGTGCTCGGCCGCGATGTGGCGGTGAAGGTGTTGTCGCCGGAACGCTCGGCATCGATCGGCCGCGACCGCTTCGACCGGGCAGTGGCGGCCATGTCGCGACTGGTGCATCCCAACATCGTGCCCATCCTGGACAGTGGCTCCATCAAGGACCAGTTCTACTACGTGACGCCGTTCGTGGGCAGCGATACGCTGCGCGCGCGCATTGCCCGCGAAGGATTGATGACACCGGACGAGTCCGCGCAGATCCTCGCTGACGTCGGGGAGGCGCTTGCCTATGCGCACGGCGCCGGACTGGTGCACGGCGACATTCGGCCGGAAAACATCTTCTGTCACCACGGCCGCGCGATGGTGGCGGATTTCGGGATAGCTCGGGCGATTCAGGCGTCGGCGGGCGCGGGTACCTCCGAGGCGGCGACCGATGCCCGGACGGATATCTTCGCCCTCGGCTGCGTGTCATACGAGATGCTCACGGGTGACCCCCCGTATCCCGGCGCCGCCGCGATCGTGATGGTATCCGACGCGCCGCCGGTCCCTCGAGTGCGGACCAAGGCGCCGACGACGCCCTCGCGCATGGCCGAGTTGACCGAGCGGATGCTCGCCCGTGGAGCCGGCGCTGCGGCGGCGACGCCGGAAGCACTCATCGCCACCGTGCGCGATTTTGTAGAGCCGGCCCTGGAACCGACGCCAGCGCGGGCCGGAAGTGCCGTGCCATCGGCACTCGACGATCCGCGTTACGATAAGAGTTCGATGGACGCCTGCCGTGAGGGGCGCGTGCTTTTTCAGCGCAGTTTTCAGGGCGGGCCCGGTGCCCGGGAAATGCTGGAATACGCCAAGGCGCTCTTCGAGCGCGCACAGGATGTTGATCCCGGGAATCCGTACGCACTGGTCGGGCTCGCCGACGTGCACCATGCGCTCGGATTTCGCGGGTTTGCAGACTTCCGCACGGCGACGCAGAAGGCCACGGAGTTCAGAGCCGAAGCGCTACGCATCGCGCCCGACCTGCCGGACCTGCATTTCTCAATAGCGGTGGAACTGCTCTATTGGAAGGACGATTTTGTGACGGCGGGCACGGAGTATCGGCGCGGCATGAAGAGCGGGCGCGTCCGGCCAGACATGCATCGGCTCTACGGTGCCTACCTCAAGATGGCTGGTCAGCTGGATGAGGCACTCCGGCAGATGAAGCTCGGGTTGGCCGGAGACGCCAAGGCGCCCGCGATTCACGTCGGCCTAGCAGATGTGTTGCTCGCGATGGGCCGATATGTGGAGGCGGTTGGGCCCTTGCAGCAGTCGCTGAAACTGGCGCCCGGCTATGAGTCCGCTCTGGAGCGGCTCGATATCGTCTGTCACCGGTTGGGACGGCACGACGAGGCGCTAGATGCGCGGCGGTCGCTGCACGGGCTTCGGCAACAACCCGAACGTATCGATGCCCTCGATGCCGACGCCGCACGGCTGGGACCGGCGGCCGCGCGCGACGCGGATATTCGGCGTGACCTCGCCGCGCTGCAGCAGCGCGCCACAACGGAAGATCCTTTCAAGGACCTGAACGTGAGCCGCCAGCTCGCGGACTACATCGTGATGGCGCACGCCGAGCTTGGCGAGTGGACCAAGGCGATGGACTGGGTGGAGCGCGGATTCTACCGAAGGCCGGGCCGTCTGCGCCGTGTGCTCATGGACCTGCCATTCGAGCACCGGGGGCTCGCAGTGGATCCGCGCTACGCGCCGATGTTGCGGACGGCGGGGCTCGAGGAGTTTCTCTAGCTGTCGAAGTCAGGACGTCGATGGCCGGGGCGCAATCGACCCAACGGACGAGTATTCCGCGCGGGAATGACACGAACGGCTGATATGGCTGAAGCGCCGCGCTACGTACACTGAGAGGTCAGTCTACGAGTCAGCAGCGCTGCCCCCGGAGTGTTGATGTCTGTGATGGAAGCCCTGCCGCCCACGCCAAGGGTCGTTCGCATCGAGATCACGGCGCGATCGATCGCCATGATACTGGCGGCAGCCGCGGTGGTCTGGATGGTGTATCGGCTGTGGGTCGTCGCGTTCGTTATCGTCGTCGCGCTGATCATTGCCGGGACACTGAACCCGCTGGCCGAGTGGCTGGAACGGAAGTCGTTGAGCCGATTTCACGCACTGGTGGTGCTGTTTACCGCGCTGGTCGTCGTGACGGCCGCGTTGATCTTTCTCGCCGTCCCGCCGCTCATCGACCAGTTCGCAGCGATGATCGAGGCGGCGCCAGCGACCCGCCTGAGGCTCATCGCGGTGCTTGGCAAGTATTCCATCACGACCCCGCTGGCGCATGTCGTTGAAGGCGCAGGCGTGGCCAAGTCGCTGGCGAGCGCCGAGGCGTACCTCTTCAGCTACTCATCGCAGGCGTTGCGTGTGCTGGGCTACGGCGCGACAACACTTGTGCTCGCCTTCTATCTGCTGGCGGACGGCAAGCGGGCACAGGGCGTCGTCTACGCGCTCGTGCCGCGCGACTACCATATGCGCCTCGCCCGGATCATCCAGAACATGGAAACGATCGTTGGCGGATTCATGCGCGGGCAGTTGATCACCAGTGCGGCGTTTGGGCTGTTCACGCTGGTGCTGCTCCTGGTCTGCCGCGTACCGAATGCGCTCTCTCTCGCCATCTTCGCCGCGCTCGTGGATGTCATCCCGTTTGTCGGCGGAATGATCGTCATCATCCCTGCCGTGCTCTCGGCCCTTCCGCAGGGCATCGCCGTCGCCGGCGTGGTGTTGCTCGCGCTCTCCGTCTACATCGAGTTCGAGAGCCGGATTCTCGTTCCGCGCGTCTACGGCCAGTACCTGCGCCTGTCATCGACAGCGGTAGTCCTCGCGTTGCTTGCCGGGGGTTTGCTGATGGGTGTCCTGGGTGCGTTGCTGGCGCTGCCGATCGCAGCCGGCATGTTGATGATGCTCGAGGAACTCCGTGTGGACATGCCCGGCGACGACAGGGTGGATCGCCTGCAGAATGCGCGACACGCGCGGACCGAAGCGAAGTACGAACAGATGAGCGCCGGAGCGACTGCACCGGATGCCGGTGAAATCGCCCGTGCGTTGGCAGCGGATACTCGCGATGCGGACCTCGCCGAAGCGGCCAGGCCCGCACCGGGCGCGGGCGCGTGAAGGCCGCCGCGCCCGAGGGACTCGCGCCGCTCTCGACCGCAGCGGGTCCGTGGATGATCGGCGACGAGGTGTTACACGCAAAGATCCTGATTGTTGATGATCTCGCCGCCAATGTCACGCTTCTGACGCGCATGCTCGGCGGCGTGGGGTACACGGGCGTGAGTTCCACGTCGGATTCACGGCGCGTCTGTGATCTGCACGCGACGCACCGCTATGACTTGATCGTACTGGACCTCCAGATGCCCGGGATGAACGGATTTGAGGTCATGGAGGGCTTGAAGCGGTTGCCCGTCGACGGCGATGTGCCCGTGCTCGTGATCACCGCGCAACCGGACCAGAAGCTGCGGTCGCTTCGCGCGGGCGCGCGCGACTTCGTCGGCAAGCCGTTTGATGTCGCCGAAGTGCTCATACGAGTACAAAACCTCCTCGAAGTGCGCCTGCTGCACGTGGCGCTGCGCCGGAAGAACGACGAATTGCGCGCGCTGATCGACGAGGTCGCCACTGAGCGTCGCGTCTCGGAGCGGCTGGCGCTGCAGGTGCCGCAACGATCCATCGCCGCCCGCCTCGCTGTACGCCCGGACGTCATTCCCGAGAGCTTTACCAATGCCACGGTGCTCGTGGCCGACGTCGTGGGGTTCACGGGGCTCGCTCCCGCGGTGACTCCAGCCAAGCTGGCGGTGTACCTCGAGGAGATCTTCGGGGGCTTTGACGGCATCGCGCAGGCACATTCGCTCCGCACGGTCAAGACACTTGGTAACGCGTACATGGCTGCCGCTGGCGTGCCGCTCGCGCTACCGGACCACGCGGTGCGCGCGACGCTCGCTGCGCTCGACATCGTGGAGTCGATGGCGCGATTCAATGCCCGACACGACCTGGCGTTACGCGTGCGGGTCGGTGTCGCGACCGGGCCGGTCGTGGCTGGAGTGATCGGCAAGCGGATGTATGTGGACGACGTCTGGGGCGAGGCGGTCAACCTCGCGGCGCGGCTGGAGTCACGCGGGGTGACCGGCCGCGTCCAGGTGTCGGAATCGACGCGGATCCGACTGGGCGAGGGATTTACCGTGGAATCCGGCGCTGCGGTGGACGTGGAAGGTCTCGGCCTCGTGACGCCCTGGCTGGTCGAACAGAGGGCCACGCCGACAACAACGGAGACCTGATGGACGTCCAACCGCACCCGTTTGCGGCGCTTACTACTCCATCGGCCCCCGCGGAAGTTGTGGACGCTGGCGGAGACCTCCGGCACGCTGAGGCCTTGTTGCAGACGGGCGCGCTGCAGAGCGCCATCTTCAATAGCGCCAACTTCTCGAGTATCGCGACGGACGCCAAGGGCGTCATCCAGATCTTCAATGTCGGCGCCGAGCGGATGCTGGGCTACACCGCCGCTGAGGTTACCAACAAGATCACGCCGGCGGACATCTCCGATCCGCTGGAAGTCATCGCCCGGGCCAAGGCGTTGAGCGCTGAGTTGGGCACGCCAATCGCGCCGGGGTTTGAGGCGCTGGTCTTCAAGGCCTCGCGCGGTATCGAAGACATCTACGAGCTGACCTACATTCGCCAGGACGGAAGCCGGTTCCCGGCTGTCGTGTCGGTGACGGCATTGCGTGATGCGCAGGACGCGATAATCGGGTACCTGCTCATCGGCACGGACAACACGGCACGCAAACGGGTGGAGGCCGAACAACGCCTGCTCGATCAGCGACTTCGCGACCAGCAGTTTTACACGCGGTCGCTGATTGAGTCGAACATCGATGCCCTGATCACCACGGACCCCTCAGGCATCATCACGGACGTGAACAAGCAGATGGAAGTGCTCACGGGGTCCACGCGCGATGAACTCATCGGCGCGCCCTTCAAGGATTGCTTCACCGATCCGGACAAGGCCGAGGCGGGCATCAAGCTCGTCCTGAGCGAGAAGAAGGTCAAAGACTACGAACTGACGGCCCGCGCTCGCGACGGCAAGGAAACCGGCGTGTCGTACAACGCCACGACCTTCTACGATCGCGACCGGAAGCTGCAGGGTGTGTTCGCGGCCGCGCGCGACGTGACGGAACGCAAACGACTCGACCAGGTGCTGCGCGAGAAGAACATCGAGCTCGAGAGCTCGAAGTCCGTCGCCGAAAAGGCCAGCTTGGCCAAGTCGGATTTCCTTTCGAGCATGAGCCATGAGCTCCGCTCGCCGCTGAACGCAATCCTGGGGTTTGCGCAGCTGATGGAGTCGGAGTCGCCGCCGCCAACGCCGGGACAAAAAGCAAGTATTGACCAGATCCTCCAGGCCGGCTGGTACCTGTTGGAGCTGATCAACGAGATTCTCGACCTCGCGGTGGTCGAATCGGGTCGTCTGACGTTGTCACTTGAGCCCGTGTCGCTCGACGAAGTGCTGCTGGAGTGCCAGGACATGGTCGCTCCGGCGGCGTTGAAACACGGAGTGACCACGACCTTTCCGCGGCTCAGCACTCCGATGAATGTTCTTGCGGATCGCACCCGGCTCAAACAGGTGCTGATCAACCTCCTCTCAAACGCCATCAAGTACAACCGCACCGGAGGCAAGGTCAGCGTGGAGTGCGTGGCGCAGGCGCCGGAGCGGATTCGGATTTCGATCATTGATACCGGCGACGGGCTCGAGCCCGGCAAACTGGCGCAGCTCTTCCAGTCGTTCAATCGCCTGGGGCAGGAAGCCGGCGTCGAAGAAGGCACTGGCATTGGCCTCGTCGTCAGCAAGCGGCTCGTGGAGCTGATGGGAGGCATGATCGGCGTCGAGAGCAAGGTGGGTGTCGGGAGCGTCTTCTGGATCGATTTGCGGGCGACCAGCGAGTCACAGGCCGACGCCGCTACGCCGGCGCAGGTGGTTGAGGACGAAGTGGCCCCATTTGACCCGGCCATGCGGTCGCTGCTGTACGTAGAGGACAATCCTGCCAACCTGAAGCTCGTGGAGCAGCTGGTCGCCCGACGGCCAGATATGCGACTCCTGAGCGCGGGCGACGCACACCTGGGCATCGAGATTGCAAAACGGGCACGTCCCGACGTGATCCTGATGGACATCAACCTTCCCGGGATCAGCGGTCTGGAGGCGTTGCGCATCCTGCTCGCCGACGCCGACACCGCACGCATTCCGGTCATCGCGCTGAGCGCCAACGCGATGCCCCGCGATGTCGAACGCGGGCTGCGGGCCGGATTCTTCCGTTACCTGACGAAGCCGATCAAGGTCCACGAGTTCAACGAGACACTAGCCGCGGCGCTGGCGACGGCCGCCGAGCGACTGGAAATTGCGCGCAACCGGGCAAACGCAACGCTGCCGGTGTGACCCAGTGATTACCGCAACCGAGCTTCTCGATGCCCGCATTCTGGTCGTCGATGATGCCGAGGCGAATACCACGCTTCTGTTGCGAATGCTGGGGGCGGCGGGGTACACGAACGTCACCGTCACCAATGACTCCCGCCGCGTGTGCGATCTCTACCGCGAGCATCGCTACGACCTGATCCTGTTGGACCTCATGATGCCCGGCCTCGATGGATTCGCGGTGATGAGGGCGCTGGGAGACATCGAATCCGAAGGGTACCTCCCGGTGCTGGTCCTCACCGCACAGCCCGATCAAAAACTCCCCGCGCTGCAGGCGGGGGCCAAGGACTTCATCGCCAAGCCCTTTGACCGCGTGGAGGTGCTGACGCGCATCCACAACATGCTCGAGGTCCGGTTGCTTCTCCGGAAGTCTCGCGCCTACGGAACCTGGCTGGAACTGTACGATCCTCCGACCGGCCTGCCCAACCGCGTGCAGTGCACCGCGCTGCTCGCTCGGGCAATCGAACGATGCCGTGGTGATGGACACGTGGCTGCGCTGTTCCTGGTCTCTGCCGATCGGTTCCGGGTCGCCGCCGACGGTAACGGACATGAGGGAGGCGATGCGCTGCTCACGTGCGTTGCCAATCGGTTGGCCGACTCAGTGGGCCCGCTCGATAGCGTCGCGCGGCTCGACGGGGACGTGTTGGCGCTGGTGGTGTCGTCCAGCGACGGCGGGGTCTATGCCACGAGCGGGCTCGCGCGGTCGATTCGTGATGCGATGCGGGCGCCCATCGAGATCGGCGAGTCGCAGGTCACGCTTACGGTGAGCATCGGCATTGCGCTGGCGCCGGCGGATGCCCCCGATGCCACCGAGTTGCTGCAGCATGCCGGTGCGGCGTTACGCCAGGCCCGCGCAGAGGGCGGCGACACACACCGCTTCTTCTCACCCGAACTGGACCAGCGGTCGCAGGCGGCGCTTGCGCTCGAAACGGCGCTGCGCGGCGCACTCGCCCGGAACGAGTTCGTGCTGCACTACCAACCCAAGATGCGAATCGATACCGGCGAATGGTCCGGCGTCGAAGCGCTGCTGCGCTGGAATCGACCGGGACATGGTTTGGTGCAGCCGGCCGCGTTCATTGCCGTGCTCGAGGACACGGGATTGATCGTGCCCGTGGGTAATTGGGTGATCGACGCGGCCTGCCGCCAGGTGGCAGAGTGGTCGCGGGACGGATTGGAGGGCGTCCGCGTGGCCGTCAACGTCTCGTCCAGTCAGTTTCTTGCCGAGGGCTTCGTGAGCGCCTGCGCGCGCGCCATTCGCGACCACGGCATCACTCCGGACCTGTTGCATGTGGAAATCACGGAGACCTCGTTGATGGCGCGGTTGCCGCAAACCGATCTCGTTCTGCGGGCGCTCAAGCAGCTGGGCGTGTGGATTGCCATCGATGACTTCGGCACAGGCTATTCGAGCCTTGCGTACCTGAGACGGTTTCCGATAGACACACTCAAGATTGACATTAGCTTCATTCGCGATGTGACGACCAGCGAAGACGGCGCGGCCATCGCCGTGGCGATCATCAATATGGCGCGCACGTTGAAGATGACCGTGATTGCTGAGGGCGTGGAGACCGAGCCGCAGTTGGCGTTCCTGCGCGCGCACGCGTGCGACGAGATCCAGGGGTTCTACTGCTCGCGGCCGTTGCCGGCGGACGAACTCACCGCGATGCGCCCGCGCCCGGCGATTCGGCGCGGCGCGCTCACGCCGCGCGATCAGTCCAGCAGATACACCATCCCCGATTCGTCATCCACCACGTAGGCACTCGACGCACCGGCGTTGGCGGGCCGCACACCGCCCGTGCGTGGCGTCCACGCCAAGGGTTGGCCCCGAAATCCGGTCATCAGGCGCGCCAGATCCTCGGCGTCGAGGCGCCCGTCCACCAGGGCGCACTGGACGTCTGGGTCATCCACCTCCACTTCCACGTGCGCGGGTTCGCCTGTAGCAGCCTCACGCGCAATGACCACGCGCTGGCCCTTGATGATCGCGGCCATCCCGCGCTGATGCCGTTCGATCCATTGTGTTGCGGTGAGACGAAGTGGAGACACCGATTCCTCACTTGAGGGTGCGTCTCACGACGCTATGCCCGCCAGAGAAATCTGACAATCCGGCGAAGGAAGTAGTACCGGAGGTCTAACCCTTCAGTGCGATGGCCCAGCGCGGATTTGTGCCTTACTCATCAGTAACTGCAGTACCGTCCCGAATCCCGGAGGGATTCCGATGTTCCGTTTCCAGAGATCCACGCTGACCGCCGCCATGCTCTTTGTGGCAATGCCGTTGTCCGCTCAGGACGCCAACCTGTCCGTGCTGCCAGTCGCACCGCAGGTCATTGTCCTGGCCGCACCGGAGCCAAGCACCGTTGTCGAGGCTCCGCGTTCGCTTGCGCCGACCATCGAGAATGCCGCGGTAGGCGTCCGCGCCCCAGCCGCCGCGTCTGCGCTGGTCGCAACCAACGCGCTGCCGCAGGGCGGCCGGGTTGGTCGCAATCCCGCGATGATGATCGTGGGTGGTGTTGCGCTGATCGCCGGGTCGTTCATTGATGGCGATGCGGGTACGATCGTCATGATTGCCGGAGGTGCGCTGGGCCTCTACGGGCTCTGGCAGTACTTGAAGTAGTGGAGTAGGGTCGCCGCACCGCGGCGGTCGGTGATTGTGGGGGAGCCGACCGTGCAGGGGTGATGCGAGAATGGCAACAAGCCCGCCTCGGAAGTCGAGGCGGGCTTGTTGTTTGTGCCGGCGAGCGCTGCGTGACCGCTGGCGGGACAGCCGGGCGGCTATTCCGTCGGGTTTGGCGGCAGCTCCACAATCTCGAGCCAGTAGCGGCCCAGCACGTGCATCGCTTCCACGAGTCCCGTGAACGTCACCGGCTTGGTGATGAAGGAGTTCACGCCGAGCTGATAGCTCTTGACGATATCCTCGTCAAGCGACGACGTCGAAAGCACCACAACCGGGATTTCGCGCAGGGCTGGGTCGGTCTTGATCACCTTGAGGGCCTCGCGCCCATCCACTTTGGGCATGTTGAGGTCCAGCAGGATGAGTCCTGGGCGCGGCGCCAGGCCATTTTCGCCGGCATACTTCCCGCGTTGGTTGAGGTAGTCGAGGAGATCCTCGCCATCCTCCACGAACCGCAGGTCGTTGGCGATATGTGCCTGTTCAAGCGCCTGCTGCGTGAGCATCCGATCGTCCTCATCATCGTCGCAGATGAGAATCGTGATCGGGATCTTGTGGCGGTCTTGCATCATCATTGGACCCGTTCCGGGGCGGCGTGCGTAACCGGCAGGGTCACCGTGAATGTTGCACCCTGACCGGAGCTACTTGTCGCGGCGATACGTCCGCCGTGCCGCTCGACAATTTTGCGACAGATGGCGAGGCCGATACCGGATCCTTCATACTGGGTCCGTCCGTGCAGGCGCTCGAACATCTGGAAGATCTTTTCCGAATATGCCGGGTTGAAGCCGATCCCGTTGTCTTCGACGATCAGCGTGCACCAGCCTGGCGTGCCATTCGTGCTGGAGATCCTGACAACCGGTGGCACGTCTTTCCTGCGGTACTTCAGCGCGTTGGACACGAGATTCTGCAGCATTCGACGAATCTGAATCGGATCGGCGTCAATCACGGGGAGTGCAGCGACGTCAACGGTCCCCTGCGAATCCGAGATCGCCGCATCAAGATCCACCACCACCTCGCGGGCAACCCAGGAGAGGTCGGTGGGCGTGAAGGGTTGGGTGCGTGTCGTCAGCTGCGAGTACGCCAGCACATCCTGCACCAGGGTGCGCATGCGCACCGCGGCGTTGAGCATCCGGTCCAGCGAATGCCGCGCGTCGCCCGTGATGGTCGGGCCGATCGCGGACTCCAGGCGCTCGCCAAACGACATGATCTTGCGCAGCGGCTCCTGGAGGTCGTGCGATGCGACCGACGCGAACTCGTCGAGCGCCGCGTTCGATCGTTCGAGCTCGCGTCGGTGTTCATCCAACCGCCACTCGGTGAATCGGCGCTCCGTGACATCCTCGATGGCGAGCAGGATCACGCGGCCGTCTTCGGGCCCCTGATTCACCAGGCGCGCGTTGAGCAGCATGATCTTGCGGCCGATGTCCGGAAAGACGTGGTCGACGTCGAAATCTTCCAGACGCGGCTGTGCCGCGAGCTTGTCGCGCAGCAACTCACGCAGTGGAGGGATATCCCATTGGCCATCGCCGAGGGTAAAAAGCACTGCGCCCAATGTCTCGTGAGGCTGCACCTGAAAGGTCGAGAAGAAGGCGCGGTTCGCCTGCACCACGCGAAACGACTCATCGAGCACCAGCAGCGGCTCACGAATCGTGTCGAGAATGTCGAGCAGCAGTTGCTCGGCCCGTGGCGTACCGGCGTAATCCATGGACGCACACTATGGGTGTTGCGGAATTGAGACAATCGCACAAAAGGGTGAGTCCAGAACTGGTTCCGGCGCGGTATGGCCCGCCATTCCGGGCGCATTAGCTTGCTAGGAGGAATGCCCTCCACTCCTCCGCGCCCCGCACGGCACTATGTCACGTAGCTCTGCCATCGCCGTAGCGATCATCGACGACAACCGCCTGGTTCGCGAGGCGTTGACGGCGATGCTGGGTCAGGTCAAGGATCTGCGCGTCTCGGCTGCCGATGTGGCCGACGCCGCGTTCCTCGCCGAGGCCAAGCCGCAGGTGCTGCTGCTCGATGTCGGGCTGCGAGATCAGGACAGCCTGGCTGTGGCGGCGGCGGTTCTAAAGGAGGCTCCTGCGACTCGCATCATCGTGATGGACCTGATTCCGGTGAACGAGGAGATCGTCGAGTTCGTGAACGCCGGCGTGGCGGGATTCGTGCTGAAGGATGCGAGCTTTGAGGAATTCGTCGCCACGATTCGATCAGTGGCCGCCGGCAACAAGGTGCTGCCGGCGCGCATGACCGAAACCCTCTTCTCGCAGATCGCCAAGGACGGCACGGCGCGGGTCCATGCCCACACGCTGGACGATGTGCGGATGACCCGGCGCGAGCAGGAAGTGATTGGCCTTATTGGCGAGGGGCTGAGTAACAAGGAAATCGCGAGCCGCCTCAACATCGCCACGCACACAGTCAAAAGCCACGTGCGCAACGTGATGGAGAAGCTGGCCCTGCACACGCGCCTTCAGATCGCGGCGTACTCGCACCGCTCAGGCACCGCCTAGCTGCGGCCGGGCCGGCGTGCGCAGAGGGATTAGTCCTCGCGTACCCACTCTTTCATCCGTTCGTGTGATGGGGCTGACACCGAGTGAGGCCTAACCTCCACCGTGTCACCAGTAGTCCCTCATTTACGCACGACGGAGTCCACATGTCGAAGTCCATCATCGCAGGAATGTTCGCGCTCGGCCTTGCGGCCTGCAGCGGGAGCGACGCCAGGGAAGTGCCTGCAGGCACGGGTAACGGTGCAGGTACCGGCAATGGCGCCACGCCAGCGGCCGCAGCGCGCACGCTGACCAGCGGCACGCAGGTCGCGATCTCCATCCAGGATGCGCTCTCGTCGCGCACGAACAAGTCGGGCGAGACGGTCCGGGCCGTCGTCAGCGGCAACGTGTCCGACAGCCGCGGCAACGTGGTGATTCCCTCCGGCTCGACCGTCACGATGACGATCGACAAGCTCGAGCCCGCGAGTGCGCAGGTGGATGCCGACGGTCGGCTGATGATCAACGTCAACTCGGTCACCATCAACGGCGAGACGCGCGCCATCAGTGCCACGCTCGGTGCGGTCCCGCACCAGCTCGTGGGGCGCGGCATCACCACGGATGAAGCAGCGCGGATCGCGGCCGGCACCGCCATCGGCGCCGCTGCCGGTCAGATCATCGGCAAGAACACGAAGAGCACGGTCATCGGTGGCGCCGCAGGTGCGGTGGCCGGCGGAGCCGTCGCCGTCCGTTACGCGTATCGGGACATCGTCATTTCGGCCGGTACGCCGACCACGATCACCCTCACGCAGGCCTTCAGCATCTCGCCGCGATAGGGAAGAGCAGTCCCTTTCGTCGCCACCACTCACGTCGAACCAGGATCACTTATGTCACGCACCACGCCCCGTCGAACGCCGCTGTCGGCGTTCGTTGCACAACTCCGGAAACCGCTTCGCCTCATTGCCGTCCTTGCCACTGTTGGCCTGGGCACGGCCGCATGCGACGTCCACGGTCTGTCTGAGCCGGGTACACTGGCCAGCATCGTCGTCACGCCGAACACCACCCTGGCGACGGCCGGCACGCAACAGATGGTCGCCGTTGGTATGGACGCTGAAGGTCGGACCGTCACGATCACACCGACGTGGACGATCGCCGCAAGCGGTGGGACCGTTACCCAAACCGGCGTCTTCACGGCCGGTTCAACCACCGGCGTCTTCGTCAACACGGTAGTCGCCTCGGTTGGCGCCATCAGCGGCAGCGCGACCATCACGGTCACGCCAGGCCCATTGGCCACCATTCTTGTTGTCCCCAACCCCGTGACATTGGCGGCCACCGCGACGCAGCTCTTCGTTGCCGTGGGTCGCGATGCGTCAGGGAACATCGTACAGTTCACGCCGAGCTGGACCGTTGTCGCAGGCGGCGGAACGATCAGCCAAGCCGGTCTCTTCACGGCGAGCGCCACCCCGGGCACCTACACCAATACGGTGCAGGCGAGCTCGTTGGGCCGCACGGCATTCGCCACAGTAGTGGTCACAGTCGGTCCGTTGGCGACGCTGACGGTCCTGCCGAACCCGGCCACGTTGGCGGTCGGCGGCATTCAGCAGTTTGTGGCCGTCGGACGCGATGCGGGCGGCAACACTGTCGTCGTCGCTCCTGTCTGGACGGTGACAGCGGGCGGCGGAACCATTGACGGCGCCGGGCGGTTTACGGCCGGCAACACGCCCGGCACGTTCACCAACACGGTCCGCGCATCCACGGGCACCCTGTCGGCGACGGCAACAGTCGTGGTCACGGCCGGTCCGCTCGCGACCATCACGGTGACGCCGAATCCGGCGACCATGGCGGTCGGCGGAACGCAGCAGTTCACGGCGGTCGGAGCTGATGTTGGCGGGAATCCCGTCGCCATTACGCCGGTCTGGACCGTAGTCGCCAGCGGTGGCACAATCAACGCCACAGGGCTCTTCACGGCGGGGGCGCTGCCCGGCACGTTCACCAACACGGTGCGCGCCACGAGCGGCACAGTCTCCGGTACCGCGACGGTTGTCGTGACCACCGGTCCGTTGGCAACCATCACGGTGACGCCGAACCCGGTGTTCATGGTGGCCGGCTCGACGCAGCAGTTTGTGGCGGTCGGTCGCGATGCCGGCGGCAATGTGTTCATCATCACCCCGGTCTGGTCGGTGGTGGCTGGCGGCGGCACGATCAATACCTCTGGCCTGTTTACCGCCGGTGCCGTTGTCGGGGCCTTCCCCAATACGGTGCAGGCCACGAGCGGTGCGATCTCCGGTAATGCAACGGTCAATGTGACCGCGGCGCCGGTGTTGACGACGATTACCGTGTCTCCGAATCCGGGCACGATGCAGACCAACGCCACGCAGCTTTACACGGCAGTCGGTCGCGATCAGTTCGGTGTCATCTTCCCGATCACGCCGGTCTGGTCGGTCACGGCCGGAGGCGGCACGATTAACGCAGGCACCGGGCTCTTCACGGCCGGCGCGGTGGTCGGAACTTTCACCAATACGGTACGCGCGGCCAGCGGCCTGGTGGCCGGTACGGCAACCGCGACCGTCACGGCACCTCCGATCGCCCCCGCATTCCTGGACCTCGGCGCAGCAGCACCGAACGGCATCATTGCCGGCCAGGCGGTCACCTGTGTGACCGGCGGAATCATCAATGCTGATGTCAGTATCAGCCCCGGGAACACGCTCACGGGCTTTGGTCCGTGCACGATCACGGGGACGACGAATCTGGCCAACGGGCCGGCATTGGCGGCGCAGAACTCGCTGACCACGGCCTACAACACGCTCGCAGGCCTGCCGTGCCCCGGTGCGAACGCCATTGTGGCGAATCTCGGCGGCACGACGCTGCTCCCCGGTGTGTACTGCACGGCCAGCGGCATCGGTGTCACTGGCGTGCTCACGCTCAACGGCAACGGCGATCCGAACGCGGTGTTCGTCTTCCAGGCCGGCACGTCGCTGGTTACGGCAGGCAACATCGTGCTGATCAACGGCGCGACTGCACGCAACGTGTACTGGCAGGTCGGTACCTCGGCCACGCTCGGTACCGGTTCGCAATGGCAGGGGAACATCCTGGCCCTGACGAGCATCGGTTTCGTTGACGCGGCAACGCTCAACGGACGGGCACTCGCCCGCAACGGATCGGTCACGCTGACTACGGCCAACGTCATCACGCTGCCATAAGCACCCCGTGCGCAGGGGCCGGGACACTCCCGGCTCCTGCGCCACGGATTCCAAACGTCATTTCACGGAGCACACGATGTCATACAATCGCTTTGCAATCGGCCTCGCCCTCGTGGCCCTGGCCAGCAGCGCCGCAGCGCAGGAACGCGGCACAGTGGAGTTCGGCGCATTCGGCAGCGTCGGCAAGTTCAACCGGAGCCTCACGCTCGACCGCGGCTTCGGTGCCGCTGGTCACGTCGGCGTCTACCTCGACCCGCGCTGGGCGCTCGAGTTCGAAAAAGGCGAGATGCGCGCCACGCGTACCCTCGGCCTGCGGGACGTCAACGTGGGCATGCTCTCTGCCAGGCTCGTCGCGACCCCGATTCGCTCGGGGGCGCTGTCGATCATGATTGGAGCCGGTGGTGGGGCCAGCACGGAGACGAACTTCCTGCACACCTACGGCGTCAATGCGCTGCTCGGCGCCAGTATCCGGATGAGTGACGTGGTGTCACTCCGCGTGGATGCTGTCGCAGACTGGCTGGCGCACTATGACTGGAAGTCGAATCAGAAGCTGCAAGCAGGTCTGGTATTCCGTCGCAGTCCGACGCGCGACGTCCGCACCGTTCAGGTGATGACGCCAGCGCCGGCCTGCAACTGCGTGGACCAGCCCGATTCGGTGAGCGCGGCCGAGCAGGCGCGTCGCCGTCAGGCGGCGCAGGACTATCGCAACCTTCGCGATTCGCTGAATCGCAATCCGCCCGCCCCGCCGGCGGTGTCGTCGGAGGCCGCCCGCGCCACGATGGAAGAGCGGATCCAGTTTGACTTTGACAAGTCGGAACTGACGCCTGCCGCCCGCGCGATCCTGGACAGCAAGGTCGCCGTGTTCCGGGCCAACCCGACGATGACGATTCTCATCAGCGGACACACCGGAAACCTGGGCACCGAGAACTACAACTGGGCGCTCGGTACGCGCCGTGCGGAAGCGGCCAAGACCTACATGGTCGCGCAGGGCATCGCCGCGAACCGCATTGACATCGAGACCCGAGGCGAGACGCAGCAGGTCGTATCGCCGACGGCCGTCGGCATGGCGGAGAACAGCCCGAACCGTCGCGGCATGTTCCGCATCATTGTCGTCCCTGACGTCATCAAGAAGCCGTAGTCCCACAGGCCACGGGCTGCCCGCACGGCGGGCAGCCGAGGAGCTAATCGCACATGCTGATGACGATCGTAGTGATTCTGGTTGTTCTCTGGCTGCTTGGTCTGGTCACGGCGTATACGATGGGCGGGTTGATTCACGTTCTGCTCGTGATCGCCATCGTGGTCGTCCTGGTGCGGGTCATCCAGGGGCGGAAACCCATCTGATGGCGCCTCCTCCCACTGGAGTCGTCCGCGTCCTGGCGATTCTCCTGCTCCTCGGGGGAACCGCTGGTCTCGCGTACGGGGGCATCTCGTATACGAGAAGTACCAGCACCACCAGCCTCGGTCCCATCGAGTTGACGGTGAAGGATAAACGGACCGTGACGGTGCCCATCTGGGCTGGAGTGGCCGCCATTCTGGTCGGGGCCGGGCTGATGTTCGCTCCGCCGTTGAAGGACCGTTAGGGTGACGCGGGCGAGCACCTTCAAGACGCATATCGGACTCGGTGCAGACGTACGCGATCCTATGATCGCGCTGCTGAACCAACAGCTGGCGGACAGCATCGATCTCTATAGTCAGACCAAGCAGGCGCACTGGAACATCAAGGGCGCACAGTTCTTCCAGCTGCACCTGCTGTTCGACAAGTTGGCCGGTTCCATCGAAGGGCACGTGGACCTCATTGCCGAACGCGCGGCCGCGCTCGGTGGCACGGCGCTTGGTACCGCGCGCATGGCCGCGTCGGCGTCACGCCTGCCCGAATACCCGGACGACGCGATTGACGGGCGCGCATGCGTGGCTGCACTCGCGGCCCGATATGCACTTCTTGGCACGTCGGCCCGCGACGCCGTCGCTCAGGCCGCTGCCGCGGGCGACCCCGGCACGGCCGATCTCTGTACCCAGCTGTCACGTGAGTTGGACCTCTCCCTCTGGTTTCTCGAGGCACACCTGCAATCGTAGGCGCCCCGATCACTTTCGCAACGAGGTTTCGATGCCGTACTTCACCCCGATTCGTTCCATTTCAACCGCGCGCGCCATCGGTTTCGCCGCTGTGCTTACGCTGTCGCTCGGCGCATGCTCCGTGCTCAATAAGAAGGCAAGCGGCGGCCTCATCGGCGCCGGTGCCGGCGCCGCGGTCGGCGCCGTTGTCGGAAACCAGACGGGGTCCACGGCTCGCGGTGCGCTGATCGGCGCCGTGGTCGGCGGAATCGCCGGTACGGTGATTGGCAACCAGATGGATCAGCAGGCCAAGGAACTCCAGCAGGACATTCCCGGCGCAACAGTCCAGCGGGTGGGCGAGGGCATTGCCGTGACCTTCCTGTCCGGCCTGCTGTACGACACGGATTCTGATGTGATTCGCGCGGAATCGGCCAGCAATCTCCGCAGCCTGGCGAGCAGCCTCGACAAGTTCCCGAACACCGACTTGCTCATTGTCGGTCACACGGACGCCACGGGATCAACCGAACACAACCAAGGCCTCTCGCAGCGGCGCGCGATCGCGGCGTCGGATTTTCTTGCGCGGCAGGGCGTAGCCGCAGCGCGGCTTCGGACGTCGGGGCGGGGCGAACTCGAACCGATCAGCACGAACGACACAGAAGCAGGCCGCGGGCTGAACCGGCGCGTCGAGATCGCGATCTTCGCGAACGCGGCCGCCAAGAAAGCCGCCGGCTACTAGTCCTTTCCCCCACGACGGACAACCAGATGACAAAACAGATACGACTCCTTGCGGTCGCGATTGCGCTGACCGCTCCGGCCCTCGGCGCTCAGCGCACGACAGCATTTGAACTCGGCGCGTTCGGCCAATACTCGATGTTCTCTGACACCACGAAGCTCAAGAATGGCGTTGGTGCCGGCGCGCGGTTCAGCGTCTATTTCCTGCGAAACATTGCGCTCGAGTATGAGGGCGATTTTACCAAGACGTCGAGCGCCATCGTCGGCGATCTGACGGCGCTCAACCATCGTGTGGATGCGGTCTTCTATTTCCCGATGACCGACAAGCTGCGCTTTCTCGTTGGCGGCGGCTGGACCGGCACACAGTACGCGACCGATTCCACCAAGAACCAGTACGATTCCGGCGGCAATGCCGTGGCCGGGTTCAAGTATTGCATGAGCGACAAGTGGTCCTGGCGCTCAGACGTCAACGCCGACTTCAAGGATCCGTCTGACCAGACGCCTGACGGCGCGCGCACGCGCACCTACAATGTTCGTGTCGGCTTCAGCCGTTTCCTCGGCGGCCCGGCGAAGAACAGCCCGTGCTACATCGCGCCGCCGCCACCACCACCGCCGGCGCCAATGCCAGTTGCTCCGGCTCCGCCGCCGCCTGCGCCGCAGCCAGCTCCACAGCCGCCTCCGCAGCCGCCCGTTGTTCAGCAGCCTCCGCCGCAGCCGGTGCAGGCGCCAGCGCCGCCCCCGACCCGCCGTGAACTGCTGGTGCTGCGCGGGAACGTGTTCGAGTTTGACAAGTCTGCAGTGACGGCAGGCGCACGCGATACGCTCCAGCGTGCGATTGCACTCCTGAAGGAGTTCCCGGCGGCGAACGTCGAGATTCAGGGTCACACCGACAGCCGCGGTTCAGACGCCTACAACATGGCGTTGTCGGAACGGCGCGCTCAGGCCGTCAAGGATTACCTCGTCTCGCAGGGCATCGCGGCGAGCCGCATCACCACGCAGGGCTTCGGCGAGAGCCAGCCTGCGGCAACGAACGACACCGCCGAAGGCCGGGCGATCAACCGTCGCGTCGTGATTATCGAAATACGCTAGCGCAGCACCCACACAGCACCTGTGTGAGCCGACGGCCGGTGAGCAATCGCTCATCGGCCGTTCGGTCCACCGGGTACATTCCACTCGAGAAGGTCGGGCTATGCCCTCGCGTCACACGGGCGCTATTTCAGTGTCGGACAGGCGATCGCGTTCCACCCAGCGCATCGCATTCCTTGGCAATCATCTGCCAAGACAGTGCGGCATCGCCACATTCACCACCGACCTCAGTACGGCCATTGCGCGCGAGTTTCCCGCGCTCGAATGCTTTGTGGTGGCGATGAACGACACCGCGCCGCCGCGGCACTACCCACCGGCAGTGCGCTTCGAGCTCGACGCCGACGACCTGCAAGGATATCTGCGCGCGGCAGACTATCTCAACGTCAACAACGTCGACATCGTCTCGCTGCAGCACGAGTACGGCATCTTCGGCGGCAAGGCCGGTAGTCACGTACTCACGTTGTTACGCGAACTGCGGATGCCGATCGTCACGACGCTCCATACGATTCTTGGCGACCCAAACGCGCATCAGCGTCAGGTGATGCAGGAGTTGACGGAGCTCTCCGAGCGGCTCGTGGTCATGAGCGCCCACGGAGCCGAGTTGCTGCGTTCCGTGCACGGCGTCGCGGAGTCGAAGATCGACCTCATCCCCCACGGGCGCCCGGATCTCCCGCCCGCGGGCGCAAGCAAGGATCGCCTCGGAGTGGACGGCCGCAACGTGCTCCTCACCTTCGGCCTGCTCTCGCCCGACAAGGGCATCGAGTACGCCATCGAGGCGCTGCCCGCCATCGTCGCGCAGCACCCGAACACGGTCTACATCGTGCTCGGGGCCACGCACCCGCACGTGCGGGCCGAGCACGGCGAGACGTATCGCAACTCGCTGGAACTCCTGGCGCACCGGTTGGGCGTGGATCAGAACGTCATCTTTCACAACCGCTTCGTTCCGGACGAAGAACTCACCGAGTTTCTCGCGGCGGCCGATATCTGCCTCACCCCATACCTCGAGCCGGAACAGATCACCTCGGGCGCCCTGGCCTATGCGGTTGGCGCAGGCAAGGCCGTGGTGTCGACGCCGTACCGGTATGCCACCGAGATGCTCGCGAATGACCGCGGCGTGCTCGTGCAATGGCGCGATGCGTCGTCGATCGCGGTGGCGGTCAACACATTGCTCGCCAACGAAGCTGGCCGAATTGCGCTCGGCGGCCGCGCGCGAGCGGTCGGGCGCGACATGCGCTGGCCCGTTGTCGCCCGCAGTTACCTCAGGAGCTTCAACGCCGCCGTGCGTGCGCGCGGTGACCAACGGCGCACGGCATTTCACGCGAAGACCTTGGCGGAGCGTCCGGTCGGGTTGCCCGATGTGAATCTCGCGCACCTGCGGTTGATGACGGACGACACGGGAATTCTGCAGCACGCACGCTACAGCGTGCCACGGTACGACGCCGGATATTGCCTGGACGACAATGCGCGGGCGCTGCTGGCGACGACGCTGATGGACGATGCCGGTGGACTGCCGCATGCGATGGCGCGCGAACTCTCGGCGCGGTATCTGGCCTTTGTCAGCCACGCATACGACGAAAGGACGGGACGCTTCCGCAACTTCATGGCCTACTCCCGCCAGTGGACAGAGGTGCTCGGGTCTGAGGACAGTCACGGTCGCGCGCTCTGGGCGCTGGGCGGAGTTGTCGGGCAGGCGCACGACCCGGGGACGCGCAGCCTCAGTGCCGATCTCTTTCACGGCGCGCTGCCGGCGGTGCAGGGCATGACGAGTCCGCGCGCGTGGGCGTACGCGCTCCTGGGCATTCACGACTATCTCCACGCCTTTGCTGGTGACCGCGGCGTCGAAGCGATTCGAAGTACACTCGCGGAGCGCCTCCTGGCGCTCCACCGGCGGACGAGCGGTCACGAGTGGCCTTGGTTTGAGGACAGCGTCACGTATTGCAATGCCCGTTTGTCGCAAGCGCTCATCGTATCGGGTGCGCGAATGGGTCACGCCGAGATGCTCGATGCGGGTCTCGCCTCGCTGGGGTGGCTGCTCTCCATTCAGCGGTCCCGCGAAGGGCACTTCGCTCCGGTAGGATCAAACGGGTTCTTCGAGCGCGGCGGCGTGACGGCGGCGTTCGATCAGCAGCCCGTGGAAGCCTGCACGGTCATCTCTGCCTGTCTTTCCGCGCATCGGGCAACCGGCGACGGCGAATGGGCCGAATACGCGCACTGGGCCTTCAGTTGGTTCCTCGGTCAGAACGATCTGCACCTCGCGCTGTACGACGCCTCCACGGGCGGGTGTCGCGACGGACTGCACGCCGATCGAGCGAATGAAAACCAGGGCGCGGAGTCCACTGTGTCGTTCCTGATGGCCCTGCTCGAGATGCGCGCGGTGCCCCAACACGGCGACGTCCGCCCGTCCGTCGCCCCCATCATAGTCGAGGCTGCATGACCCCTGCACGTGGCTTCCCGGTGCTCTTCAGGCGCCACGAGCGCAATCCCATTCTGACTGCCGCCGACTGGCCATACGCCGTGCACACGGTGTTCAATCCCGGTGCCACGCGCCTGGCCGACGGCACCACGCTGCTGCTCTGCCGCGTAGAGGACCGGCGCGGCCACTCGCATCTTTGCGCGGCCCGGTCCGCCGACGGCATCAGCGGCTGGGTGATTGATGCCGAACCGACACTGAGTCCCGAGCCGGAGCGCTACCCCGAGGAACTCTGGGGAATCGAGGATCCGCGCATCACCTACGTCCCTGAACTCGCAAAGTACGTCGTCGCATACACAGCGTTCAGTCGCGGTGGCCCCGGCGTAGCGATGGCACTCACCGAAGACTTTCGCACTTTTGAGCGACTCGGGCTCGTGATGCAGCCTGACGACAAGGATGCCGCAATTCTGCCTCGTCGGATCGATGGAAACTTCGCCCTGTTGCATCGCCCGGTAGCAGCCTCCGGGGCACATATCTGGATGTCATCGTCTCCAGATCTGCGAAGTTGGGGCAACCACAAGCCGGTGTTGCAGGCCCGGCGCGGTGCGTGGTGGGACGCCAACAAGGTGGGGTTGTCACCGCCGCTGATTGAGACGCCGCGTGGTTGGCTCATGCTCTACCACGGAGTACGGCAGACCGCGTCGGGCGCGCTCTATCGGCTTGGCATCGCGCTGTTCAACCTGAGCGCACCAGACCAGTGTCTGCTCCGCGGCGACGAGTGGATCTTTGGTCCCGAGGCGCCGTACGAGTGCAACGGCGATGTGGGGAACGTGGCCTTCCCGTGTGGCTATACCCTCGGCGACGACGGTGACACCATCCAGCTCTACTATGGGGCGGCGGATACCAGCATCGCGCTTGCAACGGGAAGCATCCGGGAACTGCTCGCGTGGCTCGACGTCCACGGGAGCCCCGAGTAGCCGCTACGCGCTGCGCGTGAGCGCGGCGGCCGAGTGTGGCGTGGTCCGTTCCAGCTCTTTTGGGTGGGCACGAAACCAGCTCGCCAGCAACAACAGCTCATCAACCTCATGCGACGGCACCGCGCCCGTCTCGCGCGACGACGTCGAAAAGGCCTCCGCCACTTTGGCATCCAGCTGCGCGCGTTCCGCCGGCGTCTGCGGGGCGCTGCATTCGTGGCGCACCCGGCCGCGGCGAATCACGTAGCAGCGGTCTACGCCATTCGTTCCGGGAACGTGGTACGTGAACGACAGCGTCTCCACCGCAAACCGTAGACGGGCAAACTGCTCCTGGAGCGACTCGAGCCGCGCAACCTTGTCCCGGAGTGCGGCCGCCCGTTCAAAGTCGAGGCGCTCGCTCGACTCCTCCATCGCGGTGCGCAGCGCCACGATTGGCGCATCGTGCCGCCCCGCGATGAACTCACGGGCGAGGTGCACACGCTCGTCGTACTGCGCGGTGGTGGTGGCCGCGACGCAGGGGCCGAGGCAACGCCCGATCTCATAGCGGATGCATCCGGGTGTGCGCGCGGCGGCAACGCGAAGCTCCACCTGATCTGCGAAATGCATCCGAGTGTCCAGTGAGCAGTCGCGCAGTCCGAGCGCGTCGTTCAACTCGCGAAGGGCCTCTCCGAGCTGAAGCGCGCCGTGGAAGGGCCCGAAGTAGGTGGCTGCGTCGTTGCCGTGTGCGCCACGCACCACATGCAGCTTGGGCGCGGGGCCCGAGGTCAGTCGCACGAACGCATAGTGTCGCGCGTCGCGCTTCATCATCACGTTGTACCTCGGGCGCCAGCGCTTGATCAGCCGCAGCTCGGAGAGGCAGGCAGCGAACTCACTCGGCTCATACTCCCACGCGACGCTCGAGGCCTCGGCGACCATCCGCGCACTCTTGTCGTGCGGGTATTCGGCGCGAAAATGCGTGAGCAGGCGGGTGCGTACCCCCTTCGACTTCCCGACATAGAGCACCTCGCCGTCCGCAGCGATGAGCCGGTAGGTGCCGGGGCGGTCCTTCGCCTCGCTCTTCACCCGGGCCAGCATCGCGTCGCGGCGCGCCTCGACCAGCGGCGGGAGTTCCTTGCGGCGACGGCGACGGCGGGGCATGAGCGTATGCTAATCGACTACAGTTGAGAGTTCAGCGTTCAGGGTTCAGAGTTTCTGTTGAGAGTTGAGAGTTGAGGGTTGGGTCTAGGGGGGTCGAGACAGTCTGATTGAGGCGAGTGTGGGATATCGCGATAAAATGATTCGCTGTTCAATGTCGCGATGACGCGTTTCGAGGTCGCAACAGCGACACTTCGCGCATGGCCGATTTCAAGGAACTTCTCGTGTGGCAGCGAAGTCGCGCGCTCGTGCCGACGCTGTACAGCGCGACTGGCAACTTTCCTCCGAGCGAGCGAACGGGACTGGCAACTCAGATCCAGCGTGCCAGCGTGTCGATCTCGGCGAATATCGCTGAGGGAAGCGCACGGCATTCACTTCGCGACCAAGCGCGGTGCTACCGGATCGCGCTGGCGTCTGCCCGCGAGGTGGAGAGTCTGTTGTTATTGGCCGGTGACTTGTACTTGATTCACTCCCGTCGCCGTGAGCAGCTATTGGCCGAGCTGAACCAGATTCAGCGCATGCTTTCCGGGCTGATCCGGTCGTGTGTCCGGCGGCCGGCGACGTCGCGGCGGTGAAGGCTTGGCCTCCCGCCCTCAAACCCTAAACTCCCAACTGCCAACTCTAAACGGAAACTCTGAACCCTGAACACTGAACCCTCAACTCACCTCTGGCACTTTCCGCACCAGATCGTAATCCGGCCCTCGATCGCGTGCGACGACCGCAGGATCGTACTGCAGCGCACACAGGGCTGACCCTGCCGGCTGTACACTTTCGCCAGGTCGAGAAACCCGCCCCGCTCTCCATTCGGATCCCGGTAGTCGCGAAAGCTGGTGCCGCCCTGTGCAACCGCGGCCGCGAGCACCTCGCGGGACTCGGTGTACAAGCGGTCGAGTTCTGCTCGACTCAGCGTGGACGCCCGCCGCGACGGCCGAATCTTCGCGCGCCAGAGTGCCTCGTTCGCGTAGATGTTGCCGATGCCGGCCACCCTGCGCTGGTCCATCAGTACGGTTTTGATCGCTCGCGCCGAACGGCCGATGTTCGCGGCGAAGACTTCGGATGTGAATGCAACAGTGAGTGGTTCCGGCCCCATGCCCGCCTCCCACTCGGCAAATCGCGCGGGCGTCATCAAGGCAACAGTGCCAAGCCGCCGCACATCGCGATAGCGCAATGCCGCGCCGTCGGTGAAGGCAAAGACAACCGCGGTGTAGTCCGCCGCGCCGCGCGACCAACCCGCGCGTTCGATGTCGAGCGATCCGGTGAACCGGGGCGAGACGACGAGCCGGTCGCCTGACGACAGGTCAGTAATCACGTATTTCGCGCGGCGCCAGAACTTCATCAGGGTTGCACCCCGCGCGCGCATGGACAGCGACCGCGGAGTGCAATCGCGCAACACGTTCGGCCGGTGGACCCTCACGGACGCGATGGTCGCGTTGCGTACCCGCGACCGGTGCAACACCTGCGCCATCGTCTCGACTTCGGGAAGCTCAGGCACGGGACTGCAACGCCGTGCGCTTCAGGTCGCGCCAGCCGATGTCGCGGCGCAATTGGCGACCAGCAAACTGCACGGCCTCCGCTGCATCGCCGCTGGCCCGCTGCGCCTCGGCAAGCGTCGGTGCAAGCGCCGTGATAGCGAGCACGCGTCCGCCGGCCGTGACGAGCTGCCCGGTGGAATCGCGCTTGGTGCCGGCGTGAAAGATGTGGACGCCGTCGCGGGCGGCTGGGAGCGTGATGGCATCGCCGCCGCGCACGGCCCCCGGGTACCCCGCGGCGGCCACCACCGTCGTGACCGCAGCATCGCGCTTCCACACACAGGCCGGAGCCGCCGCCAACGACTCGCCATTGGCGACCGCTCGCACGAGGTCAAGGAGCGACGAATCGAGCAGCGGAAGCACCGCCTCGGTCTCCGGATCGCCGAACCGGCAGTTGAACTCCACCACTTTGGGGCCATCAACCGTCAGCATCAGACCGGCGTAGAGCAGGCCGCTGAACGGCGCTCCCGCGGCGCGCATCGCCGCCAACGTGGGCAGGAACACGCGGTCCATCGCTTGCTGCGCAATCGCATCGGTCGCGATCGAAACCGGCGCGTACGCGCCCATCCCGCCGGTGTTCGGCCCGGTGTCGCCTTCGCCGATCCGCTTGTGGTCCTGCGCAGCGATCATCGGTATGGCGTGAGTGCCATCGCAAACGGCGAAGATCGAGAGCTCTTCGCCTTCCATGAACTCCTCGACAAGCACCGCCGATCCCGCGGCGCCGAACGCATTTTCTTCCAGCATCATCGCAATGGCGGCTTCCGCCTCCGCCATCATCATCGCAACAATCACACCTTTGCCGGCGGCGAGCCCCGTGGCCTTGATGACGACCGGAGCACCGAGTCGGTGGGCCTCTGCGCGGGCCGCGGCCGCGTCGGTGAAGGTGCGCGCCGATGCGGTGGGCACCCCCGCGCGGAGCATCAGTTCCTTGGCCCAGGATTTCGATGTCTCAATTTGCGCCGCCACCTTCGTGGGGCCGAACACCGGGAGCGCCAAGGAGCGGAAGTGATCAACGAGCCCGGCCTCCAGCGGCGCTTCTGGCCCAACGACCGTGACGCTCACCCCCTCGCGCTTCGCCAGTGCTGCCAGTCCGGCGATGTCGGTCGCAACGACCGGCTCGCACCTGCCGAGTTCGGCGATTCCCGGGTTTCCGGGCGCCGCAATGAGCTCCACGGCCGGGTCGTCGCGGCGGAACTTCCAGGCCAGAGCATGTTCACGAGCCCCGCCACCGACGATGAGGACCTTCAACGGCGAGCCGCCACGATCTAGCGTGCCGTCCCGCGGAAGGCGTCGTCGAATGCGTCACGCGCCCGCCCGATCACCTCGCCAATCTTGTCCACTGCGGCCTGCGCCTGCGCACCGTAGTAGTCCTTGGCCTCGCCGAAGTCCTTCCCAAAGTCCGTCGGCTGCTGTTTCACATCGGCGCGGCGCGCGTACTCGCCGGCCATGATCCTGTCGTATCCACCTGCATCGATCCAGCGCTGCAGCTCGCCCGCGCGAACAGTGGCGAACGGATGGTCGCGCATGACCGTGTTGAGGATCTGCAGCACGCGGTCCCAGGCGTCGCCCTTCGTTTCATACTCCATCGCCTGCGCCATGAAGGCATCCAGGTCAATCGGGTGCCCGTGCTCGGCACCGCCGGCGAGTTTCATCTGCAGCAACATCACGGTGTCCCGGTTTTGCACCGCGATCAACGACGCGCGATCGGCCGAGAACTCGCTCTTCCGGTACCACTCCAGAAGCGCCAGCTGGAACGGAAGCATCACCGCCGCCGCCAGGAAGGGCAGGGCCGTGATCCCGAAGTACAGGATGATGATGGCGATGGTCCGATAGACCACGTGACCACTCATGATGTGGCCGACTTCGTGCGCGATGATCGCCCGTTGCTCGTCCTCGGTGAGGTGCTCGAGCACTGACGAGTTGAGCACGATGAACGGCTTCTCGAATCCCACGGCGGCCGCGTTGAGCACTGGCGACTGCGTGACGTAGAGCTCGGGCCGCTCGGGAAAATCGAGCGTCGTCAGCACGTCGGTGAGCATCGCGTCGAGTGCGGGACGCTGCGTCGGACCCACGCGTACCGAGCTGCCGAGGAAGAGCTGCCGCAGTGCCCGGTCGCCAATGAAGCCGGCGATACGCTTGATCACCGTGTCGAAGCCTGGAATCGCGCGCAACGCATTCAGTGCAGCGCGGTCTGCCGGGTGTTCCCAGGCAGTGGAGGAGATGTCGGTAAGGACTTTCGTGGCCATCAGATGCTCCGGTTGGCGGCGTTTCGAACCGTACGTGCGCGCGGGTCGAAAAGTGCCATTGGGGGGTCAGTAGCCCTTGAACGCCTGTTCCAGATCAGCCAGCAGGTCTTCGACGTCCTCGACCCCAACCGAGAGCCGGATCAAGCCTTCGGTGACGCCGAGCGCCTTGCGGCGGTCGAGTTCCACGGAGGCGTGGGTCATGGATGCGGGGTGGCTGATGAGCGACTCCACCCCACCCAGCGACTCAGCGAGCGAGAACACGCGCACACGTTTAAGCACCGTATTGGCGTCTTCCTTGGTGCGCATCTCGACCGCGATCATCCCGCCAAACCCGCTCATTTGTTGTGCGGCAAGTGCGTGCTGCGGGTGCGAGGCCAGCCCCGCATAGAACACGCGCTCGGAGCCGAGCTGCTGTTCGAGCCAAGCCGCGATCTTCCGGCCATTCGCATCGTGCTGCCGCATTCGGAGTGCGAGCGTCTTGGTGCCGCGCATCGCCAGCCAGGAGTCGAACGGTCCCGGCACGGCGCCCGCCGCGTTGACGATGAACTGGAGTCGTGCGCCCAGGTCGTCGTCGTTGAGCACCGCGATGCCGCCGATCATGTCGCTATGGCCGTTCAGGTACTTCGTGGTCGAGTGATAGACCACATCAGCGCCAAACTCGAGCGGGCGCTGAAAGACCGGCGATGCAAAGGTGTTGTCAACAATCAAGAGCGCGCCGTGCTGCTTGGCGATCCCTGAAGCCGCCTTCAGGTCCGTGATCCGCATGAGCGGATTCGTCGGCGTTTCCACGAGGACGGCGACGGTCCTGGGCGTCATCGCGTCGGCGATTCGCTGCGGATCGCGCGTGTCAATGAAGCTGAACGTCAATCCGAAATTCTTGGCGATCTTGTCGAAGTAGCGATATGTGCCGCCGTAGACGTTCTCGCCGCAGACCAGGTGATCGCCGGACTTGAACAGCATCGACAGCGAGGTGAGGCACCCCATGCCACTGGAGAAGGCAAATCCGTGCCGGGCGCCTTCAAGGGAGGCGACGTTGCGCTCGAACGCCTCGCGCGTGGGGTTCTTGCCCCGGGCGTATTCGTAGCCCTTGTTGACGCCCAGTGCCTCCTGGACGTAGGTGCTGGTCTGGACGATCGGCGGCATGATGGCGCCGGTCGTGGGGTCGGGGCGCTGCCCCGCATGGATGCCGCGGGTGGAGAACCCGTACTTGGCGTCTTCGTCGAATGCGCGCGTCATGTCCAAAAGATAGCCGCGAGACGGGCCGCCGCCTAAGATTTCAGGATGGCAGACCCCCGCTTGATGATCTCGGTGTCCGGTATCCGGGGCCGCGTGGCCCACGGCTTCACGCCGGAACTCGTTGCACGTTATGCCGCCGCGTTCGGCGCCTGGGCGGCGCGCGGTGGTGTCCGCGCCGTGGTGCTCGGGCGCGATAGCCGTGTGTCCGGTCCCCTGTTTCATTCCGTGGCCGCCGCTGCCCTCCAGTCGGTCGGCGTCGACGTCATCGACCTGGGCCTGACCACCACGCCAACCCTGCAAATGGCGGTGGAGCACCACCACGCTGCCGGCGGGCTCTGTATTACCGCGAGCCACAATCCGGTCGAGTGGAATGCGCTCAAGTTCATTGGCCCGGACGGTCTCTTCCTGAGCGCGCAGGCAGGCGCCGAGATGCGCGCGCTGCTCGAGAATGAACTCCCGTATGCCCCCTGGGACGACCTTGGCAGCCTGCGCTCCGATTCCGACGCCGTGCGCCGCCATATCGAGGCCGTTCTGGCCCTTCCATATGTGAACGTCGCGGCGATAAGCGCGAAACGTTTTCACGTGGCTTATGACGCCTGTCACGGGGCTGGCGGCGCGGTCATCCCGAAACTGCTCGAACGTCTGGGGTGCAGGGTCACCAGTATCGGCCTGACGCCAGATGGCAGGTTTCCGCGGCCCCCGGAGCCCGTGCCGGAAAACCTCGGTGACCTCGCCGAACTCGTGAAGTCGTCAGGCGCACAGGTGGGATTTGCCACGGACCCCGACGTTGACCGCTGCGCCATCGTCGCCGACGGCGGCGGGAGAATCGGCGAGGACTACACCCTGGCTTTTGCCTGTCGTGTCGTGCTGAAACAGCGAAAAGGACACGTGGTGGCGAACCTTTCGACCAGCCAGGTCGTGGACGATGCCGTGCGTGACGCGGGACAGCGGCTCATCCACGCGCCGGTTGGAGAAGTGAACGTGGCGCTACGGATGCGCGCCGAGGGCGCCGTCATCGGCGGGGAAGGGAACGGCGGGGTGATCCTCCCCGAGCTCCACCTTGGTCGTGATGCCCCGCTCGCGGTGGCACTGACCTTGCAGATGATGGCCGACGATGCGCGTTCCGTTTCGCAGATCGTCGCGGCGTCCCCTCGGTACTCCATCATCAAGGACAAAATTCCGCGCGGAAATGGTCCAATGGACGCCGCCTATGCGGCGCTCAGCGCGGCCTTCCCCGACGCAGACGCCAACACGGACGATGGCCTTCGCCTGACCTGGACGGACCGCTGGATTCACCTACGGCCGTCCGGAACAGAGCCTATCATTAGGGTCATCGCCGAGGCGCCAACGCGCCACGGTGCCGAGGGGCTGGTACAGCGGGGTCGGAAAGCGCTCAACGCAGGCTAGTTCTGCGGTTTGCGCCGACACGGGAACTCACAACTCACACCCCGCAACGGAAACGCTGAACCCTCAGCTCTGAACCCTCAACTCTCGTTCCAATGTGCGGCATCATCGGGTACGTCGGTCCCAAGTCGGTCGTTCCACTGCTCATCGAAGGCCTGAAGCGGATGGAATACCGCGGCTACGATTCCGCCGGCGT
>Ga0207952_1000478_pt1 | contig 31924 bp, 35 predicted proteins | sample SubbioR12Aug_8Ca_FD_184831 | JGI IMG/M metagenome (GOLD analysis project Ga0207952, IMG submission 184831) | Serpentinite rock and fluid subsurface biosphere microbial communities from McLaughlin Reserve, California, USA - CR12Aug_8Ca (SPAdes) | ecosystem: Environmental > Terrestrial > Deep... | reverse complement strand
GCTCGAGGTCATCCATGGCATCGACATGGAGATCGCCGACGGCGAGTTCGTCGTCATCGTCGGCCCCTCGGGCTGCGGCAAGTCCACCCTGCTGCGCATGGTGGCGGGCCTGGAGCGCATCACCGGTGGCGAGGTGGCGATCGGCGATCGCGTGGTCAACGAGCTCGAGCCCAAGGACCGCGACATCGCCATGGTGTTCCAGAACTATGCGCTCTACCCGCATTTCAGCGTCTACGAGAACATGGCCTATGGCCTGAAGATCCGTGGTGTGCCCAAGGCCGAGATCGAGCAGCGCGTGCAGAAGGCGGCCAAGATCCTCGAGCTCGGCACCTTCCTCCAGCGCCGGCCGCGCCAGCTCTCGGGCGGCCAGCGCCAGAGGGTCGCCATGGGCCGCGCCATCGTGCGCGAGCCCGCCGTGTTCCTGTTCGACGAGCCGCTTTCCAACCTCGACGCCAAGCTCAGGGTGCAGATGCGGCTCGAGATCAAGCGGCTGCAACGCGAACTCGACGTCACCTCGATCTACGTCACCCACGACCAGGTCGAGGCCATGACGCTCGCCGACCGGCTGATTGTCATGAATGCCGGCGTCGCCGACCAGATCGGCACGCCGATGGACGTCTACGACCGGCCGGCCTCGGTGTTCGTCGCGGGCTTCATCGGCTCGCCGTCGATGAATTTCCTCGCCGCCAAGGTGTCGGCCGGCGGCAAGGCGGTCGAAATCGCGGGCCTCGGCATCACCGGCGTGGCGCTGCCGCTGGCGCGCCCGACCTCGGCGCCCGAAGGTATGTCGATTGCGCTGGGCATCCGGCCCGAGCACCTGCTGCCGGCCGCGGATGGGCCGCTCGAATTCACCATCGAGCTGGCCGAGCCGCTGGGCGCCGACACCCTGCTGCACGGCCATTTCGGCGAGGCGCGCGAGCTGGTGACGGTGCGCCAGGGCGGCCACGTGCTGGCCAAGCCCGGCGACAAGCGACGCTTCGCCGCCGATCCCGGCAACCTCCACCTGTTCGATTCCCAGACCGGCAAGCGCATCGCCGACGCGTGATGACTCCGACTTGCAAGGACGCCGGGTTTTCGCGATATCTCAGATATGCCTGATTCAGACGAAGACCATTACCTCAAGGGGTTGTTCGCCAACAATCGCGCCTGGGCGACCCAGATCGAGGAGGACAATCCCGGCTTCTTCGACAAGCTCGCCAAGCAGCAGTTGCCGCGCGTGCTGTGGATCGGCTGCTCCGACAGTCGCGTCCCGGCCAACGAGATCATCGGCATGCTGCCGGGCGAGGTGTTCGTCCATCGCAATGTCGCCAACCAGGTCATGCTGGTCGACTTCAACTGCCTCGCCGTCCTGCAGTACGCCGTCGAGATATTGCGCGTGCGCCATGTCGTCGTGTGCGGCCACTACGGCTGCGGCGGCGTGAAGGCCTCGCTGAAGAATCACGAGCTCGGCCTGCTCGACAATTGGCTGCACGGCATCAACACGCTCGGCCGCCGCTACGAGGATGTGATCACCGCACTGCCCAACAAGGCGGGCCAGGTCGACGCGCTGTGCGAGATCAACGTCATCGAGCAGGTGCGCAACGTCTGCAAGACGTCGATCGTCCAGCAGGCCTGGCGGCGCGGTCAGGAATTCACGGTCCACGGCTGGATCTACGGCATCCACGACGGCCTGCTCCACGATCTCGGCGTGAGCGTGAGCGAGGCCGCAGACGTCGAAGCGACGCTGGCCACCGCGCTCGCCGCGCCGCGGCTGGCGCACAGGTAGAGCTCAACGCCAACCGGGGGCGATCGTGCACACGGCAGAACAATGGGCGGACTATGTTTTCGGGCTTCCCGCACTCACCCAGTTCGCGATCTTCGCGGTGCATGGTCTTGTCGTCTTCGGGTTGAGCCTAGGTCTGCTCATGCTGTTCAACGCCCGGTCGAAGCAGATCGCCCAATTGATGCCGGTCGGCCCGTTCTTCGCGGCGATCTCGATGATCTTCGCCCTGTTCCTCGCCTTTCATGCGGCCGATATCTGGTCACACAAGCGCGACGCCGAGCGGGCGTTCCTCCAGGCCAATTCGGCGATCAAGAGCTTCAGTCAACTGACCGGACCGGGTCAGCTCAACGTGCCCGAGGCTGCCGCCGCCGTGCGGCGTTACGTCGTGGCCGTCAAGGACGAGGAATGGACCAAGCACCGGAACCAGAAAGCCAGCGCCAAGGCGGAGGACGCGTTGCGCGACCTCCAGGCCGTCGCCGTGCGGATCGCCCGGGACACGCCCGGCCCGGCGGCGGCGCAGGCCTTTGCCCTGGTCGATGACATCGCCAAGACGAGATCCGACCGGCTGTGGATCGGGCAGAACCACACCGAGTTCACGAGCTGGTTCGCGGTGCTGCTGATCGGGCTCATGACCCACTTTGCCGTGGCCTCGGTGCATCTCGACCGGCCGCGCGCCGGCGCGCTGGCGCTTGCCCTGCTGGCGATGACGACGACCATCGCCTACTGGTCGCTCGGCGTGGTCGACGATCCCTACCGCCACCTCGACAAGCTGGATCCGATGACCTGGCTCGGCTGAGGGCCGGCGGTCGCCGCTCAAAGGAGTTGGCGGACCGGCATGTCCCGTACTAAGACCTGCCCATGCTTGCGTTCCTCGGTGAGGCTTACTCGGCCGTCTATGGCCTGGTGAACTCCATGCTGCTGCGGCTGGCATTCCCGGCCGAAGTCTGCCTGGCCTATTTCCTGCTCGAGACGCTGTTGCCGCGTGGTCCCAGCCGCAACTCCCTGGGATCTTACGGCCGCGGCGCGTGTTTCGTCGCGGCGTCCGTTGCGATCAACACGTTCGTGCTGGCGGCGGCGACGTGGCTGATCGACGTCGATAACATCAAGCCGCTGGCCATCCTCGACCTCTCGCCGCTGACCACCTCGGAGTCGCTGCCCGTGCGCGTGGCCGGCTGGCTCGTCGCGGCGTTCGCGATCGTCATGATCGGCAACTTCTTCTACTATTGGCTCCATCGCGCCCAGCACAGGTTCGCGTGGCTGTGGCGCTTTCATCGCGTGCATCATTCGATCACGGAGATGAGCGCCACCAACGGCTATCACCACTTCGCCGAGGATCTCTTCCAGTTCACCGCCGTCACCGTGCCGATGGCGTTTCTCCTCGGTGTCGCGACGGGGCCCGTGCCGTGGCTGGTGCTCACCATCGCCAGCACGCACGCATATTTCATTCATTCCTCGGCCAACATCAACATCGGGCCGTTTCGCTACGTCCTCGGCGACAATCGCTTTCACCGCCTGCACCATTCGCTCGAGGAGCGGCACTTCAATCGCAATTTCGCGACGTTGACACCGATATGGGACGTATTGTTCGGTACGGCGTATTTTCCGCGTGCCGACGAATGGCCAAAAGTCGGTCTGTCCGACACCCCCGAGCCGAAGACGATGCGCGACTACCTGCTGATGCCCTTCCGCCACTGACTGCCGCGGATGTCGCCGAGCCCCGGACGACTGCCGACTATCTTTTAATGCCCTTCCGGCGCTAGCCGCCGTATGTTCCCAGGCATGCGCGCCCGCCTGAAACACGCCGCGATGCTCGCCTACGGCCGTTATCGCGCGCTCAGGTCTGAAAAGCTGCGCTTCCGTGGTGCCTTTGCCTCATTCGACGAGGCCGCGGCCCATGTCCGTCCCGGCATGCTGGCGGGCTACGATCACGACAGCGTCACGTCGGTGTCCCGGGAGCTGATGCAGCAGGTGCCGCTCTGGGACTATCCGATCCTCTACTGGCTGAAGCGGCTGGCGCCGGAGATCACGCGAGTCGTCGATGCGGGTGGCCATATCGGCGTCAAGTACCGTGGGTTCGCACCCTATCTCGATCTCGATCGGCTCGAATGGATCGTCTATGACCTGCCGGCGCTGGTGAAGGCCGGCCGGGAAGAGCTGCGGCCCCAGGATCGGACATTGTCTTTTGTCGAGCGTATCGAGGACGCGCCCGCCGGCGACATTCTACTGGCGTCGGGTCTCATGCCCTACCTCAACGAGCCGTTCGTCGATCTGGTGCGCCGCATGCGCGCGCCACCGCGCCATATCCTGCTCAACAAGGTGGTCACCCGGGATGGGCCGACCGTGGTGACCCTGGAGAATTTCGGGATGGCCGAGGTGCCTTATCAGATTCGCAACGCCGACGAGATTCCAGCGGCATTGAAGACATTGGGGTACGGTATCATCGACAGCTGGACGATCGATTCGCTCGCGCACCGGATCGAGACCCATCCCCACCTCGGCCGCGCCGTCTACCGTGGCTACGCCGCTCGTCTGCTGTAGCCTGAACTCGTGACCTATGGTCGATCAGGAAGAAGCGTGGACCTCGACACCGAGTTGTCGGAGGATTTCCGACTGCTCGCTTTCGCTGATCTTCAGCCCTGAATAGTCGGAGACGACTGCCAAATTCAGACCGGAAAGACCGGATCCGCGAAGATCCGCCTTCCGCAGCTTGGCCCGGTCCCACTCGGCGCGATCAAGGTCGCAGGCCAGCATCGTGGAATGGCTGAGGTCCGTGTCGATGAAAGAGGTCTCCGAAAATCTGCAGGAAAGGAATTCGGCATTCTGCAGGTACAGGCCGGACAAATCGGCGAAGCTGAGGTTGCACTTGTCAAAAGAGGCTTTCGTCAGCACGGATTTCCTGGAGATTGTCTTTGTGAAGGTCGATTGGTGGAATTGCACGCCCCGAAAGCCGGATTCCACGGCACTGAAGCCGTAAAGATCGCAACGCTCGAATGAGCTGGTCGACAAATTGCACTTGGTCATCTCGGCGGCCTGGATGTTGCAGAAGGCGAAGGTGCATCCTTTCTTTTTGCCTACGTCGAACAGGGTGCAGCCGCCAAACCGCGTCTTGGCGAACTTGCAACTGGCAAAACGGGTCGGCTCGAATTTGCAGTCCTTGAATTCGGAGCCTGAGAAATCGGCGCTGCGGATGATCGGTACCTGAAAAAGGCACCGGTCGAACCTGCTCTCCGTGAGATCGAGTTCATCCAGGGCGAGATCTGGCGGCAGCAGCAAGCCGATGAACGTTCGATCGGCTGCTGCCTTTGCCAGAAATTCCTCTTGCGAGATCGAGCGATAGGCCGGGTCTTCAATCGCCATGCGAGCGTCCTTGTCGACCGTGGAGTACTCGTCACCATGCTACAGCTTCGTGGCCGTTCCGAGGGAACATTCCCAAGGAACATCCCAAGGGAACACTCCAAAGGAGACCGGATGCTCTTCAGTACCTACAACATTCATTACGGCGTCGGCGCCGACGGCAAGTACGACGTGGCCCGCATCGCTGATGCGGTGGTCGATGCCGATATCGTCTGCCTGCAGGAGGTGGTGAGCGGCTGGCCGCAGAACGACCATTCCGACCAGACGGCCGAGATCGCGGCGCGCCTCAACCGCTATTCGGTCTATCACGGCGCCATGGAGGCCGATGCCAGCACCGTCGGCGCCGACGGCCGGATCACCAATCGCCGCCGCAGTTTCGGCAACGCCATCGTCTCGCGCTGGCCGATCCTGTGGTCGCGCGGCGTGATGCTGCCCAAGGTGCGGCTGGTGACCAACTTCGACCTGCAGCGCGGTTACGTCGAGGCGGTCGTGGCCGCCCCCTCGGGGCCGCTCCGTATCTATTGCACCCATCTCAGCCACGTCGGCGCCCAGCAGCGCCTGCCGCAGGTCGCGGCCCTGATGGCAGCGATCAACCGCGCGCCGGTGGCCGGCAGCACGTGGGACGCGGCCGGGCCAGAGACCTTCATGTTCCGCGAGCCGGCGCCTGTGGTGCCGGCCTCGGCGATCGTGGCCGGCGATTTCAATTTCACGCCGGCCCATCCCGAATATCCTTTGGTCTGCGGCGCCTCGAGCAACTACGGCCGGCTGGCGACGGCCGAGCATCTGTCGGATGCCTGGATCGCCGCCGGCAACAGCGAGGAGGGGGTCGATTCCTTCCCGCGCGAGGGCCGCATCGACCATGTCTTCGTGACGCACGACCTCGCCCCCAAGGTGAGGAAGGCGCGGATCGACTATGGCACAAATGCCTCCGACCACTGGCCGGTGTTCGTCGAGTTCGATCTCTAGGGACCGCTTGGTTGCCGCCCTGTCGGCAATATCGTAGGCGATATCATCCGGTCCTGGGGGGAGGATGTGATGCGGGCGTTGCGCGGCGTGCTTGTCGAGGCACCTTTGGCGTGGCTGCTGTTCGCCGTACCGGTGGCTGGATTGGTGCATTACGTCCGGCCCGACAGCCCACTGTTGCTCTTCGTGCTGGCCTGCGTCGCCATCATTCCGCTGGCGGGTCTGCTGGGGCTCGCCACGGAGAAGCTGTCGGCGCGTGTCGGCGAAGGCATCGGAGGCTTCCTCAACGTGACGCTCGGCAATGCCGCCGAACTGATCATCGCCCTGGTGGCACTGCGCGCCGGCATGCTCGACGTGGTGAAGGCCTCGCTGACCGGCTCGATCATCGGCAACCTGCTGCTGGTGCTGGGCGCGGCGTTCCTGGCTGGCGGCCTCCGCCACAGGGTCCAGACCTTCGCCACCGTGGGCGTGCGCCTGCAGGTCGGCATGATGGCGCTGGCTGCGCTGGCCATCCTGGTGCCGTCGATCTTCGTCATGTCAGGCATAGGCGAGCTTGCCCAGCGATCGGTGGGCTTCAGCGTCGTCGTGTCGGGGCTGCTGCTGGCGGTCTATGTGCTCAGCCTGGTGTTCACCCTCGGCACCCACGCCGATCTGTTCCGCGGGCCTGAGCCGGCTGGCGACAGCGTTGAGCATGGCATGCCGTGGACGCTGTCGCTCGCCATAGGTGTCCTGGCAGTGGTCACGCTGTTGATCGTCTGGATGAGCGAGATCCTGGTCGGCACCGTCGAGCACGCGTCGGCGGCGCTCGGCCTGTCGAACCTGTTCGTGGGCGTGGTCGTGATCGCGGTGGTGGGCAGTGCGGCCGAACATAGCACGGCCGTGCTCTTCGCCATGCGCAACCGCATGGAAGTCTCGCTCAGCATCGCCATCGGAAGCAGCACGCAGGTCGCGCTGTTCCTGGCGCCGCTTCTGGTCCTGCTGAGCCTGGTGATGGCGCCGGCGCCGATGTCCCTGGCTTTTGCCGGCGTCGAGGTGTTCCTGGTGCTGGCGGCGACCTTCGTCGCCTCGATCCTGATCGTCGACGGCAAGTCGACCTGGTTCACCGGCGTGCAGCTCATTGCCATGTACCTGGTGATGGCGATCACCGTGTTCGCGATCCCTGCCTAGGATCGCGTCCGGCGGGCTTTGACATTGGCACCTTGCCATCCTTGGATCGCCGGTCTTTTATTAGGACCGATCTGACTTTGGGCTCGCAAACCTACTAGATGGCTAGGTCCCTCAACACCCTCAACATTCTGCACCTGCTTCTCGTGTTGGGTGCCGGCGCGTGCCTCTACTTCGCGTGGCAGGAAACCAGGGACAAGATCGTAAAAATTGATCGACTGTTCCGGGCGCCGCTTTTCGCAGTCATCGCGGCGCTGATCCTGATGACCATCCAGACAGTTGGCGCCAAGCATTCGTCGTGGCTTTTCATGGCCGCCTTCTTTGCGGGCGTTGCAATTGGCGCGGCGCGTGGCCTCACCCAGACCTTGAGCATCGGAAGTTCCTGGCGTGTGCTGCGGTCGCCCGGCATGCGGGCCCAGGTCTGGATAGCATTCGTGCTGGCCGCGGCGGTTGCCGTCGATATTGCCGGGGCGATTGCGGGCCCTCCCGGTCTCGCCTGGCGTTTTCCCGCGGCATTGGTGGCAGCGGGGTGCGCAGGCGTGCTCCTTGGACGTGCAGGCGCCATGGGCGTGCGGGTATGGCGTTTGGTCAGGTAGCCCGCTGGCACTGCTGGCAAAATGCCAGCAAAATATAAAGTTGACGGTTCAGCAGGTTCCGGAGTATATTTCTGCTATCGTCGCCACGACGTGCATCTAATGCGCGGGCCGCCCGGTCACTTGCCCGGAGCGGCCTTTTTCGTGGCCGGTGGCAGCCCGGACTCCACGCCGGGTGATGCAAGGGGCCATAGCGTCTTCGGACCCGGCCTGAAATTATGGCCGTTCCGGGAGGCGCCGCAAATGACGCGACCGTCGTTCATACCCGCGCACCTGGAAACCGGAACTGTTCGGCCACCCGATCCGCAGCCACGCTGTGGATGCGCAACAATCAGTCGATCCCCGGAGGGCCGCTCCGTTGGGTCGACGCAAGAGCCGGGAGAAACCCCGCCAAGCCCGCTCCTCCGCCCCGGGCCAATGGGCGATGCCATGCGGCCACTGGCCTCATAAAACCCCGTGGACGGGTTTTGCCGGTTTCACCGGCCTCTGAATCTGCGTGGAGAGAACACCATGAACAGATGGCCGGTCGAGTTGCCGCCGTCGTTCATGGTGTTCGGGACGATCGACTTTCCGAACAACGCCGAGAATCGGGGCTGTGCCGGAACGGCATCGGCACTGTGCCGGGAGGCCGAGGCAAGTCGTTGATCCCGGCGGGCATTTCGCGCCTCGCGGCACAGGCTGCGGCACAGCTGGCGACGTTTTGCGGCACATTCCGTGTGCCGCTGCCCGCTAGCGGTGCGGCTGGCGGCGGTAGTGGTCGGCCAGCGCGTCGCGGCCGAAGTCGGCGGCGAGGTCGCGCCACACCGCATGGATGTGGTTGGCGCCGTTCTGGGTGTTGTCGTGCTCGATCACGGTGGCGGGGCCGTGGATGCGGAAATAATGTGCCTGGTCGGGGGTGAGCGAGCCCGCCCAGGCGAAGCGGAAGGCAGCGAGCCCCTGGTCCATCACCCGCTTCTTCTGCGCCGCCACGAGGTCGGGCGCCAGGGTGCCCAGGAAGCGGTCCATCAGCGCCTCGACGAGCGCGCGCTGGGCTGCGTCCATCTGGCCGAGCTCCAGGCCGCGCGGCTGGCCCAGGTCGCGCTCGCGCTGCGGGCTGGCCACGATCTCGCCGAACGAGCGGTCGGCGATGACCGCACTGCGTCGTTGCGCGTCGGTGAGACCGGCCATGATCTGGCGCGCGAGATCCTCGGAGGCGCCGAGCAGGCGGAAGCCGCGGTTGGGGCCGTCGCGGACCGTGGAAGGATGGGCGCCGGCGAAGAACGGCGTCACGGCGACGTGGCCGGCCGCCGGCAGTGTCACGTTCAGCGACAGGTGATGGCCCTCGAAGCGCCAGCCCCAGGGGAAGGTGCCGGGCCGGCCGAAGACCGAGACGTAGTAGCGGGCAGGATCGCGGAAGCTGCCCTGTTGCTCGCGCAGCACGCCTTCGAGCAGGCGCACGCCGTCGAGCAGTTCCAGGCCGCGGTCGTTCAGCACCGTGGCGAACAGGACGCGGACGGCGGCGGCCTGCGCGGGCGTCATCTCGCCCAGGCTGAGGCCGGACCGGTTGCGCGGGATGTAGTGCCAGTCGAGCCGGTTGTCGGCCTCGAAGGCGATCAGCGCCCTCAGTCGCTGGGCCGTGTCGAGGGAGGCGAGGAAGCGGTTGGCCGCCTCGGCAATGCGTTGGGCGGCGTCGGCGGTCTGGGCGCTCGCGCTGCCGAACGGCAGCAGGGTCGCCGCTGCAAGAACGGCCCGCCGGGTCGGCGGACCGTGATGGTGATGGTGAGGATGGTGCTCCTCGTCGCCGTGCGAATGGTCGGGCGGATGCCAGCCGTCGTGCGGCATGGCCGCCTGCTCAGGTCGAGGTCTTGGGATACTTCATCGTGCAGCCATAGGCACGGGTCGAGGCCTCGGCGACCTGCTTGCCGGCCAGCACTTCGTCGAGTGCGACGCGGACATATTGCTTGGCCTTGGGGATGTCGCTCGTGCTCGACGACGGGATCGAGTCGATGCCGCCCTTGTAGACCAGCACGCCCTTGGCATCGATGATGTACATGTGCGGCGTCACGGTGGCGCCGTAGGCGCGCGCGATCTTGCTTTGCGGGTCGATCAGCACAGCGGCGGGCGCGGCGCCGCGGCTCTTGGTGAGCTCGTTGGCCTGGGCCGGCGTCACGGCGCCCTGCTCGCCGGCGGCATTCGACGCCGTGGTCAGCCAGACCACGCCCTTGGCCGCGGCCTCGCGCTGCTGGTCCTGCATGTTCTTGGAGCTGTAGTGCTTGCGCACGTAGGGGCAGTCGTGATTCGTCGTCTCGAGCACCACGACCTTGCCTTTCAGGTCGGCCAGCGACCAGCTCTTGCCGTTGCTGTCGAGGGCGGTGAACTGCGGCGCCGGCTTGCCGACGTCGGGGCCGGTGGTGGCGAAAGCGGCGGCGGGGGCAAGGGCTACGGCTGCACCACCTAAAATCACGGAACGACGAGGAACGGTGAAATTCGACATGTTCGCCTCCTAGCGCTTGGCTTGCTGGATGGAAGAAAGCTCCGACAGAATCATGGTCTCGGTCAACACCTGCGGCAGGACCTTCGGCCGCTCGGCGTCGGGTGCCCAGAAAAGATACAGCGGGACGCCGGCGCGGTTGAGTTCCTTCAGCACCGCCGTGATCTCGGCATCGCGGTTGGTCCAGTCGCCCTTGAGCTTCACGACGCCCGCCTGCTCGAAGGCCTTCTTCGTGGCCGGCGTTTCCAAGGCGACGCGCTCGTTCACCAGGCAGGTGATGCACCAGGCGGCGGTGAAGTCGACGAACACCGGCTTGCCGGCGGCGTGGGCGGCGGCCATGCGGTCGCGTGAAAAACGCTCCCAGCCCTCGAAATTGACGCCCGACGTGGCCGAGCCCGAGGCCGAGGCGGCGGTGGCCGGGCTGTCCTCGATTTTTAGTGCGGCGGCAAAGGCCAGCAGCACGGCGGCGGCGGCCACACCGCGGCGCAGCCAGACGGCGGGCGACGAGCCGGACCCGAGGCGCAGCAGCCAGATGGCGAAGGCGATCAGGATCATGCCGCCCAGCGCATAGAGCACGCCGTCCGATCCGGTCTGCTGGGTCAGCACCCAGATCATCCACACGGCCGAGGCGTACATCGGAAAGGCAAGGAACTGGCGCAGCCGGTCCATCCACGGACCGGGCCGCGGCATCAGGCGCTGCAGCGCCGGCGTCATCGACAGAGCGAGGTAGGGAAGGGCGAGGCCGAGGCCCATCGCCAGCAGCACCGCCACCGTCGCCGGCGCCGGCTGGCTCAAGGCAAAGCCCAGGGCCGCCGCCATGAAGGGCGCGGTGCAGGGCGTGGCCACGATCACCGCCAGCACGCCGGTGAAGAACGACCCGGTCGCCCCGCCGCGCGCGGCCAATCCCTGACCGACGCCGGCCAGCCGGCCGCCGACCTCGAAGACGCCCGAGAGGTTCAAGCCGACCACGAAGAAGAGGTAGGCGATCAGCAGCGAGAAGACCGGCGACTGGAACTGGAAGCCCCAGCTCACGTCGCCGACGCTGGCGCGGATCGCCACGACGACCGCGGCCATGGCGGCGAAGGCTGCCAGCACGCCCGCGGTATAGGCGAGGCCGTCGCGCCGCATGTCGCTCCGGTCGTGGCCCGCCAGCCGCGCGAAGGCGGCGGCTTTCATGGCGAGCACCGGAAACACGCAGGGCATCAGGTTCAGGATCAGCCCGCCCAGCAGCGCGAATAGCAGCGCCTGCACGAGCGAGAGCTGCTCGACTCCAGCCGCGCCGGCGAGCGACGACGTCGGCACGAAGGCGGGATCGAGTTTGGCCGAGACGTCGAAGGCCTGTTTCACGGTGCCGTCGGCTGTCTTTTCGGTCAGCACCAAGGTGCCCGCGAGAACGGCGGGCATCGCCGCCTTGGCGTCACCCTTGCGGAGCGGGATGCGGATGCCGTCGGCCGTGATGCTGGCGGTTTGCCGGGCCATCGTCGCAACCGGCCCCCATTCGGCGGGGAAGAAATAGACGTCTCGGATGGTATCGGTCTTCAGCCCCTTGGCCTCGACGATCAGGGTTGGATCGCCGGCCTTGGAGACGCCGTAGCGTGCCGGCCACGGACTCTCCATCGGCACGCTGCGGCGCGCCTGCTCGAACTGCGCGCGAACGGCAGGCGGTGCCGGCGTCGCGGCCGCGCCCGAGGGCAGCGTCAGTTCGAACGTGCCGTCTTCGGGGATGCAGACGTCCTCGCAGACCAGCCAGTTGGCGGTGGCCGCGAGCTTCAGGGGTCCTGCGAGATCGGCCGGCGGGGTGACGCGCACCAGCAGCATCGCCTCGTCCTTGAAGCCGTAATTGGTGACGCCGCCGATATCGAACAGGCTGGGCGTCGGCCAGACGATCGGATCGGCCTTGGCGCCGGCCGGCAGGGTCCAGGCGATCTCGGTCGGCAGGCCGGATTCGCCCGGGTTCTTCCAGTAGGTATGCCATTTCGGCCGGATGGTCTGGCGCAGCCCGACCCAAAAGGGCTCGCCGGGCTTCACCGTGGCGACATCGGACAGCAGTTCGGCCCGCACATTGTCGGTTTGCACGACGGACTGTGCCAAAGCGGGGCTTGCCAGGAGCAACGCCAGCAGAAGGGTCAGGAAACGCGGCATCGTCTCCCTAAGTGACCTTGGGCCGTGGCGCTTGCAAGGCAATCTGGATCAACGCGGCGTGATATTTTGCCCTTATGGTAAGGTCTTGGAGTTGTTGGGGAAATCATGTTGCGTTTGGATGAACGGCGCCTGTTCGGCACCCTCGACGAACTGGCCGGGATTGGAGCCATCGAGGGCGGTGGCTGCGCTCGCCTGGCTCTCACGGACGAGGACAAGATCGGCCGCGACCTGGTCGTGGGCTGGATGAAGGATCTGGGCCTAGAAGTCCGGGTCGATGCCATCGGCAACGTGATCGGGCTCCGGGCCGGTCGCGAGAACCTTCCGCCGGTCATGACCGGCAGTCACATCGATACCGTGCGCACAGGCGGCCGCTACGACGGCAACTACGGCGTCCTGGCGGGCCTCGAAGTCGTGCGGGCGCTGAACGAGGCCAGGATCGTGACGCGCCGGCCGATCGCGGTGGCATTCTTCACCAACGAGGAGGGCGCGCGCTTCCAGCCCGACATGATGGGCAGCCTGGTCTATGTCGGCGGCCTCGGCCTCAACGAGGCCTACGCTGCCACCGACAAGGAAGGCGTTTCGGTCGGCGACGAGCTGCGCCGCATCGGTTACCGCGGCGCAACGAGGCCCGGCGTGCTCAAGCCGCATGCCTTCGTCGAGCTGCACATCGAGCAAGGCCCGATCCTCGACGAGGAGAAAGTGCAGGTCGGCGTCGTCGAGAGCGTGCAGGGCATCTCGTGGATCGAGTACACGGTGACAGGCGTTTCCAACCACGCCGGCACGACGCCGATGCGGTTGCGCCGCGACGCGGGCTATCTCGCCGCCTCGGTCAACCTCTTTGCCCGCAAGCTCGCCTGGGAGATGGGCGGCAACCAGGTGGCGACGGTAGGGTCACTGGCGCTGCGGCCGAATCTGATCAATGTCGTGCCCAACTGTGCAGTGTTCGCCGTCGACCTGCGCAACACCGATGAGGCGAAGCTCAAGGCGGCCGAAGCGAAGGTCGCCGCCCATATCGCCGAGGTGGCGAAGGCCGAGCGGGTCGATGTCGAAGCCAAGGTGCTGGCACGCTTCGAGCCGGTGATCTTCGATTCCCGTCTTGTCGATCGGGTCGAGCGCCACGCCAAGGCGTTGTCGCTCTCGACGCGGCGCATGCCCTCGGGCGCGGGACACGACGCCCAGATGATGCAGCGGATTTGCCCGACGGCGATGATCTTCGTGCCGTCGGTGGCCGGGCTCAGCCATAACGTCAAGGAACACACCGAGGCCACCGACCTTGCGGCCGGCGCCCAGGTGCTGGCAAACCTGATGCTAGAACTTGCCGAGGAATAGCGTCGGCAGGGCGAGCGAAAAGGCCGGCACGTAGGTCACCAGGAAGAGGGCGGCGATCAAGGCACCGTAGAAGGGCAGGATGGTCCGCATCACCTGTCCCACCGAGATGCCGCCGATGGCGCAACCGACGAACTGCGTGGTGCCGACCGGCGGGGTGTTCAGCCCCAGCGCGCAGTTGATCAGCATCAGCATGCCGAACTGCACCGGGCCCATGCCGTAATGCATGCAGATCGGCAGGAAGATCGGCGTGCAAATCAGGATGGTGGCCGCCATGTCGAGGAAGGTGCCGAGCACGAACAGGATCACGTTCACCAGCAAGAAGATCATCCACGGGTCGGTCGACAGTGTCTCCAGCGCCTTGCCCGTCAGGTCGGCGACCTCGTAGAGCGTGATCAGGTAGCCGAAGGTATTGGAGACGCCGATCAGCAGCAGCACGATGCCGGTGGTCTTCACCGCCTTGGCGGCGGCCTTCAGGAAATTCTGCCACGACAGGCTGCGGTAGATGAAGATCGTGAGCGCCAGCGTGTAGATCACCGCGACGGCCGCCGATTCCGTCGCCGTGAAGACGCCGCTCAGAATGCCGACCAGGATGATGGCCACGATCAGCAGGCCGGGGATCGCCGCCACCATCGACCACAGCACGGCGCTCCAGCCCGGGAAGGTGCCGGCGGGATAGCCGCGCCGGATCGCCACCAGATAGGCCGCGACCAGCATGCAGACCATCAGCAGTGCCGCCGGAATCATGCCGGCGAGCATGAGGGCCGCGATCGAGACTTTGCCGCCGGCCGCCAGCGCATAGATGATCATGTTGTGGCTGGTCGGCATCAGCGCGCCGACCAGCGAGGCGTGGGTGGTGACGTTGACGGCGTAGTCGGCGTGATAGCCCTCCTTCTTCATCATCGGGATCATGACCGCGCCCATTGCCGACACGTCGGCCACCGGCGAGCCCGAGACGCCGCCGAACAGGGTGCAGGCCACGACGTTGGCCATGCCGAGACCGCCGCGGACATGGCCGACCAGGCTCTTGGCAAAGGCCACGATGCGTTCCGCCACGCCGCCATGGAGCATCAGCTCGCCCGAGAAGATGAAGAACGGGATGGCGAGGAAGGAGAAGATGTTCATGCCCGAGGTCATGCGCTGGAACACGACCGCGAGCGGCAGGCCCTCGTAGAGGATGGTGGCGACGGCCGAGAGGCCGATCGAGAAGGCGACCGGCACGCCCAGCAACAGGCAGAACACGAAGACGATGCACAGGATCGTCAGTGCCACGAGGGGATCACTTCCTCGCCGCGCAGTAGCGCCACGATGTGTTCGAGGGAGAAGAGCGCGATCAGGATGCCCGCGATCACCAGCGGCACATGGTTGATGCCCTCGGGCAGGCCGAGCGTCGGGATCTTGTACGACATTACCGATTCGGCCAGTACCGCGCCGTTCCATGCCATGATGAGGCCGAACGTGCCGACCAGGGCATGGATCACGACCTCGAGCTTGAGGCGAAGCGCTTCGGGCGCCAGGATCAGCAGCGACTCGAGTCCGATGTGACCGGCGTCGCGTACGCCCACCGCTGCACCCAGCATGGTGACGTAGAGGATCAGCACCAGTGCCGTGCTCTCGGCCCAGGTCGGCGTGTCGTTCAGCACGTAGCGGCCGAAAACCTGCAGGGCGACCACGGTGACGATGCCGACGAGGCCCGTCACAGCCGCATACATGCACCAACGCGACAACGTCGAGTTGAACGCCGTCAACGCTCTGAACATGGTCAGCCGGTGGTTCTACGGAGTCGCCTGGATGCGCTTTACGAGATCCTGCAGCTTGGGATCGGATGCGAACTTGGCATAGACCGGCGCCATGGCGTCGGAGAACGACTTCTTGTCGACATCGGAGACGACCTGCGAACCCGCGGCTTCGACCGTCTTGCGCGACGAGGCCTCGCGTTCGTCCCACAGCTTGCGCATGTAGGGCACCGATTGCTTGGCGGCGGCGCGGATGATCGCCTGATCCTCCTTGGAGAGCCCGTCCCAGATCTTCTTCGAGAAGACCAGGACTTCCGGCGCCATCGAATGCTCGGTCAGGCTGTAGATCTTGGCCGCCTCGTAGTGGCGCGAGGATTCATAGGAAGGCCAATTGTTCTCGGCGGCGTCGACCACGCCGGTCTTGAGCGCGGTGTAGACCTCGGCATAGGGCAGTGGCGTCGCGTTGGCGCCCATTGCCTGCATCATCGCCACCCACATGTCTGACTGCTGCACGCGAATCTTCATGCCCTTGGTGTCGCCGACGTTCCTGATCGCCTTCTTGCCGGAATAGAAGGAGCGCGAGCCCGAATCGTAGAAGCAGAGGCCGATGAAGCCCTGGGCCTCCATGGCCGCCAGGATCTCGTCGCCGATCGGCCCGTCGAGCACGCGGCGCATATGCGCCGTCGACTTGAAGAGGAATGGCAGCGAGGGAATGATGGTGGCGGGCACGATGTTGTTGAACGGCGCCACGTTGACCCGGACCATGTCGAGCGCGCCGATCTTGGTCTGCTCGATCGTGTCCTTTTCTGAGCCCAGCGTGCTCTGGCCGAACACCTTGATGCTGTTCTTGCCGCCGGTGCGTTCGCTGATCAGCTTGCCCATGTAGGCCACGGCCTGCACGGTCGGGTAGTCGAGCGGATGAACGTCGGAGGAGCGGAATTCCTTGGCCTCGGCGGCCGTCGCCGCAAACGCTGCTGCGATTGCAATCGCTATGCTGGTCAGGCGCATTGTTTCCTTCCTTCCCTTGTTCTTATGAAGTTGTCTGACAACTTCATCGACGCTAGCATCCCACCCGATGACCGACAAGCTACCCGCGAACAATCTCACCGAACAGGTGATGGCGCGCCTCAGCGCCGACATCCGCGGCGGCCGGCTGGCGCCGGGCGCACGCCTGCCGACCGAGCAAGCGCTGACGATCGAGCTGGGTGTCAGCCGCACTGTGGTGCGTGAGGCGGTGGCCGCTCTTCGAGCCGACGGCCTGGTGGTGACGCGCCGCGGCTCGGGTGCCTATGTCGCGGATCCCACGGCGGGACCGTTCCGTATCATTGCCCCTGGCGCAACATCCCTCAACAATATCCTCGATGTCATGGAGTTGCGGCTTGCCGTCGAGGTCGAGGCGGCGGCCTTTGCCGCCGAACGGGCCTCGCGCCGTCAGGTCGCCGCCATCCGCACGGCATGGCAGTCGATCGATATGGCGTTGAAGCGCGGCGAGGGTGCCGTCGCGGAGGATTTCGCCTTCCACCGTGCTGTTGCCGAGGCCACTTGTAACAGTCAGTTTCCGCGCTTCCTCGCCTACCTCGGCAGCCATGTGATCCCGCGCCAGAGCGTACGGCTCAGCGTCGACACGCCGGACGAGCGGCGGACCTATCTGCAGCGCATCCAGCACGAACATTCACGCATCGTGTCGGCAATCTCCGACGGCGATGCCGCCGAGGCACGGCGTGCCATGCGCGAGCATCTCACCCGCTCGCTCGATCGCTACCGCACCCTTGCAGGAGGAAAGAAGAATGGCCGACGCTAGGAAGATCGTGTTCACCGGCGCCGCCGGCGGCATCGGCACCATGACCCGGCCGCTGTTGGCCAAACTCTATCCCGGCCTGGTGCTGAGCGACCGGGTGAAGCCCAAAGACCTGTTGGCCAGCGAGACCTTCGTGGCCGCCGACCTCACCAAGCCGGACGAGGTTGCCGCGCTGGTGAAGGGCGCCGACAGTATCATTCATCTCGGCGGCCACTCGGTCGAAGGCTCGTGGGACCAGATCCTGCAGGCCAATATCATCGGCTGCTACAATCTCTTCGAGGCGGCACGGCAGGCCGGCGTCAAGCGGGTGATCTTCGCCTCGTCGAACCACGCCGTCGGCTTCTATCCGCGCAAGCGCAAGATTCGCACCGATGTCACGGTCCGACCCGACAGCCGTTACGGCGTCAGCAAGGCCTTCGGCGAGGCGCTGGGCGCGCTCTATTCCGACAAGCACGGCATGGTCGTGACCTGTCTCCGGATCGGCAATGTCGGTCCGCGCCCACTCGACGTGCGGCGGTTGTCGATCTGGATCTCGCCGGAAGACCTCGTGCAGCTGATCCGCATCGGCCTGGAACACCCCGACATCCGCTTCGACATTCTCTACGGCGCGTCAGACAACGAAGCGAGCTGGTGGGACAATTCGCGCGCGCGCCAGCTCGGCTACCGCCCGATCGGCAAGGCCGAGGATCACCGCGCGCACGCCGTGGCTGAGCAAGCGAAGATCGGGCCCGATCCCGTGGGCGATCTCTTCCAGGGCGGTACATTTTGCTCGGCCGAGTTCACCAACGATGTGAAGCGCGCGGGACCCTGAAAAATCTTGTCCTAGATGGTTGACGCGGAAACTATATTTGGGTAGTTTCCGCGTCAATCAAATGACGGACGGAATTTCCGACCTCGACTCCCATCTCGGCTATTGGCTGAGGTTCGTCTCCAATCACGTCTCGCAGGCCTTCGCCCGCAAGCTGCAGGATAAGAGCGTGACGGTGGCCGAATGGGTGGTCATGCGCCGGCTGTTCGGCACGCGCGGAGCGGCGCCCAGCCTGCTCGCTGACCATATCGGCATGACGCGCGGCGCGATCACCAAGCTCGCCGACCGGCTGGCCGACAGGGAACTGGTCGTGCGGCGGGCCGATCCGCAGGATGGCCGCGCCCAGACCCTGGCGTTGACCGCGCGCGGGCGCGCGCTGGTCCCGGAACTTGCGGCCCTGGCCGACGACAACGACGCGGAATTCTTCCGGCCCCTCACAGTGCAAGAGCGGCGCGTGTTGAGGCACCTGCTCGGGCGGCTGGTCGAGCAAAACGGCCTCAAGATTGTTCCAGTCGATTGAAGTCGCGGAGTGAACGGTGAAAGAAAACGTGAAGGCTGTCGTCGAGGCGTGCAGCCGGGCTTCGGAAGAGGGCAGTCTGAATTTCGGGCAGGTGCTCGGGAAACTCGAAGGCGCAGGCGTCGAGGGCTACTACGCGGACTTTCGGCGCTCGACCAAGACCTACTATTTACCGGATGGCATGAGCATCGATGTGCAGGCGGACGACCCTGATGGCGTGATCGCTTCCGCTTTCGACGCGGGACGTATCGAAGCGGCGGTCCGGCAATCCCAGGCCGGCACCCACACCTACCGGGTATTCTGCGAGAAGGTCATGGCGGCGGGCTGTTCAGGCTATCTCGTCTCGCTCCTCGGGCGTCGTGTCGTGTATTTTGGTCGCACGGCGGAGACGCACGTCGAACACTTCCCCAATAAATAGCGGTCTGCGCATAATCGTCACCGAGAGGTGACGATGACTCGTGTTCTGACGGTCGGCGCGGCGCAGATGGGTCCCATCCAGCGCAGCCACACACGCCGTGACGTGGTCGAGCGGCTGGTCGCGCATCTGCGCGAAGCCAGGCGCATGGGCTGCGACCTGGTGGTATTCCCTGAACTCACGCTCACCACGTTTTTTCCGCGTTGGTGGATGGCCGACCAGGCGGAAGTCGATTCGTTCTTCGAGCGCGAAATGCCCTCCAACGAGACGGCGCCGCTGTTCAACGAAGCCAAGCGACTCGGGCTCGGATTTTGCCTGGGCTACGCAGAAATCACCAACGAGGATGGCAGGATCCGGCGATTCAATACCTCGATCCTGGTCGAGCGCGACGGCAACATCGTTTCCAAGTACCGCAAGATCCACCTGCCAGGCCACGCCGAGCACGAGCCGGAGCGGCCGTTCCAGCATCTGGAGAAGCGCTATTTCGAAGTCGGCAATCTCGGCTTCCCGGTGGTGAAAGCATTTGGTGGCAACATGGGCATGTGCATCTGCAACGACCGTCGCTGGCCCGAGACCTACCGCGTCATGGGCCTGCAGAATGTCGAGATGGTCCTGCTGGGCTACAATACACCGTTGCACAACGCGCCGGCGCCCGACCACGACGAGCACAGTTGGTTCCACAACCAGCTTTCGATGCAGGCCGGCGCCTATCAGAACGGCAGCTGGGTGGTTGGTGTTGCCAAGGGTGGTACCGAGGAGGGCGTGCCGTCGCTCGCCGACAGCATGATCGTGGCGCCGTCGGGCAAGGTGGTGGCCCGCGCCGCCGGTGACGGCGACGAGCTGATCGTGCACCGTTGCGACCTCGATGCCGGCCAGAGTTATAAGCACACCACGTTCAATTTTGCCGTTCACCGCCAGCCCGACCAGTACCGCATGATTGTTGACCGCAAGGGCGCGTTGGATCCGTCGTGAAGAGTGCATCTCGTACACTTCACATCCGCTGCGGTGACGACATCCACGACAAGCTCGCCGCGGCAGGCATCGAGGGCGACTATCTCTCCTTCGCCGATCCGGCCTGGCTCGGTCCGCCGCCGGCGTCGAACGCTTGGATCGCCGGCCGCGCTGCGCTGATCGCCGAACGCACCGGCCTGCCACCGCAGAAGGTCCGCGCCGACCTCGGCGATGCCTATTGGCGATTGGCGCGTGCGCCGGCCGACTACGAGCGGATCGTTCTTTGGTTCGAGCACGACCTGTACGACCAGGCGGCGCTCGCGCGGGTCCTGGCGGGCTTCGCGCTGCGCAAGAAATTACCCAGGCTCGAGTTGATCACCATCGACAGGTTTCGCGGCATCAAGCGGTTCGTCGGCCTCGGCCAGCTTTCGCCCGCCCAGCTCGCCGCGCTCTGGCCGCTACGCAAGCCCGTTGGCCGCCGGCAGATCGCGCTCGGCGCCAAGGCGTGGGCCGCCTTGCGTGCCGCGACGCCTGAGCCGCTTGAGGCGTTGCGCAGGAGCGACCTTCGCGCGCTGCCGTTCCTGAAGGGCGCCCTGCGACGGCACCTCCAGGAGCTGCCCTGGACCGGAGATGGGCTCTCGCTCACCGAGCGCCATGCGCTTGCGGCCCTCTCCAGGGGGCCGAGGTCGGCGGCGGAGGTCTATGCCGACGCGCAAACGAAACGCGATCCGCAGCCTTTCATGGGCGATCTCTTCTTCTGGTCGGTGCTGCGTGACCTCCTTGAGGCGCCGCGTCCGCCGATCGCAGTCAGTTTAGCCACGCGCCGCGTGGCCTGGCACAAGCGGGTCCTGCGTCTCACACCGATTGGCAAGCAGCTGCTCGCCGGCAAACTCGACTGGCAAGCGGCAGGCCCGCTCGAACGCTGGGTCGGCGGCATCGCGGTCGCCCGCGGCGCGCCGGCATGGCGATGGAATCCGCGAACGGGCCGGGTCGTCAAAGGGCAAGGTTGATTTCGGCGCCTGCTGTCCTACCTAGGGCGATGACCCCGCGGGGACGACCCCGCCACGCAGAGGGCTTCGGTCGGGACGGCCCGGCCGCCAACGTGGGAGATCCACCATGGCGTGGCTCGTTCTTTTCGTTGCCGGTCTTTGCGAGATCGGCTGGGCCGTCGGTTTGAAATACACCGAGGGGTTCTCACGTCTCGTTCCATCGGTGCTTACCGTCGGTGCGATGGTCATCAGCATGATCCTGCTGGGCTTCGCCCTCAAAACCCTGCCGGTCGGCACCGGTTATGCCGTCTGGACCGGCATCGGTGCCGTCGGCACCACCATCCTGGGCATCATCCTGTTCGGCGAGTCCATGGAGCCGATGCGTCTGGCCTCGATCGCGCTGATCGTGGCCGGCATCGTCGGGTTGAAGCTCGCGACTCCGGCCTGAGGTCGCGTCAGCCGAATTTTCCGAAGCTGCGCTCCGGGGTGCCGCGAAACAGCGACATGTGCGTGTGGGTGGCGACGAACGGATCGCCCACCGCCTTGCGGCCAAGGACGACCGTAGTCCGCCCAGGGCGATCGAAAGGATCGCCGTTGGGATGGAAACCGTCCGACTGCCACACGCCCATGCCGACCGCCGTGAGCCGGTCGGCCGAGACGATGGCCTCGACCTTGTCGAGGTCGAAGCGGAAGTTTCGGATGGTGCCCCAGACATTGCGCCACTGCTTCTGCTCGGCAAGCTCGCGGCCATGCATGAAGTCGGTGAAGGTGCCGAAGGCGATCATGTCGTCGGCGAAGATCGGCCGTGCGCCCTCGTAGTCGACGGCGCGGCAGTGCTTCGACAGTGTGTCGAACCAGGCGCGCACGGCGGCGAGGTCGTCGGGATCGACTGACAAGCGAAGCTTCATTGTGGATCTCCTGGACGTTGTGATACCTGAGTTCGACCCGAAAGCTACTTAAGGTGATGCCAAGGAGCGCTCCATAATGATGGTGCGCTCCTCGCCGTGGTAACTGTCGCGCACGGCCTTGAACCCTAGCTTGGAATAGAAGTGCTCCGCGGTGACCGACGATGGGACTGCGAGCTCTTCCACGCCCATCTCGCGCGCAGCGCGCGCGACCTCAGCCATGAGAAGCCTGCCGACGCCCCGCCCCTGGACATCCGGCGCCACGAACACCGTTCGAACGACCTTTCCGTCCAAGCTGGCAGTCCCGACAATCCGGCCGCCTATCACGGCAACGAAGACTTTTCGTTTGCCTATCAACTTCAGCACGTCAGCAGGGCCGAAGCTCTTCGCCAGCCGCTCGATGATGTCTTGCGAATAGTCCTTGGTGTTGGTTTCTCGGAGTGCTCGCAGGATCACCAAGCTCGCACCTGCCGCATCGCCCTCATGGGCAGCCCGGATCACGCACTCCATCGCCGCGCCTTCCTCGGATCATTTCCGCCGAACGTCAAAGTCCGAAGCGCTGCCAGTGCAGGCGCTCCTCGATCGCGGCAAGGGTCGCGGGTCCGATCTCGTCCAGCCTGGTGGCAAGGCCGAAACGGGACAGCAGTCGGCGGCGCGGGCCGATCACCGGCAGGCGCACCTTGGCGCCGTAACGTGCCTGCAGGGTGGCGCGCAGCTCGCCCAAATCGTCGGCCAGCCCAAGTTCGAGGCCGCGCTTGCCGGTCCAGAACTCGCCGCTGAACAGCACCGCTTCATCACCCTTGAGACGCGACGCCCGACGCTGGCGAACCCAATCCTTGAAGCCGTCGTGAATTTCCGCCTGTAGGCGCTTCAGGCGCTCGACGTCCTCGGGATTCTCGGGGCGAAACGGATCGAGCATCGCCTTGCGTTCGCCCGATGTGTGCACACGGCGTTCGACGCCGAAGCGCGCGATCAGATCCTGGAAGCCGAAGCTGGCGCTGATGACGCCGATCGAGCCTACGATCGAGCTGGGATCGACGATGATCTCGTCGGCCGCGCAGGCGAGCCAGTAGCCGCCCGAGGCTGCCACGTCCTCGACGAAGGCGATCACCGGCAGGCGTTTCTCCGCGGCATGCAGGCGGATGCGCTGGGCGATCAATGCCGACTGCACCGGCGAGCCGCCGGGCGAGTTGATCGCCAGCGCCACGGCCTTGGCGCCGCGCATGTCGAAGGCCCGCTTTAGCAGGGGCGCCACCTGGTCGATGGACAGGCTGCGGCCCGCCAGCAGGCCGCCCGAGGAGGCGATGACACCCGACAGCCGGACCACCGGCACAGTGGGAGCACGGCGAAAGCGGTCTCTGATCCAATTCAACATGGCCGGCACTGTCGCGGCGCGCGCGCTAGAAGGCAAGCGGAGCGGCGTGACGCAGGATCGCCTCGGCTTCCTCCGTATAGCCGCCCTCCGGACGATGCAGGACGAGCGGCGGCGAGGGGCGTCGCACCGCCGCACCTGCCCGGCGGGCGCGCAACAGGACACGCGCGGCGGGCGGAAGGAGCTTCACGGTCACGTCGCCCCAGCCCAGCCGCACGAGATGGCCCACGATCTCCTCCAGCCGGTCGCTGCGATGGATCACGGTCAACATGCCCGTCGGTTTCAGGGCACCCACCGCCACGGTGAGCCAGCGTGCGAGATCGGCACTCGATTCGACCGTCGCCAACGCCTTGCTTGGGTCCGGCGACGGATCGGCGACCGCGGCCGGCAGATAGGGTGGGTTGGTGGCGACATGGTCGAAATTCTCAAACTCGACCGGCAGGGGCAGGGCGAGATCGTGAACGATCGTTCGTATCCGGCTCTCGGCACCGTTTAGGGCGGCGTTGCGGAGGGCGAGGTCCGCCAGCCCGGATTGCAATTCGACGCCCACGATGGCGCAGCCCGGCACGCGCGCGGCGAGGCAAAGGCCCACCGCGCCGACACCGGCGCCGAGATCGAGCACGCGATCGCCCGGCGCCGCCTCGATGGCGGCGGCGAGCAGCACTGCATCCACGGCGACGCGATAACCACGCGATGGCTGCAACAACCGCACGCGGCCGCCCAGCAAGGCATTTTCGGTCGGAACCGTTTCCATGCTAGGCATCATCTCACGACATCGTGTCGCAACAACCAGGCTTCATAGGGCGACTATTCTCCTATCATGGCAAAGGTCGTCTCCCTCGAAGGAAAGCGTCGGGCTCCCAGACTGGAGCCGCTGCTGTCGCTCTGCGCCGACGACATGGCGCGGATCGACCGCGAGATCCTGGCACGGATGCGCTCGCCCGTGGCCCTGATTCCCGAACTCGCCAACCATCTGGTCGGTGCGGGCGGCAAGCGCATGCGGCCGCTGCTCACCGTCGCGTCGGCCAGGCTCTGCGGCTATGCGGCCGACGACGACCGCCACATCAAGCTCGCGACCTGCGTCGAGTTCATCCATTCGGCGACCCTCCTGCATGACGACGTGGTCGACGTGAGCGCGCTCAGGCGCGGCAAGCCGTCGGCCAATTCGGTGTGGGGCGACAAGGCTTCGGTGCTGGTGGGCGACTTTCTGTTCACGCGCGCCTTCGAGCTGATGGTCGATGTCGGCTCGCTCGACATCCTGGGCGTGCTGTCGCGAGCCTCTTCGACCATCGCCGAGGGCGAGGTGCTGCAGCTCGTGAGCCAGCGTGACACCAGCACGCCGGAAGCGACCTATCTCGAAGTGATCAAGGCCAAGACCGCCAAGCTGTTCGCGGCGGCGGCCGAGGTCGGCGCCATGATTGCCGGCCGCAACGGGCCGGAACGCGTGGCGCTCGAAAGCTTCGGCATGAACCTCGGCATCGCCTTCCAGCTGGTCGACGATGCCCTGGACTATGTCGGTCGGCAAGCCGACTTGGGCAAGACCGTGGGCGACGACTTCCGCGAGGGCAAGATCACGCTGCCGGTCATCCTGGCCTTTCTGCGCGGCGGCACGGTCGATCGCGAATTCTGGAAGCGGACCATCGAGAAACTGGATCAGCGCGACGGTGACCTCGAACACGCCCAGGCGCTCATGGAGCGCCATCATTCGGTGGCCGACACGCTGGAACGCGCCCGACACTACGGCGCCATGGCACGCGATGCGCTCGGCCTGTTCGCCGACGCGCCGCTCAAGGCCGCGATGCTCGAGGCGGTCGACTTCGCCATCGACCGAGCCCACTGACGTCTCCGCGCGCGATGGCCGGCAAGCACGTTCTCGCCATCGACCAGGGCACCACCAGCACCCGCGCCATCGTGTTCGATGCCACGGGACGGCCGGTGGCGTCGGCGCAGAAGGAACTGCCGCAGATCTTTCCCAAGCCCGGCTGGGTCGAGCATGACCCGGAGGAGATCTGGTCGGCCACGGTCGAAGTCTGCCGTGGCGCTCTCGCCAAGGCGAAGCTGAAGCCCGCCGATCTCGCCGGCATTGGCATCACCAACCAGCGCGAGACAACGGTGGTGTGGGACCGCGCCACCGGCAAGCCGATCCACAACGCCATCGTCTGGCAGGATCGCCGCACCGCCGAGCGCTGCGCCGAGCTCAAGAAGACAGGACACGAGAAGGCAGTCACGGACAAGACCGGGCTGCTGCTCGACCCCTATTTCGCAGGCACCAAGATCGAGTGGATCCTGAAGCACGTCGCCGGCGCCCGTGCTGCGGCCGACAAGGGCGCACTCGCCGCCGGCACCATCGAATGCTTCCTGCTGTGGCGGCTGACTGGCGGCAAGGTGCACGCGAGCGATGCCACAAACGCCAGCCGCACCCTGCTGCTCGACATCCGCACGGGTGCCTGGGATCCCGACCTGATGAAGCTGCTGGGCGTACCGGCCTCGCTGCTGCCCCGCGTCGTCGACTGCTCAGGTGAACTCGGGGTCACGATGGCCGATTTTCTCGGCGCGCCAGTGCCGGTCCTCGGCATGGCCGGCGACCAGCAGGCGGCGACGGTGGGCCAGGCCTGCATAAAGCCCGGCATGGTCAAGACGACCTACGGCACCGGCTGCTTTGCGTTGCTCAACACCGGCAGCATGGCCGTGCACTCGCGCCACCGCCTGCTCACCACCATCGCCTATCAGCTCGACGGCCGGCGCACCTATGCGCTGGAGGGCAGCATCTTCATCGCCGGCGCCGCCGTGCAATGGCTGCGTGACGGCCTCGGCCTAATCGAAAAATCGGGTGAGATCGAGGCCTTGGCGGCGAGGGCCCGCGACGGCCACGGCGTCTACCTGGTGCCGGCTTTCGTGGGCCTCGGCGCGCCGCATTGGGACCCCGACGCCCGAGGCGCCATCCTGGGCCTTACGCGCGATTCCGGCCCGGCCGAGATTGCCGCCGCAACGCTCGATTCGGTCTGTTACCAGACCCGCGATCTTGTGGACGCGATGCGCGGCGATGGTGCCCAGATCGATGAAATGCGCGTTGATGGCGGCATGGTGGTGAACGACCTCCTGATGCAACGCTTGGCCGACACCGTCGGCGCGCCCGTCGAACGCCCCAAGGTGACCGAAACCACCGCGCTCGGGGCGGCTTTCCTGGCTGGCCTGCACGCTGGGCTCTGGCCCTCGCTGGAAGCGCTGTCGAAGACCTGGGCACTCGACCGGGCTTTTAAGCCGACCGAGGGTGCCGCCTCGCGCGACCGCCGTTATGCCGGCTGGCAGGCTGCGGTGCGAAGGGTGCGTACTTCCTGATTGCTGGTTGGCGGTGCGGCCTCTAGGTTGCGCCCGCCATGCGGACCCATGCGAACCCCGTTTATTGCGGCATCGACACTATCGATCTCGCCCAGGCCACCAAGCTCATCCGGAGCATCGCCGGGGGGCCGAAGCCGGCCGTCGGCGGCATCAAGCTCGGGCTGGAATTCTTCCTGGCGCACGGCGCGCCCGGCGTACGTTATGCCTTTCCGACACCGGTCCGCGCCACCGGCGTGGGCTTCTTCCTCGACCTCAAGCTGCACGACATTCCCAACACCGTGGCCGGCGGCATCCGCGCCGTGGTCGAACTCGCGCCCACCTTCATCACGATCCATGCCAGCGGCGGCCGCGCGATGATGAAGGCGGCGGTCGAGGAGGCGGGTGCCCAGGCCGCCAAATTCAATGTGCCGCGGCCCAAGCTTCTCGGCGTGACGGTTCTGACCTCGCTCGACCGGTCCGACCTCGAGGCGACGGGCGTCGATGCCGATCCGTCGGACCAGGTGGTCCGGCTGGCGGCTCTGGCGCACGAGAGCGGACTCGACGGCGTGATCTGCTCGCCGCTCGAGATCGCGGCGCTGCGCAAGCAATGCGGCCCGGATTTCGTCCTGATGGTGCCCGGCATCCGGCCCGTCGGCAGCGCGGCCAACGACCAGAAGCGGGCCATGACGCCGCGCCAGGCGGTCGATCTCGGCGCCACCAACCTGGTCGTCGGCCGGCCGATCTATCAGGCGGCCGACCCGCGCGCGGCGGCCGAGGCCATCGCGCGCGAGGCCGGCGTCAACGACCTATGAGCATTGAGGTCAAGATCTGCGGCCTCTCGACACCTGACACGGTGGATGCCGCAGTCGCGGGCGGCGCCCGCTGGGTCGGCTTCGTCACCTATCCGCGCTCGCCGCGCCACATCTCGACCGATCTGCTGCGCACGCTGGGCGCGCGCGTGCCGAAAAGCGTCGGCCGGGTCGGACTGTTCGTCGATCCCGACGACGCGCTGCTCGACGAGCGGCTGGCGACCGGCGCGATCGACATGCTGCAGCTTCACGGTTCGGAGACACCGGCGCGCGTGGCCGAGTTGAAGGTCCGCACAGGCAAGCCCGTCATGAAGGTGATCAAGGTTGCTCGGCCCGAGGACGTCGAACGCGGTATCGCGGCCTATGCGTCGGCCGCCGACCGGCTGATGTTCGATACAGCCGACGGTATTCTGCCGGGCGGCAATGCCAAGGCCTTCGACTGGACAATCCTCTCCGGCCGCACCGTCGCGTTGCCGTGGCTCCTGGCGGGCGGCCTCACGCCGGACAATGTCGCCGAAGCGGTCCGGGTTACAGGGGCACGCACCGTCGATGTTTCCTCTGGTGTCGAATCGAGCCGGGGTGTGAAATCGATCGAACTGATTCGTGCCTTCCTCGATCGGGTGAAGGCGCTCTGAAGGGGACATGCATGAAGGTTGAGCAGCGACTGAAGGAGCTCGGCATCGAGCTCACCAAGCCCACGACTCCGGTGGGCAGCTACGTGAACGCTGTGCGTACCGGCAACCTGCTCTATCTCGCCGGCAAGGGCCCGGGACTTCCGGGCAAGCCGCTGCCCGTGGGCAAGCTCGGCCGCGACTTCTCGATCGATCAGGGCTACGGCTTCGCGCGCGACACCGGCCTCAGCATTCTCGCCACCCTCAAGGAAGAGCTGGGTGACCTCGACCGCGTGAGGCGCATCGTAAAGGTGCTGGGCATGGTCAATGCCACGTCGGAATATGGCAGCCAGCCGGAAGTGATCAACGGCTGCTCCGACCTCTTCGTCGAAGTGTTCGGCGAGCGTGGCCGTCACGCGCGCTCGGCCGTCGGCATGGGCTCGCTGCCGCGCGGCATTCCGGTCGAGATCGAAGTGATCGTCGAGATCGAGGCGGCGCCCGCCCCGCGCGCCGCCGCGGCCAAGCCCGCCGCCAAGCGGAAGACGGCACCTCCACCCAAGAAGATGGCCAAGAAGAAGTCGGCCAAGAAAAAGAAACGCTAGGGCTTTTGACCGACCCCTGTCGGGGCTGCTAAGTCCGCCCGTCCCGACAGGAACAGCGATGGCCATTTCACCCAACAGTTTCCGTACCGGCCCCGACGAGCGCGGGCATTTCGGCATTTTCGGCGGCCGCTACGTCGCCGAAACGCTGATGCCGCTGATCCTCGAACTCGAGAAGGCCTACAATGACGCCAAGGCCGATCCTGCGTTCCAGGACGAACTCGACTATCTGCTCGAGCATTATGCCGGCCGGCCGAGCCCGCTCTATTACGCCAAGCGCCTGACCGAGAAGCTGGGCGGCGCCAAGATCTACCTCAAGCGCGACGAGTTGAACCACACCGGCAGCCACAAGATCAACAACGTGCTGGGCCAGGTGCTGATGGCCAAGCGCATGGGCAAGACGCGCGTCATCGCCGAAACCGGCGCCGGCCAGCATGGCGTGGCCACCGCGACGGCCTGCGCGCTGTTCGACATTCCCTGTGTCGTCTTCATGGGATCGGTCGACGTCGAGCGCCAGTCGCCCAACGTTTTCCGCATGAAGATGCTGGGCGCCGAGGTGCGGCCGGTGACGGCGGGCTCCTCGACACTCAAGGACGCCATGAACGAGGCGCTGCGCGACTGGGTCGCGACCTGCGAGACGACCTTCTATTGCATCGGCACGGTGGCGGGCCCGCATCCCTATCCGACGATGGTGCGCGACTTCCAGTGCGTCATCGGCAACGAGACGCGCCAGCAGATGATGAAGGCCGAGGGCCGGCTGCCCGACACGCTGGTCGCCTGCATCGGCGGCGGTTCCAATGCCATGGGGCTGTTCCATCCTTTCCTCGACGACAAGGGCATCCGCATTATCGGCGTCGAGGCGGCGGGCCATGGCATCGAGACCGGCCAGCATGCCGCGTCGCTGACCGGTGGCCACCCCGGCGTGCTGCACGGCAACCGCACCTATCTGCTGCAGGACAAGGAAGGCCAGATCACCGAGGCGCATTCGATCTCCGCCGGCCTCGACTATCCCGGCATCGGGCCCGAGCATTCGTGGCTCAAGGAAAACGGCCGTGTCGAATATGTCTCGGCGACCGACAACGACGCGCTCGAGGCGTTCCAGCTTCTCTGCAAGCTCGAGGGCATCATTCCCGCGCTGGAGTCCTCGCACGCGCTGGCGCATGTCATGAAGCTCGCGCCGACGCTGCCGAAGGACAATCTTCTGGTGATGAATCTCTCCGGCCGCGGCGACAAGGATGTCCCGCAGGTCGCCGCGCGCATGGGAATGAAGATCGAATCATGAGCCGCATCACCAGGCGCTTCGCCCAGCTCAAGGCCGACAAGCGCGCCGGGCTCGTCACCTACATCACCGCCGGCGACCCCGACGTCGCGATCAGCTACCAGATCCTGAAAGGGCTGCCGGCTGCCGGTGCCGATCTGATCGAACTCGGCATGCCTTTCACCGATCCGATGGCCGACGGCCCGTCGATCCAGCTTGCGGGCCAGCGCGCGCTGAAGGCCGGGATGACGATCGACAAGACCTTCGACATGGTGCGCCGCTTCCGCAAGGAGACCGGTGACAACGACACGCCGATCCTGCTGATGGGCTACTACAATCTCGTCTATCAGCGCGGCACGGAGAAATTCTGCAAAGACGCGGCCGCGGCCGGCGTCGACGGCTTCATCCTGGTCGACCTGCCGCCGGAGGAAGCTGACGAGCTCAAGCCCTTCGCGGAGGCCAACGGCCTCGACACCGTGCTGCTGACCGCACCGACCACCGACGACAAGCGCCTGCCGGCGGTGCTGAAGTATTCCTCGGGTTTCGTCTATTTCGTTTCGGTGCTGGGGATCACCGGCACGCGTTCGGCGACCGAGGAGGCAGTACAGACGCATGTCGCGCGCATCCGCCGCCATACCAAGCTGCCTGTCGGTGTGGGCTTCGGCATCCGCACACCTGATCAGGCCGCCGCCGTAGCACGGCATGCCGACGCTGCCGTCGTTGGCACCGCCATCATTGACCGCGTCAAAGCGGGCCTCGACGACAAGGGCAAGGCCAAGCCCGATCTCGTGCCCGGTGTCTTCGCCTACATCAAGGCGCTGGCCGACGGCGTGCGCGGCGTGCGGAAAGACTAGGCCTTCGCCTCTTCCTCGTCGTCGTCGAACAGGAGATCGGCCACGAAGGAATTGGTCTTGCGTTCCCAGCCGAAGGTCGAGGTCTGGCCGTGGCCGGGCACGAAGGTGATGTCGTCGCCCAGCGGCCACAGCCCCCTGCGGATCGAATTCAGGAGCTGCTCGTGATTGCCGCGCGGAAAGTCGGTGCGGCCGATCGAGCCTCTGAACAGCACGTCACCCACAAAGGCGACCTTGGCTGGGCGATTCACGAACACGACGTGGCCGGGCGTATGACCGGGGCAATGCACGACGTCGAACGTGAGGTTGCCCAGGCTCACCGTCTCGCCGCCCACGAGCCAGCGGTCGGGGACAAACGGCTTATAAACCGGGAAATTGTATTTGCGACCCGACTCGGGCAGCCCCTGGATCAGAAACAGGTCGTCCTCGTGCGGGCCCTCGATCTTGACTCCATAGTGCTCGGCCATGGTGCCGGCAGCCGAGGCGTGGTCGACGTGGCCGTGGGTCAGCAGGACCTTGGTGATCTTGATGCCCTGCTCGGCGATCGCCTGCTTCAGCATGTCGAAATCGCCGCCCGGGTCCACGGCGGTTCCCTCCATGGTCTCGTCGCACCAGGCGATGGAGCAGTTCTGCTGGAACGGCGTGACGGGGGCGATCATGACCTTGAGCATGGATCTGATCTAATACCTCCCGCGGATGGACGGAAGGGCGTATGGTGTTGGCCTCTTATGCGTCGGTGGCAATGAATTCGCGCCTCTTGCTGTGCCTTCTAGGGCTAATCAGCCTTCTATCGTTGCCCGTCCGGGCGCAGATTGCAGCTGTGACCTCACCCTCGGGGCCAGTGCCTGCCGGCCCCTTCGCCGTCGTCGATGTCGCGACGGGCGAGGCGCTGATGGACCGCAATGCCGGCGCTTATTGGTATCCGGCCTCGCTCACCAAGATGATGACGATCTACATCGTCTTCGAGGAATTGAAGGCAGGCCGCCTCACGCTTTCCATGCCGCTCGCCTTTTCTGAGAACGCACGGGCCAAGGAAGCCTCCAAGCTGGGGCTCGCCCCTGGTCAATCGATCGCCGTAGAGCAGGGGCTGCAGGCGCTCGTGGCCCACTCGGCCAACGATGTGGCCACCGCGTTCGGCGAGCGCATTTCGGGCTCGGAGGCCGTCTTCGCACAACGCATGACCGAGACGGCGCGCCGGCTCGGCATGACGGCG
>Ga0207952_1000477_pt1 | contig 32044 bp, 24 predicted proteins | sample SubbioR12Aug_8Ca_FD_184831 | JGI IMG/M metagenome (GOLD analysis project Ga0207952, IMG submission 184831) | Serpentinite rock and fluid subsurface biosphere microbial communities from McLaughlin Reserve, California, USA - CR12Aug_8Ca (SPAdes) | ecosystem: Environmental > Terrestrial > Deep... | reverse complement strand
CAAGGGACTGGTGGCGGGTACGGTTAACCTGTTGATTGCGATGGGGCTTGGATATACCTTTCCTGAAACCAGAACGATACTGACAGCTGGTGTAGTGGGCTTTTGTGGTTATGGCCTGAGCCTGGTGATGTTCGTGCTTGCACTCAGGCATCTCGGTACTGCGCGCACGGGTGCCTATTTCTCGGCTGCGCCGTTTGTTGGTGCAGTCATTTCTTTGCTGATGCTGGGTGACAGACCAGGTGTCTCTTTCTGGATCGCGGCAGCACTGATGGGCGCAGGCATCTGGTTACACCTGACAGAGAGCCATGGACATCTCCATGAACATGAGGACATGGAACACGGACACGAACATAGCCATGACGAGCATCACCAGCATGAGCATGACTTTGCCTGGGATGGCAAGGAGCCGCATGTGCACCCACACCGACATGCGCCAATGACACATGCACATCCGCATTTCCCGGATATTCATCACCGCCACTCACACTGAAACAGATTCAAAGGGTCTTTGTTGTGACGCCCACGAAGTCACATCTTTACTGGAGTATCAAATGAAAAGAAGCACTTTTTGCGTAGCAATCCTGTCTGCGGCCATTGCCGGTTCTGTATTCGCCCATGGCGCATACGCCAGGTTCGGCGGTGCACTGGCAGAAGTGGACGATATGTATTTCGAGCTGGTCAACAAGAACGGTGCTGGCACCATCTATGTAACCGAAGATCATGAGTCAGAAGTGTCTACCAAGGGCGCAAGCGGCAAGCTGGTTGTCAACAATGGCGGCAAAAAAACAGAAGTGCAATTACAAGCCAGTGGTACAAGCAGCCTTGAAACCAAGGGCGATGCCAAACTGGTCGCCGGTGCCAAAGTCGAAGCAACTATTACTTTTGCTGATAAAAAGACCGTCAAAGTCAGCTTTGTAGCCAAGTAAGACACTCTAGGGGCATGCGCGTTAGTACCATGCGCATGCCCAATCATTAGTGAAACTCATTAGCGAAACTCCACGCGAATTTTATCTATCTCCACCCACACTCAATGTTAGCCCTACTCAAACAAGAAAAATATCTGGTGATCGCCGCCTTTATGGCTGTCATTGCCTTCCCGCTGGAGCATGTGGCACTGGCAGCAGGCCAGGCCGCATCATTGGCCACCGCCACCATATTGATTGGCGCCATCATGCTGGCCTCACTCCGGGTAGCGCATCATGCCGAAGTCCTCGCAGAAAAAGTCGGTGAACCCTATGGCACCATGATACTGACGCTGGCCGCCGTACTGGTGGAAGTGGTTATCCTGGGTATCATGATGAGCCACACCAGCTCACCAACTCTGGTGCGTGACACGATTTATTCGGCTGTCATGCTGGATATGAACGGCATTATGGGCGTGGCTGCCATCCTGGGTGGTTTGCGCCATGGCGAACAGCCTTATAACGTGGACTCTGGCAATACCTACATCGTCATGATCCTGACCGCCATGGGCGTGTCCATGATCGTGCCAGAATTCATCCCGACCGCAAACTGGAAAGCCTATTCCATCTTTACGATACTGATCATGGTGGTGTTGTACGGCATGTTCCTGCGCCTGCAAACGACCAAGCACAGTTATTTCTTCAGCTACCGCTATGCTGAAACCGGCAGCCAGGAAAGCAGCCACCATGGCAGCATAAAAACCTCCGTCAGCCTGCTAATCGTTGGTGTCATCCTCATTGGCTTGCTGTCTGAAGTAATGGCAAAGACCATGGATGCAGGCCTGGCTGGCAGTGGCGTTCCACCCATCGTGGCAGCGGTGCTGGTAGCTTTTATCTCAGCCAGCCCGGAAATCCTGACCGCAGTACGCGCAGCACTCGCCAACCGCATGCAGCCAGTCGTCAATATCGCCCTGGGCGCTTCCTTGTCTACCGTCATCTTAACGGTACCGGTGATGGAAGCCCTGGCATTGTTCTCAGATAAGCAAATCCACATTGCACTGTCACCCACCCAAACAGTGATGACGGTACTAACCCTGGTAGTCACGGCAATCAACCTGCATGACGGTGAAACCAATGCGATCGAAGGCCTGACGCATTTTGTGTTGTTCGCCACTTTCTTGATGCTGGCGTCGATGGGGATGTAATTAGCAAAAAAATCCCGTTGCTCTTTTCAAACAACGGGATTTTTTTATGGTTAGCTTTTCTTTATGCGAGCAGGTAGCACTTTTGAATGCGAATACACAGCATAAAGTGCATTGCGGATTGACCCATAAATAAAATAAATTAATTTTACGTGACCACTTCCGATAAGCAGTAATTATCGGAAGTATCATGGTACAGAATAAAACTCTGGTGCCCTTGTTGAATTCAATTCAGCACCAAGCAAATAGACAAAATTTCTAAGTGGAGAGCAGGTGCCTACACCGGTTGCTTATTATGGTACAAGCAACCGGGCAAGTAGAATGGGAATCTACACACTACAAGTAGACTTTCCTGCGCTGCGTAGAATAGATCGATTTGCCGTCTTCGTGTTAGGAATCCCTCGGCGATTTGGCGTGTGACCCCAGTACGCATCAACCTGTTCCGGAGTGCGCTTCTGGGTTTCAATGTGCCAAGCAGGCAGCCTCTGGGTTGAATATCCCAGTTCCCCCGCAGAACGACCGAAGGGCAAAAAAGACGGTGGTGTGAACACCTACCGCTTGTGCTGTGCCCTTCAACCTGATAAATTGCAATCTTTGCGATTTAAACCGATTCTATACCACCCCAACCCCTGCTTATGGAGTGCTGCCATGACAATTGAACCATGGGTGTCGGTGGACCAGATAGCCGAGCATCTGGGTGTGACACGTGATTCGATCTATCGCTGGATCGACCGTAAGTGCCTGCCTGCGCACCGTGTGGGGCGACTGTGGAAGTTTCAGGTGTCTGAGGTGGATGACTGGGTGCGTTCAGGTGGGGCCGATGAAGCTTCAAGCGACCCCATGCAACAAACAAAAAAGGAGAACAGGTCTAATGGTTTTCAGTGAAGACTCACGGGTCAAGATTCCGTGCATCCTGCATTTGGTACGGCTCGGGTATCACTATCTCTCATTGAAAGACGCTGTATGGGATCAAGAGACCAATATCTTCCCCGCGCTTTTCAACGAAGCAATCACTCGCATCAATCCGGAAATCAGCGAGGAAGAGGTTTCCAGCCTGCACGCCGACGTCATACTTCTGCTGGATTACGAAGACCTTGGCAAAGCCTTCTATGACCGACTCACTGAACGCTCGGGCATCCGACTGATTGACTTCGAGGACTTCAACAACAACAGCTTCCATGTGGTTACAGAGTTGACATGCAAAAACGGTGATGATGAGTTTCGTCCAGATATCACCCTGCTAATTAACGGCATGCCGTTGGCCTTCATTGAAGTGAAGAAGCCCAACAATCGAGAAGGTGTACTGGCCGAGCGTAACCGCATCATCACGCGTAGCCGCAATCCGAAATTCCGGCGCTTTATCAACATCACGCAGTTAATGGTGTTCTCCAACAACATGGAGTACGACGATGGCTCTTCACAGCCAATCGAGGGGGCGTTTTATGCCAGTCCGTCGTATGACTCTCCTGTCTTCAACTATTTCCGTGAAGAGGAATCACTGGACCTCACTCAGCTTTTGGCCGTTGAAGATGACTCACTCGAAAACGACGTGCTGCGCGACAACAACCTCAACGTCATCAAGCACAGCCCTGAGTTTCTAAGCAACAAGTCGCCCGATACGCCCACGAACCGAATATGCACTTCGTTGTTCAGTCGTGAGCGACTTTCTTTCCTGTTGCGCTTCGCGTTGGTCTACGTCAATGAAAGTGACGGCCTGCACAAGCACGTCATGCGATACCCGCAACTCTTCGCAACCAAAGCTATCGAGCGCAAGCTCAGTGAGGGTGTTAAGAAGGGAATCATTTGGCACACCCAGGGCAGCGGAAAAACCGCACTGGCGTACTACAACACCCGTTTCCTCACTGATTATTTCCAACGTAAGGGAACTATCCCGAAGTTCTACTTCATTGTTGATCGGCTTGACCTTCTCATTCAGGCTCAGCGGGAGTTCTCTGGTCGTGGGCTGGTCGTGCACACCATCGACAGCCGCGAGGCATTTACCCGCGATATCAAGACAACACAAGTGCTGCATAACCACAGCGGTAAACCCGAAATCACAGTGGTCAATATTCAGAAATTTCAGGATGATCCAGACGTGGTACGTGCTGAAGATTACGATTTCAGCATTCAACGTGTTTACTTCCTGGACGAAGTTCACCGCAGCTACAACCCACAGGGTAGCTTCTTGGCCAACCTCAGTCAGTCTGACCGCAATGCCATCAAAATCGGCCTTACCGGCACACCACTTCTAGGAGATGACTACAACTCACGCACGCTGTTTGGTGACTACATTCACAAGTATTACTATAACGCGTCCATCGCCGATGGGTACACCCTGCGTTTGATCCGAGAAGAGATCGCAACAAATTACAAAATCTCGCTGCAAGAAGCTTTAGCGTCCGTCAAATTGCAACAGGGGGATATAGACCGCAAGTTGATCTACTCGCACCCGAAATTCGTCGAACCAATGCTCGACTACATCGTGCAAGACTTCGAGAAAAGCCGAAGTGCACTCGGCGACTCTAGCATCGGCGGCATGGTGATCTGCGACAGTGCCGAGCAAGCTCGCGAGATGTTCCGTGTCTTCAAAGAGGTGTACGCGCCAAAGGCCGAGAGCGATATCGCTCACAAATCACTGGAGAGCCGAGTCAAGAATTCCGCTCTGATCCTGCACGATGTCGGCAGCAAAGACGAGCGCAAGCAGTGGGTGGAGGACTTCAAGGCCGGCAAGATAGACCTTTTGTTTGTCTACAACATGCTGCTGACTGGCTTTGATGCCAAGCGCCTGAAGAAGCTATACCTAGGCCGCATCATAAAAGCGCATAACCTGCTGCAGGCTTTGACCCGCGTGAACCGTGCCTACAAGGATTTTCGCTACGGCTACGTAGTTGACTTTGCTGACATACGGAAGGAATTCGACAAAACCAACAAAGATTATTTTGATGAACTGCAATCCGAGTTGGGCGACGAAATCGAGCACTACTCCAATCTGTTCAAGTCAGCTGATGAGATCGCGCAAGAAATCGAAGCTATCAAAGACATTTTGTTTAGCTTCGATATAGAAAATGCCGAAAAGTTCTCGCGACAACTTAGCCAAATTCAGGATCGTGCAACAGTACTGGCACTCAAAAAGGCACTTGGCGATGCGCGTAGTCTATACAACCTGATTCGCCTTCAAGGTGAGTACGGCTTCTTGCAGCAGTTGGACTTTCACAAGCTTAGCCAGCTTTACCGAGAAACCGGCAATCACCTCGACCTACTCAACCTGAAAGAAAGCATCGAATCTGCCTCGGACACAAGCCAACTACTTAACGTTGCGCTGGAAGACGTGATATTCAAATTCGCCAAGATCAGGGAAGAGGAATTGGTTCTGGCCGACAAGCTGAAAAATACCCTGCGCCAAACACGAGAAGCCCTAGTGGACAATTTCGACCAGCAAGACCCGAAATTCATCACACTGCGTGAAGAACTTGAACGACTGTTCAAGAAGAAGAAACTCAGCGAAGTCAGCCAAGAGGAAATGACTACCAACATTGGGGCACTCAACGCCATCCATGACAGGGTCAAAGAGCTGAACCGCCAAAACAACCTGCTACGTGCCAAGTATCGTGGCGATGCAAAGTACACGCGCATTCACAAGCGCCTGCAAGAACGTGGCACACTCTCGCAAACTGAACGTCGCCTATTTGAAGCATTGACTGGAGTCAAGGCACAAGCTGACGAACAGGTACTGCAAAACACCCAGTTGCTGAACAACGAAAGCTATTTCGAGCGAATGATGCAGCCAATCGTGATAGACGAGTTTGCAACCCGACAGCACATCAAACTTACACCAGACGCCACCCGCACGATCAACCAGTTGGTGGTGGCTGAATATATGAACGAATTTTCCACTGGCGCACGGATGGGCGGCAAGAGCATCGGAGCACAACCTTGGTAACTCAACAATTTGAACAACGAACCCGCGAACTGATCGATAGTCTCAAGGCCATTTGCGCCGCCTACGGTCTAGGAAACGACGGCAATGAATTCAAGATCATTACTCAGGTTTTTCTCTACAAATTCCTGAACGACAAGTTTGCCTTCGAGGCCAAGAAGAATTGCCCCGAGCTTACCAAGGTAGGAAGTTGGGAAGCTGCAATCGCGGCAATGAGTCCCGACGATCTGGAAATGTTGCAAATGCGGATGGGGCCGGATACAGCGCGACTGAAACCTGAACATTTCATTGCCCATTTGTTCGGGCGCCAGAACGCCCCCGAATTCGCCAGGCTGTTTGACGACACCCTGCGTGACGTTGCTATCACCAATAACGAAATTTTCGCCGTCAAAACTGATGGCGGTGCCAAGATCACTCTGTTTGACCGGGTCAGCGAGTTCATCACCGATCCTTCCAAGCGCGATGCCTTTTGCCGCGCCATTATTAACAAGCTGGGTGATTTCAGCTTTGAGCGCATCTTCCGCGAAAAGTATGACTTCTACGCCGCGCTGTTTGAATACCTGATTAAAGATTACAACAAAGACAGCGGTGGTAAGTACGCTGAGTACTACACGCCACACGCCGTGGCTAAGATCATGGCTGCCATCTTGGTTCCGGAAACGGTACGGGGCAAAGTCAGCAATGTCAGTTGCTATGATCCATCGGCAGGCTCCGGCACGCTGTTGATGAACCTCGCCCACGCTATCGGTGAACAGCGCTGCAGCATCTACTCACAGGACATCTCACAAAAGTCCTCCAGTTTGCTACGCCTGAATCTGATTTTGAACAACCTGGTTCACTCTATCCCAAACATAATCCAGGGCAACACCATGCTCCATCCCTACCACCGGGATGGAAAGGCACTCAAAAAATTCGATTACATCGTGAGCAATCCGCCCTTCAAGATGGATTTCTCGGACTTCCGTAATGATTTGGATGCCAAGGAGCATCAGGAACGTTTTTTTTCAGGGGTACCGAAAATCCCTGCTAAAGAAAAAGACAAGATGGCAATTTACTTGCTGTTTCTGCAGCACATTATCTACTCGCTCAAGCCTGGTGGCAAAGCGGCAGTGGTAGTCCCTACAGGTTTCATTACCGCACAAAGCGGGATCGACAAAGGCATCCGTCAGTACCTTGTGAACAAAAAAATGCTGGCCGGTGTGGTCTCTATGCCCAGCAATATTTTTGCCACCACTGGCACCAATGTTTCCATCCTATTCATCGATTCAACCAATAAGGCTGAAGTAGTATTCATTGATGCCTCTGGACTTGGCACAAAGATAAAAGACGGCAAGAACCAGAAAACCTTGCTTTCCGAAGCCGAGGAAGATCGAATTATCCACACCTTCAATGCAAAGCATAGGGTGGATGATTTCTCGGTGGTTGTGACATATGATCAGATTGTGGATAAGAACTATAGCTTGAACGCCGGGCAGTATTTCGACGTCAAGTTCGAGTGCTCCGATCTTTCGCCTGCGCAGTTTTCCACACAGATGCAATTTTTCACTGACCGACTTGACGCGCTATTCAATGAGTCAGCAATAATGGAAAAGGAAATTAAGAAGAAACTGGCGGAGTTGCGATATGAGTAAATGGCCAGTCACATCACTTCAAGGTAAGTTGCATATCAAACACGGATACCCGTTCAAGAGTGAGTACTTCTCGGATAGTGGTCACTACATCGTTTTGACGCCTGGAAATTTCTATGAAGAAGGTGGTTTCAAAAGACAGGCTGGAAAAGAAAAGTACTACCTCGGTGAAATTCCAGAAGAATACCTGCATAGCAAAGGTGATTTGATAGTTGCGATGACAGAGCAAGCGGCAGGTCTTCTAGGTAGCTGTGCTTTTGTCCCTGCGGATGATATCTATCTACACAATCAACGACTTGGCTTAATTTCCACGGACCCTAACAAACTCGATCTGTCCTTTGTCTATTACCTATTCCAGACGAAGTCTGTCCGCGAACAAGTCCGACTGACATCTACCGGATCAAAAGTCAAACACACCTCGCCAGAACGCCTCTACGCTGTAAAAGCTCCACTTCCCAGCGTTTTCGAGCAGAAAAAGATAGCAGCAATCCTTTCTGCCATCGATGCAAAAATCGAATGCAACAATCGCATCAACGTCGAGCTGGCGGCGATGGCTCAAACTCTATATGACTATTGGTTTGTACAGTTTGAGTTTTCTGACGCCAATGGAAAACCCTATAAATCTTCGGGCGGCAAGATGGTCTATAGCGCCACGTTGAAGCGGGAGATTCCCGAGGGGTGGAGCGATGGCACCTTGGAGAACCTGGGCCGAATTATGGGAGGCAGCACGCCGAGCACAGAGAATCCAAACAATTTTACTGTCAACGGAACACCTTGGATTACGCCAAACGATCTTTCCAGTAACCGAGGGAATAAATTCATTTCCCGTGGTATGCAAGATGTATCAGACGAGGGCATCAAGAGCGCTTCGCTAAAGAAAGCTCCGGCGGGAACAGTTTTGCTTAGCTCACGCGCCCCCATCGGGTATATGGCGATTGCACGCGCCGAGCTGACGACAAATCAGGGCTTCAAATCGTTTATCCCTACTAAGGAGTTTTCAACGGCTTTCATCTATTACACCGTCAAGGGATCTTTGAAAACAATAATTCAATACTCATCAGGATCAACCTTCAAAGAGGTGTCTGCCGGTGTATTGAAGACCGTAAAGATTGTCTTGCCGAAGTCGAATGTTGTTGAGCAGTTTACTGACTCAGTCAAATCTATCTTCAAGCGACAAGATGTGCTTGAGCAGGAAAACTATCAACTCGCTCAACTCCGTGATTGGCTTTTACCACTACTGATGAACGGCCAAGTAACGGCGGCCTAGGAATGGACCTATGACATTTCTCGACATCCTGAATGACTCAGTGACAAAAGAACGTGGTGGCAGACACGGTGGTAAGGGGCATGAATTCCAACGCTACTGGGCGTTATGCCACCTTTTGCAAGTCGATCTTGATAAGGACGATTACTTGCTTCTGCTGGAGTTCATTGAGGATGTTGCTCTGCTGAACAATTGTGATGCCCCTGACGAAATGGAATTATTCCAGCTCAAGAAAAAGGAAGGGACTTCGCCAAAGTGGACCAAAACCACTATTGCCAAGCCCCAAAAGGATGGCAAATCCATACTAGCAAAGCTCCATGAGTCGAAATCCATTGCAAAGGATGAAACAACCGCCATCACCTTCGTAAGCAACGCCCCAATTGATCTGAAACTCTCGGACGGTAGTAATCCAACTGGACTTTCCGAATTTTCTGCCGGCCAGATTGATTCATCGCTACTTTCTGAACTTAAAACGTCGGTAGCTACTGAATTGGGTTGCAAGGCAGAGGACGTTGATTTCGACAACTTGAAATTTCTCCGTAGCCCGCTGGCAATGGATGATCTAGATAGTCACGCGACAGGCAGGGTCGCAACCTTTCTTGCTTCCAAGTTTCCTGATCATTCCCCAAGAGCCGATGTCCTGTGCAAGGCGATCTACAGCGAAATAAAGGTTAAAGCCACGTCCACAGAAGAGGCTGCCACCTTTAACGATCTAAAGCGAATCCGTGGAATCTCAAAGCACCAATTTTCCTTGATGGTCGCACTCACACTGTCGCGCAAGTCAGACAGCGATGTCATTGATAGCATCTTGGCAAATCTTGCGCAGGAAAGCGTTCCTTACATTCAGCGCGAAGCAATAAAACGTGCTGCACGCCGATTCATTGTAGAGAAAGCAGGCAGAGGAAACAGTCTTTTGTCATTGCTTCAAGGGCAAGTAGAAAACGCACTTCTGTCACTCCCGAATAGCCTCATCACGTCTTGGGACGTTGCTAACTGGGTCGTTGATCAAGTGCTTGCCCTGAGTTCCGGTGCCGATTTTTCAATCCTTGACCGGGACTACATGATCGCCGCGACTCTGTATTGGATGAGCCAATGAAGCGTCTAGCCAACACAATCCAACTGGTAAGAAATCTTAGGAAGGGCAAACATGACTCGTTTGCGATTCAAAAAACTTTGGCTCGTCTCCGAAACAACGAGAGCAGCGCGGAGCATCGAATTTCACCCGAATCGAACACTGCTAGTGGGCAGGAATCACACGGGCAAATCGACGGTGGTCAAGCATGTCTTCCGAACCTTGGGCTGCGAAACCAAGGGGAAGAGTGATCGATGGGATAGTCTCGCCATTTCCGTGCTGGAATTTGAGCTTGGCGGCAAATCTTACACAGCCTATCGCAAAGCGAATGTCTACGCCTTGCGCGACGACGAAAATGCCAGCATTCGAGTAACCACAAGCTACCCGGAATGGGCTGCCATCATGGCCGGAATATTTGATTTCCGCCTGATGTTACCTACCCATCAGGAAACCTTGGCTCAAGCAACGCCGCCGTATCTTTTTCTGCCTTACTACCTGGATCAGGATGGTAGCTGGCTCCAACAGTGGAATTCGTTTGACAAGCTATCTCAGTTTGCCAACTGGAAAAAACCATTAGCTGCCTACGTAACTGGACAGCGACCCAATGGCTATTACCTTGCAAAATTTGAGGAATCAAAAGCCAAGACTCTACTGAACCAGCTAACTCAGGAGTTGGGCGTAGTCCAGTCCGCCCTGTCGAGAGTAAAGAAAACATTGCCTCGCCCCGCTGTTCGCCTCGATGCTAATGCGTTCAAGCAGGAAATCACCGATCTGCTACGCACATCTACTCTTCTTAAAACAGAGCAAGAATCACTGAGAAAGAAAGCCTTTGACTGCGCCGCGCAACGGGAGTCTCTGTCTAGCCAGATTGCAATGGCTCGTGATGCCCTGCGCGATCTTGAGGGCGACCTGAAGTACCTGACCGAATCAAAAACGGAACAGGCGATCACATGCCCTACCTGCGGAACAAGTCATGAAAGCGGATTTCCGGTTCGATTGGAGCTGATTGATGATGCAGTCACAATTCGCAAAGTTATTTCAGAGCTTGAAGGTGAGCACCGGAAGTACGAAGAGCAGTTAGCAGACATATACGGCAAGATAAATCGCCTCAAGCGAAAATCATTGGACATTGAAAAGACATTGCAGACCAAAAAGGGAATGCTTCGTCTTCAAGATGTTGTGGACAGCCAAAGTTCCGAAGTAATCCGCAGCGCGTTTGCCAAGGACATTGATTCATTGAAACGCCAACTTGCTGCGCAAGAGAAAATTGCCACTGACGCCAAATTCAAGGTCAGCCAATTTGACTTGCCCGAGAGGACAAAGGCCATCAATGAGTTTTACTCCGAACGCATCGAGCTATTTGCAAGTGAACTCGGGGTGCCTGACTTGCGGGAGGATGTAAAAAAGCGCCCTGATGCAAGCATCAGTGCTAGTGGAAGCGCTTTGCCAAGGTCCCTTCTGGCCTATCAATTCGCAGTCCTGCATACAGCGAAAGAAAAAGGCGATGCGAAGCATTTCCCTGTAATCATTGACTCTCCGAATCAACAGGGCCAAGACGCGGATCACCTCAAGCAGATGCTTCAGTTCATCGTGAAGCGAACGCCAAGCGACCAGCAATTGATACTGGCCGTCGAAGACAGACCCAGTGAGTTTAATTTTGATGGGCAGGTGGTAGAACTTACTACACCGTTTGGACTGCTGGAGGCAGATCAGTATGACCTTGCCTGCGAAGAGCTAAGTGACATGGTGAAGGCCGTTGAATCTGGAATCAACCAGCGTTTGGCAAACAGCCGCATTGGCTCAATTGATTCAGAAGAGGAAATTGATTAATGCGTGTTTGTCCGACGCCAGTTCAAGGTGGCACTGGGTTTGCATCGACGCATAGGCAAAGGCTTTGCCTATGGGCTTCATGTTATGCCGCGTAGTATTTCGGCAAATTTTGGGCAAAAATTCCGATAGACACACGCCATGCCAGCCTTAACCATCGCAGCGTTGATCACCGTGCCACCAACGCTGCACATGGCAATGGTGCGGCCGTACCGGTCAAGGGCGGATTGATTACATCTTTACCCGGTTCGCATCCATCTCCTTATTCTTTAGTGCATCATTCTCCAACGCCTTATTCCACGACTGCTCCAACTCGTTGCTTTCAACGTACAGCGTGATTGAGCCCTTTACCAGTGGCGTACTTGCATAATCATCTTCTGGCATGAACAAAACGGAACCCCACGGTTTGCGCCATCTGACCGAATAATTTTTCAAGTTAAGCCCATAGATGTTCTTTTTAGATGTTACACGCTGGCCTGTCACGCCAAGCTTTTTTTCGACTTGATCTTCGATCATTTTGGCAAAGCGTTGGAACCCTTCAGGTGTTCGTTCCAGGTTTGACAAGATGAACTTAATTCCAAGAATTTTTCCATCTTCTGCCATAGATAAAACAACTTTGAGGTTACCGGAAGATTTAGATGCCAGCCAAAGGGGCAGACTGTCTAATGGGAGCGCTGTTTCCGCGTAGCGTATTTTCTTTCCCACCAGATTGGCTTCAAGCTCTAGCCGACACTTGGATGTTGGTGCACAACGTTGACTGTAGGCACCTAGCGTAATTCCAAAGAACGTGATGTCTGGATCGCCAACTGGACCAATGATTGGCACATTGTAGTTATCTGCGTGCGCAGATGACATGCTGGCAATGGCGACACAGGTTACTGCTACAAAGTGCTGTACTGATTTTAGCCACTTACCCATGGTTTTGTGGTCATTCAAAAATGAGAAAATTTTCATATGTACTTTCCGTATAGATGTGTTGTCTAGATCGCTGTTCGTCTGCATACCAAATTACAGACGAACAGCTTGTTTAACTATTTAACTTCTGAGTAGATTGAACGCGATCCAAGCGACTGATAGCAGAATGAAAGTTACCTTTGCACTCTTTGGAAAGATTTTGACTTCGCCTTTCTGCGAGTAGTACAAGTCACCGGTAGCTGCAAGTATGCCGGCGACGGGCGTGACTATCAGCAAGCAACAAACGATGAACCAACGCTTGCGGAAAAATGGTACTTGGGAATAGTCCGTCAAGTCCCTGGCTTTCGCCGTCTCGCCGACATGCGCTACTCGTTGGGATACTGGGGCCAGGTTCTGTTGCGCTCCGCATTGAGGGCAAGAAAGCGCGGTTTCGTGGATTTGAATGCCGCAACCACGGCAATGAACAAAATTTGTCATTTGAAATTCCTTTATTGATGTTTGTTGAGATGAAAGTCATTACTGCATGTTTTTTTGCAATGTAGTGTAAACACTTCATTTAATGTTGTATACATTCCGTCGTAATTCACACCACAAATAGGCAAGATCATGACCCATGCCATCTACCACTTCCACGACCAAACCAATAGCTTCGTCAAAGCGCAAGCCGCCGAAGACGAAGACTGTCTCAGCATCAGAAACTGTTGAATCGGAAAGTAAAAAGCAGGTACGCAGCGACGTAGCTGTTACGCTTGGAAAATCACTGAAGGCGTTACGAATTGCGAGAGATTTATCGCAAGAGCAACTTGCCGGAGAAGCAGAGTTGGATAGGACTTACATTTCTACCCTGGAGCGCGGCTTAACAAACCCTACGATTCTCACGCTTTCTACGATCTGTTTTTGCCTTAAAATCTCTCTGTCAGAACTCTTGGCTCCAGTTACTGAGAATTTAAAGCCGTCCTGGGCTGATCCAGATGGACCCAGACGCAGGACAAATCAAGCCATGCCAGATAGGATCGATAAACGTATTCGACTAAAGTAGTGACTTGGCAATGCATTGCCTATTTTTGTGCGAAACGACGATGATCTAGAAGATGCGACTGCTGACATTACTGTCAAACAGCCCCACATTTCTTATGTAGCGATGCACCATAGATTCAGAGCGATGACCAGTTTGCCGCTGTATCTCCCAGATTGGTACACCAGCCATCGCTGCACTACTGACCAAACCTGCACGCAGGCTATGCGCTGAAAATCCATCCACATCCATTCTTTTTGCCTGCATTCTGGTTCGTAAAATCCAGTTAATGCCAGCGCCAGACAATCCACCAGCAATTCGATCAAAGCGGTCGATTTTTCTGAAAATGACGCCACTATTATCATTTTCACAATAATTGTACTGCAAGTGCTTAATCCACTCTTTTAAAGCTTTCACCGGACAGACTGGCTCATTACCGTTCAGTATCGCAATGTCTCGTCCAAAGCCGTTTTGGTCGGTTTTGGCCGTACGCAAATGCACTACCAGACCACGCTTTTCAAAGCTCAGATCATTTACTGTCAAATTTGCCAATTCTGACCGTCTAAATCCACCACTAAAACCGAGCAATAGCAGCGCACGATCGCGAGAGTTCCGCAATTCTGAGAAGTGCGCTATTGGCGTCACTAGGCTGCGAATCATTGCCGAGGTAATTGGCTTCGCTTGTTTTTGCGAGCAGCCATGTATTCGCCTTATACCGCGCATTGTGGCTCTGACCACTGCCGATTGAGTGGGTGGTTGCAGACCAAGTCGATTATGCTCACGAGCAATCGCAGCCATATGTCGAGCGATTGTGCTCACTTTCAGCGTTTTAGCGCACTCCACTAAATATCTAGCCACAGTGCTTGGGGTTGCAGGAATTCGTCCGCCCCAATGCTTAAAATGCCGCAAATCAGATGCATATGCACGCATGGTATTGGATGCCAATCCACTTTCAACATATGCGGCTACGTTTGCCATTTCTGTTGCGAGCCTATTGCTGAGCTTATTGCCTGACGGTGTCGCATCGAAATTTGGTTGGCGCTTCGACCGTGGGGGTTTAGCACGCATTGTCGGCTTCATGATAGCCCCTCATTGCGCAACGCATCTGACACATATAAGGCAACCGCTGAAGTCAGTCTTACAACTTCAGCCTTCATGGTGCAGCTTTCGTACTCAATGCCACCATGCTTCTCTGGACGAAGAACCAACCGGCCATTGAAACCGCAATATGGAACTGTTTCGGCACCGGGATCAATGACGAGTAGCGCATCTGTCTGAAAACTGTTTCTGCCTTCGCCGCTCTGATAACCTTCTGAGCCAACTGCGAGCACGAAATGGCTATCTCCATTTTTATAAGAGTACGCAATTATGACGATTGAACCGGCTGCTAAATGCCGCTTGGTAAACTCTGTTATACCTTTATTGCCAGCACGTTTGATGCAAAACCTGATTCCAACATCCAATGCTGAAAAAATCTCGCAAAGCTGCCGTACTGCCATGCCACTGAAAAAGTAATCTCGTGACAAATCCCACAGCTTCTTAGTTATACCAGAGCGAGCAGTCGTCATTTTCTCTAGCTGACGTGGGCTAGCAATTCCCAATATCGCCAATGCCATTGCGGCAACGTGAATTCCACATGCGCCGTCAAAATCGCTTTGTCGAAAATGCAGTCTGACAAGAGATGCTCCGGCACTTCGATTCTCGGTAGATTTGTGAGGCATACGAATTACACCTATGCTGTATTCTGGCTTAATTGCGTGATGCAGTCTTCGGACGTGCCAACGGCGACTTGCAACTAATTTCCGTACCTTATCGACGGTGCTGTTGGTGACACTTTTCATGGTTTTACCCTTTAATTTTAGTGCTTTACAAAACGCCAGGCGTGCAAAACCCTGCGAAGTAAAACTCGCACACCTGGCGTAAATTGCTTGGATTTGAAATTTGGCTACGTTGATTGCTGCACGTAGCTATGTTGAACAATCAGATTGCTTATTGCGGACCAGAACGTTCGCTATTTGTCCCGATACGCTTATTTACTTTGATAGAACGTGCCAGCAATATTCGGCTTGCCGTTGCTTCGAAGTGATGGCAAATCGAGCTCAGGTCCGCAAGCTCCGCCAATAACCATCCAATAGCTTCGACAGTTGCAGGGCTACACTGTTGACTATCCATTGCTTCTGGTGCTGCCAATGCCATGCAAGTGCTTACCGCTGAAGTTCCGAGATATAGCGTTCTCTGCACGTTATTGGCATGCTTCGTTAGTCGTTCCAACACTTGATCACTTGCATCTTCCAATACTTCCAAGTTGACTGAGCTGTATGGCTGCATAGCCGACAATGAAGCCTGAGTACTGAATGCGCCAAGCAGTTCGCTAAATAAACCATGTAGGGGACGATAACTGACAGAGGGTTCAAGTTCAGTTTCCATGGTCAATACTCTGCTGGCAAAAGTAAGGTAGTAACACTATGGTCGTATTCCGTGATGATCCACATGCGTTCTTTTTCTGCACCTAATTCATATGACGACATCAAGCGCGTATAATTCTTTAAAGCTTCATTGTTGGACTGAATGTCTTCTTCGCATAAATTTCCCCAGTCGCCACGTTGATGCCTGGTCAGCAGCACACTGGCATTGACACCACTTCGATCCAGCAAATCTAGCGCGCCTGTGGTCGCCACAACTTGACCAAGTGAGAATAATGGTGGCTTCGTTACACGCTGTATTGCCAGCATGACGATTGCAGCCAAATTTGGAATGCTTGCTGATTCCAATGCAGTTCTTTTATCATCTGATTGATCGCCGCCTGCTGGCTGGCCGGAGTTTGTTTCATTGGTCATCTTGTGTCCTTTTTAAAAGTGAATGGCGAGCGCTGACCTCCGAGACATCGGATACCGAACGCGCAGGAAAAGTCGTTCGCCAGGTGGTTGCGAAACTAAAAGTGATGCGGTGGATTGGGTACTACAGAGGTATTGCTAGATTGTCAGTTTATCCAATTGGAATCTGTGTAAGATACCTGACAGACTGAGGAAACTAATGCTTTGATGAACTTACAAGAGAGAGATTTACCGATAATTACTTATTATTCAAATAATTAATCTCAAAAAAAGCAGAAAACCGTGTAAAATACGCTTATATGGTTAATTTTAACGTATCTTAGACAATTATATCAGATTTTAGAACAAGTTTACAAAATCAATGAAGTGGTATTGATAATAATTATCTTTAATGCATCTTAACTGCAAGAATACATTGCCATTTCAGTTTCCTATAATGCAACAATATAACCCCTTGATTTCAAAAAGATTATTTTATTATCCAAATTTGCATCCATAATGAAATCAAGGAATGACATTTCAATTTAAAATCAACAGCTTATGAAGACAATGCGATTCCGGCTCTCGCACCAAATACTGATTAAGCTCTTGATTATTCAAGGGCTTTTTTAGTTTTTGGCGAACAAATTCCATTCTCTACTTCCCCCTCTTTCATAGCTTTTTTGAGCTACGCCAAGTGCATTCCCATAGGCAGCCAGTTGCCAGTCGGGTAAGATACAAATCAAATAAACGCATACAAGCGAAAACATCTCGTTTGTATGCGATGCACATTCGCAAGCAGAGATTTAGCTGCTACAGCTCACCGACTTTGAATGACAAAGAATCATCCATGACACAAACATCAAATAACCTCGCCACCGAATCCTGGGCAATTGCCGACTTGCTCCGTGGTGATTTTAGACAAAGCCAATATGGTCGCATCATCTTGCCGTTTTGCTTATTGCGCCGCCTGGAGTGCGTGCTGGAAGCAAGCAAAGAAGCCGTACTGGCAGAACAGCAAAAAATAACAAGCATGAATTTGCCCGAAGAGGCGCAAGAAAAATTGCTGCTACGTGCGACTGGTGGCCTGAGCTTCTTCAACACATCCAAAATGGATTTATCCAAATTGGGTGAAAGCGGCATCAAAGCCAACCTGGAAAGCTATATCCAAAGCTTTTCCAAGGATGCGCGTGAGATATTTGAATACTTCAATTTTGCTGAATTCATCGGTCAACTCAACGACGCCAATTTGCTCTATAAGGTCGTGCAAAAAGTACGCACCATTGATCTGAGCATCAGCGCTGTATCCAACCATGACATGGGCCTAGTATTTGAAGAGCTGATACGCCGCTTTGCTGAGAGTTCAAACGATACTGCTGGTGAACACTTCACCCCACGCGATATCGTGCGCCTGACCACCTCGCTAGTGTTTATAGAAGACAATGAAGCACTGACCACCCCAGGCATCATCCGCACCATCTATGACCCTACAGCAGGAACTGGCGGCTTCCTGTCGGCAGGGATGGAATATGTACATGAATTAAATCCCAACGCCGTCATACGCGCGTATGGCCAGGAGTTGAATCCTGAAAGCTATGCCATCTGCAAAGCAGACATGCTGATCAAGGGGCAAGAGGTCAAAAACATCAAGCTTGGCAATACCCTCTCTAACGATCAACTGTATGGCGAACGCTTTAACTACATGCTATCCAATCCCCCCTTTGGTGTTGATTGGAAAAAGATAGAAGAAGACATCAACAAAGAACACAGAGAAAAAGGCTACGATGGCCGCTTTGGCGCAGGCTTGCCCAGAGTATCTGATGGCTCTTTGCTGTTCCTGTTGCACCTCATCAGCAAGTTACGCGATGCTAAGGATGGCGGTGGCCGCATAGGCATTATCCTCAATGGCTCGCCACTGTTTACAGGCGGCGCAGGTTCGGGCGAGTCGGAAATCCGCCGTTATATACTGGAAGCAGATTTGCTCGAAGCCATTGTCGCCCTGCCGACTGATATGTTCTATAACACCGGCATCGCCACTTATGCCTGGGTACTGTCCAACAAAAAACCAGAAGCGAAAAAGGGGCTGGTACAACTGATCAACGGCAGCAACCTCTACAGCAAAATGCGCAAGTCATTAGGCAGCAAGCGCAATGAAATGAGTGCAGACGACATCGCCACCATCATCCGCTGCTTTGGCGATTTTGAAGCAGTTGATGCGCGTGAACTGGACAAGCCTACAGAACAAAAAAGTAATCGCGGCAGACAATCGGCAAACCCAAAAACTGAGACTGCCAAAACCTTTGCTGCCAAGATTTTCAAGACCCATGAATTTGGCTACCGCCGCATTACCATCGAGCGCCCATTAAGACAGTCTTACCAATTCTCTGATGAGCGCATTGCCACGCTGCGCTTTGAATCAGGTGCATTGAACAGCATCATGCAATGGGCATACGCAGAGTTCGCCACTCTGCCAGGCGCTATCTGGAGCGATGCACCTGATTGCCCCCATTATGGCGAACTTGGCCAGCATGAAGATGCCATACGCCGTTATATCAAAACCCATTTTGCCGATCTCAAAGAAAAACAAGTCAAAGACCTGCTCAATCGTGATACCTGGTTAAGCGCCAAAGCCAGCATGCTCAAAGCCCAGGCCCTGCAAGCGCAGATAGGCAAGTCACAGTTTGATGACATGAATGGCTATGATGACGCCATTGCCAAAGCAGCCAAGCTCGCCAATATCAGCCTGGATGCCAAAGACAAAAAAGTCATCGAAGCCGCAGTGATCTGGAAAAATCCAGTCGCCCTGCCCGTCATCAAAAAAACCCACAAAACCAAAGCCGACGCTATCTATGGCCTGTTTGACGTGGATGGCAAAACCATAGAATACAAAGCCGATGGCGACCTGCGTGATTTTGAAAACGTCGCCCTCGATCCATCGAAGACTGTCAACGAGATCAACGAAGCCTACTTCAAAAAAGAAGTGCAACCCCACGTGCCAGACGCCTGGATAGACGCCAGCAAAAAAGACGATAAAGACCAGCAAATCGGCATCGTCGGCTATGAGATCCCCTTCAACCGCCATTTCTACCAATACCAGCCACCGCGTGACCTGGCTGAGATTGATGCGGATCTTGATGCAGTCAGCGCAGAGATCATGAAGCTGCTGCAAGAGGTGCACTCATGACCAAATCAAACCTGAACAATATCGCGCAGCCCGATTTTGCTGAAGTCGTACACCTGATCACAGCAGCACGCCAGCACGCCTATCAAGCCGTCAACACCACCCTGATAGAACTGTATTGGCAAGTGGGGGCCTACATCAGCAATAAAATCAAGGCCACAGAATGGGGCGATGGTGTGGTCGATGCGCTGGCAAAACATTTAGCGACCACGCAGCCTAACCTAAAGGGATTTACCCGCGCCAATCTGTTTCGTATGCGCCAGTTTTATGAAACTTATCAAAATGATCAAATTGTCGCAGCACTGCTGAGACAATTACCATGGACGCACAATCTCATCATTATGAGCCGTAGTAAGCTTGCTGAAGAGCGAGTCTTCTATCTCAACATGGCAGTTCAAGAAAAATGGTCTAGCCGTGAACTAGAGCGTCAGTTCAACACTGCATTGTTTGAACGCATGGTCTTGAATCCAGTAAAACTCTCAACAACGTTGAGAGAAACGCACCCAGAAGCTTTAAACGTCTTCAAAGACAGCTATGTCGTCGATTTTCTGAATTTGCCGCAGGGCCATAGCGAAGCCAATTTACAACAAGGGTTAATCTCCAAGCTCAAGCAATTCTTGATCGAACTGGGGCGCGATTTTTGTTTCGTTGGCAGCGAATATCCGGTGCAAGTGGGGAAACAAGATTTCGCTATTGATTTGCTGTTCTTTCATCGCGGCCTGAACGCTTTGGTCGCGATTGAACTGAAAATAGATCGTTTTAGCCCATCGCACCTAGGACAACTCAATTTCTACCTGGAAGCCCTGGACCGCGACCACAAAAAACCACATGAAAACCCCGCCATCGGCGTACTGCTATGCGCCAGCAAAGATGATGAAGTCGTCGAATATGCACTGAGTCGCAGCCTTTCTCCCGCCATGATAGCCGAATACCAAACCCAACTGCCCGACAAAAAGCTACTGCAAGCGAAGCTGCATGAGTTTTATCTGTTGAATCTGGCGCAGGAGGGTGAACTATGAGTCGGTATAAGGCTTATCCTGAGTACAAAGATTCTGGAGTAGATTGGATAAAAAGTGTTCCTTCTACCTGGCAAGTTAAGCGAATTAGCTATATAGCCTCCTTAAGAAGTGGCGACGCAATTATTGCAGAGCAAATTGAAGCCGAAGGCGAGTTTCAAGTATTTGGTGGAAATGGATTGCGTGGTTACACGACAGACTTTAATCACGAAGGTGACTACATTTTGATTGGTCGACAGGGAGCACTATGCGGCAACGTTAACTACGGAAGTGGAAAATTTTGGGCATCCGAGCATGCGGTAGTGGTACATCCGATTTTGCCCATAGTTACAAAGTGGTTCGGAGAGACGCTTAGAGCAATGAATTTAAATCAATATAACGTTTCAGCGGCACAGCCAGGTTTGGCAGTAGCGAATATTACTTGCCTCAAAGTGCCTTTTCCAAGTATTCAAGAACAACAAAAAATCGCCAATTTCCTCGACCACGAAACCGCCAAGATTGATACCCTGATCGCGAAACAGCATGAGTTAATCAAGCTGCTGAAAGAAAAACGGCAGGCGGTGATTAGTCATGCCGTCACCAAAGGCCTCAACCCCAACGCCCCCTTGCGCGAATCTGGCGTGGAGTTGCTAGGCAAAGTGCCGGAGCATTGGGTCGTTACAAGGGCAAAATTTCTTTTCGATTTTGTTACAAGTGGGTCACGTGGATGGGCTGACCATTACTCCGATGAAGGAGAATTATTCTTTCGAATTACCAATTTAACGAGAGATACCATTGATCCAAAGTTGGAATCAATTCAGAACGTAAGTCCGCCAAAAGGTAGTGAAGGTGAGAGGTCGAGAATTAGATTGAACGATCTTTTGATTTCGATAACCGCTGATCTCGGCTCGATATGTGTGGCAAATGACGAAGTTGCAAATGGATACGTAAGTCAGCACGTAGCGCTTTGTAGGCCAAATCGTGAAGTGGCTTCTTCAAGATGGCTTGGATTTTTTATCCTTTCAGATATGGCTAAAGAGCAATTTATGGGCTCCGGCTATGGAGGAACAAAAGTCCAATTAAGTTTAGAGGATATTCGCGAATTGTGGATTGTTTTGCCAACTTCAGAAGAGCAACTAGATATTGCTCTTTATATAGAAAGAAAAATGATGCAATTTGGAAAATTAATGTCATCCGCAGATGAACAAATCAAACTGCTTCAGGAGCGCCGTACAGCCCTAATCTCCGCAGCCGTCACTGGCAAGATCGACGTGCGCGGCTGGCAGCCATACAACGAAACAGCCTTAGCAGCCTGATAGCCATTGATTAAACCAAGCCTCCACCAGAGAACCTCTTTATGAGCAAAGCCAACGAACTGACCTTTCAAAACGACATGATCCGCCAGCTCGTGGCCAATGGCTGGCTGCTCGGCAAGGCGGAGCATTACAACCGTGAACTGGCTTTGTACCCTGAAGATGTGTTGGGTTTTATCAAAGACACGCAAGATGAACAATGGCAAAAGTTTTGTGCCTTGTATCCAATGCAGCCTGCACAAAAATTTCTGGAACGTTTAGCGCAGCAGCTCAACAAGGCTGATCCAAATGCGGCGAATAAAGAAATGCGTACCTTTGGCACTCTGGGTGTCTTGCGGCATGAGCTGAAAGACCGTGGCACGCGCTTTTCGCTTTGCCAGTTTGCGCCTGAGCATGACTTGAACCCGGATACCTTGGCGCGTTATAAGCAGAACCGTTTGCGTGTGGTGCCTGAGCTGGTTTATAGCCCCTGGGTCAAGGAGCTTGATGGCACGCCGCTGGATTCCCGCCTGCGCGGGAATGACGACGCTACGGGTAAGGATGAGGCAAGCAGTGTAAAAGCAAAGGCCTGGCGCATTGATCTGGTCTTGTTCGTCAATGGCATACCGGTTGCAACGCTGGAATTGAAGTCAGAATTTAAACAGGCGGTACACAATGCCATGCGTCAGTACCGCACTACGCGTTTGCCCATTGACCCTGTCACCAAAAAGCCTGAACCCCTGCTGACTTTCAAGCGTGGTGCGCTGGTGCATTTTGCGGTGAGCCAGTATGAAGTCTATATGACTACCCGGCTGGAAGGGGATGAAACCTTCTTCCTGCCCTTTAACAAGGGCACGCACGACGGTGGCGCTGGCAATGATGTGCCTGAAGATGTCACGCAATACGCTACTGATTATTTGTGGAATGAAGTTTTATTGCCCGACAATCTGCTCAAGATTTTGGGCCGCTATGTGCATTTGCAGATAGAAGAAAAAGAAGACTGGGAAGGCCGCAAGTATAAAAAAGAAAGCCTGATTTTCCCGCGTTACCACCAGTGGGACGTAGTGAATAAGTTGCTGTCAGCAGCCCGTACCGAAGGGCCGGGGCATAAATACCTGATACAGCATAGCGCGGGTTCAGGCAAATCAAATTCGATTGCCTGGGTAGCGCACCAGTTATCGTCTTTGTATGATGAACGGGGCAATAAGCAATTTCACTCTGTGATTGTGGTAACAGACCGTACTGTGCTGGATGCGCAACTGCAAGACACGATTGCCCAGTTTGAACATACCGACGGCGTGGTTGGGCGCATCAATAACCAGGAAGGTGATGGCTCAAAATCAGAAAAATTGGCCAAGGCCTTGGAAAGCTCACAGCCGATTATTATCGTGACGATACAGACCTTCCCTTTTGTATTGCAAGCGATAGAAAACAGTGTGAGCCTGAAAGAGCGTAACTACGTGGTCATTGCTGATGAGGCGCATTCTTCACAGACAGGCTCAACAGCGCGCAAGTTGAAAGAAGTCTTGATGGTGGATGGCAGCGCCAGTGATGAAGATGAAATCACCTCTGACGATATCATTGACGCTGCGGTTGCCTCGCGCCGCGCTTCCAAAAACCTGAGCTATCTGGCATTTACCGCAACACCCAAAACCAAGACGCTGGAATTATTTGGCCGCCGCCCCCGCCCTGAAGAACAGGCTTCAAAAACCAATAAGCCTGCTGCCTTCCATGTGTATAGCATGCGCCAGGCGATAGAAGAAGGTTTCATCCTGGATGTATTGCAAAACTATACCAATTACAAGGTGGCCTATAACCTGGCGATGCGTATCAACGATGCTGATCAACAGGTAGAAAGCAAAAAAGCCACGGTCAAACTCAACCAGTGGGTGCGCCTGCATGACCACAATATCAGCCAAAAAGTCATGATCATTGTTGAACATTTTAAAACGCATGTCATGGGCTTATTGGGCGGACAGGCCAAGGCCATGGTGGTGACCAGCTCACGCAAAGAAGCGGTGCGCTATAAAAAGTCTTTTGACGCCTATATTGCCAAGAAAAGTGAAAGCGAGCCTGACTATCAAAAGATAAGGGCCATGGTCGCGTTCTCAGGCGAGGTAGAATTTAACGACAAAGACCCGAATGTCGAAGCGCTGCTCGATCAAAAATTCACAGAGTCGAATATGAACCCGGGTTTAAAAGGCCGCGATATGCGCAAGGCTTTTGATACGGATGATTATCAACTCATGATCGTCGCCAACAAGTTTCAAACAGGATTTGACCAACCCAAGCTGTGCGCCATGTATGTGGATAAAAAGCTGGGCGGTGTGGAATGTGTGCAAACCCTGTCGCGCCTGAACCGCACTTACCCCGGCAAAAAAGAGACGGGCACGTTTGTACTGGATTTTTTTAATGAGCCTGAAGAGATACTGTCTTCCTTCCAGCCTTATTTTCAGACGGCAGAACTGGCAGACGTATCCAACCCCAACCTGATTTTTGACCTGTTTGATAAATTGCGTACTGCGGATATTTTCACCTGGACAGAAGTTGAACAATTCTGCAAAGCCTTCTTCGTACAAAGCAAAAGCAATGCCGCCATTGCCAATATCTGCAAACCCGCCGTAGAGCGCTGGCAAAAGCGCTATAAACATGCAGTAGAGGCTTACAAGCAAGCAAAGGACATGTTTGAACGCACAAAGAAATTCAACGACGCGGTACTGATTGCCAATGCGGAGAACAGCCTCAAAGACTGCAAAAAAGCCAGGGATGCGCTGGAGATTTTCAAAAAAGATCTGGGCACTTTCGTCCGTTTTTATGAGTTTATGTCGCAAATCGTTGATTATGACGACAAGGATTTGGAAAAACTCAGCCTGTACGCCCGCAACCTGCGCCCCATGCTGCGAGAAACCATCGTTGATGAAGATGATATCGATTTATCGACTATCTCTCTGAGCCACTATCGCGTATCCAAAATCCGCCAGCAGCATTTGATGCTGAAAGAGGATCAGGAAGAATATCAACTGTTGCCGGGTGAAGGCGCAGGCACCGCCAAGGCCAAGGACAAGAAAACCGAATTCTTGTCGCAGATAGTGCATAGACTCAATGAGCTGTTCATCACTGACCAGTTGAGTGACCAGGACATGGTCAACTACGCCTATACCATCAGCGACAAGGTCAGAGAAAACGCTATCGTCATGCAGCAAATCGCCAACAACAGCGCGGAGCAAGCCATGCTGGGTGACTTTTCAAAAGCAGTCGATGACGCAATTTTGGATAGCAGCGAAGTGCATCAAATTCAAATGATGCAGTTACTGTCTGACCCTAAACGCAATGCCGGATTTGCGAAGGTGATTTTTGATTTATTGACGCGACCAGCGCCTTGAGTTTCCAATTCTCTCCACATCGCGGAGAGAATTGCGCTGATGAACTGAATCAAAAAGGTTTAGTCACCCTACCCTCATACGCCTGCAATATAAGCGGCTTAGCATTTTCAAAGTCATCGCTATTTGCAACCGACACTTCCAAATCGCCAGTTCCCCAGTGGCCGCTATTGCTCACATTCCTGCAATTGGCAGGCATGACAGCAAACTGCGCTGGGTCGATATGCAAATACAGAACGATGCGATTTTTTTGCAAAACGACAGTGGCAAAATTTTTCAAACGCTTGAATGCAGCGTAGAGCTTGAGTTCTTTTCGCTCTACGTCATCACCGAGTGATGCAATGAAGTCCTCAAGGGTCATCAATAATTCCCGCAAATGTGGTGACAATTCATGCAGCCATTCTGCGTATGACTTGTCGCCACTTCTGGATCGACTGGCAGGAGTAATCTCGCTGACAGACTTATTGATGGTTTTAGGTGTGGGATTGCTACCGCCGTTGGCTTGTTCCAATAACAGTAAATCTTCACCAAATAGGCGATAGCGTATTAACTCAATATTGCGATCTATTTGTTGTACGGCATGTGCATCGAACTTGGTGAAGTCAGCGGCAATGCAAACCAGACGTGGGGCGCTCCAGTCTATGCTGGCTGCGGCAGCATCACCCAATTTTTTAGCTACCAATAACTGGAACTCTGCTTGATGATCCATCAACCAATCAAGATAATACAAACCTTGATTGATGACATTTTCAGACACAGAACGCTTGTACTCCAAAATCACTGGGCAGGCGTTTTCATCCAGGCCTAGCGTATCTATGCGCCCGCCGTGAGTTTTACCTGTGCTGTATTCAGATGCCAGAAAACGTATGCGCAGCAGGTTCGCCAGGTTATTTTCTATCAGAGTCTGCAAAGGTCGCTCAAGGCCAGATGCATCGCCTTGCAACATGGTGGCTTTGCCATCGCTCAGACGGAATAAGCTGATTTCACTCATTTTATTTTATTGTCATTTAAAGTAGTGATTGACGCATTATCAGAGCGAAGTGCCAATAACTCAATACCTATGCTCATCCACCAAATGCTTATTAAAGCTGTACTTGCTACCACCTTGCAGTACGTCGGTCAGGCGTTTGGGGTTGGCGGATGAGATGAAGATGTCGGCGATGCCGTCCTTGACGCGGAACTTGGTGGCGGGGCTTAGGATGTTGTTGGCCTTGATCATCAGGTGGCGGATGATTTTGGCTTTTTCGCTGCAGATGAGGAAGTGGTTTTCTTTTCTGAAGTTGGTCAGGGGGATGTTGAGCCACCAGCCTTCGTCGTTGCCGTAGCGGACGACTTGGGAGAATTGGGTATTGCCTTCGTTGAGGACGTTGGCTTGCAGGGAATCGTTGGCGATTTGGATGGCTTCGGCTTTGTTCATTTTTGTCTTCTTTGGCGTTTGGGTTGGGGGGCAGTAGTTAAATTGCTACTGGGTCTGCGATGGAAACCCATCCCTATCCCTGCCCTCCACTGCGCTGCAAGTATGCAGCTTAGATATTTGTGGCGCAAAACATGTTTTGCGAATTCCCACAAATATCCCTTGAAGTGAAAGGCGTCATAACGGTATTTTAACCGCTGGGCCTTCAATACAGACGGAATTGGTCACAGTTCTCGTTTACCCTTCCTGTCACATTGCGTTAAACTGTATGCATATACAGTTATTTAAACGTTACTCCCCCTGCCCCATGCTTGCCAATCTGGATAATCCTTTTTACTACCTTGAAAACTTCCAGGCTGTGCTGGGCTGGGTGGGTGGGCGCTATGCGGATTTGTTGGCTGATGATGAGCAGGCGTTTATTGCACAGTTTGGCAAGCTGCCGCAGGCGTCGCGGGCTTTGTTTGTGCGTATGGTGATGCGCAAGGGTTGCGTGTTCAGGGCCAGCAAGCTGGTGTATGGCGAGATTGGTGAGACCAGGGCGACCATGCAGGCGCTGGTGGATGTGGGCTGGGTGCAGGCTGATCCTGTTGTCGATATTGCTGGCTTGTTTGATTTGCTGCAAAAGCCTGAACTGGCGCTGGTGCTGGCGATGACGCCTGCTGAAAAGAAATTGCCCAAGGCTGAACAACTGAGCTTGTTTAGCTTGCGTCATACCAGTAGCCAGGCTTTTTCTGCATGGTGTGCGGGCGCTATGGGTGCGGTGGATGATGTGGCCTACCAGGTGCTGAACAAGGATTTGTGCGATCGTTTGCGGCTGCTGTTTTTTGGTAATCTGTATCAGGACTGGTCTGAGTTTGTATTGTCTGACCTGGGTATCTTCCAGTATGAGAAGGTGGAGTTTTCTGCGGCCTCGCGTGGCTTTGGCTGTCGTGCGGACATTGACGCTTATCTGGCTTTGCATGCCTGTCGTGAGGCTTTTCATGCGGAGCAGCCTGTTTCTGAGGTGCTGGCGCAACTGGCTACGACTGGTTTGCATGCATTGGACAATGCCTGGATTGCCAGCCGCCGCAATCGCTTGCTGTATCAGATTGGTGAGCACCTGGAAAAGCAAAAGGACTGGACTTTGGCGCAGCAGGTATATGCGGGCTGCACTTACCCTGGTGCGCGCTTGCGTGCCATCCGTGTGCTGGAGAAAAGTGAACAGACGCAGGCCGCATACGATTTGCTGATGCTGGCACAGCAAGCGCCTGAGAGTGAAGCAGAGCATCAGCAGATGTTGCGTATTGCGCCGCGCCTTAGTCGCAAGCTGGGGCTGGCTAAAGCCGCCAAGGCGACCAGCAAGCCACCGACAGAACTGGCCTTGCACCTGCCCTTGCCGCAAGAAGATTATATGGTCGAGTATGTGGTGCGCGATCATTTACATACAGATGATGCGCCGGTGTTTTATGTGGAGAATGCGCTTATCAATTCTCTGTTTGGTTTGTTGTGCTGGCCTGTGATTTTCAAGGCGATACCGGGGGCGTTTTTTCACCCTTTCCAGCGCGGGCCTGCGGATTTAATGAGTGTTGATTTTCAGACGCGGCGGGCGGATGATTTTGCGGCCTGTTTTGCGCAGCTTGATACAGATGCTTATCGCCAGACCATACGGCAAACTTATGCGGCCAAGTCTGGTTTGCAGTCACCCTTTGTGTTTTGGAGTACGTTGTCAGAAGACTTGCTGGAGATGGCGCTGGCATGCATACCTGCTCAACATTTGAAGCATAGTTTTGAGCGCATCTTGCTCGACATACGCGCCAATCGTAATGGCTTTCCTGACCTGATACAGTTTTGGCCGCACGAGCAGCGCTACAGGATGATAGAGGTCAAAGGGCCAGGCGATAAACTGCAGGATAACCAGAAGCGCTGGCTGGACTTTTGTGCCAGGCATGATATGCCAGTGGCCGTTTGCTACCTTGAGTGGCAAGAGGCTGGGCAGTGAACACAGCAAACCCAGCCAGCTATACGGTGGCCGTGCGTGCCTTGTGCGAATTCACGGCCAAGCAGGGTGATCTGGATTTGCGATTTACCCCATCGCCCACTGCCGAGCAAGGTATGGCCGGACATGCAACAGTGGCCTTGCGTAGAAGCAGCAACTACCAGCGTGAGGTGAAGCTGGAAGGCCAGCATGGCAACTTGCATGTGCGTGGCCGTGCTGATGGTTATGATCCTGATATACAGCAAGTTGAAGAAATCAAGACCTACCTGGGTGACTTGCATGCCATGCCAGACAACCACAGACATTTGCACTGGGCGCAGGCCAAGGTGTATGGGCATTTGTTATGTCAAAAGCTGGGCCTGCAAAAGATCAGCGTGGCGCTGGTGTATTTCAATATACAAAGCCAGAAAGAAACAGTGTTGCAACAGGAGCTGAGTGCTGCTGAATTGGCAGATTTTTTTGCTTTGCTGTGTAGCCGCTTTATTGCCTGGGCTGAACAGGAAGTGGCTCATCGTGCAGCACGTGATCTGGCTTTGGCTGACATGATTTTTCCGCATGAGACTTTTCGGCCTGGGCAAAGGCAACTGGCTGAAGCGATGTACAAGGCCAGCAAACGCGGCTGTTGCCTGTTGGCGCAAGCGCCGACTGGTATAGGCAAGACCATAGGCAGTTTGTTCCCTCTGTTGAAGGCCACTACTGAACATAAGCTGGACAAGATTTTTTATCTGGCAGCAAAAACATCGGGACGACAACTGGCTTTGCATGCGCTGGGCAATATCCAAAATAGTACGCCTAGCCTGGGCTTGCGCACACTGGAGCTGGTCGCTAAAACCAAGGCCTGTGAATACCCTGAAGCGGCTTGTCATGGCGATGCCTGCCCGCTGGCCAAAGGTTTCTATGATCGCCTGCCTGCTGCACGTGCTGCAGCTGCTGAACAGCAATTGCTGGACAAGGAAGGTTTGCGCAGCGTCGCCCTGGCACATCAGGTTTGCCCTTATTATCTGGGTATAGAGATGGCGCGCTGGGCCGATGTCGTCATTGGTGACTATAACTATTATTTTGACATCCATGCTTTGCTGCATGGTTTAACGATAGTCAACAACTGGCGTGTCGCTGTGCTGGTGGATGAGGCGCACAATATGGTGACGCGTACACGCCAGATGTATAGCGCGGAGCTACAGCGCGATAGCCTGAAGCGCTTGCGCAAGGCTCCGCCACCAGTACTCAAAAAGACTTTGAACAACTTGTATCGCGCATGGCTGCAACTGGAAAAAGAGCAGGAGCCTGATTACCAGCCTCATGCAGAGATACCAGAAAAACTGCTGGCCGCATTGACACGTCTGTGCACAGAAATTGGTCTTTACTTTGCTGACAACCCCAGCCAACTCGCACCGGATTTGCAGCAGTTTTATCTGGATGCCTTGCTATTCAACCGTCTGGCAGAAAGCTTTGCTGATCATTCTGTATTTGATGTCAGCAAAGCGCATGGCACATCGACGCTATGCATACGTAATATCGTGCCTGCTGCTTTTCTGACACCGCGTTTTACGGCCAGCCATACGACAGCGCTGTTCTCAGCCACGCTCAGCCCCTGGAATTATTATTGCGATACTCTTGGCCTGCCCGATAACACGGCATGGGTGGATGTAGAATCACCCTTCTCTGCTGATCAGTTGCAGGTGCATGTGGTGGACAAAGTATCGACCCGCTATGCAGACCGTGCGCGTTCTGTTGCCCCTATCGTCGCCTTGATGGCGCGGCAGTATCATGCGCAGCCTGGCAATTATCTGGCCTTCTTTAGCAGCTTTGATTATCTGGCCCAGGTTAGCAGCAGCTTCATCAATGAACACCCTGATATCACTGTGCGTTTGCAAACCCGGCGTATGAATGAGGCCGATCGTGAAGAATTTCTGGCGCAATTTACTGAGGATAGCCAGGGAATTGCTTTTGCAGTGCTGGGTGGCTCATTTGGTGAAGGCATAGATTTGCCGGGCACTCGCCTGATTGGTGCTTTTATTGCCACGCTGGGCCTGCCGCAACTCAATCCCATCAATGAACAGATCAAGTTGCGCATGGATAAGATTTTTGGTGCTGGCTATGACTATGCTTATCTTTATCCTGGCTTGCAAAAAGTGGTGCAGGCTGCCGGGCGGGTGATACGGCAGACGGATGATAAGGGTGTGGTGTATTTGATTGATGACCGGTTTGGGCGGGGGGAGGTGCGGGCTTTGTTGCCGGGGTGGTGGGTAGTGGATTGACACAGTTGTATCTTTGCCATCCCCGTTGGTTGGGCTGATGAAGCGTAGCCCAACCTACATTTCCAATCCCAATCAACACAAACACTCCATTAAACAAGTAAACCTTGTTATTTAACGAAACAATGTATATATTAATGGAACTCAATCACCATTTTTATAGAAGTTCGTCTCGATTATGAAAACTTCCAAATCCCAGCAAGAACAAACCCGACGTAATCTGATACGCACAGCCGTTGATCTGATTACTGAAAAAGGCTATGACGCCGCCACCATGAAGCAGATTGCCCGTGAGGCGGGCATAGGTGATGCGACGATCTACAAATACTTCCCCAGCAAGGAAAAAATCCTGCTGGCTTACTATGAGCTGTGTATAGAAATCACGCTGGAAGTAGCGCAGGAAACGCCGGGGTGGGAAGAGTTTACCCTGCAAGAAAAACTGCAAAGGCTGGTGGATGCCTTGCTGGAACTCTTGCTGGGTGACCGTGAATTTGTAGAAATTACGCGGGATATCTTTGGCAAATCACCATTGCTGATGATGCGGGACAATATGCCGGGTCAGCAAACCCTGAAGCAGGAAATCATCAGTCTGTTGGAAGAAGCAGAACAGCGTGGCGATATCTCCCCTTGCGATTTCAAGAATCTCATCGGTGGCCTGTTTGGCGATTATCTGTTTGCTGTCATTGCTTACTGGCTTAAGGATGACTCAGAAGAATTTTCGAATACCACGCAACTGGTGGATATGACACTGGCGATACTGGTGATGGCTTTGAAGAGTGGCATCGTCAATAAGGTAACGGAACTGGCCAGCTTCATGCTGCGCAATCAGTTGTCGCGCATCATGCAAAATGGTTCTGGCTTGCTGGATATGGTGAAACTCGTGCAGAATGGATTGGGACGTGGCCTGGGGGATGCACGATGAACAAGGCACCGCCCGCCAGCAAGCTGGGCAGAACCGCCATCACTGGCCTGGCATT
>Ga0207952_1000476_pt1 | contig 32226 bp, 61 predicted proteins | sample SubbioR12Aug_8Ca_FD_184831 | JGI IMG/M metagenome (GOLD analysis project Ga0207952, IMG submission 184831) | Serpentinite rock and fluid subsurface biosphere microbial communities from McLaughlin Reserve, California, USA - CR12Aug_8Ca (SPAdes) | ecosystem: Environmental > Terrestrial > Deep... | reverse complement strand
GTGTCCGACGGGGCGCCGCATCTCTCGGGATCCGACCCGCCCCCCTACCCCAGCCCCAGCGCGCGTCGCTTGCTGTTGCATCGTCGGCAGCGGATCGTGTAGCCATGCTCGGGCTGGCCTGCGACCTCGTGGTCGGCCACCAGGTCAGGGGAGGGGTGGGCACCGGTGCCAGCCTCGGCCAGTCCGGGGCACCAGTAGCCGTAGAGCTCGACGTGATGGGCGATGGCCGCTTCGCTCGCCCGCTGGTGCGCCTCACCGTACTGGGGGCGGTAGCCGCGGGTCATCGGGGCGCGCCGAAGAGGCGTTCGGTGCGACTGACGCTCATCCCCGTCGCCGGCGGCGGTGCTTGCATGATAGCGCCTCTGTCTAGGCCGCTTCCTCGGCAGCGTGCTGTGCGTCGCTCTTGCCGATGTTCAGGCGGTCCATCCACTCGGGTCGGTCCACCGTTCGGGCTGGCTTCCTGCGCTCGCCCTCGATGCGCTCCCGCAGTCGGTCGATCGCCTTCTCGGTGTAGCCGGGGATGTACGGCACGGCGATGGGCGGGTCCATGTCGCGCGCTGCTGCCCTCATGTCGAAGCCCAGCGAGGCAAGCCGGAACAGGTACTCGGCCACGAACTTGTCGAACAGATTGGACGAACGCCGCAGCCGAAGCCATGCCCGACGGGTGGGGTCGAATGGGGGAGGCACATCCTCGCCCGGCTGCCATCCCTCATCGTGCGCCATCAGCCACGCCTTCCACCGGTCCGCCCATTCCGGCGACGCATCACCAGCCACGTCGGCCTTGTGGAGACGGACGGGGAGGGAGGCGGTCCACTCGTGGGTGAACCAGTCGAGGGCCAGGCGGAGGGAACGGTGGGGACTGGCGAGGGCACGTTCCGCCTCCTCGGCCTGTGCGATGGATCGGGCGTTGGCCTCCGCCATGCGGACCGCTGCCGCCGCTTCGGCCTTCTTGCGCGCCTCCTCGGCGTCGCGGTAACTGGCCTCTGCGCGGCGCACGATGAAGGCGGGGAGCGGCTGGCCGGACTTGGGGCGCTGGGCCACGGTCACGGATACCGCCAGAACTCGCCGGTGAGGAAGCCCCATTCCCGCTCCCACCGCATCCGCTCGATGCCGTTGATGGCGTCCTGCATCTCCGCGATGCGGTGCATCCAGACAGCCCACGACGGCACATCGAAAGTGAACGTCACGACGATGTTCGCGCTTGCCACTAGAGCGGGCTCACCCGGCCGCGTGCCCACAGCGACGCCGCGATGCCGACGATCGAAGACACGGCCGCCGTGAGGGTCGCCTGTGCCACGCCGGGGTCCACGTCGGGAGGGACGGGGATGATGCGCCACAGGAACAGCACCTGGAGGATGGCCGTGGTCGCGGCGGTGATGATGCCCGCCGTGATGACCGGTTCGGTGTTCGAGTGCATCACATCCTCCAGTTCAGGTGGTGCTGGTAGCCAACGAACGTGTACGGCTGCACGTTGGTCCCCGACGTCGGCCATGCCGCCATCGGCACCAGCTGCTCCTCGCCGGTGTTCGAGGTGTAGTGCGGACCCGAGCGGCCCCACGAGGTAGGCGCAGGCTCGCGACGACGCCTCCCCAGCAGCAGAAGGGCACCCACCACGGCGAGGGCGATTGCGGCGCGGGTCATGCGAAACACACTCCGCAACGCATCGAAGCAGGCTCGTGGTGAGCGATGCTCGCGCGCTCGACAGGATGCGCAGGCTTGAAGCGTTTGCCGCACGCCGTGAGCATCAAGCGTGGGTCTACTTCAAGGCGCCCGGCGACCTTATGGCGGACATGCTCGATGACGGTGCTCACCCTTCCGCCTCCAGCCCGTCCACCAGTGCCCCGACACCGTTGCGAACCGCGGCCAGCAGGGATGCGCGCTGGGCGGCGAGCTGCGCGGTGCAGTCGATGGGTGTGGCGTTGCGGCAGGCGGTCAGGTCGGCAGCCGTTGCGGCCAACAGGGAGTTGACACGCTCGGCATCCGCCCGTGCCGCGTCGCGCTCCTCGGAGAAGAGCGCGGTCTGTGCCTTCTGGGCGGCGAGGCGTTCGTGGAGTTTCCGCTGGACCTCATCCGCTGCCTGAAGGTCCGCCAGCGCCTCCCGGTAGGCGCTCTCCCAGGTCGCCTTCGGGGGCGGGCCGACGACGTTGACCGGGGCGGGCGGCTTCCACGACTCGGGGCGGGTGTCGCTGTCCCCGATGCTGGTGGGCACGGGCTTGTCCTCGAACGTCATGCGGACCCGCCTCCACGGTGCGCCGGCCTTGTCGCGGCGGTAGTGGACGTGGTGCAGGTGGGCGCCGAAGGAACGGCCGTCCCCGGCGACGTTGCCGATGTTGCCGACGCGATCGCCGCGCTGCACCTTCTGGCCGACCTTGACGGGGATGTTGGTCATGTGCCGGTACTCAGTCCGGTACAGCCCGCCGAAGTGGTTGAGCATCACCAGCCCGTCGCCCTTGTCCACCTCCGCGACGGTGCCATCGGCAGCGGCCAGCACGGGGTCCCCGGTGTCGTCCAGCCACCCGCCCGCGGGGGTGCGTCGGTTGAAGTCGACGGAGAAGTCGCTGTGACCGGGGTACGTGGCGCCCTGGTAGTTCTTGCCGGGGGCGAAGGGTGGGAGGTAGTAGCCGGGGCGGTGGATCTCGTCGTCGGGGGTGCGGATCGTCACGCCTTCCCCTTCAATCGGTCGATGAGGTCCAGCCCGAGGAACAGGCCGGACGCGGCGGTCAGGAACAACTGCTGCTCCAGGGGTCGGTTGTTGATGACGGTGAAGGCGAGCAGGGCGAGGCACACGAGGGCCGCCACTCCCCGGAGGTATTCGAGGAACGACCGAGCCCGCGGGCTTCGGGGTTCACCGGGTCCGAAAGCGGCCATGCCATCGGCGCTCCATGCGCTCCAGCCAGACTGCGACGGGGACCAGCACGTACCGGTCCACCGCGAGCGCGATGACGGCGCCGACGAGGATGCCGAGGACGAACGAGTCGGGGTGGATGGTCATCGCCGGGCCCTCCCGCGGCAGCGCACCCACAGCTCCACCCGTGCCAGGCCCGATGCGAGCAGCATGGCGGCCACGCCCGACCCGAAGCCGAGCACCGCGATCGCCACGGGTGACCAGTCCTGCATCACGAGCCACGCGACCGGAGCGGCCGCCCCGGCGACACGGACGCGCCACTGCCACAGGACGAGGCGCTTGTCGATAGGTGGAAATGAGTACCCATCGTGGTCGGAGCGGTCCGGCTCCCCCTGCCGTGCATCAGCGGGCACCCTGCGCCGGACGCTGGAGGTCCACGTACATCGCGGTCCCCTTCCGCCACTCGACCGCGGCGATGATGGCCTTCTGCTCGCCCGTGTAAATCTCGCCTCCGCCTAGCGGGTTCTGGTCGGAGCAGGGGCAGGAGCACCCGTGGCACGCCCAGTGGTCGCCGTTCTGGCACCGGGCGCAGCCGTAGTACCGCGAGCGGTCGGGGGTCAGTCGATAACCGTCCTCGACCGGCAGCGTGCTCGGGTCCTCGACGAGCGGCAGGGTCATCAGCAAACCCTTCGCAACGACGACAGCGCGTCGTTCGGCCACGGGACCAACGACGGCACGTCCACCGGATCCCAGTAGGACAGGCTGGCGCCCTCGTAACCGGGGTCCACGTACAGCCGGACGCGGCAGCTGGTGCCACCGCCCACGGCCTTGACCTTGAGGGACGAGGGGTAGTCGTTGACCGTGCCGCCGTCGAAGCCCGCGCCGCACAGGAGGGCGTCGGAGGACGAGGAGCCGTGGGGGTTCCAGCAGAGGTTCGCGGAGGCCGTGCAGAACTTCCAGGTCGTGCCGCCGTAGTTGGTGTCGCGGAAGAGCCGCACGTCGAACTGCTGGGCCTCGCTGCCGCAGTCGGGGTCGCGCCAGATGGTGCCGGTCCACTCCATCGTCCCCGGACCCTCGGCCAGCGTGATCGGCGCGGCGACCACGAGCATCCCCGTGGCGAGCACCAGGGCGGAGACGGTGGCGGCGATGCGCCAGCGGAGGGTGCGCCTCATGGGGTCGGCGTGGCTGACCGGCGGAGGAGGCCACCGGCCAGCGAGAGGCCGAGGAGGAGGATGGGGTGGGCCATCACCTGCCATTGAATCACGGGGGAGGGGCCGAAACTTATTCGCCGGGCAGCTCAGACACCAGATAGCGGCCCCGGATACTCCCCCTGAGTACGACCGGTGGGGTTCAGCCCGTGCGCTTCGGCCTTCCTGGCTTGCCCAGCGACGCCGCGCGGTACGCCTCTACGGCAGCGGGGGTGATGTGCCAGTCCCGGCCACGCTTGGTGGCGCGGAGGGTGCCCGCCTTGATGGCGGCGCGGATCGTGACCGGGCGGAGGCCGAGAGCGGCGGCGGCCTCGGTGGTGGTCAACGGCTGCGCTCAGCGAGGGCGCGGAGGCGGACCACGCCGAGCCGGTCATCGACCGCGAACATCGCGTCGTCCTTGGTGACGTACTGGACGCCGCGGATGGTCCGCAGCGAGCACTCGCCGTCCTCCCCCATGAGCTCGATGTCCCGCCTGATGCCCTCCAGCATCCGCACCACTTCCGCTGCCGAGAACGACGCCGGGTCATTCACGTTTGACCCCACCGTCTGAGTTTGACCTTCGGCGCTAACCGGGTTCAATGCGTCCCAGAACTCCTTGGACCCGCCGTGGAATCCGTCAGGCGCGGTGGAACGCACCCGCGGGCAATCATCGGCGTGCCCGTACTCCACCAGCCGATCGCACCCGGCGCAGAAGATGTCGTCCATCAGACTTCGCGCATGCAACGGCATGTCGCAGCATCGTCGGTGTGCTCGATGCGTTGCGCTGCCGCGATGCTGGCGTGTCGATGACGCTGCGGGCAGGTCGGGTCGTTTCGCCGGACCGGGTCTTCATCGGGGCTGAACGACCACTTGCAGATACATTCCGGTTCCGCGCTCGCCAACGGAGCAGCGAGGGCACGTTCTGCGGCATCGTCGCGGTACCAGAAGCAGCCCTTGCACTCGCAGTCGAGTCCGCTGGGACCGTGGACGCTGTAGACGGAGCGCAGCGCCGTCACCAGCGGGGCACGTGCCTCGTCTTCGATCGTAGCCAGCCGCTCGCGCATCTCATCGCGGTACAGGAGGCAATCCGCCTGGTGCTTCGTGCCGCAATACTCGGGGTCCTTGCACAGGAAGAGGAGCAGCCGCTCTGACTCGGGGGTCATCGGGAGTGCTCCCGGCGGAGATGCCGGCGCAGGTCAGAGACAGACCGAAACGCCACCCATGACCACCCGACGCAGACGCGACAGGGAAACAGCCTGAGACTCATCCCATCCCTCCACATACCTGGCACCGCTCGCCCGCGTGGTGGCGGAGCCTGTTGGGGCAGGCGGGGTCCGTGGTGAGCGGACCCCGCGCCTTTCGCTTGCTCACTTGGTGGGGACCTTGTCGGCGTCCGTCCAGCCGCCCTTCGGCGCCTTGCCGAAGGAGATGGTGCGGGGGGCTTCGATCGCCGCCTTGAGCAGGTGGTACATCGCCCACTGCTTCTCGGTCCAGTTGGCTCGGGGGTCGGTCGCGGTGGTGGTGTTCATGTCTGTAACTATAGCGCGTGCGCTGCCGTTGTCAAGCACTTTCGGGGGGAGTTATCCACATTCGTCACGCCGCCTTGCTCCGTTCCCGCGAGCGCTTCCCGGCTGCTCGGGCACAGGCTCGGCAGACGGCATACCCCTGGCTGTTGGTGGTCTGGTCCTCCGGGCCGTGGCCGTAGCGGCAGCGGGGGCGGGGTGCCGCCATGTCGGAGGCCGGTCGGTGCTTCGCCCGTCTCGCGTTGGGATCCACCGGCTCGACGTGGCCGTCGGGGACGAGGGAGCCGTCCGGGGCGTGCAGCCACCAGCCGGAGTAGCCCGGCTTTCGGACGCGGGGGCCTTGCGGGGTTCCGTTGCCGGTCGGGATGGTCGGGGGTGCGCCGTCCCTCGCATTGGTGAGGCTCACGATCCGGCTCCCGTCCACTTCGGGGCGTGCTCATGGCACGACCACTTGTAACCGGCCTTCGACGGGGTGCCGACCGTCGCTTGCCGCTTGCATCGGTGGCAGCGGCCCGACGGGTACGGGTGGGGGTCATCCCAGCCCAGCACCTCGAACGCATCCTCCAGCGCGGACAGACCGCCCGTGGTGTAGCCGCCCGCCTTGTCGTCCCAGTACGCGAACTGGTGGACCATCGCCTCCAGCGCCTCCCGTTCGCTCACGCCACCTTCCGCCGCAGCACCGACTGGCAGTCCAGGCACCGACGGCTCGGCTCGCCCCTGCCGTTCGTCGTGGCACGCATCCGGTCCGGGTCGTGGCCGCGGAAGCAGCCCTCCGGGGGGCGCGTGGGCGGGGGTGGCGGTCCGTGGCCGGGGCAGGGTGCCCAGCCGACGGCGGAGCAGGACCAGTAGGGGCGGCCGCTCGCGTAGCGCCGGATGTGTGTCGTCTCGCCGGGGACCACGGCGGGGAGAAGGAGGGTGGGGGTCACACCGGCACCGGCATACGGTGGATCCCATGAAGCCCGCAGCTCTTGCACAGGTCCCACGGGGCGCGGGCCGCGATCAGCTGGCGGCAGCCACCAGGGCACAGGCGACAGGGGCAGGGTCTCGGGGACTCATCGGGGACTCTATCGGTGCCCGACAGTGTCCTGTCGTGGCCGCTATTGTCCCGTGGTCCGTGCTCAGGACGGGGGGTGGGAGCGTGCTCGGCGGGGGTGGTCATCGGAGCCACAATCCGATGCTTGCAAGCACGTTCTGGCCGCCGCGGGGACTCATCCGGGGACTCTAGCGGTCACGGTGTACCCGTTCCGCTCCAGCAGGGCGATGGCGTTCTGGATGCTCCGCTCGGTCGCGGCGCGCTTGCTTTCCGCGGAGATGGCTCGCAGCTTCTCGGGGTCCTTCACGGACTTGCGGGCCTGCGCCAACCGACCTCCGAGCGAGTAGGTGCGCCGCTCGCCCTTGGGCGACCCGCTGCGCAACCCCGTCGGTCGTGGGCGCATCCGACGCGCTGACGTCAGCGAAGCCCCGACCGTCGCATCCGTCAGGCCGTCAGCCGACTTGGGGAGTTCGGCCATGTCCCGAGCCTGGAACCGGTCGATGCCGAACTTCGTCAGGTGGGCGAGCAGGATCTTGAACGGGCCGCGGTGGCACCACGGGCAGACCTGCGTCCGCACTGCCTCCCGCATCGCCTCCACCGTCACGGGAGTCGCGTGGTCGAGGACTTCCATCCGTTGCGTCATGCCACCCTCACCAGTGTCTGGTCCATCGCGTCGCACAGGAGCCGCAGCGCACGGGCCATCCTGCGCGCCTGCTCGGTGTCGAACCTGACCCCAGCCTCATAGCGGTCCTTCTCGATGACGAAGTCCAGCCGAGCGGTCTCGGTGCCATCCCATGAGACGACCACCCGCCAGCCGTCCTGCGCCTCCACACTAAGGGTCCGGGCTGATGGGCGGGTGACGACTCGCTGCAACACCCCCGGTTCGTCAGCCATCGCGACCAGTTGGCGACGCTCCGAGTCAGACCGATTGGTCATCAACGATGCCGCGCGGCCCTTGATGCGGCCTCTGGCGATGGCCCGCTGCGTCGCGGGGTCGCGGCGCAACTTCTTGAGCGCGTCACTGATGTACGACGGCGACCTGCCCATGCGGTGAGCGAGTGCCTCCTGCGTCATGTCCGGGGTGTCATCCAGCAGCGTGACGAGGGCACGGGCCACGTCCAGCGGGTCCATCGCGGCGCGCTGGGTGTTCTCGATCAACTGGATGACGGCATCCCGCTCGTCGTCCGGCTGGACGATGACCGGCACTTCGCGCAGGCCAGCGGCCTCGGCAGCGGCATACCGGCGATGGCCCGCCACCAGTCGATAGCGACCCGCCCCCAGCGCCTTGACGACGAGCGGCTGGATGATGCCCGCGGCGCGCACGCTGTTGGCGAGGTCGCGGTCGTCACGTTCGTCGGGGATGGCGACGCGGATGTTGTCGCCCGCGGTGATGGCGTCGATGGCGACGACGCGCATGTCGCGGGTCATCCTTCCTCCACCTTCCGATTGAGCACCCGCACGGCCTCTGCCTGCGCGGATGGCACCACGTGGGCGTACACCCGCGCGGTCAGAGCCGGGTTTGCGTGGCCCAGCTGCTCCGCGACGACGCGCATGTGGACGCCCTTCGCGACCATCAGGCTCGCTGCACCGTGGCGGAGCTTGTGCGGGGTCAGGCGATCGAGTCCCGCGTCCGTCAGCAGCCTCGGGAAGGCGTGGGACACCGACGCGGGCCGGAGCCGCTTGCCGGTGCGCTCGCCCAGGAAGACGGGCACCCGTGGGCCGTACACCTTCGTGGCCTCCTTGTGCTTCCGCAGCGCCTCGGTCGCCGTGTCCGACATGGGCACCGCGCGGACCTTGCCGGACTTGGACACCCGGACCAGCACGAACGAGCGCTCGAGGTCCACGTCGCCCCAGTCCAGCCCGCACGCCTCGCCCAGCCGGAGGCCGGTGCCCAGCAGCAGGGAGACCAGCGGACCCATCCAGCCGGTCTGCGCCACCGCGAGGATCCGGTCGGCCTCGGCGTCGGTGAGGGCCGCGACGGGGGCGCGCTCCACGCGGGGGAGGCGGACGCCCGTGGCGGGGTTGTGGGTCAGCACCCGGTCGTTGACGCCCACCTGGAGCGCCATGCGCAGCGTGGTCACGATGAGGCCCACGGTCGCGGGGGAGCAGCCGGCCGCGGTGCGGTCCGCGATGAGGCGGCGCACGTCTGCGGAGCGGAGGCGGGAGACCACGATCCCGCCGAGCAGGGGGCCGATGTGGTTCTCGATGTGCCCGCGGTAGCTGGTCGCGGTGCTGGCCTTGACGCTGGCCTCGTGGTGCCGCAGCCAGGCATGGAGGAAGGCGTCCAGCGTCTGCTTCTCCGGGACCACGCCGACGAGGTGGTCGCGGCGCATCCGTTCGAGCGCCAGCCATGCGTCGGCCTCGGTCCGGTGCTTCTCGCGGAGCTGGTTCCGCTGCCGCCTGCCATCGACCGTGGTGGCACCGAGCGACAGGCGCGCCTCCCAGTAGCCGCCCGACGCGAACACGGTCCCCTCACCCCGGCGTCTCCTCTTCGCCATCGTCGGATGGTGCCACGTCCGATGCTCATGCGATGAGTCCAAGGACTTCCTGCCGGAGCCGGTTGGCTGCCGTCTCGCAGTGGCGCTCCTCCAGTTCGATGCCGATGGCCCGCAGGCCCAGCGCCTTGGCTGCCACGAGGAACGTTCCCGAGCCCGCGAACGGGTCGAGCACGACGTCGTCGCCGCGGTGGAACCTGGTCACGATCTCAATCGCCTCCGACAGCGGCTGGGCCCACTCGTGGGCTTCCTTCTCGTAGCCACCACGGGGCAGCACGTCCCGGATGCCGGTTCGGCCCCCGGAGGTGAACCGGCCGTGGACGCCGCGGGCGCTGCCGTAGGGGGGCTTGCGGTAGGCGAGCACGGGCTTCCATCCGGTCAGGACGGTCATGTCTCCGATGCGCGCCATCTGCTCCCGTCCGGGGTAGACGGTGGCCAGCGTCCAGCGGTAGGCGAGGCCGGCCGCGGACAGCGCCGCCATCGACTCGGGGAGCGACGCCTGCCCGGAGTAGGCGACAAGCCATCCGCCGGCGGGCAGCGTCTCGGCAGCCAGCGAACCGAGCGCCGACCACAGGGGAAGGGCCGCCCGGCCGTAGGGTGGGTCGGTCAGGATGGCGTCCGCTGCGCCGGTCCAATCGCGGAGGTCCCCGTGGTACAGCGTCACGTGGTCATCGGCGTAGTACGGGTTCATGCCACCCGCCGCCCTTCGATGTGCGCGAGGTAGGCGTCGAGCTCGCGGCGGGTGATGAGGGTCCTGCCCGGAGTCGGGTGGACGACGCGGATCCTGCCCGCGGCGATGAGGCGGCGCAGCGTCCGCTCGTGGATGCGCAGGACCGCAGCGGCCTCGGGGAGGGTCAGGAGGGCGGATGTACCGCTCATGCCGCTTCCTCGGCGTCTGGGGCCGTTCCTGACGGGCTGGGGGCATCCTGCGGGGTGCCGTGCCGCTCCGCGAAGTCCTTGACACGGAAGACGATGAGACGCTCGCCGCCGCGGCCGGGCTCGATCCAGATGTACCCCGGCATCTCGGGTCCGGGTGCTCTGGCGATGCGGGCCAGTTCGGCGGCGATGGCGCGCATCGACTCCGGGCGGGCGTACTTGCGGACCTGGATGCGGGCGTATCCGGGCATCTCCACGTCCCACGGATGACCGAGGGGTCCGACCTTCCGGCCACCGACGGCACGAGCGGCGTCGAGCTCCGCGGCCCTGCCCCGCTTGCCGTTGTTGCGGGAGCGGCGGGATCGGACGTCGTCGCGGACCTGGAAGCAGTACCGGCACTCCTCGCCGTCGTTTGGGTCAGGTGTGCGCCAGATCCACTCGTGGCGCCGACACTTCCGCGGCGTGGCCGTGCTGGTGGCGGTGACGGGCTCGGGGACGGTGCCGGCGAGGGCGGTGTCGATGTCCGCCGTCATCCCCGGTCCTCCCGCAGCCGGGCGGCGAGGGCGGCGTCGGCCTTGTTCAGCACCGCTGCCATGCCGCAGTCACAGGCCGGGTGGCGCAGGTCCGTCTCGTCGTACAGGGGCTGGTCCGTCTCGTCGTCGGTCGCCCACACGGCGCAGTCCTCGCCGTGGCTCCAGTGGGCCTCGAGCTCGCTCCTGATCTCCGTCAGCGCCTCCGCCAGCAGCGTCACCAGCGCGTCGGTCATCCCTGGTCTCCTTCGGTGAGGGCGACGATGAGGGCGATGGCCTTCATCGGGGCGTCGCGGGAGATGAAGCAATCGCAGACGATGGGGCCTCCTCGGGACTTCTTCGAGTGCGGAGAGTCGCTGTCCGACTCCAGCCGCCGCGTCCAGACCGGGCACAACTGGCCGTGCTTCTTCGTCGGTGTGGCTGCCACCAGCGCCGCCGCCACGCGATCCACGGACAGGGCACGGCGGACGGCTGCGGCGCAGCACTCATCCACGAGCGGCCTCCCTCACCATGTGCTTGGGGAGCGACGCACGGGATACGTCGGCGCCACAGGTGGGGCACGTCACCCTCGCCCGGTACTTGTCACTCCGGCAGGCCCGGCACGCTCGGTTGCCATGGGTGCGGATGGCTGTGTTCTCAGGGCTGTACGCGTGGCCCTGAGGGCACTTGTCGCGCCGCTTGTTGATCGCGGTCGGGCTGATGCCCCGGCGGATGTTCTCCGTGTTCGTGACCGGATCCAGGTGCGCCGGGTTGACGCACGCCCGGTTGCGGCACAGGTGGTCCAGCGTCAGGCCCTGAGGGGTCGGTCCGTGGGTCAACTCGCGGGCCACCCGATGCGCGAGTCTGCTCCGGCCATCGATACCGAAGATCCCGTAGCCATCGCGGCTCTTCGCTGCGAGCCACGGCCAGCACGCGTAGCGACCACCCGACTGGTCAGCCTTCGCCCAGAATCGGGCCTCGATGTTGCTCATTCGGTCTGTACTCCCGAACGCAACGCCCCCCGCCAGGAGTACAGCCTGACGAGGGGCGTTGAGCATCATATCCGTGTTGGCACCGCTGTACTCGGCCCCCTGATTATCCCACATCGGACGTCTCCTTGACGCTCAGGTTGGCGAGGTCCACCATGCTGCGCTCGACCGTGATGCGCGCAACGTCCGCATGGGCCATCGCCGTCTCGTCGTTGTCGCCGTGCTCGCGGGCGCTGTGGTAGACCGCCCTCCACACCCACCGGGGGACGGCATCCGTCAGCCGTGTCAGCCCCTCCGCCACGCGGGGCTCGTCGGCACGGCGGAGCAGTTCGGCACCGGAGGGGGTGGAGGCGATGCCCTCCACGAGCCGCTGCCGCATCAGGGCGCCGTCCACGGACAGGCCGGGGGTGTTCGTCTGGATGACGTCCTTCGGGGACGTGGCGTGCATCAGGACGCCGCTGTCCAGCGCCGCCTCCAGCAGCTCGCGGGCCGGGGGCGTGGGGTCGGTGGTCATGCTGCTGCCCTCTCCTCTCCTGGGGTGCAATGGCCGTGGGTCCAGATCACGCCGGTCACCATCCGGCGCTCCTTCGCATCCGGGGCCAGCAGCGCCTCGTTGCACACCGGACACGTCCGGTTGGTGCGCCGGCCGACGACGCTGGCCTCCATGTCGGTGTGACTCGCCATCCACGTGGCGAAGGCGTGCAGCCCGCGGAAGGCGTCGCCCGCCGTCGCGTCGTCCACGAGCGCGATGTACTCCCAGTGGTCCTCCGCCAGGTGGAGGATGCCGAGGTCGGTGGCGGCGAACAGCATCACCGTCAGCGTCTCGTCCACCTCGTCGTTGAGGCCCACGAACTCCGCCTCCCGGTAGGCCCGCAGCTGGACGACGTGCTCGGGGTAGGTGGACGTCCCGGTCTTGAGGTCCACCAGGGCGATGCGGCCCGATGGGAACCGCACCAGCAGGTCCGCCTGCCCGCCGTAGCCGACGGTGAGGTTGAAGACCTGGAACTCCTGCGCCAGCACCTCGGCCCTGCTGGTCCGCAGCCAGTCGTGGAACTGCGCCAGCCGGTTCCGCACCGCGGCCCCGTCCACCGTGACCGGCTTGCCGTCCTTCAGCGTGTCCAGCACGTCGGGGATGCTGTCGGGGGTGATGCCCGTGGCTGCCGCGTCGTGGACGGCGGAGCCGACGGCAGCCGCCATGTCCCGCTCCTCGGTGGCCGCGGACCGGAGCCACCGGCTGGCCTCCGCGATCCGGTTGGACTCCAGCACCCGCTCCCGTGGCTTCCGCTCGCGGGTCAGCATCGCGGTCAGGGTGTCCAGCTCGAGGGTGGCGCGGGTCACGACCCGGCTGATCGCCCACTGGTGGAGGCCGTGGGGCAGGCCCGCCATCTTCTGGACGCTGGTCACGGATGGGAGTTCCCGCCCCTGCCAGGTGTAGGTGCGGAGGCCGGTGCCGTTCGTCCTCGCGTTGGGTGGGCTGCTGATGGTGATGGTGGTCACTGGTCGTCCTTCGCGTACTCGGCCGCTTCTCGGATCGCGTCTGCGATGTCCAGCAACGCCCAGGCGATGGCGACCGACGCCGCTACCTGGGGGTCCTCTTCGGCATGGCTCACGGCCACCTCGGCGTTGATGCGCGCTTGCTTGCGTGCGTGCCCCTGGTCCTCGTTCACCGTGTCTCCTCCTCGTCACATGCCCCGCAGACCCAGCCCTTCGGGGTCTGCCGGTGTCTCGCCTGGTGGTTGCTGTAGTCGCGGCACGGGCGCAGCCATTCGCCGGTTTGTTCCAAGGTTTCTTCCACGGTTCGGGGGGTTTTTTCCAAGGTTTCTTCCAAGCCATCTGAGCGTGAAACGGGGGTTTGTTCCAAAGTTCCACGACTTCCAGTGCCGTCGTGGGGTTTCACGTGGAATCTTGGAAATAACCCCCCTGTCGTGGAAGAAACCGCCACCAGCGTCGCCCGCGGGCGGCCGCCTGGCCGGCCCGGAGTCGAGACCGCGACCTCTGCGAAGCCCATCCGGACCAGTTCGTCGATGGCGTCCTGTCGCTTCAACGGGTCCCGGATGACGTGTCGGGTGATGTGGGTGGACGTCAGCTCTCCGGCTGCTTGGAGGTGCCGCAGCAGCAGCGTCGCCAGCGGATTGCCGAGCGACTGCCCGAACACCCAGCCCATGCCGGAGCGCGCGTACTCGGTCAGCGCCAGCGCCCGCTCCAGGTGCGCCGGCGCCACGGTCGCGGACCGCTCGCACGCGGCGTGGATGAGCGCCAGCCGGAACGCGATCACCGCGAACCGACGCGTCATGTCCGCAGCCAGCCCGATGGACACCTTGCGCAGGTGCTCGCTGTATCCGGTCAGGGTCTCGCCCACGCGGTCGTCGGCATGGAGCACCATCGGGTTGCGTGCCGCGTCCCGGTGCGCCTGTCTCAGCGGACCGGCGATGTCCTCGGGCAACTCCGGGGGCACGTTGCGGGGGACGATGTCGCGGCGCACCACGGGCAGGAACAACCAGCGGTTGCCGGAGCCGGACTGGAGCGCGCCCGACGGCAGCTTGGATCGCAGCTCGCTGGGCGTGATGGCGATGAGCGCCGGCAGCCAGTACGGCGGCTTGACGGTCCGGGACTCCAGCGCCTTGCGGTTCGACAGCGGCCCGCCGTCGAACGCCTGGCGCATCTTGCCGTCAAGGGTGCTGTTATCCCGCCCCTGCGCGGCCATCATGTTCGCGTACTCCTCCTCGAACAGAAGGGCCGCGGTCGCCTCGGAGGCGTAGCGCGTCTGCTTCAGGTGGAGCTCGGAGATCAGACCCTCGCCGCTGTTGACGCCGTCGAGCACCACGCGGTTGACCTCGTCCACGCCGAACGTCCGCTCCAGCAGGCCGGAGGCGCGCATCATCGCCGTGCCCTTCCGGCCGACCGACGACTCGCCCACGAGCGCGATGTACGGGGACGTGGTCTGCTCCCGGTGGAAGTACGCGCGGGCCGGCACGGTCGCGCCCAGGAACGCGAGGAGCGAGCCCAGCATCCCCACCAGCGAGGCGTCGGTACCGTCCGCCATCGCGTGGACGCACTCGCCAACCAGCCCCGCGAACGCGACCGGCGCGGGGTCGGCGGGGAACTCCTCGGACGTGGACATGGGCAGCAGCCCGATGTCGTCCACGGGCGCATACACCCGCCGCGTCTCGCCCGTCTCCTCGTCCACCTCCACCGGATCCGCGGGGTACTTCGTCAGCGCGTCCCCGATGGCGCGCTCCACCGACTCCCGGTCCTTCGGCACGGGCAGCTTCTCGTTGAGCGCCCACACGGCAGCGAACAGGGCGTCGGGGTCCCGGATGGAACCGGCGAAGAACCGCGCCCGGTCGCGCAGGTAGTCGTGCCGCCCGCCGACGGCCACGCTGGCGGGGTCCAGCTCCCCACCGATGGTGATGGTGCCCGGCGCTCCGTGACGTGCCTCCGCCATCGCGGCCTCGGCCCACGCATCAGGCAGGGTGCCCAGCTCGAACGCCCCGGCCGGCACGTACTCGAACCCCGACGGGTGGACGCTGCGCGGACCGATGACGTAGCCCAGGTGCGACCCGCCGCTGCCCCATCGGGTGATCCACCCGAACATGTGCTTCATGGGGCGGGGGTGGCCCTCGGGCCATCGCAGGATGATGTGCTGCCCGTTGCGCGTCTGCGTCCGCATCGTGGCCGGCAGCGGGCCGTGCTTCGCCTCCAGCGCCGCGAGCTTGTCCTGCCAGCCCTCGCCGTCCACGTCCCAGGCGAACACGCCTTCCGGGCACACGAGGCCGTAGTTGGGGTCGGACGGCGCGGACAGGAGCGTGCGGATCTGCTTGGGGTCCTGCGTCGCGTCCTTGAACCCGTGCTCCCCGATGGGGTGCTTGCCGGGGACGGTGCAGCGCGCACCCTTCACGCACCGACAGGTGCCGTCAGGGTGCGCGCTCCACACCGAGAACACCCCGAAGCCCTGCCCCGCGAACCACAGGGCGGCCTTGATCCGTGCCTCGTTGCTCGGACGGGACAGGACTTCGGGGGCTGCGGCCATCAGAAGGGCAGCGCCTCGTCGCCGGACTCGGCGTCGGCCACGGCCGCTCTCGCGGGCGCCGCCTTCGGGGCCGCGCCCTTCTGCATCGCCTTGGGCAGCGGGGTGACGCCCACGCAGTCGAGGTAGCCGCGGTCGTTCTTGCGCACGTCCACGAGGGCCATGCGCCCGATGAGGTGGGTCTCCACCTCGATGCTCTTGCCAGCCGGGAGGGTCATCCCCCCGGCGAGCGCGGTGAGGATGCCGTAGGTCTTGGACTTCGGGCCGGTGGCCTCACCGGACGTGATCCAGACCATGCACTCGTCGGGGTCCTCGTCCTCGATGGCGAAGCCCCACTCGTGAAGCATGTACTCCAGCGCCTCGCCCGGCTTGGGGTCCTTGGCCTTGAAGGGGCCGACCATCTCGTGGGTCACGAGGGTCGCCGCGTAGACGCCCTCGTCGCCGCGGTACGAGCCGGTCTTGCCGCCGGCGGAGATCGTGATGGTGGTCATGGTGTCCGTGGTCTCCTGGTGTTCGGGTCGGGTGCCCGTCGGTGTGGATGTCAGGCCGCGTCGTCGGTCTCTTCGTCACCTCCCGGCCACAGCGCGATGGAATGGGGGACGACCTCCGAGGGCAGGCCCAGCAGGGCCTCCGCATACCGGAGCGCGTAGCCCGCGACGAGCGCGGGGGCCTGCGAGTCGTCGTGCTCGCTGACCGTGATGTACTTCGTCTCGCGGGTGTCGAGGTTGGTGACCTCGAGCATCAGGCGGGTCACTCGCACTCACCGGTCATCGGGAGCGCGACCTCCTCCACGTAGTGCGAGCAGGTCTTGCACCGCATCTCGTCGTCGGGGCTGGGCTCCTTGCACCACGGCCCCTCGGGGATCGCGGGGAAGACCTCGAACGCGGCCTCCTCCCAGCAGGGGATGCAGCCGTCGGAGTCGTCGCCGGATGCGTGCTGGTAGGTCATGCCGCTATCCCCGCACCGTTCTCCAGCCACTCCGCCACGCCCCGGTACTCCTCCACCGCCTCGCCCTCGATGGCGGGGAGCGCGACCTTGAGCTGCGCGATGGCGTAGTCGATGCCGTTGCGCATCGCCTCCGCCCGGTTGCGGGTGATGGCGGGCGCGTCCGTGGTGGTCACATCGTCCCAGTGCGCGGCCTCGGACTCCAGGGTGCGGAGCAGGAGCGCTGCGGTGGGGGTCATGCCTGCGGCCTCCCGGCCTTGCGCCAGCAGGGGATGCAGTAGACGGGCACCGCCGTCCACGTATCGACCGCCGTCTCGATCTCGCCGGGCGTGCCCGAGAACCTGCGCTTCCGGTGCTGCACCTTGCCGCAGCCGAGGCACGGTTCGTCGCGGTACCTGGTCACGGTCTCGATGCCGCTCCGGTAGGTGGTCATCGGCCTAGGCACGGTCGTTGTCCTCCACGGCCAGCGTCACCCGGTAGCGGGCGTCGCGCCGCTGCACGGGCGGGTCCACCAGCACCACGCGCTTGACGGTCCGGGTGCGGCAGCCGTCGATGTGCGCCATGCCGCGGGCGATGGCCTGTGCCGCGACCGAGTCGGCGGCCTCGACGGTGTAGCTGCGGTCGGCGGTCATGCGACGACCTTCGGGGGCGACTTGCGACGGCGTGCGTTGTGAGCGGTGATGCGGTCGGTGCGGGAGTGGCCGGGTCCGTCGTGGACCATGCCGAACACCGTCTCGATGCGGGCCACCTCATCCGGCGGGCCAACCTCGCCCGTCATGGCTCCGCCGCAGGTGCAGTAGAAGCCGAACTTGACGGTGCTCACGCCAGCCCCTCCACCCGCTCCAGCGCCGCGATCCTGGCCGACTTCGCGCGGACGTCAGCCGAGCATCGGGCGCATGTCGGCGGCCACGGGGTGCCGTTGCGGACGATGGTCTGCGCCACCGTCTCGTCGGTCACGCCACACCGGGCGCACGTCAGGATGTGTCGGTGCAGGACGGTCGGGCACATGGGGGTCATGGCTGGGTCTCTGGTGCATCGGACTCGGTCGCGGGCTTCACGTTGCGGTCGGACACGTGGCGGTCGTACTCGACCGCGCGGCCCTCCATCCACGCCCAGAACGTCTCCACGCAATCGGCGCACAGGTCGATACGAGCCACGCGCTTCGTGGAGTTGACAGGCTTGGGCCTGCTGGTCGATCGCCAGTCAGCGATAGCCGGCCCGGCCTCCTGCTGCACGCCACAGCGCGAGCACTCCCAGACCGTGATAGTTCGTCGTGCCACCTTGTTCCTCCTCCTTCTCAGTCGAGCGAGCCGGTCCCGCGCGACCCGTCATGCAGTTCCACCGTCCCCTGTGCCGCGTCCTCCGCATACGCCAGCGCCACGAGCCCACTGAGGCACGCGACCAGCGCGACGAAGGCGAACACGGCGAGGACGAGGGCCAGCTCGGGGATCACGGGGTGTCGTCCAGTGCGCGCAGGGCGGCGGCGAGGGCGTGATGAGACGCGGTCACTTCTTGGTACGCAGCGACACGTCGCTCACGGTCCTCGTCGGTGTCGTCCGGCGAGTCCATGAACAACTCCTCCAGCCGGGCCGACTCCTCGATGGCAGCCCGTTGCCGCACGACCGCATCCGCCACCCGGAGCAAAGCCGCGAGGTCGGTCGGGGCGTGGGCGATGAGCAGGTCATGCCCGGTGTCGTAGTCCGGGTCTGGCTCGTGTGGCCCGTTGCACTTCCACGGGGTCTGACAGTTCGGGCACATGTAGTCCGACTGCGTGACCGACATGGCTCGCTCCGCCGCTGCCAGCCGTGCCCGGATCGTCTCGCGGGTCACGGCTCGTTCACGTTGATGTACCGGTCTAGGTCAGCCGGTCGGACCCTGACGCAGCGCCCGATGTGGATGGTCGGGATGACGCCGGTCTTCATCAGCTTGTGCGCCATCGACCGGGAGATGCGAAGGCGGGCGGCCACGTCCTCCCGCCGCAGCAAGGGCCGGGTGTCAGGTGCCTTCACCGTCCGCCTCGCAGCCACGGCAGCAGCTCTTCCATCACCCACGCGGGCACCAGCAGCAGCAGGGCGAACCCCACCACCGGCACGGCCAGCGCGATCCACCCGGCGTCGGGGGTCATCGGACCACCACCCACGGCGCCACGGCGAACGCGGCCAGGATGGCGAGGCCGAGCACGAGGCCGGCGAGGATGGGGCGGAGGGTGGCGGTCATGCCGCGCCGTCCGGGGTGACGCGGGCACGGGTCTGCTCGCGGAGGGCCAGTCGCTCGATCGCCACCAGCTGCTGCGTGGGCCGGTATCCAGCGGCGACGGCGACCATCGCGCGTCGGCTCAGTGCCAGGAACTCGGACGCCGCGGCGATGCGCTCGGTGACGTGGGCCTGTAGCTCCACGTCCAGCTCGTCGCGCTCCTCGGAGAGGGTGGCGACGGCATGGCGTAGGGTCCGCACTTCGAGGGCCAGGGAGGCGTTGGATGGGCGACCCTCGGGACGGGGCGCGAAGGCGAGGACGCTGGCGCTCATGCTGCCTCCGCCTCATCCAGCAGCGCCGGGTCTCCGCCGATGGATGCCCACGCCTCGGATGCGGTCAGGCCGGGCGCCAGGTCCATCGCGTCCGCGACGGCCTTCATGCGCCGGCCGAGGGCGACCTTCGCGTCTCCCTCGCGTTCGATGCGGGAGCCGTAGGCGCGGACCTTCTCGGCGTCCGTCCATTCGGTCCAGAGCGTCGCCTGGCCTGTCTCCGAGTCCGCGATGAGACGCGCGACGCCATCGACCGTCCGGCGGGCTTCGCGAGTGATGCGGCTGCGGGCTCGCGCGGTCGCAGCCTCCGTTGCCAGCTGCTCCAGCAGGTCCGGGAACTCGGTGGCCAGGGCCGCGACGGCCCGCCCCCATGCCCGGTAATCGTGGTCGTAGCCGTTGCGGGTCTGGTCGAGCAGCCATTCGATGGTGGCGGCCTGCGGCTCATCCGCGGGCGCGGGGGTCATCACGGGAGCGGTCACTTCGAGCCTCCGACGACGGTGAGGGGACGGGGCGCCAGCAGGGCGTCCCACTGGTCGGCCCAGCGACGGACGTGGGCGACCTTCGAGCGGATGTCCTCGATGTCATCCGGGCGCATCCGATCGATGCGGTCGGCCCATGCCTTCGGGTCGCACTTCTCGGTGCGGACGTGGCCCATCGCGGTGTGCAGCTCAGCGGTCAGTTCCGCCGCCGCGAGACGGGGGAACCGCGCTGCGTGGGCCGGGGTCGTGGTAAGGGAGGTCTTGGGCTCGGGCTTGATGCCCGCGTGCCGCAGCAGACCCACGCGGGTGACCTCCGCCTCGCGCTCCGCGGCGTGGTCCACGTACTCGCGCCGGACCTCCGGCGGCACGGACGCGACGGCCTGCCAGGTGCGCGACTCGTGCTCGGTGATGCCGAGGTCGGTGAGGGTGGGGGGCACGACGACCTCCCGTGTCTCGCGCGGTAGGTCAGTGCGCCGCGTCGTGGCCGGTGTCGTGCGCTCGCCGGTCTCGGCCATCCGGGCGAGCAGCTCGCCCGCCTTGGCCTCGGCTTCCAGGGCGATGGCGGCGGCGCTGTTCTGGGCGTCCAGCCCGAGGCGCGCGGCCTTCGCGTAGTCCTGCGCCCGCTGGGCGAGGTTGTGGACCTTGCGGATGTCCGGGAGGGTGCGCGCCTCGGCCAGCATGATCGCGGCTTCCGAGAGTCTGGCGAGGTCGGTCATGCCGCGGCCTTGCCTTCCATCCACTCGCGCAGATGGTCTTCGCGGATGCGGTACTTGCCCGCCAGCAGGATGGACGGGATGGTCCCATCGATGACCCGGCGGCGGAGGGTCTTCATGGAGACGCCGCTGGCGACTGCCGCTTCGAAGAGCGTCAGGAACTTCGCAGCGTCGGTGTAGTTCGCGACGTTCGGGGTATCCATGAATGCCCACTATGGGACTTCGCGAAGTCGGCGTCAAGCCCCTGTATTCGCGAAGTGCTGAGCGTGGAAACTCGGGAGGTTCGCGAAGTCCCCCGTAACCTGTTGGGCGTGACGAAGCCGACCGGCCCCGACTGGAAGCGGATCCCACCCGAGCGACGCGGTCGCTGGGGCCGCTTCCTCGTGGAGCAGCGGTATGCCCACGGGGACCTCACCCAGGTCGCCGTCCGGGACATGCTCGACAAGATGGGCGAGCCGCTGTCCGGCCCGTACTACTCCGACTTCGAGACGGGCAAGAGCACGCCCAGCGCCCATTGGCAGGCCGTGTTCACGCGGCTATGGAATGCCGCACCGGATGAAGAGGAAGCCGTCTCCGTGGCTCCTGCGGCCTCTGGGGACATCGCGCAGCTGGTGTCCGCCATCGAGGCGCAGCGCGGCTACATCGAGACCCTGACCGGGGCCATCGACAAGCAGCGGCAGGACATCGACGACCTGGTCCGGCTGGTGGGCGACCTGCTCAAGCCGCGACCCGCGGCCAGCGTCACGCCACTCGCTCCGGTCGATGAGCCACTGTCGCCAAACGAGCAGGCCGTGATCGCGACCACACTCGATGTGACAGGGCTTCCGCTGACAGAGAATACGGCGGCGGCTCCATCAGACCGTCCAGCTGGGCCAAGGCTTCCAGCTGCGCCTCGCGGATCTTCTCGGCCATGACCGACAGGATGCGTTCCCGCAGCACCGGGTCGGTCACGGGAGCTGGCGGCTGGTCGGGTTCCTCCGTCTGGTACATGCGTCCCCTCCTGTGCGGCGACCGGTGCCGGGAAGCGTCCCCCCTCGCCGTGCCACCTGTCCGCACTCCGCGGGATGGTGCGCAGACCGGGGGGGGCGTCTAGGAGGGGGTACCCGGCCTGCAACGTTTCCAGCCCCGGTTGTTATCCGTTTGTAATGTGGGAGGTGCCGGTACAGTGAGAGCGAGAAGATAGGCTCGGAGGGAATGATGAAAGACCGATGGTCGGCGGTGTTCGTCGCGGTCATGATGGCGGCCGTGAGTTCCATCGTCGTGGGCGCGATGATCACGCGCGAGCCCGGTTCAGGTACCCCTCGCAACGTCCAGCGCATGATCGACCAGATGAGGAGCGACGCAGCCGCCCGGACCCCTGAGCCCTGCATCTCGTTCACGACACGCGGGTTCGTGCCGTGTCCGTGACAACGAAGAACGCCCCGACCGCGGACCCGCTGGGGCGGGCGCGGTCGGGGCTGGGGATCGCGGCCCTGGGCGTGGCCGCGCTGTTTCTCTGGTGGGGCGGCGCGACGTTCGCCTCGCGGTTCGTGTCGCTGCCGGAGCCCGTGGTGGAGGCGGCCGAGTGGTCCTACGTCGGCATGGGGGACGACGTGTCAACGGCCTTCGATGTGGAGCGGCCGGAGACGTTCAGGGTGGAGTGGTTCAGCCCGTGCGGTGCGTCCGTGTCGCTGAACGAATGGGACGGCACGACGATCCTGCGGAGCATCCCGCTCGGTGACAGCGATGACGCCGAGAAGGTGGTAGCGCTGACGCCGGGCATCTGGTACGTGGACGTGTACAGCGAGTGCCGGTGGGGAGTCCGCGTCAGTCCGACGTGACGAACAGGGAGGCTCCGGCGTGCACGGTCAGCGTGCCGGTCGTGTTCCGGGCGTAGCGCATCGCGAACGTCCCCGACGACGTGCAGGTGTAGCGGCCGTGGCCGATGCACATGCGGGAGGCCCCGCCGGTGTCCACGGTGGCGACGCCCGAGCCGGTGTCCGAAGAGTTGACGTAGTCCCTGGTGTCGGAGATCGACGACGACTCGCCGGTGTACTCGAACAGTGCGCGGACCGTGCCGCCCGGATGGTTGAAGCTGAACACCGGCCCTCCCGAGGTGGACGAGTGCTCCCACGAGCAGACGAAGATGAAGGTGTAGTTCTTGCCGGATGCCACCGGGAACGTGAGCACATCGAGGTCAGCGAACGATGAGCTGTTGCGGGTCACGTCACCCGACGTGGTGGGCGCATAGCCCACCACGCGCTCGTAGAGGTGGAGGGTGTTGTCCCTCACCTGCTCGTTGAGCTCCGCCGACGTGAGGGGAGCGCCGGTCCATGTCTTCGGGGTCGTCCAGCTGGTGATGGCGCTGCCCTCCTAGTAGGCGAGGATGTCGGTGCCGTCCAGCTCCGACGAGTCAAGGACGAACCAGTCGGTATGCGCCGGCAGTTCCTCGAGGTCCACCTGGCAGGACCATTCCATGCCCTTGGTGACCACCTCCCACGTCGCGCCGCGCACCGCGAACAGCAGCGCGTCGATGCGCCACCGGTCAGCGGACAGCGTGATGTGGTCCGTCGGGTCCACGGCCACGATGGTCGCCAGCTGCCCCACGCCGAGGTGCAGCGTGGGCCGCAGCCGCGGGTCGCCGTAGCGCCAGTTCCGGTAGTTGCCGATGCCCTCGGCAGCCGCCCTGCTCGGGATGTACGCGGTGGAGATACCAGGGCCGGCGTGCGGGCCGTAGGCGGCTTGTGATGCGTGACCCTCCACCGTCTCGCTCAGGTCATCGAGCGGCAGCCAGGGCGTGCCGAACACCTCCAGGTTGGCGACGGTCGTCTCCGTCTCGCACACGAGGTCCACGACCAGCCGGTTCGGGCGCGACTCGATGTACTCGACCCGGATGGTGTTGGTGCCTTCGTCCTCGCCGTACCAGATGATGGCGTCAGACTCGTCGGACAGGCCCACGGACAGTCCGCTCACCGGCAGCGCGAAGTCGAAGATGTACCGGCGGTTCTCTCCCGCCACCATCGTGAACGGGACCGCGGCGTCCCGATAGACCCGCGTGCGGCGCTTGACCCGTAGGCCGCGTCGCCGGCGCTGGCGCCATCGCTTCCAGCCCTTCCACCCGGCGCCGTGGATACCGCCGCCCTGGAGGCGCCAGCGCGGGTCCGGGTGATCGTCGTCGGTGCCGTACTCGTCGTCGGTGTAGTGAAGGTACGGGTCCTCGGAGTCGGCGTAGGTGATGACCGCCGGGTCTCGCGCGACCATCACCAGTCCGTAGCCCGACTCGCCAGCCCCCGGTGGCGGCAGCTTCTCGTATGCCTGCCAGGGCACCTCCTGACGGTTCTCCAGCGCCTCGTGGGTCAGGCGCACGCCGGTCAGGTCCTCGAAGTCCTCGTCGATGCTGAAGTCGGACGACGTGTCGGTGAGGGTCGCCCGGTCCGCGACGGTGTAGACCCAGCCGATGTTGGCCTCAACGCTGGGCAGGACGTGGTGCGCGGTGCCGGTCGCTTCGTTCAGGTCGGACAGGTAGTCGAGCGCCGGGGTGTCACCGTCGGTGCCGTTATAGAAGGTGTTCGTCTCGATGCCCACGCCGACGGTGGTCTCGACGTGGGCCTGTGACGCCGCGCTCAGGTTGGTGTTGCTGATCCCCGTGATGGCGGCGCTGACGGCGAACGACCGAGCGTAAGCGTAGGTATCGGTCTGGTCGAAGTCCATAAAAGCGTCCGCGTCGCGCAGGAACCCCAGCATGTCCTCCGCGACGAGGTCCGTGTGGATCCCGCCGAGCGGTGGCGCCTCGATGGTGGTCAGCGTCCCGTAGAACAGGGGGTACAGCGCGCCGCCGTAGGTCGCCCTGCCCCAGATGCGCTTGCCGGGTGAGAGGCTGCCGTACAGCGCCGCGCTCGCGTTGCGGGGGTCGTAGGTGCCGTCGTGGTTGAGCACCTGGCACGCGATGGTGCCGATGCCCTCGGTGCTCCGTGTCCACCGGAGGGACTGCACGTCGGTGCCGAGGTCGTCCGCGGTCTCGTACACCTCGACGTGCCCGATGCGCATGGTCACCACGGCGCCGCTGCTCGTGTTGTTGGAGACCGCCACGACGGCGTCCGTGCGGTCCGCGCTGGGCGTCCAGTCCACGGTGTACCACGCCCACGACGTGGTCAGCACCTGGAGGCCCGAGGTCGCCCGGTCCGCCCCGGTCCCGTTGCTGCCCAGATGCACGACGCCGATGCCGCCGCCGCCCATGCGCTTGATGGCGACGCGCGCCCGGTACGTCCGCCCCGACGTGAACAGGCGGGTGCCGAGGGGGTAGTCGGCGCCGCTCCCGGTGCTGCTCGTGGTGACCAGCTCGGCGCACGTCTGCACCGACGGCGCGAAGCCATCGGATGTCAGGCGCGTCAGGCTCGTGGCGGCTACCGTGATGTAGCTCGCGCCGATGTCCCACCCGGTCGTGTCCACCGGGAAGGTGCCGTTCTCCACCTGGCTGAACGCATCTACCGCGTACACCGTGACGTCGTCGATCTTGAACGTCAGCGCCTCCGCGGACCCGTTCGTCACGGCCAGCTGCGCGTCGGTCCGGTTCGCGGACGGCAGCCAGCGGACGGTGTACGGCGCCCACGAGTCGGTCAGGTCCGTGATGGTGAGCGTCGCCCGGTCGGCTGACGTGCCCTCGCTGCCGAGGATGACCCGCGCACGACGTGACCCGCTGGTCCGCTTCAGCCACACGGTGGCGACGTAGACGCAGCCGTAAGACGCCTCGACGTAGTAGCGGTCGGAGCCCAGGTCGAACCGCACGCCGCTCGTGTCGGTGCTGGTGCAGACCACCGAGGCGCACGCGCTGCCGCTGTGGGAGTCGGTCGTGATGCGGGTGACGCTGGTGCCCGCCGCGTTGATGCCCGCTGACACCGACCATCCCGTGGTGTTCGTCTCGAAGCCGGGATTGCTGACCCGGTTGAACTGCTCCGGTCGCCACAGGACGCGGGTGGTCGGCTGGGGCGTGGTGGGGTTGCCAGCCATCAGCCACCAGCCCGATTCATCTCACGCCGGATGGCGGGCACCAGCGTCCGCATGAGCGGCTGCATCTGCGCCTCGGAGGGCGCGACGGTGAGACCATTGAGGATGACGTTGACGGTGACGTTGCCACCGCGCGCCATCTGCTCGGACTCTGGGTTGCTCTTGATCTGCGTGCCGCGGGGGAGGTTGACGAGCTCCCGGCCGCGCTCGCCCACCCACGTCCAGCCACCGCGCCAGGAGTCGGTGCCGCTCGCGTTGTTGCCGGGGAGCTGCCAGTCCGTGCCGTTGATGGTCGTCCGCGCAGCGCCGGCCGTCATCCGGCTGGCCGTCCGAAGCCCGATCATGATGGCCTCGACGTCCGCGGTCATGGGGTCGATCCATTCCTGCTTGGCGATCCAGCGATACGTGCGCGCGATCTCCCGCCAGCGCCGCCGCTCCGCGCCGAACGACTCGCGCGCCTTGCGCGACGCCGCCCTCGCACGACCCGAGATGTAGTTCTCGAACTTGGCGGGCGAGAACGGGTCCTTCGCCCACGCCGCGAGGTTCGCCCAGCCTTCCTTCCACGGCTCCTTGACGCTGTCCATCGTCGCGAGCATCTGCGAGACCGTGCGCCGAACCGGGCCGACGAGGCTCTTGCGGATGGTCTGCCCGGTCTCCACCGCGGCCGTGCCCATGTACTTCGTGCCCAGCGTCCACGCATCGACCATCGACGTGGTCGCGTCCTCGGTGTCGTTGACGGCGGCGAACGCGGACGACCGGAACTCCTCGAACGACAGCCCGGCCTTGGTCGCCTCGAACGCGAGGGACGCCAGGTTCTGGGTCGTGACACCCACGTTGTTCGCGATCTGCACGAACTGCGGCCCGAGCATGGAGATCCACTTCGCCGTCTGGAAGTTTCCGCCCAGCCGGTTGATCTCCGCGACCTCCTCCAGCGAGGCCGCGGCATCCTCCAGCGTCACCCGGACGCGGCTGCTGCTGCCACCCGCGGTGGACGCGACCTCATCCAGTTCCTCGAACTTGTCGATGAGCAACTGGATGCGCGGCGGCAGGGACGATGCACCGGACGGCGCGAGCCTGGTGAGGACGTCATCAAGGAAGCCGACGAACAGGTTCGCGGGGCCTTGGACCAGCTGCCCGAGTTTGACGGTCATGTCCCCGAACCGGGCGTTCAGCGACTTGGTGCTGTTCGCCAGCCCGTCGCTGGTCCGGGCGTAGTCGCCCTGCGCGTTCTTGGTGTCCTCCAGGATCAGCTCGTACCGAGCCTGCACCTTGATGGCGTCGGTGATGCCCTTCGACGTGGCAGCCATGCCCTTCGCCAGCGCATAGGCTTCGACTCGCGCGGCGGACAGGTTCGCGCCGAACCGGCGCATCGGCTCCGTCTCGCCCAGCAGGCCGGACTGAAGCGCCGACATCGCCTCCTCGGACGCGACGTTGTTGAACGAGCCGAGGTCCGCAGCCAGCTGGGTGATGGCCTTGGACATCTCCGACGACTTGTCCTCGGCCAGACCGAGCGCGTCGAACAGGTTGCCCAGCGTGCCGGCCGCTTCGAGCGCCGCCGTCGTGGTCATGCCCATCGAGTCGGCCGCGGTGCCCGCCCACTTCTCGATCTCGTCGGCCTGGTCACCGAAGACGACCGTCACCTTGGACAGTGCCTCGGCCTGAGCGGACGCCGCGTTGATGCTGTCGCCCATGAAGTCCGTGACCATGCCGATGCCCTTCGCGACCAGCGCGACCGGGTTGAGCATCTGACCGAAGGACTGGCCGACGCCCTGCATCACAGAGCCCATCAGGCCGCCCTGCTTCGCGAGGCGGTCGATGTTGCCGATGAACTTGCCGACGTTGCCGGACGCGAGGTCCTGGGCCAACAGACGCAAGGTGATGGTGCCCGACTCGTTCACGGCCATGTCACATCACCCGCAGTCGCGTGAAGAGGTCGATGAGCGTCACCCAGCGGGAGACCTCGGCCTCGGTGGGGGGTCGGTCCGGGTGCTCGAGCGTCCACGGGGGGACGCCCATCGACCGGGCGGTCCGGATGAGGAAGTGGTCGAACGGGACCTCGGGCTCCGGGCCTTGCTTCAGGTGCCAGGCTGCGGACTCGTCTCGGAGCTGGTCCCGTCGGCCAAAGGGAGCGCGTCGTCCTCCGTCTGGTCGGCCCACGCGCGGGCGACCTCCTGGAGCTCGTCGGGCGTCATCTGGTCCAGCGGACCATCCCACGAGCGCTCCGCGATGGCGGGCTCGATGGCGCCGAGGATGCGGTCGAAGACGTCCAGCAGGGACGCGCCCTCGGGCATGTCCGCGACCGACGCCATCGCCCTGCGATCCGAGATGTACATGGGCCGGCTGAACCGGACCCAGCGCCCGCGCGCCAGGGGGATACGTTCCATCGTGGTGCCTCCGAACAGGCGAGCGCCCCCGGTCGTTCGGAACCGGGGGCGCTCATGTGGTCTAGGCCGTGGTGTACGCGGCGCTGACGTTATTGATCGAGGTGACCTTCCACGACGCGGTGAGCGTCGAGTCGTACATGCCCATGTAGTGGACGGTCGCGTAGAGCATCCCGTCCACGTAGGTGTGCTGGTGGCTGTCGGGCTTGCCGATGAAGTCCAGCTGCACGGTGTTGAGCGCCGTCGCAGCGCCGATCAGGGCGCCCTCGTTGAGCAGCCGGAACTTGCGGAGCGTCTTGGCCGTGTAGCCGTTCAGCTCCGTCTTGTCCGAGAACTTCCGCGTCAGCGTCAGCTCGGTCATCTGGAAGTCCGGGAAGTGCATCGAGGTGTGCAGCCCGGTGTCGTCCATGCCGTCGTGGAAGGCGGGCGTGCGCGACCAGTGGAAGACCGCCGTCGTGATCTCCGGGTCCGCGGTGCTGCCGCTGGTGCTCGTGTCCATGTAGGTCTTGTTGGTGTTGCCGATGGGGTGGGTCTGCGTCCGGTCGGACAGGGAGCCGGTGAAGGCCGTGATGTCCGTGCAGGCCTTCGGGGTCTGCCACGTGCCGGAGAACAGGACGCCCGTGTCGGTGCCGCTCGCGCGCTTGTTGAACGTGAGCGTGAAGTCCGTCATGCGCAGGCCGGGGATGGACCAGCCGACGGTGCCGATGAGGTCCGTCATGCCGACCTGGAGGTGCATGTCGTAGCCGCCCGTCGCGCCGTAGGCGGTGACGGTCTGCGACGGCGTGAAGGTGCGGGTGTAGGCGCTGGTGTCGGTCGTGGTCGGGGTGCCCGCGCCGGTGCCCGCACCCGAGACGATGCCGGGGACGGTGGACAGCAGGAAGCCGATGTCCTCGTAGGACACCGGGACGTTCGACACGCTGAACGTGTTGTCCTCGATGCCGGCGTAGATGTTGCGCAGGCCGTCGGCCTTCGCCCACGCGAGGCGGTCCTCGATCGTGGTCAGCTGCTGGAGCCCGGTCGTGTCGATGTTCGAGGGCAGGCCCAGGTACATGATGCGGGTCGGGGTGGTGGACGCGCCCTCGGTGGCCCCAAGGGCCGCCCGCGCGGAGAGCAGTGCTTGGGAGCCGGTCGCCACGGTGTCCTCCGGGAATCACGAAGCCCGCCGTTCAGGCGGGCCTCTGGGCTGGGTGTGGGCGCCGGTGGTGTCCCGGCAGCGGTCAGGGGGCTTCGTCGTCCTTGTTCGGCACGACGCGCGCGTCAGCGGTCGGCACGATGAGTTCGGGACCCTGCTCGCCCACGAGGTAGGTCTTGCCACCCGGTGGCTTGTCGGTGAAGGGCGGGGGCAGGTACTCCCGCAGCTCCGCCCACTGCTCGGGCGTGGCGTCGAACTCGACGGCCGACCAGGGGTGCAGGAAGACGCCCGGCACGGGGTAGAGGCGGATGGTCTTGGGCTTCGTCATCGAAGGTCCTCCGGGAGTTCGCGGATACCGACGGCCCACTCCACCGCTGTACGGAGGCCCGTGTACCGCTTGTCCCATTCGTCGGGGTCCTCGTACCGGCCCCGCTCGACCAGCCGGATGGCCTCCGCGATGAAGTAGTCCCAGAACCACGGGGGTCGTTCCACCCGCGGCAACAGCGTCGGGCCGGGGACGATGTACCTGCCTTCCGTCATGGATCCACCGAGTACGTGTTCACGGACGCCATCTCCAGCGCTTCGAGGTAGATGGGCAGGACGAGGAACGGCTTGCCGTGGGCGTCGTCCACCTCGGCCTCGCCGTAGCCGGTCATCAAGACGCGGGCGGCATTGGCGGCCGAGGCGTGGAGGTCGCTCCGATACAGCACCCGGCACCGCTCGACGAAGGGGATGAGGGTCTGATAGGCGAAGGCGGCATCGGTCGCGCCGCACCAGATGCGGACCTCCAGCCGGTGCAGCATCGGCTCCGGTCCGTTGCCCGCGGTCAGCTCGCCGCCCGCTGCCCAGACGATGGCGACGGGGTAGTCGTCGATGGAGCGCGGGATGATGGAGGCGCCCTGCGTCGTGCTCGCCGCGCTGTACGCCGCGCGCAGGCCGGGGGTGCCGGTATCGGACGCTGCCGACAGGCCGGAGGCGAGACGGAGCGCGACGGCGTCCATCACGGCTTCGAGGCTCATCAGGTCCCCCCGAAGATGGCGCGCGACACGATGCGCATGGCCTCCGCCGCTCGGGGCTGGGTGGCCTCATCGACGAAGGGGTTCGCCACGGAGCGCCTGCCGGTGTCACGTCCGCCAGGTGTCACGATCCGGTGCCCGCGGATGACGAGGTGCCGGTGTGGGGCGGTGCTGGTGACGACGGCGTCCATCGTCTTGGTGCGGCCGGTGAACGTGCCCCGGAAGGCGTGCTGCTTGGCCGTGACCTTGCGCTTCAGGTTCCCGGTCGGTCCTTTGGGCGCCGCGGCCCGGACGGGTGGCACCAGCATCCGGGCTGCTTCCAGCGTGCCCTTCTGCATCCGCTGGGCGAGGGGCAGCCCCTGGTACCGCTCCACGCGCTTGCGGAAGCGCTTCAGCGCGGCGGTGTCCAGTTCGAGGGTGATGGGGGCGCGCGGGGTCACACCGACCGCCACATTCGCTTGAGGTGGACCGAGCCGGTGCGCAGCAGGGCCTTGTACGTGTCGGGCTTGCCGGTGAGGTAGACGGGGGTGCCGAACTGGTTGGTGCCGACCTGCGCCGGCCCGCCGCCGACGGACTGCCGGTACGCCTCGCGGGCCATGTCGATGTTCGCCCGCTTCACGACCGCGGGGATGCGCGGGAAGCCGAGGACGCCGATGAGCTTGACGGCCCGCTTGCCGGTCGGGTACGTGGTCCGGGTGGCGCTGGCAGGGCTGAGGGTCACGTCCTCGTAGGGCCAGTCGGTGCCCGCGATGCCGGGGCCGAAGCCGGGTTCGAGGTAGTAGCCCGTGTCGCCCGATGCGATCTCGACATAGCTGCTGGTCTCGCTGTCGCGGTACCAGAGGGACGTGACGCTGACGATGTCCAGCGCCCGCCCGTCGGTGGTGTACGGGTGGCCGATGGCGGACACGAGCGACGAGCAGCCCGCGTTCTGCACGTCCGCGTAGACCGTGACCGTGCCGGAGACCTGGGGCACCCGGAGGAAGGTCCGGGCGCAGTCGGCGTCGGTGGCGTCCTTCGCGTCGAGGAGCAGCTGGGCCAGCAGGTTCCGGCGCCCGCTGGAGCCCGCGCCGGTCGCCACGTCCATCGTGGCCTCCAGCTCATCCACCGTGGCATACGCGGCCCAGCTGGTGGCCTGGAAGGCGTCGGAGTAGCTGCTGTACGACGTGCCGCCGCTGTTGCCGACGCGGGTCTTGTACCAGGTGGCCGACGTGCCGTTCGCGTCGGTGAGCTCGTACTGCTCCGTGCCGCTCACGATGGCGGTGCTGGTCACGTTGGAGTAGCTGCCGCCCTCGGTCGCGGACGAGTCGAGATAGAGCTTCGCGCCCGCCGAGTAGATGGACAGCACGTCGGCGCTGTCCTCTTGGAGGTTGACCACGATCCTGATGGACAAGGCGACCTCCGGGCAGCACGAAGCACCGGGCAGCCCGTGGGCCTCCGGTCAGGGATGGGGCGGTGTCAGTCGGCCTGTACGATGCGAGGCGGGCGGTCGCTGACCTCGACGGCACGCGGGCCGCGGTCGATGACCTCGACGGCCCGGCTGGCGTGGGACGTGGCCTGCACGATGCGGGGGCTCCGGTCGCTGGCCTCGAACGCGAACGACCCGCCCGCGGTGACCTGCACGATGCGGGGGGCGCGACCGAAGGATGACGACGTGGCCGTGACGGTCGCGTCGTTCGCCGTCCCGGTGCCGGATGCGTGACCTGCGTGCGCCTTGACGCTTGCGGCCACGAGGTACGCGACGCCCGTGCCCGTGGCGTCGATCGCCCACGGTTTGACGCTCGCTGATGGGTTGGACGCGGCTCCGGTGCCGGTGGCGACCCCGGCATCCGCATCGACCGCGACCGCCGTGGAGACCGCGGCGTCGTGGGCGGCGCCCGTGCCGGTCGCTGTAGCGACCGTGGCCTTGATGGACGCGGCAGGAGCGGGGGCCGCGCCGGTTCCTGCTGCGGCGCTGACGCTGGCCGTGGCGGATGCCGTCGGACCGCTGGCAGCGCCCGTCCCGGTGGCTGCAACCGCCCGAGGCGCGACGCTGGCCCGTGCCTGGTGCGCCGTTCCGGTGCCCGCGGCTGCGCCCGCGTCTGCCGTGTCGGTCGCTTCCGTCGTGGCCGTGGCGTCGTGCGCCGAGCCGGTGCCGGTGGCGACCGCTGCCGTGGCCTTGACGGACGCGGCTGGACGGGCTGCCGCCCCCGTGCCGGTCGCCGTGGCGAGGCTCGTCTTGACGGTCGCCGTCGGACCGCTGGCGGCGCCGGTGCCTGCTGCGGCTGCCGGACGGGGGGCGATGGCAGCGTCGGTGCCGTGGGCCGCGCCGGTCCCTGCTGCCGCCCCCGCGTTCGCGTTCGTCGCGGTCGCGGTCGAGACGGTGGCCTGGTGGGCCGCGCCCGTACCGGTCGCCGCGGTCGCCGTGGCCTTGACGCTGGCCGCTGGGCGCTGGGAGGTGCCCGTGCCAGCTGCCGCCGTGGCGCTGGCCTTGATCGTGGCGGTGACGTTCGACGCCGACCCCGTGCCCGCGGCAGCGGTGGCGTTCGGCTTGACGCTGGCGGCGGGCTGACGGGCGGCTCCGGTGCCGGTGGC
>Ga0207952_1000475_pt1 | contig 32386 bp, 38 predicted proteins | sample SubbioR12Aug_8Ca_FD_184831 | JGI IMG/M metagenome (GOLD analysis project Ga0207952, IMG submission 184831) | Serpentinite rock and fluid subsurface biosphere microbial communities from McLaughlin Reserve, California, USA - CR12Aug_8Ca (SPAdes) | ecosystem: Environmental > Terrestrial > Deep... | reverse complement strand
GGAGGGGCCCCTCCACCACGCCTTCGGCGCGGTCCCCCTCCCCGAGCAAGCTCGGGGAGGACTTGGCAAAGTGATCATGGCTTCCACTCCAGAAAGCGGGCGAGCAAGGCGAGGCCATAGGCCTGGCTCTTCTCGGGATGGAACTGCACCCCCACCACGTTGTCCTTCGCCACTGCCGCGACCAGCCCGCCGCCGTGGTCGGTCATCGCCGCGATCGTGTGCCCGTCTGCGGGGACGAAGTGGTACGAATGGAGGAAATAGGCCTCGCCAGGTTCGACCAGTGCGGCGTGCGCCGTGACCTCGACATCGTTCCAGCCCATGTGCGGCACCTTGATCGCCGGGTCGGTCGCCTCGATCCGCCGCACTTCGCCGCCGATCCAGCCGAGGCCGGGGGTTATCCCGTGCTCCACCCCGCGATCAGCCAGCAATTGCATGCCAACGCAAATCCCCAGGAACGGCGCAGCGCCCACCAGCACGCGCTCGCGCATCGCCTCTTCCAGCTGCGGGATCGCGCGCAGCCCTTCGGCGCAGGCGCGGAAGCTGCCGACGCCGGGCAGCACGATCCGGTCGGCAGCGCGGACTACATCGGGATTGGCAGTGACGGTAACTGCATCGCAGCCCGCTGCTTTCAGGGCATTGGCAACCGAATGGAGATTTCCCGCGCCATAGTCGACGAGGGCAACGACCTCAGCCACCAAGAACTCCCTTGGTGCTGGGCACGGCCCCGGCCTTGCGCGGGTCGAGCTCCACCGCCTGCCGCATCGCCCGGGCGAAACCCTTGTAGATGCCTTCGCAGATATGGTGGTTGTTGCTGCCATAGAGCAGTTCGATATGCAGCGTGATCCCCACCGCCTGAGCGACCGACTGGAACCAGTGCTCAAACAGTTCGGTATCCATTTCGCCGAGGCGTTCCTGGGTGAACCTGGCGTTCCAGGTCAGGTGCGCGCGGCCCGAAATGTCGAGCACCACGCGGCTCAGCGCCTCGTCCATCGCCGAATGCGCCTCGCCGTAGCGCCCGATCCCGCCCTTGTCGCCGAGCGCCTGGGCAATCGCCTGGCCAATCGCGATCGCGCTGTCCTCAGTGGTGTGGTGCTGATCGACGTGGAGGTCGCCCTTGATATGGCACTTGATGTCGATCAGCGAATGGCGGCTGAACTGCTCGATCATGTGATCGAGAAAGCCGATCCCGGTTGAAACGTCATAGACCCCGCTGCCATCGAGGTTCACTTCGACCTCAATGTCGGTTTCGTGGGTCTTGCGGGCGATTCTGGCACTGCGCATGGGGAGGGCCTATACCCCTCAAAGAAACGTTGTCCAGCCTGTCGGCTGGGTGCAACACCGGCCCGCTCCCCCTCCCGGCCACCCTAACATAGGTAGCCTATGGGTGGCCGGGAGGGGGAGCGGGCCGGTGTTGCAAGCTATCGACGGATGTCGATAGCGTACCCACAAGGAATCCCTTTCCCCCTTGACCCGCGCACTTGCCGTGGCCACTTGTCCCTCCATGAGTGAAACCACGCCTGACAGCCTGATCCCCTATGACGAAATCGTGCAGGAGGCTTTGCGCGCCGTGGTGGGACGCGTGCTGGGCCAAGTCGCGAACAGCGGTGGCAATCTGCCGGGTGCGCATCACTTCTACATCACCTTCAAGACCGCTGCGCCCGGGGTCGATATTCCGATGCATCTGCACGAGCGGTTTCCCGACGAGATGACCATCGTGCTGCAGAACAAGTTCTCGGACCTGACTGTCGGCGAAGACCAGTTCAGCGTCAGGCTGTCGTTCAACCAGATCCCCAGCACCCTGGTGATACCGTTCGCCGCGATCACCGCCTTCGTCGATCCGGCGGTCGATTTCGGACTGCAGTTCCAGGCGGCCGAGGTAGAAGCCGAACCCCACGAAGCGGCCGAGAATGACGCGCCCGAGGCCCCATCGGTGACCAGCGAGGATGGCTCCAACGTGGTCAGCGTCGATTTCGGCAAGCGCAAGTGATGGCCGACAACCGCGTCTTGAGGCAAATCGCGCGCAGCAATGCGGGCAAGCTGCTCGATGCGGCGATCGATACCGTGCTGCCGGCGGGTGGCGATAAGGCTGTGCCCAGAAAGAAGACCTTGCTCGGCGGGATCGCCGGCGCAGTGGCGGTGCGGGTGGCGACGCGTTCGGTCCCCGGCGCGATCGTGGTGGGCGGGGCGATGATCGCCAAGCGGCTCTATGATCGCAAGCGGGCCAAGGCTGCACCGAAAGCGTCGGAAAAGGCCAAGCCCAAGACTTGATTCCTGCCCCCGCCTTGCGGCATCAGCGCGCATGGCTTCCAATACATTACAACGTCGCGGACTGATGTTCATCCTCTCCTCGCCTTCGGGCGCGGGCAAGACCACGATCAGCCGGATGCTGCTTGATCGGGACGGCGAGATCAACCTGTCGGTCTCCGCCACCACCCGCCCAAAGCGGCCCGGTGAAGTGGACGGCAAGCATTACCACTTCGTCGATCAGGCTGAGTTCGACCGGATGGTCGAAGCTGACGAGTTCTACGAATGGGCCACGGTGTTCGGCCATTGCTATGGCACGCCCAAGGCCCAGATCCGCAGCGGGCTGAAGGAAGGCCGCGATTACCTGTTCGATATCGACTGGCAGGGCACCCAGCAGCTTTACCAGAAGGACCAGCAGGACGTGGTCCGGGTGTTCATCCTGCCACCCAGTCTGGACGAACTGCAACGCCGCCTGACCGGCCGCGGCACCGACAGCCCCGAAGTGATCCAGGCCCGCATGGAACGCGCCCGCGCCGAAATCAGCCACTGGGACGGCTATGACTATGTGGTGGTCAATGACGAGGTTGAAGCCTGCTACGATCAGGTCCTCGCGATCCTCCACGCCGAACGCATGAAACGCGCCCGCCAGACCGGGCTGATCGGGTTCGTGCGGGGATTGATGAAGGATTAGGGCCAGCCAGCCCGGCCCGTCTCCACCTCTGCCACCAGCACCTTGCCCAGCGGGGCCTTGGCCGGACCCGCCGGCGCGGTCAGCATGAACAGGTGCTTGCCTTCCGGGCCACCGAGCATACAGGCATAGCAGTTCTGGCCAAGCCCATCGATCACCTCGAGCACTTCGCCGCCGGGGGCGATCAGCGCGCATTCGGGCGCTGCCGGATTGGCGATCCACACCGCGCCTGAGGCATCGAGGCAGATCCCGTCAGGCAGGCGCGGCGCCACCGGGGCCCATTCCTGCCGGTTGGACAAGCGCCCGTCCGCGCCGATTTCCAGGGCTGAGAGCCGCAGGCCAAAGGTTTCGGCCACCACCAGCGTCGTCCCGTCGGGGCTGATCACCATGCCGTTGGGGAAACTGAACCGTTCGCCCGGAGCCGCATCGCTGACCGTGCCATCGGGCTGGACCAGCGCCAGCACCGTGGTCGGATGATCGGCGATGACCCCCGCCGGCCCGCGCTCGGCCATGGCCGCATCAAGGTCGAAACCAAAGTTGCCGACATAGGCCCAGCCCTGGCTATCCACGACCATATCGTTGCACAGATGCGCCGAATAGTCGGCCAGATCGGCATGCATTGCAAAGCGCCCGTCGGGCCAGCGCCGCCAGACCTGGCGCTTCTGCATCGAGACCACCAGCAACGAGCCATCGGGCATCCAGCCAAGGCCGGACGGTTGATCGTCGAGTTCGAGCTCGGTGCGCAAGTCACCGGCCAGCGAAACCGACTTCACCGCATGGGCATGGAAGTCCGAGAACCACAAGCGGCCCCCAGAGTCATCGGCGCGCCAGCGCGGCCCCTCGCCGAAATAGATCTGTTCGGCGAGTGTTGTTACGTGCCGCATGCTATTCACTCCCCCAGCTTGAGGCCTTATCTCCCCTCCCCAGTGGGGAGGGGTTGGGGGTGGGGGTTCAACGCTGGCGTCGTACCCCCATCCCAACCCTTCCCCACCGGGGAAGGGCTTTTCGGTTTCGGGATGGATCAGTGGCGGTCGTGCCTCGTCAATGCCCCGAAGGGTCGTTGAACACTTCCGGCACCCAGGCGTTGACGATTCCGCCGTCGATCGGGATCGTGGTGCCGACCACATAGTCGCCTGCGCGGCTGGCGAGGTAGATTGCGCCGCCAGCGATATCCTCGGCCACGCCAATCCGCTTGTAGGGGATGCCCTTGGCGCTGCCCTCGGGATTCTTGGCGGCGGCCTTGTTCATCTCGCTGGGATAGGCCCCCGGCGCGATGCAGGTGCAGACAATGTTGTCCTTGATCAGCCGCGCGGCCATCCGCTTGGTCAGGTGGATCACCGCGGCCTTGCTCGCCTGGTATGAGTAGGTTTCCCACGGATTGGGGCGGAGGCCATCGATCGAGGCGATGTTGATCACTTTGGCCGGGCGGTCGAAGCTGGCCGCGGCGCTGAGCAGCGGGTGCAGCCTTTGTGTGAGGAAGAACAGCGACTTGACGTTGAGGTCCATGACCTTGTCCCACCCGGCTTCGGGGAACTGGTCAAACTCCGCGCCCCAGGCCGCACCGGCATTGTTGACCAGTACGTCGAGCTTGCTTTCGCGCGCCGAAAGCTCCTCGGCGAGGCGCTTGATCTCGTCCATCTGGCTGAGGTCGCCGGGCAGGCCGATCACTTTGCCGGGATACCGGGCCTCGAACTCGGCCAGCGTCTCGGCGATCTGCTCGCGCTTGCGGGCAGTGATGTAGACCCGTTCGCACCCGGCGGCGAGGTAGCCTTCCAAGAGCATCTTACCGATCCCGCGGCTGCCGCCGGTGATGAGGGCGACTTTGCCTTCAAGGCTGAAGAGCTTTGCGAAATCAAATGCCATTCTTGTCTCTCCTCAATAGCCCGAAAGCTTCGCCACGCGGTCAGCATGGTAGTACAGGTCGCCCATGAACTCCGCCAGCGCGCGGTCGCGTTTCATGTAGAGGCCGATGTCGTATTCGTCGGTCATCCCGATCCCGCCGTGCATCTGCACCCCTTCCTTGACTGCAAGGCCCGCCGCCTTTCCAGCCTTGGCCTTGGCGACCGAGACCATCAGGTCGGCCTTGTCGCTGCCCGCATCGAGCAGTTGCTGGGCCTTGATCACGGTGGCGCGAGCAATCTCAAGCTCCGAATAGAGGTGCGCGGCGCGGTGTTGCAGCGCCTGGAACTCGCCGATCAGCTTGCCGAATTGCTTGCGCTGCTTGAGGTAAGTGGTGGTCATGTCAAAGCTGCCCTGGGCGACCCCGACGCTTTCCGCCGCCGCACCCACGCGGCCGGCACGGACCACGCGGTTCAGTACTTCGCGGCCGCCATCCACTTCGCCGATCACCGCATCGGCATCGAGCTGGACTCCGTCGAGCTTCACATGCGCGGCTTGCGAGCTGTCCACCAGCCGGGCGTTCTCGACGCTCAGGCCCGCGGCATCCCTGGGCACTGCGAACAGCGTGATCCCGGCATCGTCTTCGTCGCTGCCCGCGGTGCGCGCGGCGACCACCAGCATGTCGGCGCTGCCTCCCTGGACCACGAAGGTCTTGGCGCCGCTGAGCTTGAAGTCGTTGCCGGCGCGTTCGGCTTTGGTCGCGATCCGCTCAGGCCGGTGTTTGGGCCCTTCGTCGATCGCCACGGCGAAGACGCTGTCGCCAGCAAGGAGCCCGGGCAGGTAGCGCCCGCGCAGTTCGTCCGAGGCCGCGCCCAGCGCGGTGGCGGCCATGACCGAACTGGTCAGAAACGGCGAGGGCGTGAGGTTTCGGCCCACTTCCTCGAGCACGATCCCGGCCTCGACATGGCCCATGCCAAGCCCACCGTCGGCTTCGGCCACCAGGATCCCGGTGAAGCCCAGTTCGGCGAACTGCTTCCACAGGGCGTGGCCAAAGCCGTCCTTGCAGTTCATGTCGCGGTAGTGGCGCAGCTGTTTGGCAATGTTGCCTTCATCAGCCATGAACTGGCGCGCGGTGTCGGCGAGCATCGCTTGGTCTTCGGTGTGGTACAGCGGCATCTGGTATCTCCGCAAAAATAGGGACAGTCCCTACTTTTTTCAATTTTGTGGTTGTTTCACAATGAATAGGCTTGTCCAAAAGTAGGGACTGTCCCTATTTTTGGCTTCAGGCTCCCGGCAGGTCGAGAATGCGTTTGGAAATCACGTTGAGCATCACCTCGCTGGTGCCGCCCTCGATCGAATTGGCTTTGGTCCGCAGCCACGACCGCGCCTTGCCGCCGTGGTTCGAGCTTTCGCTTTCCCATTCGAGCGCGGCCGAGCCGCCGGCCGCCATCAGCAGTTCGTGACGGCGCTTGTTGAGCTCGGTCCCGGCATATTTCATCATGTTGGGCTGGGCGGGATGGGCCTTGCCGACCTTGATTTCATCGAGGAACTTTTCGCCCATAGCGCTGAAAGCCAAGGCATCGACATCGAACATCGCGAGTTCGGCGCGCAGCAGCGGGTCTTCGAGGCCATTGCGCTTGGCAAAGGCGCCGATGGTGTTGAGCCGGTCGTTGCCGCCCGCGCCCGAAATCATTTCGCGCTCGTGGCCCAAGAGGTACTTGGCGACATCCCAGCCGCGGCCCACCTCACCGACAATCTGGTGCTTGGGCACTGCCACATTGTCGAAGAAGGTTTCGCAGAACGGCGAATTGCCGCTGATCAGCAGGATCGGCTTGGTCGAAACGCCGGGGCTGGCCATGTCGAACAGCAGGAAGCTGATCCCCTGGTACTTGTTGGCCTTGTCAGTGCGGACCAGGCAGAAGATCCAGTCGGCCTTGTTGGCGTAAGAGGTCCAGATTTTCTGGCCATTGACCACCCAGTGATCGCCCTTGTCCTCACCAAAGGTCTGCAAGCTGACGAGGTCCGAGCCTGAGCCCGGTTCGCTATAGCCCTGGCACCAGCGGATTTCGCCGCGGGCAATCTGGTTCAGATAGTGGACCTTTTGTTCCTCGGTCCCGAACTTGAGTAGCGCGGGTCCGAGCATCCAGATTCCGAAGGAGGACAGCGGCGGGCGGGCGCCGAGCCGGTTCATTTCCTCGCGCCAGACCTTGGCCTGGGCGGGCGACAGCCCCGCGCCGCCATAGGGCGTGGGCCATTCGGGCACGGTATAGCCCTTGGCGGCGCAGCGTTCGAGCCATAGCTTCTGGGCTTCGTTCTTGAACTGGAAGTTGCGGCCGCCCCAGCACATGTCGTCTTCGTCGCGCGGCGGCTCGCGCATTTCGGGCGGGCAGTTTTCTTCCAGCCAGGCGCGGATTTCCGCGCGGAAAGCTTCAAGGTCGGACATGGTGGGAGCTCCTCTCTTAATCGAGAGGTTAAATCGCAAGGCGCCCTGCTGGCAAGCGCGGATTTGCCCGGTTTGGCCCCACGCACGGATGCCGTAACGGAAACGTCAAGGGCGTTGACCGGGCAGCCTTGCGCCCTAAGCTGGTAGCAAATCGAAACCGAGGAGAGCTTCAGTGGAATCAGGTGCACGATTCGCCGGCAAGTGCGTGGTTATCACTGGAGCGGCCTCGGGCATCGGCCGCGCCGCGGTGCTGCTGTTCGCGCGCGAAGGCGCGACCGTTTTCGCCGCCGACCTCAACCTGGCGGGCGCCGAAGCCGTGGCGCGCGAGGGGGAGAACATTATTCCCGCAGCCTGCGATGTCTGCGATGTCGCCCAGATCAAGGCCTTGATGGACCATGCCGCCGGAACCTGCGGCGGGATCAACGTGCTGTTCAACAATGCCGCGGCGGGCGGCGCACGCGGGCGGATCGACGAGGTTGATGCCGCAGGCTGGGACTGGACCATGGACCTGGTGCTGCGCTCAGTCGCCATGGGGATCCATTATGCCGTGCCGCACATGATGCACCGCAAAGGCGCGGCCATAGTCAACACCAGCTCGATCGCGGCCTGCGGTCCGGGCTATTCGCCCACAGCCTATGCCGTGGCCAAGGCAGGCGTGCTGCACCTGACCAAGTGCGCGGCGGCTGACCTCGCCCGTTTCGGGATCCGCGTCAACGCGGTGCAGCCAGGCTTCATCAACACCAACATCTTCACCGCCAGCCTGGAAGTGCCGGCCGAGCTGGTCGATCAGGCCAAGGCGATGATCCTGCAGATGTTGAGCGCGGCGCAGCCGGTCGCCCGGCCGGGCATGCCCGACGATATCGCCAATGCCGTGGCATACCTGGCCAGCGAAGCCGCCGCCTTCGTCACCGGCACGTCGCTGATCGTCGATGGCGGGATCACCGTTGGCCCGCGCCACAGCTGGGATCCGGAGATGCCGGGAATGTTCGCGGCTCTGCTGTCCATGGAAGAACAGGCCAAGGCGGCGGCAGCCCAGTGAGCGCCGGATCAGTACTCCCCCCCGCCGAAGAGCTGCCGCTGCGGGTCAAGCTGGGCAACGGCTTCGGCTCGATTGCATATGGGGTGAAGGACAACGGTTTCGCCGTGCTGCTGCTGGTGTTCTACAGCCAGGTGCTGGGGCTGGAAGCGGGGCTGGTCGGGCTGATCCTGCTGGTCGCGCTGCTGCTCGATGCGATGATCGATCCTTTGGTCGGCTACTGGAGCGACAAGACCCACAGCAAATGGGGCAAGCGCCACCCCTGGATGTATGCGGCGATCCTGCCGATGGCAGCGGCCTGGCTGATGCTGTGGCATCCGCCGGAAACTTCGGACGCCACGCTCTACCTTTACCTGCTGGTCTTCGCCTTCCTGATGCGCGCGGCGGTTTCGTGTTACGAGATCCCGGCGCTGTCCGTGGTTCCAGGCCTCACCAGCGACTATGACGAGCGCACTTCGATCACGCGCTGGCGGTTCATTTTTGCCTGGATCGGCGGGCTGGGGATGCTGATGCTGGCCTTCGGGGTGTTCCTGGTGCCATCGGAGCGCTATCCGGTCGGGCAGCTCAATGTCGATGGCTATGGCTATTATGGCTGGACCGGTGCCTTGCTGATGGTGGTGGCAGCGACAGTCGGCGCGGTCTCCACCCATTCGCGCATTGCCCGCCTCGCCAGCGCGCCGGCCGAGCACCTGCCGCTGGGCGAAACGATCCGCAAGGTCGCCGCGATCCTGTCCAACCGGGCCTTCCTGATCGTGCTGGGAACCACCCTGTTCAACTTCATCAACCTGGGCGTGACCTATTCCACCGCGACCTTTATCCTGACCTATTACTGGGAGATGCCGCAGGCCGGGTTTATTGCCTATTCGTTCGCGCTGTTTATCGGCGTGGTTGTCGCCCTGGGCCTGATCGCGCTGCTCCAGCGCAAGATCGAAAAGCGCAGCGGCGCGGTGGTCTGTGCGCTGATCTCGCTGGCCTTCGGGCTCAGCCCTTATGTGCTGCGGTTTGCCGGGCACTTCCCGGCCAACGATTCGCCGGTACTGATCCCGGTGCTGTTCACGCTGGTGGCGATTTCCAACGGGCTGGCCGTGGCGGCAGGGATGATGGTCCAGTCGATGGCGGCCGACGTGATCGAGGCCTCGCAGGAAACCACCGGCGAGCGCACCGAAGGGATCTTCTTCTCGGCCTATTTCTTCACGCAAAAGTGCGCGACCGGGATCGGGATCTTTCTGGCCGGGACGATTGTCAGCCTCTCGCAGTTTCCCGCGCAGGCCCGGCCCGGCGAGGTTGCCCCGGCGATCCTCGACAATCTCGCGCTCTATTACCTGGCCGTGCTGACCCTGATCAGCCTGGCCAGCGTTACGGTCATTTCCCGGTTTCCGATCACCCGCGCCGAACATACAGCGCGTTTGGCCAAGCTGCAGCAGCAGCTTACCTCTCCGCCCGGCCCGGCACCTTAACCGCACGGTTAATTCATCCTTGGCGCGGCCTCTAGGGCGTGGCAGGGAGACACACGAGATTCGACAGTATCAGGAAAGGAACGACCCCATGGATTTCGATCCCACCGAACGGCAAGTCTATTGGCGCGACCGCGTGCGCAGCTTCATCGAATCGAACGTGCGCCCGCGCGTCGGCGACTACAAGAAGCAGGATGCCGAAGGCGAACGCTGGAAAGTGCTGCAAGTTGTCGAGGACGAGAAAGCCAAGGCCAAGGCCGCCGGCATCTGGAACCTGTTCATGCCGCCGCAGATGGGCCGCACCCACGTGGACGATACTTTCGAATTCGAAGGCCCGGGCCTGACCAACCTCGAATACGCGCTCTGCGCCGAGGAAATGGGCCGCGTCGGCTTTGCTTCGGAAGTGTTCAACTGCTCGGCCCCTGATACCGGCAACATGGAAGTGTTCCACCGTTACGGCACGGCTGAGCAGAAGGAACAGTGGCTGAAGCCGCTGATGAACGGCGAAATCCGTTCGGCCTTTCTGATGACCGAACCGCAGGTTGCCTCATCCGATGCGACCAACATCGAATGCTCGATCAAGCGCGAGGGCGATGAATACGTCCTCAACGGCACCAAATGGTGGTCGTCGGGCGCGGGCGATCCGCGCTGCAAGATCGCGATTGTGATGGGCAAGACCGATTTCGAAGCCAAGAAGCACGCCCAGCAATCGATGGTGCTGATGGAACTCGACAGCCCCGGCGTCGAAATCGTCCGCCACTTGCCGGTGTTCGGTTATGACGATGCGCCGCACGGGCACATGGAAATCAAGCTCAACAACGTCCGCATTCCCGCATCGAACATGTTGCTCGGCGAAGGCCGCGGGTTTGAGATTGCGCAAGGCCGCCTCGGGCCGGGCCGCATCCACCACTGCATGCGCACCATCGGCGTCGCCGAAGAAGCGCTGGAGCGGATGGTCCGCCGCCTTTCCAGCCGCGTTGCTTTCGGCAAGCCGATCAGCACCCACTCGATCTGGGAACAGCGGATCGCCGAAGCTAGAATCGAGATCGAATGCTCGCGGCTGCTCTGCCTCAAGGCCGCCGACATGATGGACAAGGTCGGCAACAAGGCCGCCCAGGCCGAAATCGCGATGATCAAGGTCAAGGCGCCCAACATGGCGCTCAAGATCATCGACGATGCGATCCAGGCCCATGGCGGCGGCGGCGTCTCGGAAGACTTCGGTCTGGCCAAGATGTACGCCGGCCAGCGCACGTTGCGCATCGCCGACGGTCCGGACGAAGTCCACAACCGCTCGATCGCGCGGCTCGAAATGGGCAAGTATGCTCCGCAGGCACCCAGCGGCCCGTCTTCGGGCGATCTGGGCGTGGCCCGCTAAACCAATCACCGTTCGTGTCGAGCGTAGTCGAGACACAGCGCACGGCATCTCGACTTCGCTCGATGCGAACGGAACTTGGAGGATGAATTGATGAAAGCCGCAGTCCTGGTTGAAGCGGGCCAGCCGCTTGCAATCGAGCAATTGCAGATCAGCAAGCCCGGCCCGCGTGAAGTGCTGATCCGCACCGCAGCTTGCGGCCTGTGTCATTCGGACCTGCATTTCATCGAGGGCACCTATCCCCACCCCTTGCCTGCGGTCCCGGGCCACGAAGCCGCCGGGATCGTCGAGGCGGTCGGCAGCGAAGTGCGCACGGTGAAGCCGGGCGATGCCGTCGTTACCTGCCTCTCGGCCTTCTGCGGGCACTGCGAATTCTGCGTCACGGGGCGCATGTCGCTGTGCCTGGGGGCCGAGACCCGCCGCCCGGCCGGAGCCGAACCGCGCCTTTCGCGCCCCGACGGCAGCCCGGTTGCGCAGATGCTCAACTTGTCGGCCTTTGCCGAAATGATGCTGATCCACGAACACGCCTGCACCCGGATCGATCCGGAAATGCCGCTCGACCGCGCATCGGTGATCGGCTGCGCGGTGACTACCGGGGCGGGGACGATCTTCAACGCCTGCAAGGTTACGCCGGGTGAAACCGTGGCCGTGGTCGGCTGCGGCGGGGTGGGCCTGGCCGCGATCAACGCCGCCAAGATCGCCGGCGCGGGCAAGATCATCGCCGCCGATCCGATGCCCGAAAAGCGCGAACTGGCGATGAAGCTCGGCGCGACCCACACCGTCGATGCCCTGGCCAACGATGCCGCCGAACAGATCATCGAGCTGACCAAGGGCGGGGTCGATCACGCGGTCGAAGCGGTCGGCCGGCCGGCCTCGGGCGAACTGGCCGTACGCTCGCTGCGCCGCGGCGGGACTGCTACGATCCTGGGCATGATGCCGCTTTCGCATTCGGTCGGGCTCAGCGCGATGGACCTGCTGTCGGGCAAGAAGCTGCAAGGCGCGATCATGGGGATGAACCACTTCCCGGTCGATATGCCGCGGCTGGTCGATTTCTACATGCGCGGGCTGCTCGATCTCGACACCCTGATCGCCGAGCGGATTCCGCTGGAAAAGATCAACGAAGGCTTCGAAACGATGAAATCGGCCACCACCGCGCGCAGCGTGATTGTGTTTGATAGTTGAATCTAGTCCCCCTCCCGCTTGCGGGAGGGGTTAGGGGTGGGCCAGTCCCGCCCTGTCACCCACCCCCAACCCCTCCCGCAAGCGGGAGGGGGGAGAAGTGAAGATGAGCGGAGCAATCAGCGCGGACGAAGCCTTTGTCGGGACGGTCGAGCCCGAAGGTGCCGACAGGCTGGACGAAGGCAAGCTGGCCGAATGGATGCAGGCCCATGTCGAACATTTCGAAGGCCCGCTGCACCTGACCAAGTTCAAGGGCGGGCAGAGCAACCCGACCTACAAGGTTGAGGCCAAGAGCGGCAATTACGTGCTGCGGCGCAAGCCCTTTGGCCCCTTGCTGCCCAGTGCCCATGCCGTTGACCGCGAATACAAGGTCCAGAATGCGCTCAACAAGGCGGGCTTCCCGGCCGCGAAGCAATACGGCCTGTGCACCGACGATTCTGTGGTCGGTTCCTGGTTCTACATCATGGACATGGTCGATGGAAAAACGATCTGGGACGGGGCCATGCCGGGCGCCGCGCCGGACTATCGCCGGGCAACCTACAACGCGATGATCGACACGCTGGCAGCGCTCCACAATGTCGATGTCGAAGCGGTCGGCCTGTCGGACTTCGGCAAGCCGGGCAACTATTTCGGCCGCCAGGTCGATCGCTGGACCAAGCAGTACAAGCTCTCCGAAACCGAGCTGATGCCCGATATGGAGCAGCTGATCGAATGGCTGCCCGCGACGCTGCCCGAACAGACCCGCACATCTGTGGTCCACGGCGACTACCGGATCGACAACATGATCTTCGCCCACGACCGGCCCGAAGTGCTGGCGGTGCTGGACTGGGAACTGTCGACGCTGGGCGATCCGATGGGCGATTTCTCGTACGTCTGCATGGCTTATGTCACCGACAACGGCGGGCGCTCGGGCATTCAGGACCTGGACCGCAAGGCGCTGGGCATTCCCGAGCTTGAGGAGCTGGTCGAACGCTATTGCGCCGCCACCGGGCGCGACAGCGTGCCCGACATGAACTGGCTGTTCGCCTACAACTTCTTCCGCCTCGCCGGCATCCTTCAGGGGATCAAGAAGCGGGTGATCGACGGCACTGCCAGTTCGGCCCATGCCAAGGCGATGTCAGAGCGCGTCAAGCCGCTTGTCGAAAGCGCGGCGAAGTTTGCGAAGCTGGCCGGGATGTAGCTTGTCCTGACGGGCGTGAGGCTATAGGCGGCGGCAAAGACCCTTTGCCCCGGAGTAGCCCGATGTCTGCCGAACTCGCCGCCGCAATCGAACAGGCATGGGAAGTGCGCGACAGCGTTTCGCCCGCCAGCACCGATGTCCGCGCAGTGGTCGATGCTGCGCTCGAACTGCTCGACAGCGGCCAGGCCCGCGTCGCCCAGCCCGACGGCAATGGCGGCTGGCAGGTCAACCAGTGGCTCAAGAAGGCGGTGCTGCTGAGCTTCCGCCTCAATGACAACGCCGTGATGGACTACGGTTCGGCCGGGGCGCCTTCGTTCGACAAGGTCCCGCTCAAGTTCACCGGCTGGGACGAAGCCCGCTTTCGCGCTGCCGGGATCCGCGCGGTGCCCGGCGCGATTGCCCGGCGCGGGGCGCATATCGGCAAGAACGTGGTGCTGATGCCCAGCTTCGTGAACATCGGCGCGCATGTTGGTGATGGGACGATGATCGATACCTGGGCCTCGGTCGGCTCTTGCGCACAGGTCGGCAGCCACTGCCATATCTCGGCCGGCGCGGGGATCGGCGGCGTGCTGGAGCCGATGCAGGCCAACCCGACAATCATCGGCGACAACTGCTTCATCGGCGCCCGCAGTGAGATCGTCGAAGGGGTGATCGTGGGCGAAGGCTGCGTGGTTGCGATGGGGGTGTTCATCACTGCCACCAGCAAGATCGTCAACCGCCAGACCGGCGAAGTGATTACCGGCCATATCCCGCCCTACAGCGTGGTGGTGCCCGGCGCGATGCCGGGCAAACCGCTGCCCGATGGTTCGCCCGGCCCCTCGCTGGCCTGCGCAGTGATCATCAAGCAGGTCGACGCCCAGACCCGCGCCAAGACCGGGATCAACGAGCTGCTGCGCGAGGGATGAAGCGGCTCGCCGCCTTGCTGCTGGTGCTGGTCGCCCCGCTGGGCGCGCAGCCTCCGGCGACAGAGGCGTCAATCCCGCTCGAAGTGGCAGTACCAGTCCAGCGTTTCCCGCACGATCCGCGGGCCTTTACCCAGGGCCTGTTCATCGACCGCGGCGAGCTGTTCGAAAGCACCGGCCAGATCGGTCGCTCCTCGGTCCGCAAGGTCGATCTGGCCAGCGGCAAAGTGCTCAAAAGCGCAGCAATCCCGCCGCCCTATTTCGGCGAGGGGGCCGCGCCGTGGCAGGGCCAGGTGATCAGCCTGACCTGGCAGAACGGCACCGCCTTTCGCTGGGATCGGACCAGCCTGAAGCGCAAGGGCAGCTTCAAGTACAGCGGCGAAGGCTGGGGGCTGACCAGCAACGGCAGTGAACTGGTTCTTTCGGATGGGACCGAGCAGCTGCGATTCCTCGATCCCAAGAGCTTCAAGGTCAAACGCACCCTCAAAGTCACCGTCCAGGGCCGTCCGCTCAAATTTCTCAACGAGCTCGAATGGGTCGGCGGGCAAGTGCTCGCCAATGTCTGGATGACCCAGTTCGCGGTGCGGATCGATCCCGCCAGCGGCAAAGTGGTTGGCGTGATCGACCTGTCGCGGCTGCGCAGCGAAGCGGGGGCCGCAGGCTCGGACCAGGTCGCCAACGGGATCGCTTATGACGCGCGCACCGGCAAGCTCTACATGACCGGCAAGGAATGGCCTGCGCTGTTCGAAGTTCGGCTTGACCCCGTGAAACCAGGAGGCTGAGCATGCAGCAACTGATCCTTCAGCTGGCCGTTTCGACCGTGATGCTGCTGCTGTGCGTCGCGATCCACGGGCTGGGGCTGTTCAACCTTAGCCGGGTGTTGCGCAGCGAGGCCGCGATCGAGCGGCTGCGCCATATCCGCCCGCTCAGCCCACGCGGAGAGTTGTTCACGATGATAATCGTGCTGGCGATGTTCATGCTGCACGGGCTGGAAATCTGGGCTTTCGCGCTACTCTATTGGCTGCTGGGCGCGGTTCCGGATTTCGAGGGCTCACTGTATTTCTCGGCGATCTCCTATTCGACAGTCGGCTACAACGACACGCACATCCTGCCTGAATGGCGGCTGGTCGGTGCGTTCGAATCGGTGCTGGGGATATTCCTGTTGGGTTGGTCCACCGCCTTCTTCTTCCGGATGCTGGACCGCATCGAGGCGCATTAAACCCTGTCCTGTTAGGGTTGAATCTCCCCTCCCCGGCGGGGAGGGGTTGGGGGTGGGGGCTCCACGCCCGATAGGCAGAACCCCCATCCCAACCCTTCCCCACCGGGGAAGGGCTTTTCGGTTCAATCTAAACAGGACAGGCTCTAGATAGCGTAGCTGCGCATCGCCTCGTAGAAAGGGCGGCAGCGCTCGGCCAGGTCTGCAGCTTCGCCTTCCAGCACTGGCAAAGGCCCCGGCGGCCCGCCGAACCCCGTCGAACCCGCCACCTGATCGTACCAGTGGCTGGCCCAGATCCCGTCCTCGGGGTGAATGCCCGGTTCCCAGCTAAGCATCGCAGGGTCCCAGCCGATCCCCAGCCGTGCGCAAAGCTGCTCCAGCTTACCCGCCGGGTCCTCCAGAAAGCTGGAGGTATCCACCACCGGCGGGTCCATCCCTGCCGCTCGCGCCCATTCGAAATAGGTCAGCAGCCGCTGGTAACCCAGGTCCTCGAACCGCGCCGCGCCGCGTTTGACCCCGTAGCTGGCGATCACGCGTTCGGGCTCGCGGATCAGGAAGGCATGGGCGTGGTCGGGAAAGTCCGCGATTCCGACAGGGCCTTCCATGTGGTGCGGCATATGCTTCTGGTACCATACTGCTTTGCCGCCCGGCACCTCTCCGCGCAGCGCTGCGGTGACGCTGTGCCAGTCGCAGTCCATATCCGCGATCACTTCGGCGGCCATCGGGTGATCGGCACCGGTACCTTTCAGGAACGCACCATAGAACGGCTCGTCGCTGACCGCGCAGTCTTGCCGCGCACCGAAGCTGCGCATCATCGTGGTGGAGATATTGCGCGGGCCTGACCACATCGCGATGCGCTGGGTCATGCGCAGTCGCGGTCCATCAACCCGCGGTAGAGGCCTTGCAGCCGCTCGACCATCGGCCCGCGCCCATCGGTGATCTTGCGCCCGTCGATTTCGGTCACTGGGACCACGCCTGCAAAAGTACCGGTGCAGAACGCCTCGTCCGCGCCGTGGGCTTCGGTCAGCGAGAAGTTCTTTTCGTAGACCGGAATCCCCGCCTCGCGGCAGACCCGGATCACATTGGCGCGGGTGATCCCGCCCAGGCAATAGTCGCCGGTACTGGTCCAGACCTCGCCTTTGCGCACGATGAAGAAGTGCGTCGAATTGCAGGTCGCGACGAAGCCGTGCGGATCGAGCATCAATCCTTCGTTGGCCCCGGCCTGGGTCGCCTGAATGCAGGCGGTGATACAGTTGAGCTTCGAATGCGAATTGAGCTTGGGATCCTGCACCGCCGGATCGCCGCGCCGCACGTGGACGGTGAACAGCGTGATCCCGTGTTCGATCGTCTCGGGCAATGGATGCTTATATTCGGGGATGATCACGATGGTCGCGGGCGAGATCACCACGCGCGGGTCCTGATAGGGGGTGGAGCGGATTCCGCGGGTGACCATCAGGCGGATGTGCACGCCCTCGCTGCCCCGCATGCCATTGCCGTCGATCGTTTCATCCAGCCGCCGGGTCAGCTCTTCGCGGCTGAGCCCCACGTCCATCATGATCGCCTTGGCGCCCTCGTAGAGCCGGTCGAGGTGTGCCTCCAGGAAAGCGAACTTGCCCTTGTGCAGCCGCAGCCCCTCCCAAACCCCGTCGCCCAGCATGAAGCCAGAATCGAACACCGAAACCGTGGCCTGCGCACGCGGGACCATCGCCCCGTTGACGTTGATCAGGATCGCCTCATTGCGCGGATCGGCGACAAACTCCTGTGTGCCTTTGGCCATCAGAAGCTCGTCGGGTTCTCGAACGGCGGGTCCATGCGGCGCGATGCGGCATAGGCTTCGGCGGCTTTAATCACCCGCATCATGTTGCGGCTGGCGAGCTTTTCGAGGTCGGCCTGGCTCCATCCGCGCCGCGCCAGTTCGATGAACAGCGCAGGGTAGCTTGCGGCATCTTCCAGCCCGCCAACGGTCACGTCGATCCCATCGAGATCGGCCCCCAGCCCGACATGATCGACCCCGATCCGTTTGGCGATGTAGTCGATATGGTCGGCCACGTCTTTGATCGTGCCGCGCGGCATCGGGTTGGCCCTGGTCCAGGCTTCAAGCTCAGCCTTGGCCCGCGCCGGGTTGCCGCGGTGCAGGGTCTTGAGCCGGGCTTCAACCGCATCGCGCTCTGCCCCCCAGCGCCGCGCTGCATCGAGCACGAAGGGCGGGTAGAAGTTGACCATCACGATCCCGCCATTGAGCTTGAGCGCATCGAGCGCGCTGTCGGGCACATTGCGCGGGTGCGGATTGACCCCGAAAGCGTTGGAATGGCTCGCGATCACCGGCGCCTTGGTCACGGCGAAAACATCGAGCATGGTCTTTTCGCTGACGTGCGAGATATCGACCAGCATGCCCAGCCGGTTCATCTCGCGCACCACGTCCTTGCCCAGCGGGGTCAGCCCGTTGTGGACGGGCGCATCGGTGGCCGAATCCGCCCAGCCGTTGTTCTTCGAATGGGTCAGCGTCATGTAACGCGCGCCCAGCGCATAGACCTGGCGCAGCACGGCCAGGCTGCCGCCGATCGAATGGCCGCCCTCCATCCCCATCATCGAGCCGATCTTGCCCTGCTTCCAGGCCGCCTCGATGCAGGCGCTGTCGAGACAGTACTGCAGCTGCTGCGGATAGCGGGCGATCAGGCGGCGGGTCACGTCGATCTGTTCGATCACCGCCTGCACCGCCTGAGTGTCAGAAAGATTGGCCGACACATAGACCGACCAGAACTGCGCGCCGACCTTGCCAGTCTTCAGCCGGGCCAGATCGGTATGCATGGCTATGTCGCCCCGGGCCGGATCGGCAGTATTGCGCGTATCGGCAAAGTCGAACTCCTCCAGCACATTCTTGCGCCGGTCGCGCAGGATGCCGGGCACGTCGTTGTGTCCGTCCCACACCGGCGCGGCGGCCAGCGCGGCCATGGCAACCTGTTCGGGCGTGCGCACCGGTTTGGCCGGCAGCGAAGCGGACAGCATCAGCGAGGAGGCCATGGCGGCGGCCAGCAGGATCGATTTGCGCATGGAAAGTCCCGTGTGGTTTCGTCGGGCAGACTAGCCAAGCTCTCCGGCCAGGTCGAGCAGCTTCAGCATCACTGCCGCGCCGCATTGCTGCGACTTGGCCTTGGGGTCAAAGCGCCCGTCGGCAACGAATTTGCCGCTGGTGAACAGGTTCGAAAGCTCCACAGATAGGGTGATGAGCGCCCGCCCTTGCGATAGCCGAAGCCGTTGTAGGCCTCGAGCCGGTGGAGCATGCGCGGCAGCGACCAGTCGCTCTGCCCGGCAAAGCCCAGCAGCCGCAGCGCATCGAGCGCGCTGGCCGCCCAGTCTGACGGCGGCAGCCAGACCTTGGGCCGCCCCGGCGGGACCTGGCGGGTGCGCTGGCTGAGCGGGTGATCGCCGTTGTGCAAGTGCGCGCGGAAATTGAAGCTGGCCTCCAGCCCGTGGATCGCAGCGATGAACGGCCAGGGCACGCCAACCACTTTTCCGACCGCCTGATAGCGCTCTTTCGACTGGCGCATCATCGCCACATGCCAGTCGGCGCTTTTCTGTTGTTCGGGGCGCAGCGTCGCGGCGGCGAACCAGGCGGCATATTCGCTGGCCAACTCGTCAAAGCGGATCGAGCGACTGACTGGGGGAAGCAGCTGCTCGGCCTCAGGCAGGCTGGGCTGCGGCAAGTCGATCTTGCCCTTGAGCACCAGTTCGTCGTCGCCTTCGCCCGGCAGCAGCGGCGTGGCCACCCGGGGCGGACGGTAAAAGCGGAACTCGTCGATTCCGGGCGCGGTCTGTTGCAACTGGTCGCTGAACCAGCCGTCGGGTGCTTCGTACTGGGTGCGGTGGAGCCGGGCGAGCAGCGATCCGGCCTTGTCGGCAAAGGCCGGGCTGACTTTCTCCGCCCGGTCCACCAGCGCGACCAGCCGCGGCATCGCCAGTTCATAGAGCCGCGCCGGATCGGCCGGGATTGAGCCCTCACCGAACGACAGCTTGCTGGCGGGCAAGCGCCGCAGCTTGGCCTCTTGTTCCAGCTTGAGCAGTTCGGCGACCAGATCGAGCGCCCCGCGCGCGTCCTGCGGCAGCAGCGCCTGAAGCGGGCCCGGCAAGTTGCCCTGAAGCACGGCGGGCAACGAGACCGGTGCGGCAAGTGCCAGCATGACCCCGCTGCCCAGCAAATCCCGTCTGGTCAAGGATGCGCGCATTCGACTCACCCCCCTCGGGTGAAGTCTAGCACCTTCCGACGGTTAACCAAGCCGGGCGGCCAGACCGCTACTTTTGTTCGGGTGTGCAATCCATGAACCAGGTGTGGTCCTTGAATTCATCGAACTTGTAGTAGGTTCCGGTCAGCTTGATGCCCTTGCCCGGCTTGAGTTGCATCACGAAAACCGAGGTGCCCGTTGCCATCAGGCAGCTGACCCCGGACAGGGTCTTGGCCTGACCTGGCAGGCGAATGACCTGCTCGTGCGGCTGGAGGATCTTGAATGCTACGCGGTAACGATCGCCGTCCTTAATCACATAGTCGACTGTGCCCGACAGCGTGAAGCGCTTGCCCGCATAGCGTTGCTCCACCGCCAGCACATTGCGCTCCGCATCCTTGGAGATCTGCTGCGAAAATGCCTGCGCGCTCATCGCCACCGGCGCGGCCTGCACGGTCGTAGCGCCCGCCCCGGCCTTGGCCGCCAGCCTCCCGGCCTTGCCGCCTTTGAGCTCGGCCAGAACCGCGCACATTTCGGCCTTGGCCAGCTCCGGCTTGGTCGCCATGCCCGTGCGCAGCTTGGCCACCATCTGCACCGTGCCCACGCCGTTCTGCTGGGTGGCGGTAATCTCGATCGGGAAAGCACGGGTCTTGCCGCTCATCGGCTGTTCGATCAGCATCGCCCCGCCGGCCGGTTCGGCAGCGATGATATCGTAGCCGCGCTTGGCGACAATCGCCCTCAATTGGTTGATCGCAACATCGGGCGGAAGATCAACCACGGTGGTCGTGGCGGTGAAATGCTGCCCGGAAAGGATGCTGCCCTTCTTGATGAAGGTATCTTCGCAGGTTCCGGCCTGAGCGGCGGCGGGCACAGCATGCATGGCAAGGGCAGCGGACCCAGCCAGATGGGATAGTTTGAACAAAGGTAATTCTCCAGACAATGCTTCTGCATGGCACAGCGATGGGCAGAGCTTAGGCCCGCGCACCTTGCCCCGAATTGAATGAAATGGACTTCATCGCGGCCGGCCGCTCAGGGAATCAGCCCTCGGCCTCGCGCTCGAACGCGGCATCGCCGCCGATCCTGGCGGCGATCCGGCCCAGCATCGCCAGCACCACCACCGCGACCACGGTGGCGAGGATCGCATAGGTGTAGAGCCCGGCGAGGTCATCGCTGATCCCCAGCTTGGCCAGTGTCGCCTTGATCGCCTCGTTCCAGGCCAAAGCCGCCACCAGCCCCAGCGAGGCGGAAGCGAGCGAGATCATGGTTTGCACCATCGCGCGTGGATCGGTCATTGTGGATACTCCCCTATCAGGTTGAAAAACGACGTGCATCCTATCGGCGCGGACGGTGGGGACAAGCCGCTTCACCGCGATTGCGCGCAAGGCCAAGCCGTGCTGACTGGGCGCGATGGAACTGCTTGCCGATCCCGTAACCTTGCTGCTGGCCGCACTGGCGGTGGCGGTGCTGGGCCTGGCCAAGGGCGGCTTTGCCGGGCTGGGCGCGCTGGCGACGCCCTTGATGGCGCTGGCGCTGCCGCCGGTCACTGCCGCGGCGATCCTGCTGCCGGTCTTGCTGGTCCAGGACGTGGTCAGCGTCTGGTCATACCGGAAAAGCTGGAGCGGGTGGATCATCGGCTGGATGCTGCCGGGCGCGCTGCTGGAGGTGGTGCTCGCCTCGGTCTTTGCCGCCAGTGTGCCCGAAGCCGGGGTGCTGGCGGCGCTGGGGCTGATCACCTTGCTGTTCGGGTTCTACCGGCTATGGGCCGAGCGCGGCGGGCGGATTGTCGCGGCGTCGAATTCGCCCGGCTGGGTGGGCAGTGTGTTTGGCCTGGCCTGCGGGTTCACCAGCCAGATCGCCCATGCTGGCGGCCCGCCGTTCCAGATGTGGGTCACCCCGCGCAAATTGCCCCATGAGGTCTTCGTGGGGACCTCCTCGATCACGTTCGCTGCGATCAACTGGATGAAAGTGCCGAGCTACATGGCGCTGGGTTCGTTCAACCGCGAGGTGCTGACCGCTGCGGCCTTGTTGATGCCGCTGGCGATCGCCGCGACTTTCGCGGGCGTCTGGCTGGTCCGCCGACTCGACAGTGCGCGGTTCTACACGCTGGTTTACCTGCTGATGATCGCGCTGGGTACGCGGCTGGTCTGGCAGGGGCTAGTTTAGCTCACCCCCCAGTCCGCTGGCACTGCGCGACAGGCTGGGCGAATCCATCGCCGCTGCCCGCCGGGCCACCCCGGACGCATCACGGCAGAACCCCACCGGATCGCGCTGGTTCGAATAGCGGTTGTAGAGCTGGGTCTGGTGCCGGTCGAACCCAGAGCCCCGGCGCTTTTGTTCAGCGGCATAGGCGGCAGCAAGCAGGCCTTTGTGCCGGGTGAGCAGCCGCGCATATTCGCCTGCCACCGAGGTCCGCCCCTTGCCTTTGCAGATCAGCGCCGCGACATTGAGCCCGGCACGCAATTGCCAGACCGCCTCATCGGCGTCGGCCAGGGCCACCGGCACGGGCCGGGCCGGGGGTTTTGCGCCAGGCGCTTCGGGCCACGGCGGCAGAGGCCCACGCGCCGCAACCTGCGGTTCGGGCTTGGACGAACAGCCGGCCAGCAAGGCCAGCGCGGCAAGCGATACAGTGAATGTCCTCATGGGCTGCGACCCTCCCGCCAGCCTTGCTGCGCGCAGGTTCGCCTTGCAGCAAGGTGCCGCAGGCTAGCTTGCGACCGCTTGCCCGAAACTTGCGGCAGATGCTGAATGCCGCATTCAGCCTGATTCCACTGCCTCTCCCCGCTTGGGCGTGGTCTTGAGCACCAGCCAGGCGAGCGCGACAACTATCGCGGCGATCAGGAATGGCGCGCCGGGGAAGTAAACCGGCGCGCGCGACGAGGTGAAATAGGCCATCGGTTCGACCAGCATCAGCGGCGCGATGATCGAGCCCAACCCCATCACCATCGCCGCCAGTCCCTGAACCTCGCCCTGGGTCTCGGCCGTGGCCCGGCGCGAAAGCAGCGCCATCAGGCTGGGCTGGACCAGCGATTGCAGCGCCACTGCGGCCAGCAGCACGAAAGCCAGCACGGTGCTGGTGCAAAAGGCATAGCCCAGGAACCCCAGTCCGGCCCCCACCATGCCCAGCTGCGCCGCGCTGCGCTCGCCCAGGCGGCGCACCGCGGGGCCGGTGATAAAGGTCTGGCTGAGCGCGATGACGATCCCGACTGCGGCCAGGCTGAGCCCGATCATCCGGTCGGACCAGCCGAGCTGAGCGATCCCCCAGAAGCTCCAGGTCAGCGGATAGACCAGGCTGGCGACCTGCCAGAACAGCAGCGCAAAAGCGATCCGCCGCATCCCCGGCGAGGCTTTGGCCGCACGCCAGGCCCCGAACGGATTGGCGCGGGCGAGCGAGAAGGGCCGGCGGTGCTCTGGCTTCAGTGTTTCGGGAAACATCGTCAGCCCGTAGATGCAGTTCGCTGTCGCGAGCGCCAGCGCGACCCAGAACGGCGCGGTGTCACCAAACTGGGTCAGCATCCCGCCCAAGGCCGGGCCAGCGATGAACCCCACCCCGAATGCGGCCGAAACCATGCCGAAGTTTTTCGCGCGGTCTTCGGGCGCGGTAATATCGGCCACGGCGGCCTGCGCCGGGCCATAGGATCCGCCGAAGACCCCGGTCAGCACGCGTCCGAACGCGACCATCGCGATGCTGCCCGCAAAAGCCAGCACGGCATAGTGGGCCGCCATCCCCGCCAGCGCGATCAGCAGCACCCGCCGCCGCCCGAAGGCGTCCGACAGATTGCCCAGGATCGGCGCCGAGAAAAACGCCGCGAGCGCCATCAGCAGCCCCATCCAGGTGCTGACCCCAATCGCCTGGTCAAGGCTGAGCGAGCCGACCCGCATCAGCAATCGCGGCAAGACCGGCATGATCAGGCCAAAGCCCATCGCGTCGATCAGGATCGTGAACATTACGAAGCGCAGGGCGTGGCGGTTCTCTCCGGTCACGCGCGGCGGCCGGGATGATGCATGGTCCAGAATTGCGGGCTGCCCTGGCCGGCGGTCCATTCAGCGGCAACCTGATAGCCAAGGCTCTGGTAAAGCCCGACGTTGGAAGGCGTTGCGGTTTCCAGCACCGAAGGCACGCCTGCCTCAGCCGCCTCAGCCAGTCCTGCGCGGATTGCCAGCCCGCCCAGGCCCTTGCCCTGACAATCCGGCCTGACACCGGCATATTTGAGGTACATCCAACTCTCATCCTGCGGCAGGTGCTGGCGGATTGCCGCATCGGTGGCGAGCGCTTGCGGCAAGCGACCGCGAAAGATCGGGACATAGCGCAAGGCGCCGGGATGCCAGATCGGCTGGTGGAGGTGGACTGAGCCCGGCGGGCGCCACAGCGTCACCGCCTCGCAGCCGGGCGTTCCCATGATCTTGCCGAAGCGCAGATGCTCATCGAAGACGATTCCCATGAACGCCTTGAGCCGGGCCGGACGCGCCCGGGCATCGGGGATCAGCCAGGACAGCGCCGGATCATGCTGAAAAGCCGCGGCCAGCGTCGCGACCGCGCGGCTCCGCTCACTTGCCCCCAGCGGCACAATTCTGCGATCGATTTCCACGGGACCACACTGGCAGCCTTGCCCAAGCTCGGCAACCGCCTTACCCCCTTGGCGCTATGGACCGGTGCGAAGGGAATCCGTGAATGGCCGCCGACGACGAAGACTATGTCTATGACGAGGACAGCGGCGAATGGCTGCCGGCCTCGGACCTCGCCGCCAAGCGCGCCGCCGAAAACGCGGTCGAAGTGCGCGATGCGGTGGGCAATCTGCTGGCCGACGGCGATGCGGTGACGCTGATCAAGGACCTGACCGTCAAGGGCGCGGGCCAGACGCTCAAGCAAGGCACCGTAATCCCCTCGATCCGGCTGACCGGCGATGCGCAGGAAATCGACTGCAAGTACCCGGGCATCAAGGGCCTGGTGCTGCGCGCAGAATTTGTCCGCAAACGGTAACGCGCGCATGAGCACTCCCGCCGCCCGCCTGACCGCAGCCTTGCTTTCCGCCGCAACTCTGCTGGCGATGATCCCGCCACTGATCAATAACAGTGCCGAACAAGGCGGGCTGCTGGCCGGGGCCTGGGCGCTGCTGCGCTATTTCACGATCATCACCAACACGCTGGTCGGGCTGGTCTTCGCGGCCATCGCCTGGCGCGGCAGCGAGGGGGTCAGCCCGCGCTGGCTGGGCGCGGCGATGCTGGGCATTGTGCTGGTCGGGGTGGTCTTCAACCTGCTGCTGGGCGGGCTGACCCACGCCACTATGTGGGACTGGCTGGGCGACCGGATCCACCATGTCGTGATGCCGGTGCTGGTCCCGCTGTGGTGGCTGGCTTTCGCGCCCAAGGGTCGCTTCACCTGGAGCGATCCGCTGCGCTGGGCACTGTTCCCGCTGGCCTATGCCGCCTACATCTTCCTGCGGGTCGGGCTGGAGACCCCCGGCAGCGGGATCGCCTATCCCTATTTCTTCATGGACGCCGACCGGCTGGGCTATGTCGCCGCCATGCTCAACATGGCCGCAATCGCGCTGGGCTTTGTGCTGACCGGACTAGGCGTGGTCTGGCTCGACCGGCGGCTGGCGCGGGGCTAGAGTCTGTTTCAGGCAAGCTGAAACAGGCGCAACACCGGCCCGCTCCCCCTCCCGGCCACCCAACTTTAGGTTACCCTATGGGTGGCCGGGAGGGGGAGCGGGCCGGTGTTGCCTTCCACGCAAGTGGAACAGACTCGAGCGCAACAGGCTCGACAAGCCCTTCGCAAAGGCCCAAGCCCGGTCCGGGCACCCCGCCCGCGAAGGACCAGGTCCATGGCCAAAAGCCAGAAGAAATCGAACCGCGAAGCGCGCAAGCCCAAAGCGGAGAAACCACCCAAGCAGAACGCTTCCAAGCCCAGCGTGAAGCCCGGCGTGCTGCCTGGCCTCGACAATATGAAGCGCTGACGTTCCCCGTTCTGCCGATGCCGAAGATCCTGGTTGATGCCGATGCCTGCCCGGTCAAGGAAGAGATCTACAAGGTCGCCTTCCGCCGCCAGGTGGCGGTCGTGGTGGTCAGCAACATGCGGCTGCGGGTGCCTGACCATCCGCTGATCGAGCGGGTCGTGGTGAGCGACAGTTTCGATGCTGCCGATGACTGGATTGCCGAAGCGGCCGGTCCTGACAGCGTGGTAGTCACCGCCGACATCCTGCTGGCCGATCGCTGCCTCAAGGCTGGCGCACAAGTGCTCTCGCCCACCGGCAAGCCTTTCACCACGGCCAGCATCGGCGGAGCGATCGCGACCCGGGCAATCATGGCCGACCTGCGCGCCGGCGGCGATGCAATCGGCGGCCCGCCGCCGTTCCGCAAAGAAGACCGCTCGCGCTTTCTCCAGGCGCTCGATACGGCGCTGGTGCGGTTGGAGCGGGGCTGACCGGGCCGCTGATCCGCGCTAGTCGCAATCCTCCAGCTCGGCCGCCGCCCATTTGCGCTGAAACAGCGGCTGGCTGGTTCCGGTTTCATAGAATGCTTCGGTAAAACCGCCGTCGCCGTGCAGCGTCACCAGAGCGTAGCCGTTGCGCACACGTGGATTGAGCGGATTGGAGCCGCCAGTATCGGGCAAGTCCGGGTCAGGGGTGTGAGCGTAGTAAAGGATATTGGGCAACTGCTTGCCCTGCTTGTCCTCCAACCCCCAGGCCTTGCCAAACGGGATCGCCCCGTGGCCGCAGCAGCGCCCTTTGGTCGGATAGGTAATCACCGGTTTGGACCTGAAATCGCCGAGCTTGTCATAGACAATGCCGTTGTGGACATGGCCCCAGTACCAGACGGTCGGCGGTCGCTTGAGGGCAGCCAGCACCTGTTTGTAAAGTCCGGTTATCTGGCCGCTCAGCGTGTCACCAGCGGTATGGTGGGTCATCACCATGATCGGACCCTGGTGGCCACGGAACCCCTCAACCCACTTGATCTGCTGGTCCAGAACATGGGTGCCGATCGCGCCCGCCATGTACATCTTGCGGCCATTGGCGGCATCCGAATAATAGGCAGAATCGAGGCAGAGCACCAGCCAGGGGCCGTACTTCAGCGCAAAATAGCTCTTCCCGGCTTGCGCCGCGAACTTCCCTTTCGCTTGCAGCGCAACATCGAAATAGCCCATCGCTCCGCCATACATTTCGTGGTTCGAATTGAGCGTGAAGTTTCGTCCGTTCTTTTGATCGGGCCAAAGATCGTAGAAGTTGTCCCGCTCTTCAAAAGGCAACGGCCGCCAATCGGTGCCGGCATAATAAACATCGCCCAGATGAATCAGATAGTCGATCGGCGGTGATTTCGCGGGATTGGTAATCTGTTCCATCACGCGCTGCGCCGGACACTTGGCACCGCCTTCATCGGTGTAATAGCCTGTGCCCCAATCGCCAACGATACCCAGCACCGGATCCTGCGAAAGATTGCCATCCTTGCGCGTCAGCACAATCGGCGCCGCGGTACCACTGGCCGGAAAGGGGTGGATCAGGTTGGAATCCAGCACATTGGCGACATAGTTGAGCGCCGAAATCATCCATCCGGTATCAAGCTGCTGGTACTTCTTGTAACCGTACATCGTCCCGTCCGGCCCCGGCGCGCCATAGTCCTTGTACTTGTTCTCAAGCCATTCGTAGTCCGGCGTGGTAATCTGGCTTGGCGGCACCCGTTTGCGCAGTTCTTCAAATGCCAGCAGCAGCAATGGGTTGGTATCAATGATCAGCTGAAATTCCCACGGCAGTTTCCGCAGATTATGCAGCCAGTAGATGACGAAACCACCTTCGATATCGCCGCCAGGGGGTGAAGCCGGGACCACCGACGGATCGCGCAAGTAGGCGATCAGGGCCAGAGTATCATTCTCGCTCGCGACGAGAAAGGCGACCAGTTCGGCAAGATCGCTTTCCAGTCCCTCTGGCTGGGCCGCCAAGCGTTCATGTATCCGGGCTAGGGATTCGGTTTCACGCAGATCTACCATAGTATCCTCCTGCGCGACCCGAATCGGATGCTATCACCCCGAAAACAGTATCGGCAACAGGCAATATTTATTCCTGTTCATGTCAGTTGTTTATACAGCTATCGAATAAGGACTATTGATCGCTTTTCGTAAAATCATCATCCTTACGCAGAATCAAAATTCGCCAGAATTCTCGAAATTGTCATTTCGCTTCTTCCAAATTTCTGAATCGGAAGGTCGTTCGCGCTATCACCAGGTGCGCGGTCAAGCCCCCAAAGAGCTGAGCCCGCCAGCCATGGTTATGGCATTGGCTGGCATGCGGGAACAGGCCATCTCGCGGACAAGCAAACAGCGCGGAGACCCAGCCCATGAACGCCCGTCCCACACCAACCCTGTTTCAGATCATCTGCATCGGGATCGGCGCAGCGGCTGGCTCAATCCTGGGCTTCAAGGTGCTCGACGGGGGGATGATCGGCGGCGGCATCATGGGCCTGTGCATCTTCCTGGGCGCGATCCCCTACAAGAAGGCGATCGACGCGGCCAAGGGCTGACTCTCTAACCGTTCAGCTCCTCCAGCCGCGCCTTGTCGCGGTGGAACCAGTGTCCTGCCAGGAAGAACGCCGGGATCGCGAGCAGCGATACCGCTGACATGGTCAAGGCCGCGGCGGTATAGGGCTGCACGGTGCCGGCAGCGCGGTAGATGTCGATCAGCCAGCCGGTCCCGGTGATCCCGATCGCGAGGCCAATCGCGTTGACGCACAGGATGTTGAACGCCACCAGCGTCGCCCGCGCCGACGGCGGCGACAGTTCCTGGATCGTCGAGACCGAGGGACCATAGAAAGCGCAGAGCAGGAAGATCCCCACCCCGATCCCCAGCACGAACAGCGGCGAATCCGGCGAGACGATCCGGAAGGCCAGGGTCAGCGGGGCCAGGATCAGGAACATCCAGAACAGCATCATCGCCCGGCCCGAGCGGCGGTTGGCGTACCACCAATCGCCGGCAAAGCCGCCGAACAGGCTGCCCGCGACCCCGGCAACCACGGTGATGAAGCCGGTCAGCTTGGCAATCTCGGCGCGTTCGAACCCGCGTTCCTGGACGAACCACAGCTGGTCGAACGCCGCCGCGCCGACCGCGATGTGCAGCGCCACCCCGCCGCCGATCACCATGACCAGCGCCGGTGATTGCAGCAGCGCTTCGGCCAGGACCCGCAAATGGGATTGCCAGCCTGGTCCATGAGCATGAACCGGCTTGGGCCGCGGATCGCGCACCAGCAGCATGACCAGCGCCAGCAACATGCCAAAGCCGCCCAGCAGGTAGAAACAGTTGCGCCAGCCAATCGTCGGACCGAGATAGCCCGCCACGAGCAGGCTGGCCCCAGCGCCAACCGGCACCCCCAGGTAATAGATCGACACCGCCAGCCCCAGCTGCGCCGACTTGAACCGGTCGGCCAAGAGCGAGGCAGCCGCCGGAGTCAGCGCGCTCTCACCCACCCCGATCAGCGCGCGCGGCAAGGCCATTGACAGGAACCCCTTGGCCGCGCCGCTTGCCGCGGTCAGCGCGCTCCACAGCGCGATTGCCACCGCGATCAGCCGGGCGCGGTTCATCCGGTCGGCCAGCACGCCCATGAACAGCCCGGCAATTGCGTAGAAAGTGATGAAGAACAGACCTGTCAGCAGCCCGAATTCGGTATCGCTCAGCCCCAGCTCGGGCTTGATGAAATTGGCGAAGCTGGGCAGCAACTGACGATCGACGAAATTGAGCACGTTGATCACGGTCAGCAAGGCCAGCAGCCCCCAGCGCGATGCGGCGCTGCCTTCTCCCGGTGCGGGCTGCGGTGGGGTCATGATCGGGGTCTCCCGGTTTGTGCTTTGTCGCAGCATGGGTGAGCACAGGCGCGATGCCAAGCGCTATTGTTGGGCGGGCATGGGGCGGCTAGGCCGTGGCTCATGTCCAGACCATTCCTGCTCCTGCCACTCGCTGCCGCCGCACTGCTGGGCGGCTGCCAGACCGCCGCCGATCCCGCACCGCCGCCGCAGGACGCCTTCATGGCCCGGCTCGGCGCCCTGTGCGGCAAGGCCTTTGCCGGGCGCCTGGTAGCGAGCGAACCGGCCGGAGCCGATAGTGACATGGCCGGCAAGGCGCTGGTCATGCATGTCCGCAGTTGCACCAAGGGCCGGATCGAGGTGCCGTTCCACGTCGGCGATGACCGCTCGCGCACCTGGGTAATCACCCGGACCGCGCAAGGCCTGCGGCTCAAGCACGACCACCGCCACGCCGATGACAAACCCGATGCGGTGACCATGTACGGCGGCGATACGGCTGAGGCCGGAACGCCGGGGCGGCAGGCCTTCCCGGTCGATGCGGAGAGCATCGCCACATTCCGCGCCAATGGCCTGACCCGTTCGGTCACCAACACCTGGGTGGTCGAAGTGGATGCCGCGCAGTTCGCTTATGAACTCACCCGCCCGGCTGGCCCCACCGCGCGGCGTTTTCGCGTCGAGTTTGACCTGACCAAGCCGGTGCCGCTCCCGCCCACCCCGTGGGGGTGGTAGCTTCGGCTCAGCCGAGCCCCAAGAGCAGCACCAGAAACAGCGCGGTGAACACCGCATCCCCTGCCAGCACCCAGCCCAGCGCGCGCGGCAAGGCACCGCTCCGCACGGCCGGGCCCAAGAGCGCGATCACCCCCAGCTTGCCCAGCACCCCCGCCCACAGCACCGGCGCAAACCGCACCGGATCGCTGGCGGCAATGGCATAGACCACCCCGAACCCCGCGACGAGCAGCCCGGTAACCCGACCTTCGCGGGCAGCGCCGGGCTGGAACAGCGAGGCCCCGCCGATGACCAGATTGTAAGCGGCGGCGAGCGCCAGGGTGATCGGCCAGAAGGTCATGTTGGCCTGCTCCTCAACCGGATGGGTGCAGCAAGTTGCGCGATCGCGGCGCTAGAACGCAATCTCGCAGACCGACATTTCGTTCATCCGCGTGGTCCACCAGCCACCGGTCCAGCGCCCATTGACGGCATGGCCCACGACCGGGCATTTGACCGCAGCGTCGGCCTGGTTCCAGATCGGTCCGGCATTGACCGGCCGGGTCCGGGGCGGTGGCGGCGGCGGAGCTACGGGCGGTTCATAGGCCCTGGGGCGAGTGCCGGTAATGTCGTAAAGGTCGCTGCGCGGCCCGCCATTGGAGCCATAGCTGATCTTGCGGCGATAGAGGTCGAGCTGGAGCTGCACGTTGCGGCTGGGATCGTTGAGATAGACCGACCATTCATCGCGCTGCACTTCGACAAAGCGAAAGATGATCTGCCCCTGGTCGTTGAACTCGGCCCAGGTCCCGTCGCGCTGCCGGGCAAAATGCCCGCTGGCGTGAGTCACATAGTTGACGTTCCAGCCGTTGAAGCCCGTCCCCGGCTGCGCCGCCAGCGGGGCGCTGACGAGCAACACGGCACCCGGAGCGGTCAGCCCGGCCAGCGTCAGGGCCAGCGCCCAATGTTTTCTGGTCATAGTCTCTCCCCCTGGCTTCGAACCATGTGAGCGCGACCACCGGCGCAGAGTAAAGCGGTGGCGGAGGTGGGCAAGCGAATTCGCAGCCTCAACATCCGAACTGCCCGGCAAGCTGGATCAGGTCCGCCGCGCGGTATTCCCATTGCTGCTCGAACTTGAGGTCCGGTGCAGGCGCGCCGCCATATTCCAGCGGACGCGGGATAAAGGCGCATTGCAGCCCCGCCGCGCGCGCCGCTGCCAGGTCGCCATGGTGCGCCGCGACCAGGCACAGCTCGCCCGGCGCCAGATCGAGCGCCTGGGCGGTCGCAATGTAAGCGGCGGGCGCGGGCTTGTAGGCCTGAGCGATCTCGGCCCCCAGAATGGCATCCCACGGCAGGCCGGCGTGGCGGGCCATATTGACCATCAGCGCGACATGGCCATTAGAGCAGGTGACGATCGGGAACCGCTGCTTGAGCCGCGTCAGCCCCTCGACCGAGTCCGGCCAGGCTCCGAGCTTGTGCCAGCCCAAGACCAGCGTCTGCCGATCACCCTCGCCCAGATCGAGGCTCAGTTCCGCCAGCACCGCATCGAGCATCTCGCGGTGCAGCACGTCGAGCTTGACGAAGCTCCGCCCCGATTGCCCGAACGCGCGCATCCCCACAATATACCGCGCCCGCCAGGCATCGGTGAAAGCAAAGGCGTCGATATCCCCGCGCCCCGCAGCAGCCAGCACCGGCGCGGCCACGGCGGCGATGCTGGTGCGCCAATCGACCACCGTGCCGAAGACATCGAAGGCGAAGGCTTTGGGCGGGGCTTTGGGCGGGGCTTTGGCGGCGGGGGCTGTGGTCATGGTTTCAGCACTCGATCTGGCGGACATGGCAGCGGCGGATGTTGCCCAACCGAGCAGCCCAAGACTGCCGGCGGTACCCGCAAGCAGGACGCCCCGCCGGTCGATCTGTTCGGTCATGGGTGAGTTGGCGGGGGAGAATGGGGGCCGCGTAAAGCGCCACCGCGCCCCCCGGACCAGCCGTGGACCGCCTGGACCACAGTCTAGTGTCTTTCTGTTTTAAGTTGAGGCATATCCAGCATCTCTGATGTAGCTTGAGCATTCTGTGGCGCTGAAGCGATCAAGCAGTTTTCCGAGCGCCTTCCACGTTGCGTCGATGGTGCGCGCGTTG
>Ga0207952_1000474_pt1 | contig 32474 bp, 12 predicted proteins | sample SubbioR12Aug_8Ca_FD_184831 | JGI IMG/M metagenome (GOLD analysis project Ga0207952, IMG submission 184831) | Serpentinite rock and fluid subsurface biosphere microbial communities from McLaughlin Reserve, California, USA - CR12Aug_8Ca (SPAdes) | ecosystem: Environmental > Terrestrial > Deep... | reverse complement strand
AACACAGGGTCATCTTCTTTAGTGACACCAGCGGGGACAGTTGCTATTGGAGCTATCACTCTAAATGGCAATGCTTCGATCGATACGACAAATGGAGGAGGTTCTCCTACGGGCAGCTCGATAACTTTTTCTAGTACGATTAATGGAGGTAATGCTCTCACATTGGCAGTAGGCGGATCTAATATCTCTTTTGACGGGATCATAGGTGGAACAACACCACTGAGCATACTAACCATATCGAGTGCAAATAATGTCGCAATGTCTGTTGTCAATGCATCTTCCATTGTGCAAAGTACAGGTACGGGAACGACAACCTTTAATGGAGCTATTCATACAACAGGAATACAGGGAATTTCATTGACGGGAACTGCGTTCACGATGAATGCAGCTGTGACGACAACAAATACGGGGCCCCTTTCGATCTCACACACAGGTGTTTTGGCGTTTGGAACAGGATTAATACATACAATCGATGGAATATTTTCTGAATCAGGTGTGGGAACGACGAATTTAGTTGGAACGATCAATACCAATAATCAAAACATTTCTTTCGGGACAGCAACGACATTGACTGGAACAGCAACCCTTAACACAAACACTGGGGCTGGAGATATCATTTTTTCCAACACAGTGACAGGTGTGCAAAATTTAGATCTGACCACAGGGCTTGGGAATATTACTTTAAAGGGCTCTGTGGGTGCGGCAAGGCTCAATACGCTCACAATCAATACGGCGAATAATGTAACAGCCGATGCGCTTACACTTTCGGTGTTTAATCAAATAGCAGGAACTGGAATAACGACGTTTAACGGTCCAGTCGATCTCAACAATGCCTTAGGGCTTACAGTTGTAACGAAAAATATAACATTCAACAATACTTTAAACACGACATCTGGCGGGGGCGCAAGTATTCAAGTCAATGCAGGTACCCTTGTCCTTTCTCCGGCTGCGACCTTTACGCTTGATGGTGCGTTTACGCAAAGTGGCACAGGATCTGTACAAGCGGCTAATTCCATTACGACAACGAATAATACGATCCAATTTAATGGAGCAGTCGTATTAACAGGCTCTGCGGTGTTAAACACGGGAACGGGTATTGGAGATATTGTATTTTCTAGCACTGTTGATGGTGCTAGTGCGCTGATATTGGCAGCAGGAACTGGCAGTATCACTATTGCAGGTGCTGTTGGAAGTTCTACGCGTCTTGGTGCCTTAACTATTGCCAGTGCTACTAATGTGACGACTGCGGGGATTAAAGCATCTTCGATCAATCAAACAGTTGCCTCAACAGGAACAACATCTTTGATAGGAACGATAGATTGTAACGGTTCTTTTGGTGTCCAACTTCTGGGTTCTACGATCACAGTGAATGGATCTCTGATCACGGCAAGTGGACCATTCAACATCACAAATTCGGGGACACTGAACCTAACAGCAGGTGGTTCGACGTTGCTAGGTGCTGCTTTTACACAGAGTGGTGGGGGAGCAGTCAATTTTTCTGGGACTTTGACTAGCAATAATGCAGCGATTTCATTCACCAATAACATGACGTTAACTGGAAGCTCTACGATCAATTCTGGGCCAGGCATGGGATCGGTGACACTTTCTGGCACAGTGGATGGAGCTGCAGCTTTGACAATTGCAAGCGGGATAGGTAATACCTTTCTTAGCAGTGCCGTAGGCCCTTCGATAACGAGTATTACGTTGAATTCAGCTAATAATATTACAACGCAGGCTATCACGGCAGGGTCGATTTCTCAGTTAGGTGGAGCAGGAACAACCACATTTAATGGCAATCTCATCACGAATACTCCTTATGGAATCAGTTTGACGGGGGCAAACTTTATCTTTAATGGCAACGTTACTACTACTGGCAACGGTCCTATGAGTATCAATCAATCGGGCACCTTGACGCTATCTTCAGGCTTTGTAGGAACAATCGGGGGCTCTTTTGCTGCTTTGGGATTGGGAACGACATCATTGGCCGGGCAAATTACAGCGGGCGGAACTCTTTCTTTTATGGGACCGATCACAGTTGTGGGGGCAAGTCCATTACTTAGTACAGCCGCAACTTCACAAAACATCATTCTTCTAGGGACGATAGACGGTTCCGGTAATCTGACTCTTTCGGCGGGCGGGGGGAGCATTAGCTTATCTGGTGCTGTAGGATCTAATATTCGTTTAGGAACGCTCACTTTTGAGAGTGCTTTGAATGTGACAACTGGAGAGATCACCGCAGGTGCCATCGTTCAATCACAGGGAACTGGAACGACGACGTTTAATGGTGCTCTTAATACGAACACGTCATCAGGCATCGCATTGAATCTTGTAAATCTCACTCGTAATGCTTCGATCACAACAACCTCTACTGGTCCTCTAGCGATTACTAATAGTGGGATATTCACATCGACTGCACCTGGTTCTATGACAATTGATGGTGCTTTTTCACAACGCGGTGGAGGATCTACTAGCATAGCAGGAATGCTGACGACGAATAATCAACCGATTTTGTTTACCAATGTACTTAACTTATCGAATGATACTACTTTGAGTTCTGGTACGGGAGTAGGTGATATCACCCTTTTAGGGAATGTCGATGGAGCGTATGCATTGACCCTGACATCTGGAGGAGGGAATATCTTACTTGCAGCTTCTATCGGAGCTGGTACTCCTCTTTCAGCATTGACCTTTACTAGTGCAAATAACATCACTGCAACAGCGATAAATGCCAATAGTATCTTACAGAATTCTGGCACAGGGATAACGACATTTAATGGGGGGGTGACGACAAACACAAGTGGGGGGATCTCACTGACTGGAAGAGCCTTTCAATTCAATAATATTGTGACGACGACAAGCGCAGGCTCTTTTACATTGATCAATTCAGGAACTGCATCTTTTGGAGCTGCATTGAATTTAGGGGGGGCATTTACTCAGACAGGGGGAGGGGGCATATCGCTTGGGGCAAATATCACGACAAACAACGGCTCTATTTCGTTTGCAGCACCAGTGACATTGACCGGAGGTGTTGTTTTAAACAGTGGAGCTGGATCCGGAAACATCACATTATCCAGCACGGTGGACGGAACTCAAGCGCTAGCTCTTAGTGGAGGTGCTGGCAACATTACCATCGCAGGATCTATTGGAGCATCGACTCCCTTAGCTTCGCTCACAGCTGTAAGCAATAACATCACTTTAGGAAACATTGGTGGTAACTCAATAGGTATTACGGGATCCACTAATTTGACAGCTACAACCAACCTCACATTGAATGGTACAACCTACTATGCCAATACGCAAAATTATAGCGCAGCGACTAATAACATCAATGCGGGTGCTCTGACAACGTTTACGAGTTTTTCTAGCCCCATTTCCTTTACGGGAACAGTACAACTTAGTGCGGCGACTAATCTCAATGTGAACAGTGTTGGTGGCAATATCACAATAGGGGCTCTTCGCGCAGGGACTAATGGAGGTCAATCTGTTACCCTCAATAGTGGAACCGGGACGATCAGTCTGCTGAATGTGGGCACAAGAGGCAATGGAGAGTTTTCCTTACTGTCATTGACAGGTGGTAATATATTGCTGCATGGTTCGAATATTTTTACTAATGCGATTTCCTTCTCATCTACAGTAGGCTATTCGATTTTTTTAGGTGGTCACCTGACTACGACAAGCGCAATCACTTTTCCAATTCCTGTTGTCCGTGACACTGTATTGAATGCAACATTGATGTCTGGAGGAGGAGATATTACCTTCTTGGGTGCTCTAGATGGAGATGCAAGTTTGACTCGCAATCTCACAATAGTTGCTGGAACGGGAAATGTAATTTTTACAGGAGCTGTTGGAGGTGTAAATCCTTTAAATAGTTTAACGATTTCAAGCGCATCCAACATCACTGCAAATGCGATCACAGCGGGTTTGATCACGCAAAGTACCGGAACAGGAACGACGACGTTCAATGGAGCGCTCACTACTTCTATGATCTCTGGCGTAAATCTTACAGGCAATGCATTCACTTTTAATAATGCAGTGTCGACCTCAGGCAGTGGGACTGTACTCATCGCCAACAGCGGCACATTGTCCTTATCATCAGGCGCTGTTTTTACATTAGCAGGCCCCTTTTTGCAAACGGGATCAGGAGGTATCACTCTTTCTGGATGTCAGATCACAAACACGACAGATAATCTTTCCTTTATAGGGCCGGTGACACTCACAACAGCAACGACGTCGATATTGAATACAGCAATAGCAAATAGATCCATTACCTTTAATAGCACGATCGATGGTTCTGGGCATTTAACGATGGCAGCAGGAACAGGAAATATATCTCTTCTAGCTAATACAGGGGATGGCATTCGAATAGGAGCCTTTACAGTGACAAGTGCAACAAATGTCATTGTGCAAGATCTCATTGCGGCATCGATGAGTATTACAGGATTTACTGGAACGCTAACGTTGAATGGAATGACTAACACCAATAGTGCCTTGGGGATCATCCTTACCGGTAATAATATCATTCGCAATGGTGGAATCACGACGACAAATGGGGGAAATCTTCAAACAACAAACACAGGGACTATTACAGGAAACTCCTCTCTTCCGATCGATATCGACGGGAGCAACCTGCAACTAGGAACAGGGCCTCTCAATTTTCAAGGGAGCGTGATTGCTCATACAGGGCGCATCGAATACCATGCTAATCCCTTAACTTTGATTGGTCCATCTTCGTTTACGAGTCTTGCAGGTTCGATCCAGTTTTTCAGCCCTGTCAATGGTACGCAATCTCTAAACCTTAGTGCCGGGACGGACATCACATTCTCTGGGGCCTTGGGTAATACAATACCCCTTAGAGATGTGGTGATTAGCACTGCAAGAAATGTATCCATGCAGGCTTTGAGCGCAGCATCGATTACACAAGTAACAGGAACTGGTACGACAACGTTTAATGGAGCTATTTCAACAACAGGAACGACGGGGATTGTGATCTCAAACAACGCCATTGTACGAGGTGGTGCAATCACGACGACAAATGGGGGGCCTTTAACGCTTACGATTGGTAGAGCTGGATCCTTGGTAAGTACGGCGCCTGGAGCGATTTTTGTTAGTGGTGCTATTACACAAAATGGAACAGGAGTTGTGAATCTAGCTGGAACGATAGGGACGACGACGGCAGCTATTGCTTTCGCAGGTCCGATTACGATGATGGGAGATACATCAATCAATACAGGAATTGGTCCTGGTGGGATCCTATTGGGTAGTACCGTACAGGGAGCGTATCAATTAACGCTCGATGCGATCAGTGGTAATATTACTCTAGGTGATGCTCTCGGAACGAATACCACTCCTATTTCTTCATTAACTATTAATCATGCGGCCGATGTCTTGACACAAAGTATCTTTGCTGGTGCGATTTCTCAAGGGATTGGAATAGGAACAACGACTTTTAATGGCGCGCTTGCAACAAGTAACTCAAGTGGTATCACCCTTGCAGGGACGAATTTTACTTTTAATGCACCATTTACAACAACAGGCGGTGGAGCTGTAACCATCACGAATTCAGGGCTGGTCAATATCGCAGCGCCTGGAAATATAGCTGGAGGTCTTGTGATTAGTGGAATGGGAGCCTCGCAGCTTTCGAGTTCTATCATCGCAGGTGATGAAGTTTATGATTTAGAAAATTTAGGTATTTCAGGGAATGCATCTATTAACACTTCTGCAGCAGGTAAATTGGTCATGCTTCATGGGACAATCTCTGGAGCAGGAAGTCTTACGCTCTCTTCTGGGATTGGGGATATCTTATGTCTACAAAATATTACCAGCTTAGGAGCCCTTACAATTCCAAGTGCAGGGAATGTGACAATGCAGGGAATCTCAGCGGCTTCAATAACACAATCTGGAGTGATAGGAGCTACGATTTTCAATGGCGATCTTGTGACAAGTGCTCCTTTAGGGATCAATATTAGTGGTGCTGCAGTGACATTTCTTGGCAATGTGACGGCTGGGGGAATAGGTTCGATCACGATTGCCAATAGTGGGCTTTTGACAACGACACTTGGGAAATCATTGACTTCTGGAGGTTCATTAACACAGTCGGGATCAGGGAATGTCAATCTATCCGGTAATCTCATCGCCCATGGTGCAATTACATGGGGAACTTTGGCGGGACCTAATGGTGCAATCTCTTTGACGGGTCCTACGGCGATGAATACAGGAGGCAGTAGTGGGATAACTATTTACGAAACAATCGATGGAAACTTCCCACTTACACTCACTGCGGGCACGGGGGATATTCATCTGAATGCGGCAGTGGGTGCTACAACGCCCATCGGGGCTTTTCAAGTGGTCAGTGTTCATGATCTCAGTGTTGGGACAGTATCTGCTCTTTCTATAACCCAGAATTCTGGGACAGGGATGTTCTCAGTTGGCACAGTGTCGACATCTGGAGCTTTAAATACGACTGGGACAAATGGAATTACAGCAGTAGGAAATCATTTCTTTCGCCATGGAAGTTTAACAACGACCAATGGCGGTTCTGTCACAATCACCAACTCTGGAACTCTTACAGGGCAACTTGGAAATACTACATCGATCAGTGGATCATATATTCTCAATGGGACAGGGTCTCTTAGTTTTGCAGGATCAGTCACGGTAAAAGGTGCAATTTCATTTACGGAGCCCATCACACTTGTTGGAGATGGTAATGTAACATCCTCCTCTGGAGGCATCACTCTTGGGAACACGAATAACGGTGGATTGGAGGCATATAGTCTAACGATTAACGCAGGAGTGGGGTCTGTATCATTAGGTGCTATTGGCACAACAGCACCTATCGGCGATATCATGATCAACAATGCTAGCAATATCACTACTGCGATAGTAAATGCTTCCTCTTTTTCTGCGCCTAATTTTACTGGAATAGCTTCCTTTGGCGGTGCGGTTTCTACGACGAATACAACAGGGATAGTTTTGTCAGGCGCAGCAGTCTCTTTTAATGGCAATGTGATGACAATGGGTAGTGGGCCACTTACGATCACCAATAGGGGTCTTTTAACAATTGCCAATGGAGTAACGATCTCCTTAAGTGAAGCATTTAGTCAAACTGGGGTAGGAGGGACAGTTTCCTTTGGTGGATTGATCACTTCGCCAAGCTCGATTAGCTTTGCAGGGCCGATAGTTTTGAGCGCGGATTCTAGCATAGACACGAGCTCTGGCTTAGGAAGTATTAATATAGCTCAAACAATCAATGGAGCCCACAATCTAACTCTTGCGGCTACAACGGGAGTGATTGCAGTGCAAGGAGTCATTGGTGGAACAACACCTCCGACAGGATTAATACTACAAGGCTCTAATGGGATTACGTTAAGTAGCACGATGACGATTGGAGGTCCAGTTAGTGTGGTTTCTGCTAAAGGGACAACAACATTTGGCGGAGCTCTGACTGCTTCTGGAGATATAACGCTAGGTGTTGACGCTCTTACGCTCAATCGAGCAATCAAAACAATAGGAACAGGAAAGATTATCATCACAAATTCAGGGGATATGATACTTGGTTCCGGAGCGGTTCCGCTTATCTCTGCAACGACCTTTACTCAATCAGGAGGGGGCGGGGTTTCTCTTGGAATGAACATTATAAGCACGGGTAATCTGCAATTTGGTTCGAATATCTTGCTTACGAATTCCGTGACGATGGATTCTAATGGCGGCGCTTTGACCCTTGCTAATGTCGATGGAGCCTACAACTTGACGTTAGTTGCAGGAACTGGGTCAATGACTCTGGGAACGTTTGGTAGGTTAACCCCTTTAACGAATGTTACGATCCAAAGCGCGACGAATGTGACAGCAGGAGCCATGACCGGAGCCTCTCTTTCTTCATTCATACAGACGTCAGGATTGGGCTCGACACACTTTACTGGCGCATTGTCTTTTGGATCAGGGGGAATCTCACTTTCAGGTTCTCAATATGCTTTCGATGCTCCTATGACTACGAGTGGATCTGGAGCTGTATCGATTACGCATAGCGGGCTTCTTACCTTAAATTCTGGTGTAGTGATGAATCTAGGAGGTGCTTTTTCTGAAAGCGGTGCTGGTACTGTGACAACAGCGGCTCATATAACAACCTCCGGGCAAAAAATTTCTTTTGCAAACCCAATAACTCTCAGTGGTAACTCGGCTCTTAATAGCGCTGGTGGCGACATTATCTTATCTAATACAGTAAGCGGTGCTTTTGATTTAAACTTGGCTGCGGGTTCAGGTTTTATTCAGCTCAATGGGACAGTAAACGGGCTTGCGCATATAACGGCAAGCGGATCAAAGATCTTCCAAAACAGCTCTATTTCGACATTTGGTGCAGTACAAGAGACTGGGACTATCTACCTCTTAGGCAATATTACGACACTGGAAGACGATATTGTCTTATCCGGCAATGTGACAGTAGCCACATCCCCCATCACTTTGAGTGCAAACTCCGGCAATATTCATGTAATGGGCACGGTAAATCCTGATGTCTCTGGTCGTAGTTTCACAGCTTTGGCAGACAATGGGTCAGTGATGTTCGATGGTGCTGTCGGAGGGTTGATCCCCTTCAATAATTTTAAGGTGGGAGGCAATACGATCACGATGGGGAATTTGGGTGTGATCTCTCCTGGTGCGACAGGTACTACGGCGCTTACAGCAACAACAACGATCACATTTACTGGAACAGCATATGTCAACGGAATACAAAATTATACTGCTGGAACGAGCTTCAACTTTAATGCTGGAGCACCAACGACATTCACTTCGAGTGGTAAAGCAATTTCCTTTGCGACAGGTACGGTGATCCTTAGTGCAGCAAATGATCTCATTATCAACAGCAATGGAGGAGACATTGTTCTTTCAATGCTCACTGGAGATCCCATAGGAGGACAAAATGTCATCTTGAATGCGAGTACGGGTAACGTGACAGTGGCTGGCATGGGGACACCTGCTTATTACTTGCACGATGTCGAATTGACAGGGGTGAATGTTACTCATCCAGATAATATCTGGGCAGACTTGTTAACGATTAACTCCTCTATGGTAACGACGATCAATGCGAATCTGTGTGTTCCAGGAGTCGATCAAGTGTACAATGCTCCGGTTGTGATCTCTGGCACATCAATTACCATGACGACGGGAAATTTAACATTCAATCAATCTCTTGATGCCGATGGAGTGGATGTACGCCACCTTACAATTACAACAGCGGGAAGTGATGTTGTTTTTAATGGTCCTGTCGGTGGTTTAGCTCCTTTGGGCTCAATCACAATCAATCCTGCTGCAGATGTCACCGTGAATAGTACTTTCAATGTCGGTTCTTTGAGTCAAATAGGGGGTACAGGAACGACGAGTATTGGTGCAGGACTCACTTCGACAGCATCTGAAGGAATCAATATTAATACAAACAATATTGTCCTTTCTGGAGCTTTTTCTACTGCAAATGGCGGTCCGATGACGCTTGCAAATACAGGCGCATTAACAGCGACGAGTATAGCGGCAGCAGTGTCTGGTGCATTTACTTCGGGGACTTCGACTATCAGCGGGAACATAACGACGATAGATTCTCCGATCCAATTCACAGGAGGTGTAACACTCCGTGGAGATCTAGCTCTGAATAGCGTGGGCTTGACAGGTGCAAACATTTCAATGACGACAGTGGATGGTCCTAGCAACCTTACCTTAGTAGCGGGTGCTGGAGAGATTGCCTTTTCTGGAGCTATTGGTGGAATGACAAGACTCGGCAGACTAGTGATAGCCTCTGCAGGGAATGTAACGGCCTCAAAGATCATCAAAGCAACCTCTATTGTTCAGAATGGAGGTGCTGGGATAACGACTCTTGCGGATCTCGATACAAACTCAGCAGGTGGGATTCAACTCTCAGGACGTGGATTTAGCATCCATGGCACCTTCACTACAGCAGCGGGTGGTCCATTGATCATTACTAACAGTGGCAATTTATCGCTTTCTGCAATAACGCCCTCGGTCATTGCTGGGAATTTAACGCAAAACGGGATGGGAGAGGTGACTGAACTTGCAGGGTCTTTCACTGTTGGCGGTGCTATTTCAGTCTCCAGTGCTGTAACAGTTCCTGAGGCTACTACTCTAACGTTAGATACTTCGGCAAAGAATCAGAATATTACATTTTCCAATGCAATTACAGGACCCGGAAATCTATTGCTGAATGTAGGTGCAGGGGCTCTTACGATGAGTGGAAATGCTTCAAATCTCGGGCCTTTTTCAGTAGGGAGTGTCGGTGCTATAACAACAGGGGCTATCGAAGCTAGGTCGATTTTGATAACGGCTACAGGTAGCGCGGTTTTACATGGGAATCTTACGTCAACGGGTGCTATTTCCTTAAAGGGTACGACATTTACTATTACGGGCGTTTTGAATGCTGGAAAGGGTTTTACAATCAACAATAGCGATATTTTGCGGCTTACCACTGGGATGGGTTCATTAATTTCTGGAGGAGCCTTCACGCAAAGCGGCGGTGGAGTTGTTCAACTTTCAGGAGAGATCACGACTGTTAATCAAGATCTCTCTTTTGCCAATGCGATCAGACTAGAAGGCCCTTCTGTTCTTTCGACCTCTTCTGGAGCTGGCGATCTTACGTTATCCAGCACGATCGATGGTTCTTTTTCCCTAGATCTGACTGCTGGAAGAGGAGCAATTCACTTTGGAGACGCAATTGGATCAAATACACAGCTAGGCACTCTTACAATTCATTCAGTGAACGGCATTACGTATCCATTTGTTTCTACAACATCCCTTATGCAGTTAGATAATTCTGGGCCCACAATTATCAATGGACCACTGACGACAACAGAATCCTACGGGATTTCTTTTGTCGGCTCTGTCGTGACACAAAATGGGGATGTTACAGCTCTAGGAAAGGGTCCTTTTTCTCTGCAACATTCAGGAATGTTTAGTATGACCATGGGGTCGACAACAACGGTGACGGGTGGAGCTTATACTGACAGTGTACTGAGTACAGGCCCTCTCACTCTTGCCGGTTCGATTCTGACAACAAATTCTCCGATTTCGTTATTAGGGTCTGGATCTGTAACTCTTGGGGCTAACTTCACTGTGAATACAGGAGCTATTGGAGCTGATATTACCCTATCCTCTGCAGTTAACGGCGCTTATGACATGACTTTGATCGCACATGAGGGATCTATCCATTTTGGAGGCCCTCTTAATGTAGGCAATTTGACGATTACTTCTGCAAATAATGTCATGACTAATGCGATCACAGCAAAGACGATCACACAGGGAAATGGCTCTGGATCCACGCATTTCCAGGGGGCATTGAATACAAACACTGCAGGAGGAATAGCGCTTGTAGGTAACACATTCATTTTTGATGGTGGTGTGACCACGACATCTTCTGGATCTATTTCGATCACCAATACAGGTGAGATGGTAGCTAAGGGTGCTAGTAACTGGGATGTAGGCGGGTCATTTTCACAACTTGGGTCTGGATTGGTAACACTTAGTGGAAATATCACGACTGGTGGATCGATCTCCTTTACTGGACCCGTAATGGCATCAGGAACTCCACATCTTACTTCTGTAAATCAACCGATTACATTCTTAAATACACTTGATGGATCTGGAAGCGTGACCGTTGGAGCAGGATCTGGTGATATAACATTTAGCTTTGCCATAGGGGGACAGACAGAATTGGAAGCTCTTACGATCGCAAGTGCAGGCAATGTGACAACACAAGCGATCACTGCGGCCTCAATAATACAATCTGCTGGTAGAGGTACTTCTTTATTCGCAGGGGATCTGAACACTTCAGGGGCTGAGGGTATTAATTTGGCAGGCACTACATTTACATTTCTTGGAAATCTTACTACCAAGGCTTTAAGTCGGGGACCTATCAGAATCGATAATTCTGGGACTGTAACATTTTCCCATGGAAAAAGGATTTCCTCTGATGGAGCATTCCAGCAGACGGGAGCATCGGTTTTGATTGGGGGAAATCTCACGACAAAGCATGCAGCTATTTCCTTTACAGGACCGATTACAATCACTGCTTCTTCGATATTCAATTCTGGGGGTGGAGATATCACCTTTTCCAGTTCGATTAATGGAAGTTCTATCACTTCGCAAAACCTAATCTTTTCAGCAGGTACCACGGGAAATGTTACCCTTAATGCTATCGGGCAAACAACTAGGATAGGTGCATTAACTATCACGGGTTATAACGTAGAGCATTTAGGAAATACGTCTTGTCTTTCATATGCTATCACATCGACAGGGCTGCTTTCTTACGGCACCAAGGAAACCGCTGCCAATCTCGATACAAGCGGGATTGGAGGCATGCAGTTTTCTGTGTATGACACTTACCAACACGGTAATCTAACGACGATGAATGGTGGTCCGTTTGTTACCATTCTTTCAGGGGGAACAACAGAGGTAGTTCCCGGGAGTATATTTACAGTGGATGGCTCTTATACGGTATCAGGATCTGGAGTTCTGAGACTTGCTGGAACCCTCACGACTAATAACGCTCCAATGACTTTCAATGTGCCGCTTATTCTCACAGGAAACACTACTCTAAATAGCGGGCTTGGATCAGGGGACATTACATGGGCTCGCTCTATCGATGGTGATGGAAAGGCTAATCGGACGCTAACAGCGTCTACAGGTATTGGAAATGCCATATTTAGTGGAGCTATAGGTGCAACGACTTCCATCGAAGCCTTGAGTGTGACCGGAAATGCTATTCGGATCGACAACATTGGCTATTCTAGGGCTGGGGTGACTGGGGCAACGGCGCTTACTGCGGCCAATTTGATCACTTTCACTGGAACTACATATAATGGGGGTAATCAGACGTATACGGGGGCCATTGAATTTAATTTAGCAGCTGGGAGTTTAACAACATTCACCTCTTCTGATAGTCATCTTACCTTCAATAATGGGGACATCCAACTCTCTTCGAACACGGACATTGCTTTACATTCTAGTGGCGGTAACATCTCGGTGGAAAATGTCCACGCAGGATCCTCTAGCTTGCGTACCTTAACGATGGATAGTGGCGCTGGGGATATCACGCTTGGAACTGTTGGCTCTTCTGGAAATAGTGAATTTGCTTCGATAATACTCACTGGAACTAATATCACTTTAACCGGAGATGTTTTTTCGAATGCCATAACATTCACTCCAACAGGAACGATCACGGCCGGAGGCAATATCACAACGGTTAATACAGATTTGACCTTCCCAACTACGGTGATCTTGAGTGGTTCAAATAGATTCACAACAGGGGCTGTAGGGGGTGATATCATTTTTTCAAGCATATTGAATGGCGATAGCGACCAAGCAAGAGATCTGATTCTGGATGCAGGGATCCAAGGAAACATTACCTTCACTGACGTCGTGGGAAATGTAGGCCAGAGACTCAACTCTCTTACCATCGCTAATGCAAACAATGTAACGGCAAATACGATCAATGCAGGTTCATTAATACAAAATGCAGGGACAGGAACGACGACATTCAATGGCAATGTAAATGTGACTGGAATCTCGGGTATTGCTCTGAGTGGAAATGATATCACAATAGCTGAGACATCGACATTTACAACCTCTAATAATGGCTTTACAATAACAAATAGTGGCATATTCACTTTAGCTGGAACCTTAAGATTAGCGGGTGGTTTTACGCAAAATGGAGTAGGTTCAACGGAATTTTCTGGGTCTATTACAGCGGGACTTCCTGTCTCTTTTGCAACTGCGATATCCCTTTCCTCAGCGCCTTCGATTGACACTTCAGCAACTTCTCAGTCGATTACTTTTTCTGGAACTATCAGTGGTCCGGGCGATTTTATACTGGCAAGTGGCGGCGGAGATATCACATTTCTACAAGCTGTAGGTGAAGCTCCCCTTGCAGCTTTAGGGACATTGACGATTTTAAGTTCACATGATGTGAATGTATTGTCAGCGACTGTAAGTAGTTTAACGAGCACCTCAACAGGCACATTCACTTTAAATGGCACAGGGAGAGTTAGTGGGAACATCGATGTGACCGCTGTTCATCTTATGATGAACGGGGCTTTAGAGACTACACCTGGAAGCGGTGGATCTCTGACGATCAACAATTCAGGAACGCTCACGCATATGGCAGACTGTACGACCTCAATTGATGGTTCCTATATACAAAATGGGGAGGGGCCTGTTCTCTTTGCTGGAACAATTACGACGATGACAGGAGGGATTTCCTATGTGAGTCCGATCACTTTAAATGGTGTAGCGGTCTACGATGTTTCTTCTGGAGATGGGGATATCACGTTCGCCAATGCGATCAATGGAACCCATGATTTAGTGGTCAATGCGGGGTCAGGTACGATTATTCTTAATGAAAACATCGGTCTTGAGGTTCCACTGAATGCAGTAACGATCACAAGTTTTGGCACGGTGTCCACGCAGACAATTATGGCCTCTTCCATTAATCATCAGGGGAGCTGTAATGGGACAATTAGTGGTGATTTACATACAACAGGTATTCAGGGAATCTCTCTGTCAGGAACTAACCTTGTTCGATGTGGTAACTGGACATCTAAAAATGATGGACCTATCACGGTTGTAATACCAGATGAGGGAAGTTTTACAAGTATTGCAGAAGGGAGCATACATGCAAGTGGGGGCTTTCAACAAAGTGGTGGTGGTGCTGTTTCCATTAGCAATACAATCAGTACGACGAATGCACCGATCGTGTTTAATGGCGTAGTGACACTGGCAGGTCCTGTCACGTTAGATTCAGGAGGTGAGTCGGGAGATATACTCTTTACAGGTGCTATTGATGGATGTCAGCTACTCAATTTAAACAGCGGAGCCGGGGATACCATTTTCCAAGATGCCATTGGAAATAACGAACCTGTAGGTACGATCTCAATAGCAACGGCTAACAATACTACTTTCCAGACTCTTCAAGCAGACTCTCTTTTGATCAATACAGCTACCGGAACTATCCTGCTCAATGGCCCAACGATTGTCAATACCGAGAATGGAGTACAAATCGGTGGAAATATTGTTACTTTTAATGATTCGCTAACAACGGCCAATAACGGTCCTGTAATTATCAATAATACAGGTCTTCTCTCAATCAATGCAAGTTGTTCGCTAGATGGTACTGGCACATTTAGACAAATCGGAAGTGGTGCTTCTGCAATAGGAGGATCTATCACAACAGTAGGAGGAGAGATTGCCTTTGCGGGAGCAGTAACTGCTTCTGGTACAGCGAATCTCACAACTTCTTCGCAACCCATTACTCTTTCGAGCACTTTAGATGGGCCAGGTAATTTCATCTTTGATGCAGATGCTGGAGGAGATATCACGTGTTTAGGGGAAGTTGGTGGCTCAATCCGTCTTGGGGCCGTACAATTCACTAATGGGAATGATATTTCGATGCCTTCTGTAAGGGCTGCATCGATCACGCAGTTGGCTGGAATAGGAACGACTGCATTTACAGGAAATCTTGACACCGATGGAGAGGATGGAATTCATCTTGTAGGGAATGCATTTATATCAAATGGGGTCATTACTACAGCAGCAGGGGGACCTGTTGAGGTCACTCATACAGGGCTTCTTAGTTTGGCTCCTGGATCAGGTACTTTCATTTCAGGTCCTTTTACAGAGGCTGGAACAGGGGGCACTGTGCAACTTTCAGGTAATCTCCATACTGATGGACAAGATATATCGTTTGCGAACCCAATTACTCTCATTGCTCCTACGATTCTAGACAGTGATGGAAATGGCAATATTGTTCTTTCCAACACTATCGATGGGAACACTGACATTCAGTTCATTGCAGGATCGTTGAGCAATATTATAGCTTCTGGAGTGATTGGTGGCACAACACCTGTGAATTCTGTCACCATTACAAATGCTCAAAATGTTTCCATAGAAGCTGCGGTCACTGCAGGTTCATTAATTCAAGCGGCTGGAACGGGGACCACGTCTATCTCAGCACCATTAATGATCACTACGGGAAATGGTATTGTATTAGCAGGCAACCAGTTTTCTTTTTCCTCTTCCATACTTCTTTCTACTTCTTCCGCACCCTTCTCAATCACCAATAGCGGACCACTCTCTTTTCAAGTAGGATCGGGCCTGACTACTGACGGTCCCTTTTCGCAACTTGGAACTGGTGTCACTTCTCTTGCTACGGATATTGCTACTGGGAGCAACCCAGTTCTCTTTACTGGACAGGTAATGCTTGTGGATCCTGTGAGCATTACAACGGCAACCTCAGCAGGCACGATTTCATTCTTAAATGCAGTGGACGGTGCCAGTACTTTGGCTCTCTCATCGGGACAAGGTGCAATTTCTTTTTTAGCTCCTGTGGGTGCGACAACTCCTCTAACGAGTTTTCAAACAACAGGTGCTAGCACTTTCACAGCAGCAGATATTTCTTGTGGAGAGCTTGTTCTTTCTGAGATCGACTCTCTAGGCACCTTCAATGGCCCTCTACATATCAGTGGTCCTATTTCGCTCACAGGATTTGGATTTACCTTCAATGACTCTATAACGACGACCAATACCGGTTCTTTGACAATTGCGAATTCTGGACCACTCACTATCCCTTCGGAGAATGCTCCCATCGTGCTAGATGGAGCATTTAATCAAACCTCCACGGGTCCTGTATCTATCGGAGGCTCACTCACCACCAATCAGAATGATGTAACATTCCAAGGGCCTATTACTCTTTCTGGGGATCTTATTATTGATACAGGAGATGGGGCTGGTAACATTACAATCGGGAACGGTCTAGAGGGCACTCAAGCTTTGACGATGCGTGCAGGACTCGGAGATGTTACCTGCCAAAGTGCTTTTTCAATCGAGGATTTGCTTGATAGTCTTACTGTTACAGGTTGTAATATAACTCTTAATGGAGTTGGCACATCTACTACGGGCATTACTGGAGCTATTGCACTTTCTGCAAGTGGTTCGATTAACCTAACAAACTCCCATTATACAGCCACTTCTCACTCCTATTCTCCAACAACAAATGCCAATTTCAATCAGGGTTCTTTAATGTCCTTAACGAGCCGGGGGCCGATTACTTTCTCTAATGGGGGCATACTTTTATCTGATGGTAGTGACCTTTCGATTGTGACGAACAATGGGGATGTAATCTTGACCAGTTTAATGGGGTCAAGTCCTGAAGATGTCATCATCGATGCGGGTTCAGGGTCTACGACATTGAGTACCATAGGTGGAGGTATCGATGATGTGATAGTGAATGCCGGAGAGATCTACTTTTCTGGACCGATCACAGCTGCCAATACAACATTTACTTCTCTGGGTTCGATTGAAAACTTGACAGTGCCTGTTGCCATTGATTCGACCAATACAGCCACTTTCAATGCCTTAGATGGGAATGTAGGCTCTTTTGCCAGCCCCATTCTCGTCAATACTTCCAATCAGATTTTCGTCGGTGCTACCTCGCTAGCGGTGTTTGAAGGCACATCGATAGATAATACCGTACATGCTCTTGATTCTAATCCGCCATGCTATATTTATTTCAACGGTATCGAAATCAAGAACTGTACTGCACCCCCATCTTCACCTTCGATGTTCGTTTTTATCTCAAGCGAAAGGCATCTTTTTGCAGTGGTTGGATATTACAATTCACAATTTAACCTTGCGAACGATTATTTCTTTTTAACCTACTTTCTGGGTCAGGATGAGCTGCACAAACCAATACCCGTTTTTTCTCAAGCACAGGTAGCGCGGTAAAGGAACATCCACTCGATGCAGTAAAAGTAGAAAAGAGTACTCTAATCGTCAACGGAGGCTTTCTGAACATCCAATCAAAGATGCATGAGAAGAGTAGACTTCTTGCGTAACTCGTTCTACCTGTTAAAATCGACCTTTTCTCGTCATTTCGATCCGCGATTCCTCGCCTACACACTTCGTGTATGTCTCGTTATCGTAGATCGAAATGACGAGAAAATCTCCGATTTTCCCAAGTGAAGCAAGTTACGCAAGCAGTCTAGTATTCTTTCTTTGGTGGACGGGGACAATTTTTGCACCAAGAGGGGTCAGAGGATTGGAAGGCACAAGATGGGGTACAGTACGCTTCCGATGCAGATAGAACCGTATCTGCAAGCAACGATGATGTCCCGATACATAAGAGCGCTAAACATTCGAATAATAAGAGCGATTTTTTTCTCATTGGATTCTCCTTAAGTTCAGTAAGACATAATTGTTAACCAGAGGAGTAAAAAGATGACAATTTGCTCATTATACCAAACGCAACAAATAACTTCACATTTGAGCCGCGTCAAAGCGCCGAAAATCGGCGATCGTAAACGGCATTGTATTGCATTAATACTATGCTGTTTATGATCGTCAATTTGTCGACAGCTTTCACGCAGCTCAAATATGAAATTATTTATTGCGTTTGGTATTATATCCATCCTCCTCTTCGCCCATAGCTCTACTATAGACTTCTTCAGAAACTTAAGCTTCTGTCGATTTTTGGCTTTTGAGTCTCTTTTCGACGCTTTTCTTTGGGGTAATATACGAATGTTGATATTACCTCAAAGAAAAGCGTCGAAAAGCGGCCAAGAAGCCTTAGTTTCTGAAGAGCAATTATCGCAAAAAAAGATCGAAAAGCAACTCAAAAACCCAAAAATTTGACCGAATTTTAATTCGGAGAAGATCTTTTAAGCAGATACTGGGTTTAATCCTCTTGTTTTCCTTGAGCAGCGATTTTACCCCCAAAGCTTTGTATCTATACGAGATTACAAATTCCTGTGGCTAAGCTGGATGCTTGAAGGCACCTCAAAAAGCTCGGAGATAGACTCTCCATACTGAATCCGACGAATAGCTTCACCTAAAAGAGCCGCCACAGAAATATTATGAATATTTTGAGGTGCTTCGCCTCGTAGCGGGATCGTATTAGTAACTACCATATCATCAATCTCTGAATTGCGGATAAGCTCCAAAGCGGTACATGAGAATACTGGGTGAGTGATGGCTGCAAAGACACGATGAGCTCCATGTTCTTTTAAAAGTTTAGCTGCCTTCACCAGTGTACCTCCGGTATCGCATAGATCATCAATGATGATGGCGGTTGCACCCTTTACATCTCCAATGAGAGCCATCGAACCCACAACACCTGGTATTTCCCGTTGTTTACTAATTAGCGCCATTTCTGCATGAGTTCCCCGTCTTCCCAAATCTTCCATAAACCGTTTTGCTCTTTCCACGCCACCGGCGTCAGGGGACACGACAACGATATTGTGCAAGTCTTTACTCGAGAAATACGATGTAAACAGAGGGGAAGCGTAGAGATTATCAACTGGAATCCCTTGAAAGAAACCCTGAATTTGTCCGCAGTGGAGATCGATAGTTACTATCCTATCAACACCAGCTCCCTCTAACATCATAGCAACATCGGCGGCAGAAATCGGCACTCTGCCAGATGTTTTTCTGTCTTGCCTAGCATACCCATAATATGGGATCACAGCTGTAATACTTGCAGCAGAAGCACGTTTTAGCGTGCGCACCATCAAAAACAACTCCATGAGATTGTCATTTACGCTTTGAATATCTGATGGACAATTTGACTGGATGATAAAAACATCCTTGTTGCGTACATTAGTGTTCACTGAAATTCGGATTTCTCCATCGTTGAACCTACCCACATAGGCATCTCCGAGTGGAACGTCTAAATATTTTACAACCTCTTCGGCAAGTCCATAATTTGCATTTCCAGAAAAAATGACGGCTTTTTCTTTAAGAGTTGACCAAGAGGTGTGTTCAGAGGAACAAAGAAAAGTTCTTTCGATTGCTAATAGCATCAAAAATACAGCGATTATTTTTTTCACATCAATCCTCATCATTGTAATAATCCAAGTTACTAGTAGTTCTAACTGACAAAATTGTGCTCTCTATATTGAACGGCCTTCAGCAAAGACCTCAATGCGAAGGGGGAAAGGGGACTTGAAATCATTGCAATCTACCGCTGGTGCGAGCTCATTCTTAAGCATACAAAAACCAAAGAGAACGTTTGCTAAGATATGAGCAACGCAGACGTGATCGTGGCGGCAATTGTTGCTATCCGATTTTTTTCTAGCAATATTGAAAATGTTTGCTATCAATTAAAAAAAACATTTGCTTTAGAATGGGGATATTGGAGCTCTTTCGAAATGTCAGCCGATTTTTTGTAGCTCAAAAGAACCTCTAAAATCGACGAAGTTTTAGTTTTTTAAGATCGGTCAATGAGCCGTTCCTCCACTATAGACCCATCAAAATATCTCTTCTCAAATATTATAAAAACTCTTTAAATTCGCCGTTTGAAAATCTCAATGGATGTGTGTCGTCATACTTGTATTGGAGGTCTTTAAATATGGATCAACGCGTATCCAAATGCAGAATGCCTGTTTTACAAAACATCATGTTTCTAATCACAATGTGAGTACATATGCTCGGAAAATACGTTTCAATGATAGCGATCGCTGTTAGCGCATGTATCCCTCCTCTACAAGCTGGAGAAAATCAGGAAGATCATGCCTTAATGCAGAAGGAGATTAAGCACATTGTCTTGTTGATGATGGAAAATCGCTCCTTTGACAATGTATTAGCATGGCTTTATAGCAACAACGATGCTCCACAACTATTTATTCCTGAAAATACAGATCCTCATTATCTAGGACTCTCGGAGGAAAGCCTTTCTCAATATACAAATTTGTTAAAAGATCCATCGGGTCGAGTCATTTTTAGTTGTTCTCCAATTAAGGGGGTGCCTTCCGTTGCAAAAGGCCAATACTTAAATTCACCAAGCACTAATCCACACGAACCCTTTGAATATGTTTCAAATCAGGTATTTGGTTTTGATGGTGGAACTCGGCCAACGATGTCTGGCTTTTTGCAGGACTATGCGATGCATTGGGATCAGGACGTCTGGTTAGATAGGAGATTAGATATCTGTGCAGTACTAGAGACGCACACAGATAGAGAACTTCCAGTTTTATATGGCTTGGCAAAGCAGTACGCTGTAAGCGATCTTTGGTTTTCTTCCGTTCCTTCTCAGACAAATCCAAATCGTGCTTTTGCGGCTTGCGGTACTTCCAAAGGTCAAATTAATAACGGACCTGGAGGCCAAAGTCTTTTTTATTCCGATACAATCTGGAATCGACTCACAGAAGAGTCTCCAGAGACCACCTGGATGATTTTTTGGCAATCTGACATGCTTCCTGGATTGATCAGAGGTCCCTATACGAGTGTTAACACGTTTCCAAATTTATCTCGTATACCTAACTTAAAAGACCATTATCGAAAACTAGATTCCTTCCATGAATTGGCTAGGAGAGGTCAATTGCCAGACTTCAGCTATATCGAACCTCAATGGACATTGTGCGAGAACCTCTCTACAGAGAGCCTTATTGCAGATGCTATTGTAGATAATACAGATCTTCTAGGGGGATTACAAGGCAACGATTTCCACCCTCCAGGGGATGTGCGCACAGCTGAAAATCTACTAGCTAATATTTATACAAGCTTGATCGCAAATCAAGAGGCATGGGAGCACACTCTGCTCATCGTTACTTTCGATGAGCATGGAGGGATTTTCGACCATGTACCCCCTCCAGCATCCATTGCTCCTGATGAACACTTTGAAAATGGGTTTAAGTTCGATAGATATGGTGTTCGTATACCTACTATTTTTATTTCGCCTAAAGTACCTAAAAGTAGTGTAATTCGTGGAAATAGTCCAACTACCCCGTTCGATCATACATCTTTGATTGCTACCCTTCTAAAATGGAAAAATATTGATAAGACGAAATGGAAGATGGGAAAAAGAGTCGAGGTGGCTCCTACTTTTGAAAGCATAGTTACCCTCTCTGAAAGTCGAAAAGATAGTGTTATTAAACCGGCGTTTATTTCTTTACCAAAAGCAGATCAGAGCAACGTTGTCCACATGGGAGATGCATTCTATCTCAGAGACAAAAATGGAAACTATCTAGCCAATGCAGGAACGTTTTTCAAAGCAGATGCTCGTTTTGGTAGCTCCAAAGATAGAGTTACGCTGTCGTTTGTTTGCGGGCAAGGAGCTATTACCCACGGCTCGTTCATTTTGATCCAGTCTAATGATCCAGCTTTAGAGAATGCCAATATGTTGGGAACTTCGTTATTTCACTCTTACTGTACTTATGCGGAGAACGCACATGATTCGGGGCAATGGTGGACAATTAAAAGTCTAGATCACCCATATGTTGGTGCAGAAATTCAATACGGAGACCGTATTTACATAGAGAATCACATTTATTTAGATCCTCTTGAATTCCTTCCTGCTAGATTGACCATAGATAACAGTTTTTTTGGTGAATTTTTAAAAGCCAAGGCCATTACAGAAGAAGGTTGTGAGGATAACTATTGGGTCCTGGAGAAAGTAGATAGTCAAAGTTTGGATTATTCACCATATCGTGTCAGTTCCTGATTGGGACGGGCTCATTAAGTCCAAGATGTTCATTGTACACCTAGGTAAACTCAAAAATCGACATTTTGGGTTTACCTTAAGTATATCTGGCATGCTCCACGATTGTGTAACATAGGATCAACATAAATAGAAGGATCAAGTAGATCGAGTTTCTGTACGGGTGTATCCTCTGAAAAATCAAGGTCCAAAAGGTTGATACGAATACCATGCGACTGGTCTTGTGGGAAAAAATAATAGATCCGATTGGTTAAGTCGGAAACAGAGATCCAAAGTGTGGAGAGCGTCGTATTAGCGTTAACAACATGATCTTTCTGAATTACAGTTTCTGTAGCAGATCTAATCAATATTGCAGCTTCATTAGCGTCATGAGGTTCAGGTAATTGTGTTAAATGTGTTGAAGCTCGGACGTAGCGGCTGATGGAATCAGGGCCGGTAGGTATGGGTTGAGAGTCGCCAAACCCCTCATAGTTTCTCAAATTTGCTAATTGCCTATCGTAGGTAGGGCCGTTTGTTCCAACTTGGTATTCAGCTCCATGGTAGATGTTCATTTGACCATCCACAAACTCAATGATAGCTGAATCGCCCATAGCATCTTCAATCATCAGATGAAGAGGCCATTCTAATCCTTTAACGGGGACACAAATGACTTGAAATTTTTGGTGGGCATCTAAGGCTTCTTCGACAGTTTGACAGGTATCTAGAATGTATTGAGGCCAGAGCCCATAATGAATTCCGCAGCGTTGATCGCGATTTTCGTATGTTGTTCCTTGTAGAATGAGTAGATGAACTGCGAGGCCTTTTTCATTAACGCCTTCGCTGACCAGATCTTTTGAATGAAAAGCAGATACAGATACATTGCCATATATCGATGTCCATTCTAAGCCATTGTCATCGATCTTACTTTCGTGGGACATGCCGCGTGGATTGATCCACATTTCAGGTTCATCGGAGTAAAATAAGTCCATGGATCTGCCGACGATTTTTGTTTGATGATTCTCATTCCAAAACAGCCGAGAACACGCCTCCGTATCAACAAAAGCCAGCAAAAAACAGGTACATATAATCAGTAGAGTTCTCATTTCATCTCCCTTGCAAGCCTTTGAAGCTATATCCATTATTCAATCGAGCAAATAGTCTATCAAAAGTGATGCTTAGACCTTATGCTTTTTGAACCTATCCCAACTTTTTGTTGGGATAGGTTCTTTGAGAGAAAATGATTTATACCAAACGCAACAAATAACTTCACATTTGAGCCGCGTCAAAGCGCCGAAAATCGGCGATCGTAAACGGCATTGTATTGCATTAATACTATGCTGTTTATGATCGTCAATTTGTCGACAGCTTTCACGCAGCTCAAATATGAAGTTATTTGTTGCGTTTGGTATTATTTAAAAAAACATCGAGCTTGTAGTCATTGTGCATGTGAGACAAGCAGAACTTGAACTAGAGCGCGTTTTTCTATGCAATAGTGGGAGTAAGAATAGGATTGGACTCAAGAGTTTTGTCGATTTTCAGCTTCTTTTGAATCGGGATAAAACTTAAAAAAATTGGTTACGGCTTCTTCACTTTCATCTTCTACCGTATCTTCGGGTGAAAAGAAGTTTCTGCATATCTCGATTTTTCCCATATTATTTTGGGCTCGCCATGCATTCGTATCGCGGAGGGAATATGCACATCCACAATACTCTTGTTTATATAATCGTTCTCTTTTAGCAATTTCATACATTCTTGAACTACCGCCATCTTGCTTCCAATCGTATGTCCAATACGTCAAATTCTCGTAGGGGGCTGCCGCTCTAACCCCACAGTCATTAATCTGGTCTATATCCTTCCACAGGGAGATACCGAGAGAACTTGTGAACACTTTAAAATGATTCTCCGAAGCATAAAGGGCTGTACGCGCAAATCTCATATCGAAGCACATCGTGCATCTTTTACCCCGTTCCTGTTCATATTCAAGACCTTGAGCTCGTTCAAACCAATTTTTAGGGTCGTAATCTGCATCGACGCACGGGATATTGAATTTATCGGCATATCGACGGTTCTCGCTCTTCCGCATTTCATATTCTTTTTTGGGATGAATATTTGGATTATAAAAGAAAATCGTGATGTCTAATCCTGAAGCAACCATCGCTTCTATGACGTCACCTGAACAGGGTGCACAGCATGAGTGCAATAAGATTTTTTTTTCGTTGTTTGGAGCTTGCAAAAGAGGTCTTACAAAATCAGGCATGAGATAGATTCCTTTCTAAATAACAAGCATCTCCATAGGAGAAAAATTTGTATTTTTTACTAATGGCATGCGCATAAGCTTGGCGCATAGATGCATAGCCGGAAAAAGCACACACTAGCATAAATAGTGTTGATTTTGGAGTGTGGAAATTCGTAATCAAAACATCTGCAATCTTAAACTTATACCCCTCTCTAATGAAAATATCTGTTTCTCCTCGCGTGGGAGTTAAAAAACCAGCGTTATTAGCAGTACTTTCAAGGACTCTCATTGTTGTTGTGCCGACGGCGATGATTCTATCACCTGATGCTTTCGCTTTATTAATCAGATCACATGTCTCTTTTTCCAAAGAAAAAGATTCGGAATGCATCTGATGATCCTCTATATTCTCGGTCTTTACCGGGAAAAAAGTGCCAGCTCCTACATGAAGAGTGATAAAGGTGGTTTGAACACCTAATAATTTTATTTGGTCTAACATGTTTTCGGTAAAATGAAGACCGGCCGTTGGGGCGGCAACAGCTCCATAAGTTTCGGCATAAACCGTTTGGTAGCTCTGCTCATCGGAAAGAGAAGGACCTTCCTCACGGGTTATATAGGGAGGCAAAGGAGTCTTGCCACAATTCTTAAAAGTATTAAACAAATCTGATCCTGATTTGTTGAATCTAAGAATAGAATATTTCTCTTTAGTGTTTTTATCGATAACGACAGCTTTTAGCCCTTCGCTGAACAGTAGTTCATCGTTGATGTCTAATACTTTTTCCGGAGACTTGATCGCACATTCCCATGTATCTTCAGAAACAACGGCTTGCCATGTGTCCTCTGAAATTTCTTTAAGTAAGTTAATGTCTATCTGGGTAGATAAATGACTGCTCTTGAAGCATCTAAGTAGTGCTGGTATCACTTTTGTATTATTAAAGACCATGACATCACCAGCTCTTAGCAAATTAAGGAGGTCTGAAAAGTTTCGATCCTCCAGCTCTCCTTGCTGATTCACGTGCAATAGACGTGAACTTCCCCTCGGCTGGGCAGGTTCTTGAGCGATAAGAATCTTAGGTAAGTCAAAATCAAAGTCGCATAATTTCATATCGATCTATAAATGGGTAGCAGGTGTTGCGGGCTTTGCAATTCGAAAAATTAGCCCTTTAAAAAAGATTCCTTCTGGGACGAGTAAGAGGTGTTCCTGTTCTCCGGAGCCAAGAGGAATGATCGAATTGATCGTCCACTGAATTTCAGGGCGTATTATACATTAGATCTCACGTTTTTGCGCAACTCCATAGAAAACCTGAAGTTCTTCAGGCACACCCCCGTCTGTAACCAAGTTTTGAGCAGTTTTGATCGCCTGTTCACATAGACCGGTGATCTGCTCAGGGGAGAGCTGCTCAAGAATGGCTCGCCTTCCGTGAGTCCATAGGCTATTCCACCACTCTTCAGGAGTATCGTAAAAAAAAGTCTTTGTTTCTTCGATGATCTGAATATTTTTGAATTGGGCAGTATTCAGCGATGCTCGGAGAGCATGTTCGCTCTGTAAGGAAACCGTAGCCAGACCGCTTTTATTGCACAGTTTTTTTGTTTCCCCATTTATCCAGGCATCCAACTCTGAATTTTTTCCCCAGATAGAAACGCCCAATTTTCCTCCTGGTTTTAGAACTCTATTGAACTCAGAGAGTGCCGTGGGTAGAGAAGGAAAGAAAAACAGTCCAAATCCGCAAAAAACAGAATCAAAAAAATTATCAGGAAAATCTAAATGTTCTGCATCCATATACTGAAGATGCACCCAGGTAAGATCCCTTTTTTTGGCTTCTAGCTCGGTTTCATGCAACATCTGCTTGCTAATATCGATTCCAATAACTTGTCCTAGAGGACCGATAGTTTGAGCTAAAGGAAATAAGACAGCACCTCTGCCTGTTGCAACATCCAAAACACATTGGTTCACCGATATATCCACTTGGTCAACAAGACGTTTGCCAAAGTAGTTAAAGAAAGAGCAGCTTTTCCCCCCATACTGAGGTGCTGCTCGGTCAAAGACATTGCCTACTCGGTTTTTATGGTCATTCATTAGCGGCTTCTTTGCTTTCATCTGGAATGCAAAAGAGACTTAAATTGTTCGATGTCATTGGTCTGTGGCCTTGTAGATATGCCTTGAATTGCTCAGGAAGATAGCAAAATAGCTAAAAATCGTTCAATGCAAGACGCAATCTTTATGTAAGAGACTCTCTACATTGACATAGGCTGTCTATAGAATCCCAGTGTTCGATCGTTGTCTGGATAGCATGTTTTAGTTGGTGAAAAAGTTTGGGTCGTTCAGGGGGAGTATCTATTAATGTTACAATATTCACAAAGTCAGTAATGAAAGCTGAACGTAACCATTCGACAGGCAGATGACCTCCCGAATTTGTATATCCTTGTTCTAAAGCAGTGAGGTCGAGTGGAAATTGTTTGCGATGACGCAATAAGATGGAAAAATCAAGGATTCCAATACCTGCATGGGCAAACTCCCAATCTAGGACAAATAGTATTCCTTCAGTGTTGTAGAGCAAATTCACAGGTTTGAAGTCGGAGTGTGTAAGGCATATGTTATCTTTGACTGTCGGGAAAAAATCTTTATTTTTTTGCATGAATGCAAGAGTGGCATCAGCTAGTTGATCTCCTAAGCGAAGCCTTGCATTTCCTCTCTTGGACAAAACTGAAAAAGCTTTTTCAAAGTAAGGGCTTGAGCCAGCTTCAAAAGGCTGGCCAATGGCGATACCTTTGCTAAATAGTCCAGCCTGATGAAATTTGAATGCATGAATGGTAGCAAGTACGTGCCCTAGTTTATAAGACAAAGGCGCCTTATGCTCGTTTGAAATGTCAGAGATATGCTTTCCTGAAATAAGCTCAAAAATCGAGTAAGCCCAGGGTTCATGCGTTTCATCGGCATAGACGAGTTCAGGTGTTGAAACCATTTTATCAATGAGCTTGTGAATCGTTTGTTCCGTTTTACAATGTCCCCGATCTCTAGTATAAAGCCGTAGGACAAAGGTCCCTTGATCTATGTGGAATTGATAAATGGTGTTAAGAGCTCCTCCGGAAAGGATTTCCCATTTATTTAGCTTTTGACAATGAGGAAAAGCCTTACGGACTAAGGCCAAGAGGAGTTGGTGGTCCAAGTGAATATTTTGCATGCTTCTTTCTACTTCCATAACCCCCTCCCATGCCAATAAACAGTTCTTAAACAGTTAAATTTCGGTGCAGGATATAGCCATCTTGATAACTTTTGTCCGGATTTCGAATTGCTTGGGGGACAGTACCAATAATATTAAACCCAAGCTTTTGATAAAGTTTGATCGCAGCGATGTTTTGGCTAAAAACCATATTGAACTGCATGGCTTGAAAACCTAGGTCCTTGGCAATTTCTAGAGAAGCATTCACAAGAAGAGTGCCAATGCCTTGGCCTCGATAGTTTTTTTTTATCATATAGGCTGCATTAGCAATATGGCTGGATCTTCCAGAAAAATTTGATCTAACATAAAAACCGCCGACCACTTCCTTAGCAGAGGAATGGCATACGTAGATGTGCGATGTTGGAGTAAGGAACTGGCGATAAAATTCCTCGATGGAGTTGCACTCATAAGGAAATTGGTTACCTGAATCAACGACGTCTTGAAATATGTCGTAGAGGGAATTTTTATCTTCTTGGCTAAACGGATTGAGGGTGAATCCAAGTTGGGTGAGTTGTTTACGAATCTCTAGTAAATCCGCATTCGATTTTTTTGCCATTTCTTCAGGTAAGACGGGGGTTTTGCTTTGCAATCGCGAATTTTTTAACCCTTTTGCATAGAGGGCGACTCCCTGATAAACAAGTTTGATCTCTTCAGCAGTTAAAGTGAGAAGAGCTTCTTTTGTTTGATTAAACGCAATAGGTTCAAAGGCATGAAGTGTTTTTTCCCCCAATTCCGTTAGATGAAGGAACCTTTTTCTTTTGTCCTTGTCGTCCAATGAGCAGTGGATATACCCCTTTTTTATAGCTTTAGCGATCAACCTACTGACCGTTGACTTATCTAACAATAAACGCCCTGCGATTTCCCCCATCGTAGGATATGTACATGTATTGAGTTCAATAAGAAGATGACGTTCCGCTAAGGTCACGCCAATTTCGAAATAAGCATCGTTAAGAAGACCAAGTTCTCGTATGACATTCCTTGCGTTGTGTCTTAAAAGATCGATGTCTTCTCGTGAAATGTTTTTCATGGCAAGTCTGATAGTTGTATAACACAACTAATATACGAACTCCCATTTTTAACGGCAAGAGGGGAGTAGCCGTTCTCGCATCTCATTAGAAAAATTTATAGTTGATGGTTGAGGAGATTTAGAATCCAAACAACTGCCAAGGCTTCTGTTGCGTAGAAGGTTAGAGAGAAACGAGAGGGTGCAAAGTGAATATTTTCAACAAGAAGAGCAGTGATGCTCTTCTCTATTCGTTTTCTACTGGAGTTGGTTTAAAATCGCAAGATAGACTCAAATCTTGCCAGGTAGCAAAATCTGTATGGAGAGCTTCTAATTTTTCATGGGCTTTTTTACAAGCAGCAGCTCCAAGCAATAAATGGAGGGGTGGTTTTTCTGAAAGAACCGCTTGAATGATGGCTTTTGCTCCCAAAGTGGGATCGCCTGCCTGTTTTTTATGATTTTCGACTGCGTATGTACGCATACAACCTGCACTCTTTTCATAGGCTGGAATGGCTTTATCCGTAATGACCAAGGAGTTGCCAAGAAAGTCGGTTCGAAAGGGCCCTGGTTCTACAATAGTTACATGAATACCAAGAGGAGCTACTTCGAGTGCAAGAGATTCAGAAAGCCCCGCAATGGCAAATTTGGTAGAGCTGTAAAGACCCGCTCCTGCGGACCCAACCAGTCCTATAATTGAAGAGATATTCACAATCCGACCACTGTGTTGCTTGCGTAAATAGGGGAGTACAGCGCGCGTTATACGTAAGAGGCCAAAGACATTGATTTCATAGATAGCTGCAATTTCCTCATCGCTTACCTCTTCGATAGCGCCAAGCAGACCATAGCCAGCATTGTTGACGAGGACATCGATACGCCCAAAGCGGCTGATAGCCTGTTCAACCACAGAGTTAATCTGTGCAGGATCGCGTAAATCTAAAGAAGGCGTGAGTAGGCGATCTTTGGCTCCTGAAAAATCTTGAAGGACTTTATCGGGAGTTCTAGAAGTGGCTACGACAAAATCTCCACGTGCTAGTGCTGCTTGGACAAGCTCCTTGCCAAACCCTTGTGAAGTGCCGGTGATCAACCAAACAAGATGATCAGATTTGTGGTTTTGCATGACCTTGACCTTCTATTTTTTTCATGGAGTTTATCAAAAAGTCTTCTGGGCTTCGAGTCATTTGTTTGCATATGGATACATGAGAGGTAATACCAAACGCAACAAATAACTTCACATTTGAGCCGCGTCAAAGCGCCGAAAATCGGCGATCGTAAACGGCATTGTATTGCATTAATACTATGCTGTTTATGATCGTCAATTTGTCGACAGCTTTCACGCAGCTCAAATATGAAATTATTTATTGCGTTTGGTATAACTTGACCTGGGATCGAAGGACTATGCATCCCATTCCTCAGGTGTGTAAAACGGAAGGTTGCGAGTCTACATTAACAGAGCGGTGTTTCTTGTTGTCGATACGTCAGGAGCCACGAATTTTTGCAAAACCTGCTCTTGTGTGGTAGGTGTCATAGATAATTGTCAACGATTGGATCTTGTCGCTTTGTGGGATAAAATCAAAGACATCGATGCACTCAAACTGCACTTGCGACCCGTCTTTCATCATCCATGAGTAAACAAAATGGGCAGCGGCCGTATTAGGGTTATCAGAGCTAATAAAAATGTTTTTCAGTACAATTTTCGAGCTTTTAGTATCAGAAAAAAGTTCTTTATAAAAGCTGGAGGCCTCAATGTTTCCATAGAGGGGAGAATGTACGATAGCACTGGGAGAAAACAGTTGAATCACATCGTGGTAGTTTCCATTTTCTAAACCGTGGGAATAGGCTTTGACAATGCTTTGTTTGTTCATCGCTCTACCAACAGCGTAACGGGACCGTCATTCAGTAAAGAGACTTTCATGTCGGCTCCAAAAATCCCAGTCTCAACAGGAATACCGCCTTTTCGTACTGCATCGACAAATTGTTCATAAAGTGGTTTAGCTATCTCAGGTGCTGCCGCTTGTGTGAACGAGGGTCTGCGGCCATCGCTGCAATCGGCATAGAGGGTAAATTGGGAAATAATAAGAGCTGATCCCTTGCAGTCGATTAGGGATTGATTGATTTTTCCAGAGGAATCTTCAAAAAGGCGTAGGTTAATGAGCTTATTTGCCAGCCATACTGCTTGAGTTGTCGTATCGCTATGCGTGATGCCAATAAACACGAGGACGCCATTTTCAATAGTTCCAACGATTTTACTATCGACTTCTACATGTGCGTGGGTCACTCGCTGAATGAGGACTTTCATAAAATTTTATGTTAGGCGGTAATGGATGAGGGTCATGTTCTCTTTTTTCTCTAGAGCAAGAATGTAACGCATAGAAACCTTGATTATAGGACGAGGAATTTTGGCTTATGTTAGAACTTTTGTCATCACAAAATGACTCTCTTGTATTTCTCTCGACTTTGTACAATTTTGTGATCAACTCGCTAGCGCTCGCCGATCATAAGATTGGACAAGAAAAAAGTTGATAGAGAGCACCCCATCACGCATACTCTTTAGCGCAAACAAAAAAACAGGCGCTAATGGACTCTCTATCACGCAACATTTTATCGGTTTTACTCCCTTTCTCGGTACTTTTTTCCAAACCTTCCTGGAAAAAGGCTTTAACCTTATTGCTTGGCACGCTTTTATGTGCTGGCAAAAGAACTGTTTGCTCGGCTCTGCGCGCAATGGGACTTGAGTGTGAAGCAGGCTTTTCCAAATACCATCACCTCTTGAACCGGACTGAATGGTCGTCTCTTAGGGCAGCAAGGATCCTATTGTTTATATTGCTCGTCTTCGTCGCCTATAAACATTCCGTGGTTCTATTGGTTGACGAAACATTAGAACGCAGACGAGGCAAAAAGATAAAAGCGAGAGGGTATTATCGAAATGCGGTTCGATCGTCGCAGTCTCAGGTGATTAATGCCATGGGTTTGAAGTGGTTGGTTATGGCTATTTCACTTAAATCGCCAATGATAAAAAGGGCTCTTGCATTGCCTTTTTTTAGCGTATTGGAGCCATCAAAAAAATGTGATGCAGAGAGGAATCGTCGACACAAGACATCATTGCAGTGGATAAGTCAGATGGTCTTACAAGTGCGTCGGTGGCTAGGAAAAGCGCGTTTATTAATTTAATTTCCAGGAAGGGCAAAATTACCCCTTCCGTAGAAAATATTCCTCCGGAAATAATGGATTGGATGGATGATATAGTGAGACAATTGCTTCAAGCGGCTTGAACTAGGTCGCTAAAAGTTGCAAAGTCGAGATAATGACATGTGCGCCATTCTGGAAATTCCTTTGGTAACATTCTCCACTGACAAGCACTTTTTAAGAGATATAGGATTCCGCAAAAAACATCATATAAATCAATTCGCCTAGGCCGTGTTTTTTTACGAGCAGATTCATACCAAACGCAACAAATAACTTCACATTTGAGCCGCGTCAAAGCGCCGAAAATCGGCGATCGTAAACGGCATTGTATTGCATTAATACTATGCTGTTTATGATCGTCAATTTGTCGACAGCTTT
>Ga0207952_1000473_pt1 | contig 32490 bp, 37 predicted proteins | sample SubbioR12Aug_8Ca_FD_184831 | JGI IMG/M metagenome (GOLD analysis project Ga0207952, IMG submission 184831) | Serpentinite rock and fluid subsurface biosphere microbial communities from McLaughlin Reserve, California, USA - CR12Aug_8Ca (SPAdes) | ecosystem: Environmental > Terrestrial > Deep... | reverse complement strand
GTTTAAAAAAATTGCGTGACAGTGGCGTACAACTCAGCATGCAGGGCTGGCCTGCGCAGTATCAGAAAATGCTGGATGGCCTGAGTGACATACCACCTGCTGCTACAGCGGAAGAAAAGAAACCAGGCTTCCTCGAAAAAATAGGCAAGGCCACTGTCGATGTCTATAAAGACAATCTGGCCCTGCTGAGTTTTATCGGTGAAACTGCCATCAGCCTGCTGGGCCTGTTCCTGCATCCAAGGCGATGGCGTGGCCGCACCATCCTGCACAATATCCAGGTAGCCGGTTTCGCGGCCTTGCCCATCGTTGGCGTCACTTCATTTTTACTTGGTATCGTGATTGCCTATCAGGGGGCAGACCAGCTCAAGCATTATGGTGCGAATATTTTTGTGGTCGAGCTGGTTGGGTATGCCATGCTGCGCGAATTTGCGCCGCTGATTACTGCCATCATCATTGCTGGCCGCTCGGGGTCTGCCTATGCCGCGCAGATAGGCACCATGGTGGTGACTGAAGAAATTGATGCCCTGCAAACCATAGGTATCAAACCCATAGAACTGCTGGTGCTGCCCAAGCTGGTGGCGCTGATGCTGGCCCTGCCTTTGCTGACCCTGTTTGCTGACTTGATCGGTGTTGTGGGTGGCATGCTGATGGCTGCCAGCCAACTGGATGTGGGCATGCATGAATTCATCGACCGCTTTGCGACAGAAATTCCGCTCAGGACCTTGTTGTTAGGCATAGGCAAATCGCTGGTGTTTGCAATAGTGATTGTTATCATCGGTTGCTACCAGGGTTTTCGTACCAAGGGCAATGCCGACAGCGTGGGCCGCCAGACTACCCGCAGCGTGGTGCAGGCAATTTTCATCGTCATCGTGCTCGATGCCGTGTTCTCGGTCATCTTTAACCTGCTGGGACTCTGATGAGCGAAGAAACATCCACAGCAACACCGACGAGCTATGACTATGCCATAGAAATGCAGCAAGTCTGCACCCGCTTCGGCGACAAGATCGTGCACGAAGGTCTGGATTTGCAGATACGTCGCGGTGAGATTTTTGCCATCGTTGGTGGCAGTGGTTCTGGTAAATCGACTTTGCTGCGCGAAATGATTTTGCTACATAAGCCGGATTCAGGCACGGTCAAGGTACTGGGCATGGACCTGGCCGGCATCAGTGATGAACAGGCCAGTTCCTTGCGCCAGCGCTGTGGCGTCATGTTTCAAAAAGGTGGCTTGTTTGGCACGCTGACAGTCACAGAGAACATAGGCTTGCCGCTCCGCGAGCACAGTGAACTCGATGACAGCAGCATCAATGAAATTGCAGCCTGGAAGTTGTCCCTGAGTGGGCTCAAGCCAGAAGCGGCGGGTCTCTATCCGACAGAGTTAAGTGGCGGCATGCTCAAGCGTGCGGCACTTGCCAGGGCATTGGCGCTGGACCCGGAACTCTTGTTCCTCGATGAACCAACAGCAGGGCTGGACCCGGCCAGCGCTGGGGGGTTTGATGCGCTGCTACGGCATTTGCATGAGTTATACCAGCCCACCATCGTCATGATTACCCATGACCTTGACTTGCTGTGGCAAGTCACCCACAGGGTAGCGGTGCTGGGAGAGGGCAAGGTGCTGGCCGTAGGGACCATGGAAGAATTGTCACAGTTGCAGCACCCTGTCATCCGCGATTATTTCGATGGTGCACGCGGCAGGGCGGCGCAGCAGCAGGCCGGACAACATCACGAAGATAAAAAAAAGCAAGATAACGAACATAAGAACGCACAGGAAAACCCATGGAAACCAAAGTAAATTACGCTGCCGTCGGAGCCTTTGTGCTGGCCCTGGGCGCCCTGCTGGTGGCGGCCATATTATGGCTGTCGGTTGGTCTTGGTAAACGCCAGCAAACGGTCTTGTATCAATCTGTCGTCAATGAATCGGTGGCAGGGCTGAACCTGGATGCGCCTGTCAAATACCAGGGCGTGAATGTCGGCAAGGTGCGCACCATCAGCCTGGACCCCAGCAATCCACAACAGGTAAAGCTGGTATTTTCCATTATTCAAGGTACGCCCATCAAGACAGATACCCAGGCCGTGCTTAAAACCCAGGGTTTGACTGGAATCGCTTATGTAGAGTTGAGTGGCGGTTCTCCAGAAGCGCCCTTGTTGCAGGCGACCAATGGCCAGCCTTACCCGCAAATACCCACCAAGCCATCATTGAGCGCCAGGCTGGAAAATGTATTGAGCGCCGTGCTGGCCAATCTTGACCGCACTGCCGCCAATGTCAATGCCATCCTGAATGATGAAAACCGCGCTGCCTTCAGCAAGATTTTGCACAATACTTCCAGCCTCATGGAAGCCTTGAACTCGCAAAAAGCTGCAATGAGCATGGCCATCAACAATGCCGCCGTGACTACTGCCAATACAGCCAAGGCCAGTGCCAAAATCGAGGACTTGTTCCAGCGCGTAGGCAAGAGTGCCGACGCACTGGCAAGCATGGCTGACAAGGCGGGTGCAGCCAGTGACAGTACCAAAAAAACTGCTGATGAACTCGGTGGCGGTGTGCGCCAGTTAAGCAGCGATACCCTGCCAGAAATGCAAAGACTGATGGGCGAGTTGGCAACATTGTCAGCCTCCATGACCCGTCTCATAGAGCAGACAGAACATAATCCCAGCAGCCTGATCAGGGGGCGGCATGCGCCACCACCTGGCCCGGGTGAAACCAAAGGAGCCAAACCATGATGCAGTTACGTCCAGCATGTCTATTAACCGTGTTGGCAGTTGCCTTGACTGGCTGTTCTGCCCTGCAACCTGCCAATGTGGCACCAATGGCAGTCTATCGCCTGGATGCGGTCGCACCTGGCAGTTCACCCACACCTGTCACTGCCACAGCCACAGCCAGTATCCTGGTGGGCAATATCCGCGCTGCAGCAGGTTTTGACAGCAGCCGCATGCTGTATACACGCCAGTCTTACCAGGTGGAAGAATTTCAACAAAGCCAGTGGCAAAAACCACCGGCTGTCATGCTCATGCCACTGGTCGCTACGGCGCTGGAATCCAGCGGCATCTTCAAGGTGGTCTTGCAGGCACCCAGTGCGGTGCTGACGACTTTCCGCCTGGATCTTGAAATCGTCAACCTGCAACAAGACTTTGGCACCACACCCAGCCATCTTAATTTCAAACTGCGCGCCCATTTGTCTGACAGGCAAAACCAGCAAATCATCGCCTGGCGCGAGTTTGCTGTCAGCATCCCCACCGCCACTGAAGATGCCTACGGTGGCGTAGTTGCGACCAACCAGGCCGTGGCCCAGGTCTTGCAACAATTGCGTGCATTTTGCGTAGATCAAATCACACAATCAGCACAGACAAGAAAAAAGCAGCCTTGATGCTGGCTGCTTTTACACTAGATCAACAATGCGGCTTATCTTATGACAAGCCGCATTTTTTTATTTACGGCAAACCAGCAAGCCTACCAGCAAGCCCACAGTGGCGGCCACGCCTATGCTGCTCCATGGGTTTTCCTTGACGTAGACATTGGCAGAAGTCGCCATTTCCTTGCCTGATGCCAGGGCGGTGTCTTGCACATTCTGGGCGGATTTCAGTGCTTCTTCCATGAGTTCAACACCACGGGCCCGGGCTTCTTCGGCTTTTTCGCCACTCAGTGAAGCAGCTTCGCTGAACAGGTCTTGCGCATCGCGCAGCAGGATTTTGATGTCTTTGTTGATAGCTCGGATATTGGATTTGAACATGATGATTTCCTTTACGGTGAGTAGAATAAATAAGTAAAATTATTGGAACATTGATATGTGCTTTTCAGCACATGAATAAAAAGGTTTTGGCAAGCTGTCAGAGCAAGATAAGGTCAGGACAACAAATCCTTCATGTCATCTGCGTGTTCTTCTTCCTTGGCCATGATACCCACCAGCATTTGCCGCGTTGTCGGGTCACTGTCGCCTATTCTTTCCAGCATCTGGCGATAAGATTCAATCGCTACACGTTCAGCGATCAGGTTGGCTTTCACCATGGCGGCGACGTCTTCGGTGTCGTCGTATTCAGCATGGCTGCGCTGAACCAGAGAGGCCGGGTTAAAGTCGGGCTTGCCATTGAGCTGGACGATGCGTTCTGCCAACTGATCAGCGTGTGCCTGTTCTTCAAGTGCGTGTTCCAGGAACTCAGCCTTGATAGGCCCGTTGTGCGCACCAGAGACGGTATAATAATGACGTTTGTAACGCAGGACGCAGACCAGTTCGGTAGCCAGTGCGCCATTGAGCAGGGCGATGACTTCTTCGCGGTTTCCCTGATATCCTGCAGTGACAGCACCGTCATCAAGATTCCTGGCTGCTTCGCGGATGGCAGCCGTGTCCATGCCATTGCGGAGATTGCTATTGACTTCATGCATGATGATTTCCCGGTAAAAAGTAAAATAAAGAGATCGTGAAGACGAATCTTTTTCGCCTTAGCCTCCTTTATATGCCTTGCCAGCAGGGATGTCAGTACGCTGCCGTACATAGAGCAAACTGGTTTTGCAGTAGGCTTGAGGCTGGAAAAAAAAAGGCAAAAAATATTTCATGAAGCCCAACAATAAAATACTGCGTATCAGCCTCTGGTTTTTATTGACGATAGTCAGCGTGCTTGTCATCTGCGTGGTGATCTTGCTCAATATGGACTGGAACCGCGCCAAGCCATGGCTCAATGAGCGCACCAGCGAAGCCCTGGGGCGGCCATTCAGCATACGCGGCAATCTGGCGTTGACCTGGGAAAAGCCACTCAGCGGGCCAGAAAACGCCACAGGCTGGCGCGGCAAGATCCCCTGGCCGCATTTGCAGGCGCAGGATATACACATAGGCCAGCCTTCAGATACGTCGCAGACAGGTCCTGCACCAGCGTCAGCATCTGCTTCTGCATCCACTTCCACATCAACTCCTGCCTCAGCCCCTTCTAAAGCTAACGCCCCTGGTGTAATCCCATTGGAAGACATGGCTCGCATCAATGAAGTGTCTTTTTCACTGAACCCTTTTTCCCTGCTGGAAAAAAGGCTGGAGATACCCTTGCTGCGCTTTCAGGAAAGCAGCTTGTTCCTGCAGCGCTTTGCCGATGGCAGCAATAACTGGACCTTCAAGAAAAGCACCAAATCCTCGCCGTGGAAGCTGGAATTGCGCAGGATAGTGCTCGCGCAGGGCAAGGTGCATTACATCGATGCCATCCGTCATGCCGACATCACTGCCGATATAGAAAGCCTCAACACTGAAGCCAATTACGGCATTAGCTGGACACTGCAAGGCAAGCTGTATAACGAGGCCGTTACTGGCAGCGGCAAGGCAGGTGCCATCCTGTCTCTGCAAAGCCAGACTCTGCCTTTCCCCATACAGGGGCAATTGAAGATGGGACAGACTACAGTGCGCGCGGAAGGCAGCATCACCAAGCCCAGCGAACTGGCGGCAGTTGACATGCATCTGGAAATTACCGGCAACAGCATGGCGCGGTTGTATGCATTGACAGGCATAGTCTTGCCAGAGACGCCTGCGTATAGCACGGCAGGGCATTTGAGCGCCACCCTGGGCAAGATAGATAATCACTGGAAATATGAAAAATTCACCGGCAAGGTGGGGTCCAGTGATCTGGCTGGCAGCTTCGAATACCAGACCAGAAAAGCCAAGCAATTGCGCCCGCTGTTGCAAGGCGATTTGAATTCGCAAGTCTTGCAATCTGCCGATCTGGCTCCGCTGGTTGGCGCCGACTCCAATGCCAACAAGGTCAAGCGTGGCGCGGCTGCCGTACAACCTGGCGACAAGCTCTTGCCGGTAGAAGCGTTCCGTACCGAACGCTGGCGCAGCATCGATGCAGACGTGAGCCTGAGTGCTGCCAGACTGATACGAAAAAAAGAACTGCCCATCCATAAGCTGCAAACCAGGCTCATCATGAAAGATGGCGTGATCACCATGCTACCCCTGAAGTTTGAGCTGGCCGGCGGGCAAGTGCAGGCCTATATCACTCTGGATGGAAATGGCGGCGGTACTAAAGGAAAAGACAAGGATAAAGAAGTCGACCAGGATGATGCCCCCCGCGCCCAGCCCATACAGGCCAAAATGCGGGTGACTGCAAGACATATACAATTGCAAAAACTGATACCGACGCTGGCAACTTCAAAATTGACAGTAGGCGAGATCAATGCTGATGCCAATCTGGCTGCTACCGGCCACTCCGTCGCTGCCCTGCTGGGCTCGTCGAATGGCGAGATCAGCAGCATGCTGGATCATGGTACGGTCAGTAAACTGTTGCTGGAAGAAATGGGACTCAATATTGGCAATATTATTTTGACCCGCTTGGCCGGCGATAAACAGGTAAAGCTCAATTGCATGCTGGCCGACTTTACCGTGACCAACGGGAAGATGAACGCCCGCAGTTTCCTGGTTGATACCGAAGAAGCTGTGATCGATATTACTGGCAGTATTGATCTGCAAAAAGAAGATCTGGATTTGACTATCAAGCCCAATAGCAAAGGCTTGCGGGTCTTGTCCTTGCGCGCGCCCTTGTATGTGCGCGGTACTTTCCTGCACCCAAAAATCACCGTCGATAAAGCGGTAATGGCGATGCGTGCTGGCGGTGCCATAGGCCTGGCCTTGCTCAGCCCGTTTGCGGCCTTGCTGCCATTGGTGAATACCGGGCCGGACCAGGCTGATGGTTGTGCGACCCTGTTGAAAACGGCGAAGAAGTGATGCAAGATGTGGACGGGAGTGGCTCCCGTGAGATGTAGGAGCAGCTTTAGCCGCGAACATCAGCTGCTACCAGCAAATGGCTGATACGGCAGATCATTCGCGGCTAAAGCCGCTCCTACAAAATAAAAATGGCCGCATCTATGAGATAGCGGCCTGTGAAAACATTCAATCAGGGGTGTTAATAGTGACTGGTCCTGATCATGTTCGCTACTTCGCGTGTTTCAGCCAGCACTTCATTGACGGCCATTTGCAAAGTATACTTTTGTTCTTCGGCATCGCGTTTAGGTTCTGGCGTGCGGAACAAATGACGGCTGCGTTTGTGGAGGGCTTTTTCGTATACCTTGAAGGCAAATTGCATTTCTGTGTAGTCCATGGTGATTCTCCTTGCGGTGATTTAACTTCTGTAGCGTTTCTGCACACACTTCGTGCTAGTGGGATTGAACTGAATCTATCCAGATCTCGTCTGCCATGTCTGGCCACTGATCAGGGTCGAAGCCAGGTGAGCTTTCAAAATGTCTTTTGTCTATGTTGAGAATGAAGCGCTTGTTGGCAGCGTCCAGCGTCAGTTCTGACCAGGGGATGGCGAACAGTTTTTCACCTATGCCCAGCAAGCCACCATGCGCGACCACCGCATAGGCAATCTGGCCTGTGCGCATGTCCAGCATGATTTCCTTGATCTCACCCAGGTGTTCATCGGCATGGTTGACGACACTATCGCCAGTCAAGGTACGCGCACCCAGGAGTTCTGGTCCCGGGCCTTTGTGAGCATTGTTGCCTCGTCCCGTATCGTAAGTGTTGGAATTGATATCAATCATCATCGTTCCTTCAATGCAATTGGAGACTTTAGTATGTGCGCCCTGACCAGCTTGATCAGTTCGATAGCGTACACATCAGGGAATTTTTTATGCCAGCTCGTGCCGTGGCGGGATGAATATGACTGCGAGAATTACTTGAGAGTCGATAAAGCTAGCGTTAAATTTTATGCATGGAAATGGCGTTGCAAACTCATTGTTTGCAACGCCAGTTTTTTTTCTATTCATCATCAACAAAAACGAAATGCTGCTGTTCATACACCAGTGTCGTCAGCCTGACCTCACTGATCTTTGCTTGCAGCGCCTCGTCATGCATTCATACAGGCAAGCCGTAGTAACTATGGATGGAATCTGCCCAGGCCTGATTGGCCATATCTGGCCAGCGGTCAGCATCAAAACCAGGTGCATTTTCAAAACGGCTCTTGTCGATGTTCAGGATAAAACGTTTATTGACAGTGTCCAGTTTCAGCGCAGACCATGGTACGGCAAACAATTTTTCACCGATGCTCAGAATGCCGCCAAAAGCCACCACTGCGTAGGCAATCTTGCCGGTACGCATATCCAGCATGATTTCCTTGATATCACCCAGATTTTCATCGGCCTCGTTGACAACGCTGTCACCTGTCAGGGTATTGGCACCCATCAGTTCAGGGCCTGGGCCTTTGTGAACGTTGCCTGGTTCATTAGGAATATAAGTAGTATCCAACATAGTCATGTCCTTCGCGGTGAGTAGAGACCTGATCATGCGCCCACTTCTCGATATGAACAGTTCGATAACACACATAGCAAAAAGTATTTTTTACGTCTTTGCGTAAACAAAAAGACAAGACAATCATGGCTGTCTTGATACATGGAATGTGAAATCATATTGCCGACAGTCAAACATTGCTAAATGTGGTTTTCCACCTGGCAATTATCCTATAACTTAGTACTTAGCCGAAGAAAGATAGTCAGTGTGATTTGTTGTTAATGCAAGGCGTCGCACTCTTTTGCTAATTTATTTATCTGTAGAGATTGACGATCGGGGCAGGGCAATGAAGACGATGTTGAAAACCAGACTCTTACTCATCATGGGTATCATGAGCGCACTCATGGTACTGCTTGGCCTGACTGGCCTGTATGCGATGAAATCCCTGCATGAAGGTTTACAGACTGGCTATCAAAACCGCACTCTGGGCCTGGATCATCTAGCGCGCATAGATCAATTATTGTTGAGCAATCGCCACGCCATTCTGGCCGCACTGGCTGACCCTGTGCCAATGAAAATGAAAGTCAGCGCAGACGCTATTGAGCGTGACAGGCGTGCCATAGAACAGTTATGGATAGATTTTTCAGCCATGCCCATGTCACTGCAAGCCAGGACCAAAGCAGATGAATTCACCCGCCAGCGCATCGCCTATGACCACGCCGTTACCTTGCCTGTCTTGGAAGCCTTGCAAAATTCTGCCATAGTCAAAGTCAAGGAAATCAGTCTGGTCGCCGACAAGCTGAAAGACCCTATCATCGCCAGCATGAGCAGCTTGCACAGTATGCAGCTCGACGCGGCAAAAAAAGAGTTTGAAGCGGTTGATGCCAGTTATCGGATAGTGCGCAATCTCATGTTTGCAGCGCTGGCACTGGGCCTGGTACTGGCTGCAGTGCTGGCGTATTTTATGGTTCATCTCATCTATCATCAGCTTGGTGGCGAACCTGCCTATGCGGCGCAGATAGCCAGACAAATTGCCGGGGGTGATCTGGATGTCAGCATCACGCCAGAAGTGTATGACGAAGCCAGCTTGCTGGCCTCCATGCAATCCCTGCAAAGCGGGCTGGCGAAAACCGTCAAGGACATGCTTGTCGACACCGCCAATATTGGCCGGACTTCCCGCCAGATACTGAGCAGCAATATGATGTTGTCTTCGCGCGCAGAACTGCAGGACTATTCGCGCAAGAAGGCAAGTGCAGCGATGAAGGAGCTGAGTTCATCTGTCCGCCATCATGGCGAGCAGGCACGCCAGGCCATACAACTGGCTGACGATAGCAGTGAGCTGGCTGCCAAAAGGGCGCTTGCTGCCAGTGGCGCGGTGAGCACCATGACACAAATCAGAAATGCATCAGACAAGATTTTTGACAGCGTCCAGGTGATAGACGAACTTGCTTTTCAGATTGATACCCTGACTCTTAAAGCCACAGTGGAAGACGCCAGCGGCAACGACGCAGGTCTGCGTTTGGCAGAGATCGCACCAGAAGTGCGTGACCTGGCTCAATGCGTCTCATGTGCAGTCATGGAAATTAAAAACATCCTCAATGAGTCCCGCGAAAAAATGGACAACGGCAGCAAGCTCATCAGCCAGAGTAACGCAGGCACTGAGCAATTGCTGGCAGCCATGCATCGCGTCAGCAATCTCATGGGCGAGATCAATGTCTCCACCAGAAAGCAGGAAGCCGGTATCAGGCAAGTCAATCATGCCATCAGCGACATGGACCATGCCAGCCTTAAAGACGCTGTCATGGTGAGCGTTGTCACCACTGCGGCAAAGTTGCTGGAGCAGCAAGCGACCCATCTGGCACAACTGAGTAGCGGTTTCAAACTCAGCGCTAACCCGAGGCCGCAGGCGCAACTGCAAGTCGTCAGCGCAGAAGTGCAAGTGGAAGAAGCACCCAAGCGGCCTAATTTGCGTCTGGTGCGTACTTAGGCTGCTTCAAGGCTAAAAGCTTAAGACCACTCACCACAGAGACACTGAGACGCAGAGAGAGGCATTTGAGAAGGCATGTATTCCAGGGCCGTTGCGCGCATTGTTAAATCCTCTGTGCCTGCTCTGTTTCTCCGTGTCTCTGTGGTGAGATTTTTGGTTTTCGTCCAAACAACAAATGGATGTCGGGCAGGCTAAATCTTTCAGTTCAAATAAATATTTTAAAAATAGCTTGCAAATAAATAGCGCACTATTTAAAATGCAGGGCATGAAAACCGCAACCAGCAAATCAGCAAACCAAAGTTCAACGCCGCAACTGGGTGACCAGCTTTGTTTTGCCCTGTATTCGACTTCGCTGGCAATGAACAAGCTGTACCGCAAGTTGCTCAAGCAAATGGGGATTACCTATTCGCAGTACCTCGTGCTCATGGTCTTGTGGGAGCAGGATGAACAAACCGTGAATGACATAGGCGAACGCCTGATACTGGATTCTGCCACCCTGACGCCTTTGCTCAAGCGCATGGAAGCGCAGGAGCTGATCACCAGGGTCAGGTCGGCAGCAGATGAACGCCAGGTAATTATTTCGCTGACCAAGGCGGGTAGCGATATGCGCAAGCAGGCAGCAAGCTTGCCGACTTCAGTCTTGTGCGCCACAGAATGCTCAGCCGACCAGGCGCGTGATATGAAGCAAGAGATACTGGCCTTGCGTGAAGCTTTGATGAAGAATGTTTGACGGTCATGAAGCTTACTTAGGTGATTAAGACCTGGCCGGGATGATCTGGTGTCGGTGTATTTGAAATAAGTTCGCATGGATAGACCCAGGCAAGAAAGTAATTCTGGTTTTTTTGTTTTTAATATATATAGCACACTATTTAATAGTGTATTAATTTAACCTGTAGGAGCGGCTTTAGCCGCGAACATTGTTGCCGTGTCAGACGCTCAGGGTCATGCAGGCATTCGCGGCTGAAGCCGCTCCTACAGAGCAGCTATGAAGCACAGTATTAAAGAGGACTTGCATCCTTTTAGTTGAAGCGTCAAGAGACAGGAGCTTATCCCGCCTCCAGCAGTTTTTAAAATATATAGCACACTATTTAATAGTGAATTATTTAAATGAAGTAAATCGCCCATGCAATACCACAGGACGATCAGAAGAAGTTTTTTTGTAGCCCCAAATCGCAGTAATCCCACTGCCATCACATGAAAAGGAAATCACCATGACACACTTGAAATCGCTCCTCGCTGCAACCGCCATCAGCCTCTCCATCAGCAACGCATTTGCTGCGGGTAGCCCCGGTGTTGAACCGACTACACAAGCCTTCTTGCAGGCACTGGAAGCGGGAGGTGGCAAGCCGCTGGAGCAATTGCCTGTGGCTGATGCACGTGGCGTGCTGGTCGGTGCGCAAGCTGGTGTCAAGCTGGTGCTGCCTGCGGCTGATGTGTCCGAGAAAACCATCAGGCTTGATGGTGGTGATATCAGGCTGACTATCGTGCGCCCGGCTGGCGTCAAAAAAACTCTGCCCGGCTTCATGTACTTCCATGGCGGTGGCTGGGTACTGGGTGACTATCCTACTCATGAAAGACTGGTGCGCGACCTGGTGGCAGAATCCGGTGCTGTTGCCATCTTCGTCAACTACACACCTTCACCAGAAGCAGGCTATGGCGTTGCCATCAAACAGGCTTATGCCGCAACCAAATGGGTGGCCGAGCATGGCAAGGAAATCCAGGTCGACGGCAGCCGCCTGGCGGTGGCAGGCAATAGCGTCGGTGGCAATATGGCCTCCGTGGTCAGCCTCATGGCCAAAGACAAGGGCGGCCCCAAACTGCGCTCACAAATCCTGCTGTGGCCAGTGACGGATGCTGACTTCAATAACGAATCCTACAAGCAATTTGCTGAAGGCCATTTCCTGACCCGCAATATGATGAATTGGTTCTGGGACAATTACACCACCGATGCCGCCAAACGCCAGGAGATCTATGCGTCACCACTGCGCGCCAGCACTGAACAACTGACAGGTTTGCCGCCAGCCCTGATACAAACCGCAGAATTCGACGTCCTGCGCGACGAAGGCGAAGCCTATGGCCGCAAACTCGATGCCGCAGGCGTCAAGGTCACAACGGTAAGATACAAGGGCATGATCCATGATTTTGGTTTGTTGAATGTGCTGGCCAAAGTACCCGCAGTACGCTCAGCCATGTTGCAGGCGGGTGGGGAGTTGAAGGCGAGTTTGAAGTAAGAGGCGTACGCTTTTAACGCAGCTTGCAGATTTTAAAAAAATCGAGACCACTCAATACAGAGGCACAGAGACACAGAGCAGGCACAGAGGAGAACATATGGCAGACTGCAAGCCATAGCGAGTTCTACGAGATATTTAATCCCTCAGTGCCCCTCTATGGTGTAGCAGGGAATTCGAACGGCCCGCGTAGGGAGGCATGCCATTCGCCTGCGTAACGAAGACTGCTAGCAAGCAGTCTTGCCTTCCTCTGTGCCTTTGTGGTGAGATTTCCGGTCTTATTCAAAAACACAATCAAATGGCAAGTCACCCTGCAGGACAATTATTGATATTAAAAAAAGACCAGACAGCACTCAGGTTTTTGATTGAACCACATCCAGCTTGTAAAACCCGGCCACAGGATCATCTTCCACCGCCACGGCAGTAATGCTGGCATTGTCATCGCTGAAACTCACTGTTGGCAGCGTAATGCCGTTGATGACCGCTTGCAGGGAGTAGCCGGGGCCGGTCCGCAAATTGAGCGCATTGAAACCGCGATCCTGGGTGATTTCCTGCTCGAACTGGCCATGCATCTGTATGATGAAACTGACTGCCGGGGTGCATGTCTTGTACAACTGCATGAAAGGTGGTTTGCTGCTGCCGCTTTCTACCAGGCGCAAGACATAGGATTTGTTTTCCAGGTCCTGGTCAATCTGCGCAACGTAGGCGGCGGTGTCATTCAATTGCATCCTGTCAGACAGATATTCCCTGTCCAGGAAATTCGTGCGGGCGACTATCGTGCCGATGACATCGGTCTGGATTTCCAGCTTGCCGTTACCGCCCACATGCGCCCAGTGCGCAATCACCAGGTCACCCTTGTTGACAGTAAAAAATGCTTCGTGGCCAGTGCTGTTGACAATGGTGATGGTCATGAAATACTCCCTGTGGATATGGCGTAATTGTATGAGCTATTTTACATTGATGAATGGCCAATACAAGCCATATACCTCAGCTCTTGCTGGCATCTTCAAGAGACTTTTCTTTAAGCTGGTGACCACAGACCATGCATTTTATTGTTTTGGGTTGTGGCACGATGACACCCAGGAAAAAATAGATGCCGATCGCGCTGAGCATGCCTGGGTTCGTATTGCTGTGTGAGATATCGCTACTACCGCAATGCGGGCAAGTGTCGGTCTGTTCGGCCGCACCAAACTCGGCCTCTGTTGCCTCTTGCAGGGCAGAGGCATAATCCCCCTGCATATATTGCTCAAGCACTACTTTGGCCCGCTCCTTTGCTGCATAGGGCACACGCAAATCCACGCCGCCCAGTGCCATCGACCATTGCCAGTTAAGCCAGACCTGATGTTCACTGGCCAGGCATGCCGGGATATCTTCAGATTGCAGCAAACCCCGCAAGATATGAGCATCCCAGGGATTGAGGAAGGTGGCGATGGTAATTAAATCTTTTGATTGAGACATACTTGGGACGCAGGAAAAGTTCAGGCCGGTAGCATTGATAATGGATATGGAGCGCGTTGGAAAATATCTTGATGCAGATATGCTGCCGCAAGTATACCAGCAGCCTGAGCAGGAATGATCTCAATGAGAGATGAAATAAAGGTCAGATCATTTTAGTTTAGGCCAGCCCCCTCATGCATGCGCAAGGCCGTACGCATCTGCCTGACTTCTTCCAGCGGGCTGCGGCCAAACAGGCGTTTAAATTCGCGGCTGAATTGTGAGCTGCTTTCATAGCCCACGGTATTCGAGGCGGTATAGGCATTCATGCCGGAACGTATCATCAGCAGGCGTGCCTTGTGCAGGCGCATGGCCTTGATGTACTGGATGGGTGTGGTGCTGGTCACCTGCTTGAAGTGCAGATGAAAGGCAGGCAGGCTCATGCCGGATTCACGCGCCAGGCTGTCTACATCCAGCTTGTCGCTGTAGCCCTCATGTATCTTGCGCAGGGCGCGGGTGATCTTCTGGAAATGGCTGCCCTGGCTCAGGGCGGCGCGCATGGCTGCACCCTGCTCACCCATGAGGATGCGGAAATAAATTTCCCGCACGATGGCAGGTGCCAGTATCCTGGCCTCCAGCGGCGAGGCCAGGGCTTGCAGCAGGCGCAGTACGGCCTGGGCCAGGGTATCGTCCACCTGCGTGGCATACATGAAGGCTGCCGTAGTGCTTGTGCCAACGCTGGATCTGGCAGGTTCAGTAATCTGCGCCTCTTCAACCGCCAGCGCCAGTTCTGCTGCCAGGGTTTGCTGTATGCCGACATGGATGCCCAGCATGGGTTGCTCGCTGCTGGCTTCGGTATCGGCTTCAAAAGGCATGGGCGCAGAGACCACCAGGTATTGCCGCGCATCATAGACCAACATGGCATCCCCCAGATAGGCCCGCTTGCGCCCCTGCACGATGATGCAGATGCAGGGCTCATACATGACAGGCGTGCGGCTATAGGCATGGTCGCTGCGCATGAAATGCACATAGTCCAGCGCCGAGGCAGTAAAGCCCTCTTGCGGCGTCAGGCTGGCCACCATGTCTGCCAGTTTCTGGTTGATATCGTCCTGGTTTTGCATAAGTGTGAAGAAGAGGAACAGGCATTCATCATAGCAATAATCGCAGCAAATTTGCCGGGCGCAATAGGATTAGGCAAGAATCAGAAAGTTTCCGGCATTTAGTTTGTGAGGCTGTCTGCCTATCATGGTCACATTCCGCAATCGGCGGTCATACTCGAAAGGCAGAACATGAAACAAAAAACCTGGTTAATTACTGGTGCCACCCGCGGCATAGGCGCAGCCATCGCCAAGGCCGCACTGGATGGTGGCGACAAGGTCGTCGTTACTGGCCGCGATATCGGCAAACTGCAAAGCCAGTTTGCCAGCTATGGTGATAAAGTGCTGGCACTGACGCTGGATGTCAATGACGAAGCCCAGGCTCAAGCCGCCGTCAAGGCCGCCTGCGCGCAGTTTGGCAGCCTGGATGTGCTGGTCAATAATGCGGGCTATGGTCAACTCGGTCTGTTTGAAGAAATCAGCACCGCAGAAATCCGCCAGCAATTCGACACCAATGTGTATGGCAGCATGAACATGGCACGCGCAGTCTTGCCTGTCATGCGTGAACAAAGGCGCGGGCATATCTTCAACTTGTCATCGATAGGTGGCGTGGCCGGTTTTGAAAGTGCATCTGTCTATTGCGCCAGCAAATTTGCCATCGAAGGATTCTCAGAATCACTGGCGCTTGAAGTGGCACGCTTCGGTATCCATATTACTATCGTTGAACCTGGCTTCTTCAGGACAGATTTTCTTGACCAGACATCGGTACGCTATGGCGACAAGACGATAAGCGATTACGCCAACAGCGGTATCAACAGCCGTGATACCTTCGCCAGCTACAACCACCAGCAAGCTGGTGACCCGGTCAAACTGGGTGCTGCGGTATTGGCCATCAGCAATATGGCAGAACCACCATTGCGCTATGCAGCCGGTTCTGATGCCGTAGAAGTCGTCGCTGCCAGCCTGGAAAAACACCAGCAGGAATTGCAACAATGGCGGGTATTGTCGGTGTCAACTGACGGGGATTTTTGAGTAATTCTGGCCTCACAATAGGGAGCACTGCGCGCACAGTCTTTGACGTATGAAAAACAATGATGGTGCGCACTCCGCATCCAGCAAAGACGCCTCTCTTCCATCTTTGTCAAATATGCAAAATGTGACATACTTGTGCTGTACTATGACAAGTAGTGAAGAGGAGAGGGTGAATGCGGGGTGCTTCGTTTCTGCATGCGTTTGCTGGAAAGTGGTTCAAGGGAATAGCCCTGGCCGCTGGCTTGCTTGCCAGTGGCATGAGCCAGGCTGCTGGGGAGACTGCGGGAGAGATCAACTGGTATGTCTATCCTTTGCCACCGCTGTATATCCCTGAGGGTGCAAACAAGGCTGAGGGCATCCTTGATCTTGCTTTGAAACGCCATCTCATCCCCGCCTTGCCTGCCTACCAGCACAAGCTCATCCACGTGCCGCTCAAGCGTCTGGAGTTGATGCTCAGAGATGAACCCAATGCCTGTGCCCTGGGCCTGTTTAAAAATGCCGAGCGCGAAAAAACCATGGTGTTCTCAACGCCATTCTTTGCCCAGATACCACCCGGTGCCATGATGCCGCGTGCGCAGATTGCGCAATTGCGCTCCTATCTGGGGGCGGGTGATAAACTCAATTTGAGCAAGTTGCTGGAAGATGAAGTATTAACAGTCGGCGTGCAAAGTGGCCGCAGCTATGGTGCTGCCATTGACGAACTATTGCAGATTTACAAGGGCAAGAAAAACATCCTCCTCAACAGCGCGCCAAATGCGGCGAAAAGCCTGTTCCAGATGAATGCCCTGGGTCGCGTTAACCTGATCCTCGGCTATCCCTATGAAGCCAGTTTTTTGAACGGTCGTGACAGTGCTGATTTTGTCGACCTGAAATTCTATCCCCTGCAAGAACAGCCTCCTTTCCTGCTGGGTTATGTGGCATGCGCCAAAAGCCCGTTTGGCGAACAAACCATAGAACAGATCAATGCCGTCCTTGCCCGCCGCGACTTTTTGGAAACCATCGCTACTTATTACGAAGGCCGGTTGCCTGAAGATGCCCACCCGCTGGCTAGGCAGGTGTTCGGCATGGCTTTTCCTGTCAAGGCAAAACCACGCAAATAGTTTTGCGTAAATCAGTTTCATCAATAAGCTGGAAGGTCCAGGTGCTACAATTCCGCACCAGATCATTGCTTACGACTTAGCCCCTCTTCACCATGCAACTTGACCGATTCGACCGCCAGTTACTCAACCTGGTACAGCAAGATTCCAGCCTGGCGGCTGAACGCCTGGCCGAACAGGTAGCCTTGTCACCGTCGGCCATACAAAGGCGCTTGCGCCGTTTGCGCGAGCAGGGTGTCATCATGCGTGATGCTGCGGTGCTTGATCCGGCGCAGATAGGCCGCCCCAATTTCTTCATCGTCTCGCTGGAAGTTGAACGCGAGCGGCCAGAACTGCTGGCACAATTGCGTGCATGGCTCAATGAGCAGGAACATATACAGCAAGCCTTCTATGTCACCGGCGAAGTCGATTTTGTCCTCATCGTCACGGCACCGCATATGGAAGCCTTCGAAGCACTGATGTCGCGCCTGCTGCAAGAAAATGCCAACGTCAAACGCTATACCACCAACGTCGCCCTGGGGCTGGTCAAGCGCGGGCTGAATATCCCTGTGCCGCTGGATGAGGCAGAATAGATTAATCCACTAGTCCTGGGTTTCACCCGACAAAGGCGTCGCCAGCATGGATGGCCGCGTGATGAAGGCTTCATACCAGGCCGTCAATGTTGGTCTTTGTTCCCTGAAGCCGGGTAGCTCACGAAACTCCAGCCAGCTCAAAGACGTGGCCACTGCAATATGGCCAACATGCACAGGGCCATCCACATCCAGTTCCTGTTCCAGCCAGTCATAACTGGCCAGCAGTTTTTGCGTATGGCCATCACGCAGTGGCGGATAACGCAAGGCTTCCGGGCGGCGCGAGGTTTCCCAGCGTACGGCAATACCAGAGTCTGCCATGCCCTTGGCCACTGCCTGCACCCGCAAGGCATGCCAGCGTGCTTCGCCCTGCAAGGGGATGAGCGGGCGGCCCGTGTGCAGGCTGTCCAGGTATTCGCAAATCACATCAGAATCAAAAACCGGTGGCAAGCCTGGCCGCAGCAATACCGGCACTTTGCCTAGCGGGTTTTGTGCATAGACGGCTTCATTGCGTTTGGTCGGGCTGGTTTCATGGTGGATGACTTCCAGCTGGCCAGCCAGGCCGGCTTCATGTGCAAACACCAGGGCTTTGCGTGCATAGGGAGAATGGGTTTGATAAAGTAATTGCATGGCGATGTTTTCATGTAGTGAGAGACTGCAGCCATGCTAATCCTGGTCTCGCGCGTTTTCGACGCAATGGAGGGCTGTAATTTGCCTGTTTCTGGCAAGTTCTCACCATCTTTGCGGCGCAGATTTTTCCTGCGCCTTTACACTGGGCAAATGAAAACCACATCACTTCACCATATACAGGCATCCGACCTGCTGGATGCCTATCAAGCCACAGCCTTGCTGGACTTGCCACAACTGGCTGCCGCTGCCAATGTCCGGCGCGTTCTGGTCAAGGCAGAAAACCAGCGCCCGCTAGGCAATTTCAAGGTATTGGGCGGCATGGTCGCGGCCTTGCGCGCACTGGCCCGCGCCACAGGCAAAGCGACGCTGGAAGAACTCCAAACAGCCACCAGGCTACCCCGACTCATTTGCGCCAGCGATGGTAACCACGGCCTGGCAGTCACAGCCGCAGCCAAACGTGCAGGCACAAAAGCCATCATCTATTTGCCAGAGGGCGTGGCAGCAGCCAGGGCAGAGCGCATACTGCGCCTGGGTGGCGAAGTCGTCTGGATCAAGGGCAGCTATGATGAAGCCGTCTTGCAAGCTGCCGCAGCTGCAAGCAAGGGCGCAGGCTTGCTGGTGGCAGACACATCGGCAGACCCGCATGACATCGTGGTGCAAGACGTCATGGATGGCTATGGCCTGATCTGTACCGAATTACAACAGCAATTACCAACTCAACATGCACAGCGTCCAAGTCACCTTTTCATGCAGGCAGGCGTAGGTGGCCTGGCTGCCGCGATGGCGCAGGGTTTGTGCGACCACATGTGCGATCCCCGTGGCATCATCGCCGTCGAACCCGCATCAGCCGCCTGCGTTGCCCTGGCTCTTCAAGCCGGCCGCCCGCTCAATGTCACTGGCGACCTGGAAACTAGCGCCCAGATGCTCTCCTGCGGCCTGGCGTCCGCCCCGGCACTGGCGATTTTGCTGCAACACCAGACCAGCGCCGTCGGCGTCAGCGAAGCACAATTGCAGGCTGCCATCAGCATCATGCAAACCCACGGTGGCCCGGCCAGCACAGCATCCGGCTGCGCTGGCCTGGCAGGTTTGCTGCATGTCGCGGCAGACGATGCATTAAGAGCGGAGCATGGGCTGGATGAAGATAGTTGCGTGCTGCTGGTAGTTACGGAAGGGGCACTGCCCGCGCTTTAATGATTTGACTTGCTAAGCCGCGTCTTCCGGCGAACGGCATCGTTTCAGTATCATGGAAGATGATGCACATTCGTGAAAAGCAAGGCAGCAATTTATCTTGTCTCACCTATGCTCTGTGCCTATACTAAGAAAATAACATCATATCGGGAGACACCATGAAACGACTCGCAGTGATTTTTCTGGCATTGTTAAGTGCCATGATTTTCCCGAATGCCTATGCTGACAGCCCGGCTGATGCCATAGATATGGTTGAAAAAGGTCTGGCCTACGTCAAGAAAAACAGTGTTGAAGCACTCATCAAAGAAGTGAATAACAAAAACCCTGAATTCGTCAAAGGCGACCTTTATCTCGTCGTGCGTAGCCTCGATGGCACTACCCTGGCGCATCCTATCAATCCCAAATTGATAGGAAAAAACATGATAGTCTTGCCTGATGCCGACGGCAAATTCTTCCGCAAAGAAATCGTCGAAGGCGCAAAATCCAAGGGTAAAGGCTGGGTCGATTACCGCTACAATAATCCTGTCACCAAACAACTGGAAAACAAATCCACCTACTACGTGCGCAGTGGCGAGTACACCTTGGAGGCCGGGATTTATAAGGGCAATTAAGGCAGCCTGAAATAGCTGTCATCCTCGCCAAATATCGAGCCGCAGAATATCAAAGCCAATAAAACACCCCAGGCAATCAGGATCACTAACTTCCACAGGAATAGGCAGCAAGCATGCGCCACAGTCTGCCAGGGCAATGTCATCATCGCTATCTACGCTGACCAGCTTGCCCAGGGCACGGTAAGACCATAGGCCAGTAGAGACGAGTGCCTGTTCCTCAAAGGGGTTTGCCCCGGTGTCGGCGTCATCATCAAACATGCATGTGAACCTGAGCTCAAATTTTTCGCCCTGCTGTGGATAAGGCAAAGCAGAATAGACAACATTGTCCATGCCTGTTATTTGCCTGCCCTTGATCTCAATGATCATGGCATCACCTTCTTCACCTGTAGAGCTGATTAATTTTGCGAGCATGGTTTTGGTTATATGGTCGGCATTGAATAGGGCATAGTTTAACTATGCATTTGTCCTCGCGTTCGACGTGTTTTGATAATTTTCCCTGAAGCTTGTATTTTCTTGTCTCAGGCAAGGATTCTTTATGCTAGGCTTGTTGTTACGTTTTTTTGACCAATTCAAAAAACACCTCGCAATTAAACCGCAAGCGTAATAGTCTATGCAACTCCTTTATCCATGCAACCCTTTCGACAAAAATAATCCTGACGAAGAGTATGAAGAAGAATTTAATGCTGCGAAGGCGGCGGGGCTGACCTGTTTTCTGTTTTCTGCAGAGGATTTTGAGTCAGGCGACTTCAAGCCAAGGCCACTCCAGCAGTTTCAGGGGGAGATGCTATATCGTGGCTGGATGCTGACGCCAAAACGCTATGCGGCCCTGGCGCAAGCAGTGGCGGCAAAGGACGCAAGCCTGATTATCTCCCCAGGCCACTACCAGCAATGTCACTACCTGCCTGGATGGTATTCTGCCTGCCAGGGCCTTACACCCAATACCATATTCCTGTCACGCGATGCCGATATCGAGACCGCAATTGCGGCTACTGGATGGCAAGCTTTTTTCGTTAAAGACTATGTGAAATCACTGACGACGAGCCGCGGATCCATCGCCCGCAATGCTGCAGAGGTGCGTGAAATCATTAGCCTGATAGAACGCTATCGCGGCCAGATAGAAGGCGGCATTTGCGTGCGTGAATATGAAGCGCTTTTGCCAGAAACCGAAGAGCGCTATTTCGTCTATCAAGGCCAGGCACATGCGCGTGATGATGTCGTGCCAGACATCGTGCAAAAGATAGCACAAGGTATTTCCAGCCCTTTCTTTTCTGTCGATATCGTCTTGAACAGCGCAGGTGTGCCCAGACTGATAGAGCTGGGTGATGGCCAGGTTTCAGATCGCAAGAAATGGGATGCCGAAAAGTTTGTGGCGATGTTCAAGATATAGCCGCTACTTGCGATTAAATTCGTTTAGTAATAGGCCGCGCAATACGGCTGCGGGAGTAAAAAATTTGAGACCCGTCGCAATGGCAAGGTGAGTCGATTGATCAACCCATATAGTATTCAGGTCATCCCAGTACAAGCTCCGGTTGTGTGAGGAAGAATACATGTATAGCGTGGATATACATCAGACGCGTGGACGACTGCACTGCGTTTGCACCTACGGAGTCGCGCTATCATCGGAAAGTATGGGTTGATTGGAGCAAAACCAGTCGCTCGCGTCAGGCTCCCATGGCCATACACCAGTAGTCGTGGGATAAACAAACTGGAGGACCTCAAAATTTGGTCCTTCGTACAACCAAAGATTGTTGCCAAAATACTCGTCGTAAAAAGAAGGTGCAACTTTTTCGGCTTGTACCTCAAAGCCCTCTATAAAGCCGCTGTATCTTTTGCCGGTGGTAAACACCTCTCCAGAGCGAACGCGTCTGTTGTACTCGTTGATGATGAAATGTGCGAGAGATTGCTCGAGTCCAATAACAAGCAACTCAGGCGCCTTGGATGTTTTTGTAATTCCAACAGAATAGGTGAACGATGGCAAGTCATCTTCGGCCGGAATGTGAAGAACGGAACAGCCAAACTTTTCAATATTTGCCAAGGTTCTTCGTTCGAATTCGGATTCATTCATGAGTTTTGGCATAATTCCGAGATGGCGGGGTTGCCATAACGGTTAAAAAATAGGTGAAATGCGATCGCAAACCATCTCGATAAGATGGCACTGAAAAATTCATAAGAGCGGTCTGAGAACCTACTTCCCGGTCACCGGCAATTCAGCCTGAAAGCCCGGCGTGGTCCTGGCATCCTGATCCGCACCCTGGCTGGCAGAGGCGGCGCTTTGTTCAGTGACTGATGCTGCGCTATTTTCCAATGCGGTATTAATGGTATCCGCCAGTGGTTTGGGGGACGGTACTTTGGCGAATTGGGCTGGCACGCCGCTGGCCAGCAATTGTTTTTGTTCTGCTGGCAATTGCTGGTAGGCTTCCCATTGCCTGGATTTTTGTGCGGCTTCGAGTTTCTTTGCCTGGGAATAGTTCAGGCGGGCGATTTGTTTTTGTTCGGGGCTGAGCTGTGCCCATGCTTCCATGCGTTTTTGTATGCGCTTTTGTTCATCCGGGTTCAGGCTGACATAGCGATTGGCGATGCCCAGCCATTTCGCCTTGCTTTTTTCATCCAGCATTTCCCAGTGCGATTGCAGGGGCAGCAAGGCTTTTTGCTGTGAAGCATTTAATTCTTTCCAGCCTGGTTTGCCAGACAATGATGTCACCGCGATACCCGGCTTCATCTGGCTGGCCTTGGCCTGTGCCAGTTTGCCAGCGGCAGCAGTGTGTGCTGTATCGGCAATTTTGAAATACAGTATCCCGGCTAATGTGGCGATGCCAAGCGCGCCTACGATACTTGCCAATTCCGGGGTTTTGCTGACGGGTTTCATGTAGCCACTCTCATTGAAAGACTGCGTAGCCTGTATTTTAATCTTCATTTGGGTTTTCGTCAGTGAAAGGCAGAGAAACATCTTGTATCAGGGGCGCTTGGCAAGATGTTTTTGTGTTTGTATTTAATTTCCTGAATATTTATATCCCCATGTTCCTGAGCTGATATCTGTCAAAGGCGTCCATTTCCACTTGGCACAGACGCGCCTGTTCGCGCAGCCAGGTGGTAAAGGCACGTACTTCCGGTAAATCTGCGCTGTCTTCACGCAAGATCATGAGGTTGTCGCGTGCCGTGGGGCAATAGGTGTCGCAGGCAATGACCAGGCTGCCAGCCTGCAAGCGTCGCCAGGCGATAGAGAGGCGGCCCAGGGCAATGCCCTGGCTTTGTTGTGCGGCCTCAAGCAATACATCAGCATCGTTATACGCCTGGCCTTGCGGTACAAAATCTTCAGGCATGCCAGCGGCTGCCAGCCAGTCGGTGGGGTCAAGCGACAGGTGTTGCAGCATGGCGCTGGCGGGCCAGGATGTGGGATCGGTGCCTAGCTTCACTTTGAGTTCAGGTGAGGTCAGTGCCATAAGTCTGTCAGTGAACAGGGTTTCGCAAATCTGGTCTGTGCTTTGGCGGGTGCCGTGGCGTATGGCCACCATGGCCACGCGTGGCGCAGCGCGTACCAGGGAATAGTCGGTATCGATGATAAGGCGGATATGCGGATGGGCATCGCTAAAACTGGCCAGGCGAGGCAACAGCCACTCCTTGGCGATCGACGCCAGGGTGGCAATGTGCAGGGTTTTCTGGGTAGCATCGGCGGGTGGGTAGATAGCCTGGTGCAGGGCAGACAAGGGCCCGGCCAGACGAGTCAGCAGGGCAGTGCCATCGTCCGTCAGGCTCACTCTGGGGCCATTGCGCTTGAACAGAGTGAGGTCACTCCAGTCTTCCAGCTGGCGTATCTGGCGGCTGATGGCACCTGGCGTCAGACTCAGTTCTTCTGCCGCACGGCTAAAACTGCCCAGGCGCGAAGCGGCCTCAAAGGCTTGCAGGGTGAACAGGGGCGGCAGTTTGCCATGCATATTGATTTTTCCTCACTCTCATATTGCGAAAGTATCGTTTTTTGTCCTGACATATTACGACAATAATTTCAGCATTGTTCAATCCAGGGAAAAGCAAATGCAAGCAATCATCGTCAATCAGTTCGGCGGGCCAGAGCAGTTACAACTGCAAGAAGTGCCTGCCCCAACCGGCGAAGTCATCGTCAATGCCGCCTGGGCGGGGGTGAATTTTGTGGATATCTACCAGCGCGAAGGCCGTTACCCTGGCGTCAAACTGCCCTGGGCCATGGGTATAGAAGGTACGGGCATCGTTGCCTCGGCCCCGGCAGACAGTAGCTGGCGCGTCGGTGACAGAGTGGCTTACACCACCGGTGTACAGGGCAGTTATGCGAGCCAGGTAGCGGTGCCTGTCGCTCATCTGATGCGCGTGCCGGATGAGGTCAGCCTGCGTGATGCCTGCGCGGCAATCGAGCATGGCCTGACTGCCATCATGCTGGTCGATCAGGTGGCGCGTTTGCCCAGGTCTGGTGCCGTGCTGGTGCATGCCGCGGCTGGTGGGGTTGGCGGCTGGCTGGTGCAAATACTATTGGCGCGAGGCCTGACCGTGTTTGGCACGGCCTCGTCTGCCAGCAAGGCAGACTGGTTGCGCAAGCTGGGAGTGCAGCCCGTCCGCTATGATGAGGCTAGGGACTGGGCCGCAGAAGTGCTGGATAAAACCCAGGGGCGTGGTGTAGCTGTGGTGTTTGATTCTGTCGGCAAAAGCACGTTTGCACAAAGCCTGGAAGTGCTGGCCCCTTGCGGCCACCTCGTGCTGTTTGGTGCTGCCAGCGGCCAGCCTGATCCTGTCGATGTCCTGCAGCTCATGCGCAAGAGCCTGACCCTGACGCGCCCGGTATTGCCACATTACCTGAACACGACAGCTGCCCTGCAGGAATCTGCCAGCAAGGTATTTCAATATCTGTCCACAGGCATGGTCAGTTTGCGCATCCATGCAGAATATGCGCTGGGTGACACAGCACTAGCCCATGCTGCACTGGCAGAACGCGGCACGCAAGGCAAGCTCTTGCTCTCGATTAATCCACAACTTACCTAAAGAATCACTATGACTACCATCTCACAAAAACTGCAAGAACTCGGTCATACCCTGCCACCAGTCAAGGCACCGGCCGCCAATTATCTCAGCTACACCCTGCAAGGCAATTTGCTCATCATCGCTGGCCAAATTGGCCGCCCCGGTGTGGCCAAGGCTGGCGTTGTCGGCGCTGGCTTGTCGCCGGAAGCCGCAAAACTGGATGCAGAAATTGCCGCCCTGGGTGTGCTGGCCATCATCGATGCTGTCACTGGCGGTGATATAGCACGTATCGCCCAGGTACAGCGTCTGGGTGTCTTCATCGCTGCCACGCCAGACTTTGACGGCCATAGCGCCATCGCGAATGGTGCGTCAGATCTGATAGTCGCCACTCTCGGTGAACGTGGCCGCCATGCACGCACGGCGATAGGTGTCTCCAGCCTGCCCACAGGTGCCGCCGTCGAAGTTGACGCCATAGTACAACTGGTGCCAGCATGATCAGCGCCGAACATCTCGCCCAATTGCGCGCACAAACACCGGGCCTGGATAAAGGCTTGCATCTGAACCATGCCGGTGCTTCGCTATTGCCGCAAGCTGCACTGCAAGCCATCCATGCGCATCTTGACCTGGAAGCGCAAGTTGGCCCCATGGAAGCAGCCTTGCTGGTAGCAGACAAACTGCAAGCACTGCGTGAAGATGCTGCCAGGCTCATCAATGCCAGCAGCGATGAAATAGCCCTCATGACTTCAGGCTCCAGCGGCTTTGGCAGCGCCTTCGCCGCCATGCCCACGCTAAAAAAGGGTGACAGGATTTTAGTGGGCCGACAAGAATGGGGCGGCAGCCTGGCCAACTACCAGCGCGCCGCACAGGCTGCTGGTGCTTCGGTGGAAACCATACCTTGTCATGCTGACGGTAGCGTCAATGCCAGCGCACTGGCACAGATGATGGACAGCCGCGTGCGCCTGGTTTCACTGACGTGGCTGCCCGCCAACAGCGGCCTTATCAATGATGCAGTTGCTGTGGGCAAGGTCACTGCCGCAGCGGGCGTGCCTTATCTCATCGATGCCGGGCAAGCCCTGGGGCAAGTGCCTGTCGATGTGCAAGCCTTGCAATGCGATGTGCTCAAGAGCGCAGGCCGCAAACACTTGCGCGGCCCACGCGGCACAGCCTTGCTGTATGTGCGTAAATTATTTCTCGATAAGCTCGAACCTGCCTGGGTCGATGTATCCTCGGCCCCCATTGCAGTAGACGAAGTGCAGTTACGCCAGGACGCCCGCCGCTTTGAAACCAGCGAAGCCGCCGTGGCCCTGCAACTGGGTCTGGCTGCATCCGTCAAACTGGCATTGCATTTGGGAGTAGAAAACCTCGGCAGCGTCAGTGCCGCATTGGCAAAAGCCTGCCGCACAAGGCTGGCAAGCATACCCGCCATCAGCCTGCATGACCTGGGCGAAGGCGCGCAATCAGGCATCGTCGCTTTCAATTTGCGTGGTCATGACGCCGTGGCCCTGAAAAACAGGCTGGCGCAACAGCGCATCTATATCGGTGCCAATGGCATACCGTACACACCGCTGGACATGCAGGCACGTGGGCTGCACAGTATTGCCAGGGCATCCTTCTCTTATCTGAATACCCTGGATGATGTGGAGAAACTGGCGCGGGTGCTGGAAATCATGGCTTGATTTTGCATGCTGCGTGGCGCGTATCTTACGCAGCACGCAGCATCTGTATTGGTGATGTGAAACATGATGAAATTATGTTTCATCTTGGTTTGATTGTTTGACAAAACAACATCGCTTATGTTTTCATTTGCTTAAGCCCCCGGACTTAAGCCAGTGGCTATCCTGACTGCATTTCTCGCTCGCTATCTTGCGAGAAATCTTCTTAACGACACTCCGGGAAAACAACATGGGACTGTTGGACTTTTTCAAAAGCAAGCCTCCTGCACGCATCTCTCTGGAGCAATTGTCCTATGACATTGCGTATCAGATTCTGCCCCATTACGTCTTCCGTCAGGCAGCGCAGTTATTTGATATCGTCGAAAGTTCAAGCGAGACTTCGCATTTCCTGTTTTATCACCTGGCCTGCAAGTCACTGTCCATCCCCAGCCTGCAAGAAGAAGCCGCGCAATATCGCTGGTACAAGTTTGATCTTGATGCCAACCATACAATGCTGGTGCTGGCTTATCCACAGCCAGTGGCGGTGGACCTGACAGGCAAGTCCGTCAAGGAGATTACCCAAAGCGCAGGCACCTGGGTCATTGCACCACATTTTTCTGGCGTCGTGCGCAGCAGGCAGCATGATCATATTCGCTACTATGTGCTGGGCCAGACATCCATGGGCGGCGGCACCGTCTTGCGCGAGATAGACGACATGGCGACCAACGCCAATCTGGGCGCAGGGCCTGCGCCTGAGCTGGATAATTTTGTGGCATTGATGCGGCAGAGGCTGGAAGAGCCGTTGGCATGAGCTAATAAATTTCTGAAAGCATCAATGCTAAAAACTGAATTATTCAATTTGCTGGAAGGGCTGCTGGAAAAATCTGATAAAGAATATGATCAAGGTGGATTGATGTACACCTACACAGAGGCGCCAAGGCAAGCACACAGCCTTATGCGCAAACCTGGGCAGCTGGCATTATCAGAAGTTGAAACGAAAGACTTCGCCCGATTCTTGCAGCAGAGTCAATCCGAAGCTAATTATGGAATCAAAGAAGCAAATGCTGAGTTTGTCGCCTTGGCAATTAAAATCATCTCAATGTTGAAAACAGATCTTGAATTTGATGAGATAGTATTTTCGACGATAGATAAAGGATGGGATATGGAAGTGACGTTCTCCATGGCACGCAGAGCAGATAATCGCTATTATCAATTATGTTTTTGGTGGTCAGTTGATTGATATTGAAACTTGTGGTGGGCAGGTGCGATTAATAGCGTAATCGTCCGCCGGGATGGCGATGTATGAATGTGTACAAGTTACAAGCCGACCTGACATGGTGTGTTAGTTCAAGAGCGGCTGAGATCGGTACAATTCTGCCATCCGAACTCTGAAGCTAACCGCAACAGTTAAATACCCAATGATCAAATTGGGTCGAACGTAAGGAGTTTTCATGGCTACAGACCGAGAAATTGCTGAACGTGTAAAACACTTGCAGAAGAGCGCGAGGGACTACGGATTAATAGAAATTCCTGGATACACGGATTGGTCAAATCGAAAGTTGGCTGAAGGCGAATCTGAGGCGCTTATCGCTAATCTTGACGCGAGGAGCATGTGGCTAACGGCAGAAGAAGTTGAGAATATTGGTGAGGCTGACTTCGATGAATTGCTTGACGATCTCAAATGCCAGTTTGAGGAGTAAATTAATCTTCCGCCGGGTTGAAAATCTTTGTATGTTAGAGCTACCACCGAAATGTGAAATTTCAGTATCGTAGGTACGATTAGCATCGCGCAAACATGAATTCGTACGCATGTTGTGTCCGGAAATAACAGCTATGCTGAGCTCTCGTTTCTTACATGCGTACGATTACGCTGCGCTAATCGTACCTACACAATGTATCGTTTATTCCACTACCTGCATCCAGCGTTTTTCCTGCACTGTGCGTTCCTTGAAATACTTGCGTGGATTGCCGCACATGTAGCAACTGCAGCTTGGCACTGCATTCAAGACTTTTCCCAACTGTTGGGGATCAAGCTTTTTTGTCCAGCCATAATAATATTGACGTTTCTTTTTAAGCCGCGCAGCATGATGCCTGCGCAGGGCGCGTGAGAGATCTTTCATCATTGTTCCCCATCAATCCTGGCGGCCCGATTGCCGCTTTGTGGATGATTAGGAACTGCCTGCAATGATGGTTCATGATGTTTACTCTTTTATCTTTGTCGATATTGCGTAGTTGAGGACGCAATTGTTTTTTTGCAAGAGCATTGTTGGTGCGTGCAATCTGTATGCTGTGCTGAATCCTACCTAAAGAATCCTTGCCATTTTATGCAAAATCCATGCTGGAAAATTAAACGCTGACCTATGGCGCGTCCTTAAAGTTCGAGATCCCTTTTTGTCCGATCAGGAAGAGCTCTCGCGAAATCGGGAAATTTCCCGTTGTATAAGCATCATTGACCGTTTTTCGCAGTTCGGCGAGGTTTTCCTTGTCCTGACTGCCAGTGACAAAGAACAGGTCGCGGTTTGGTATGCCGACCACTGGCTCACCTTTCAGTTTAGACAAAAGCGTCTTCCAAAGTGGAGTGGCCAACAGCATGCTTGCTTCGTAATTGCCGCCAGCGAGTATCATGAATATGCCCCCGCTGCCCCGGATTTCGAATCGCGGCAACAAGCTAACAAGGTTGATCAGGGCGTTGACTTTTTCCTCCTGCGCCAGCCAGCCCAGCTTGCTTACTTGTTCGTTCGTCAGGTAGCGTATGGCGGTTCCTGTGTCCTCTGCGAGTATGACGTAAAGCTCATCACTCAAGGGGCGCTTAGCCAGGCCTTGCCTGGCGTCCGCCGGCAGAGCGTCGATGTCGCGCTGACTTCTGATTATCGGTACGACACGGCGCGAATCGACTGCGCGTTCCAGCCGCGCCAAACCCGGAATGCCTGGCTCGGATTGCGCCAACGCGGAAGGCGTAGATAACATCACAATGGAAAGAAAGGTAATTGTGCGAGCGAACATGATGTAATGATTCAGGAAAACAAATAATAGAAAGTGCAAACGGATAGCCTTAATAAAAAAGTCCACGTTTGGTCGAAATCGGTCTGTTTAAAATAGTCGTTTGGCGACAGGTCAACATGCAACTCCGAAAGCTTACACGTGATACCGAGCGAATGTCTTTAAAATTTCCACTATACGCCGTGCACGGCGCAGTGTACAAAAACTGTATCAAGCTTCCAGCGCCACCCTCACATCTTCCAGCAAATCATCCACTTGCTCCACCCCCACATGCAGTCGCAGCAGCCAGCCGGTTTTTGGGGCGCGCTGTGGCGCGACGGCGATGAGGCTGTGCACGCCGCCCCAGCTATTTCCCAGCGTGAACAGCTTCAGCGCTGCGACAAATTTTTCTATGACAGGCAGCTCATTTTGTTTGAGCGTAAAAGACAGCAGGCCATTGCCCAGCTTGAAATCGCGTTTCCACAAATGATGATAAGCGTCGCTGGGCAACGGCGGATAATGTAGCTGGTCCACCGCTGCATGGCTTTGTAAAAATTCTGCCATGCGCAGGGCAGATGCATATTGTCTTTCCATGCGCAATGCCAGTGTGGGCAAGCCACGCAGGGCCAGGAAGCACTCGTCGGGGGCGACGTAATAGCCCAGCAATTCTGCCGTCCTGCGCAGTTCGTGATGGCTGGCTTGGTCGCGGGTGCTGACTGCGCCCATGAGCAAATCAGAATGGCCGCCCACGTATTTCGTCAGCGCCTGTATGCTGAAATCGACGCCCGCATCCAATGCTCTGAAACCCAGCGCCGTGGCCCAGGTATTGTCAATTGCGACCTTGATCTGGCGCGCATGGGCGGCTGCCACGATGGCGGGTATGTCCTGCATTTCCATGCTGTTGGAGGCCGGGCTTTCTGTCCAGACCAGCCGGGTGGTTTCTTCAAAAAAATTGGCGATATCTGCGCCCGCATCATTGGGGTAGATAGTATGGCGCACGCCCCATTTGGCAAACAGGGTTTGTGTGACTGTCAGGGTGGGGCCGTAGATGCTGTCTGGCAGCAGCACATGGTCACCTGCACCCAGCAGCATGCTGTTCACCAGCACGATGGCTGCCAGGCCGCTGGGTACCAGCGCGGTGTGGCCGCCGCCTTCCAGTTCAGACAGTTTGTGTGCCAGCGCATAATGGGTAGGTGTGCCGTTTTGCCCATAGCTATAACCGGTATGCGCCTGTTCCTGCCTGTGCAAAAAGGCGGCCACATCGGGGAAGACGATGGTCGATGCATGGAACACGCCTTGCGACAATGAGGCAAAGCCTTCGGGTATATCGCTGGCAGACTGTGCCAGTGTGCTGCTGATATGAGTCATGGTTTTGTCTCTACCTCAAAACGGCAATTGCGCAGCAGGTATGACCTTGATCTGGCCCATCTCGCTCCACACCCAGTTATGGTGATTGCTGATGGTGGGCGCATCCAGGTGCGGGCGCTGGCGCGTGGTATGGGCATCAGCCACGACATTGGTCTTGATACCCAGGGCCGCGGCCTGGCGTATCGCACTATCGAGGCAAAATTCACTGGCATAACCGCTGACATAGATTTCATCTATGCCACGCTCTGCCAGCCCGGCCTGGAAGCCGGTTTGCTGGAAGGCGCTGCTATGCTGCTTGTGGCAGACATAGTCATCTGGCTGGGGTGCAATCGCCGCCGGGAAATACCAGGTGTCGCTGTCTTTTTCCCATACCGTGCCTGCTTCATTATGCTGTACGTAGACGACAGCCATGCCCGCTTTGCGCGCCCTGGCGATAAGGTCGCTGATGCGGGCCAGCACCAGATCTGCCTGATAAGCCGGCGGTTCAGTAAAGACAGCTTTCTGGAAGTCGATGATGAGCAGGGCAGATGACATGAGGGAAGTCTCCAAAAAATGAGCGTAGTCAGGTGAGGGTGGCTGGGGCCGGGTCCATCGTGGTCTTGGTGGCCAGTTGCAATAAATCTGGCGGCAGGCTCCAGTTTTGTTTGATGAGCTGTACCGCTGTCTGGCTGTCGCCAGTGCGCAGGGCTTCAATGATGGCAGCATGTTCGGCCACTGATTGCGGTGCCATGCGCTGGTCACCAAAATGCGCCAGCTCTATGCGGCGTATGCGGGGCCGCAGGCTGGCCAGCATCTTTTCTATTTCCAGATTCTGGCTGACACGCACGATGATGCCATGAAATTGCGCATCCATCGCCGTGGCAAGCTGGTGGTCTTGTGCCGCAATCGCTAGTGCCAGTGCGTCATTGCAGGCAGCCAGTTCCTGCAAATTGGCCGTCGTCAGATGGGGCAGGGCCAGTTCCAGTGCGGCAGCTTCCAGTGCCGCAACGACAGGATAAAGCTGTGCTATATCGGCCAGGTTGGACGGTGCCACCTTGGTCCATTTATGAAAACTGGTGACGACCAGGCCCTCATCCTCCAGTTGCCGCAAGGCTTCACGCACAGGCGTGCGTGACACGCCCAGTTGCGTCGCCAGTTCCTGGTCACGCAGTATTTCGCCCGGGGCGAGCTGCAATTCTATGATCCATTGCTTGAGATTCCGGTACACCTCTTCACGGGCAAGAGAGCGGGCTAAGGGAGCGGTGCTGGCTGGTATGGGCATGCTGGTTTGTGGCTGTGAATGACTGCTATTGCGCTAGTTCTGACAAAATATCGCTAAGTAATATGTAATATACTACAAAGGAAAAGTTTTGTCCTTATTAGAATTATGTTGTTTATGTGGAATGCTAAGTGTTTTAATGATAACTTGTTGCTGTATTCATATTTGCGCTTGGTTGGGGGGGG
>Ga0207952_1000472_pt1 | contig 32543 bp, 41 predicted proteins | sample SubbioR12Aug_8Ca_FD_184831 | JGI IMG/M metagenome (GOLD analysis project Ga0207952, IMG submission 184831) | Serpentinite rock and fluid subsurface biosphere microbial communities from McLaughlin Reserve, California, USA - CR12Aug_8Ca (SPAdes) | ecosystem: Environmental > Terrestrial > Deep... | reverse complement strand
ACGGCCTAACATGGCCTTGGGAGGAACAACTCCTAAACAAAAACTCGCCATTGCAGCATAGTGCTACTTTTAGCTGTGGTTAAAAATGGGGGGATTACCACTTCACAGTGGACTGATTGTCAATGCCTTACCTCATCGGGAGTCTAATCTGTGGTGGTCACCGCCAATCTATGAGGCTGTGGTAGAAATACGAGATGCCAATAGCGAACAGGTATTGGCCAAAGGCACAGACCTAATCTTTGGTGGTGGTTTTATCGGCAAGTACCTCCGAATACTTGGTGGTGACCAAGACTTTGAGCGTCTCAGCTGTGGTTACGCCTCGCCCATCATTGGGCCTTGGCGTCCAACCCTGTCATCTCGCCCAGGCGTTGCCGAATATCTCCAAGCTGACCTTAAGTTACTCAAAATGGCGGCGGGCAAGTAGCGCGTATGGGCAATCACGTAATCGCCGGCCGGTTTGGAAATGTATGAATGTTAGACCTGACCCCTCGCCCCGTGGGTTTTAGTTTTGCCAGAGCATGTGGCATTAGGATATTGGAAGCAGATTAAATAAGATGTAGTCGTTTCTATTTGATCAGACGGTCAGCGTAGGGGCGATTAGCAGCGCGTAATCGCCCGCCGGGTTGGAAATGTATGAATATCAGACCTGACCCCTTGCCCTTATATGACCCCTTGCCCTTATAGTTATTTCAACAGGATTATGATAACACTAGTAATGAAGTCATGGAAAAAGGGACTGCAAACGGTTTCATTAGTTCAGGCTGTGAAACAATATTCAACGGGTTCACTCATTAAAGCTAAATTTGAAGTTGATCGATTATTATCTGGAGAATCGGTAACTTTGCAGTTTGCTTCGGAAGCGGAAAGAGATGATTTTAAAACTAAGGCGGAAGTTTTCGGTGTTATTTTCGATTAGACGTTTTTGCATGCTTTTTATAAATAAATAATTGAAAGTCTAGCCCGCGTAGGGGCGATTAGCGCCGCGTAATCGCCCACCTGGTTGAAAATGTATGAAAGTTAGACCTGACCCCGTTCCGCTAGCTTAATCGCCCGCTGGGTTGGAAATGTATGAATGTCAGACCTGACCCCGTGCCCCCTCACGTGCCCCTCATGCCTGAATAAGGATCACTAACGTTATCCCCAAATTCAACTATGGCTGAAGCAATTTCTGTTCTTATCTCACTATTTAAATCTTTGGGATCTGTCAAAATTAAAACCGAAAAAGCTTTCGACAATCCCAAATGAGCTATGGTACCAACTAACTTTTCAGTAGAATCCAAATCATTCTGATCCCAGATTTTTAGTATCAACTCTTCGATTTTTTCCTTAATTTCACTAGCTAACAATTCATAAGTCGCCCATTGACGCTCTGCTAACTCAAATAAAGCAGACATGATAGCTAAATTCTGATCTCTCTTTGGCTCTTGCTGCATTGCATTTAGCAGTAACTTAAATTCTTCCTCAAGTTGTTTTTTACTCAATACATCTGGTAGAGAGGAAATTCTATTTAGTTCATCTATTGTCATCTCATACTCACCGGTATGTGTGTGATATTGTCAGCCATTGAATAAAGTTATTCAAAGGCACCTAACCCGTGTAGCTGCGATTAGCGGCGCGCAATCGCCCGCCGGGTTGGAAATGTATCAATGTCAGACCTGACCATTAGCTTTCGCCCCCTCGCCTTGGGGAAACATACTTTTAATTTGCCACGGAATATTTTCAGCCGGAAATTTGTTTAAAACCTTCAACGGCAAAGGCTCTCCTAATTTTTTCATCGCATCCAACAAAGCAGCAATCTCATCAATATGACCATGCACTAAATGATCTAAGGCACGATCTATTGCCGGAATCACTAAGCGCTCATTTGAGTTCGCTAATTTATGAGCTGCAAGCAAATACCATGAATGATTCCTGGCCTCAACAACTTCCAACAACAAAGGCACGCCTAATTTATTGTTTATATGCAGAAGCAATAATGCTGTCCAAAATTTTGCATCTAGAGAAATTTCCGAAGTCAATAAAACCTGCAATTCAGTCTCAAAAAGTGTCGCTATCTTCGATAGTCTTTCTGCTATTAAGTCGCGAGCGTCGCCCTCAGTGAAACGAACTAACAAAGCGTGTTTCAATGTGAGTGATATTTGCCCCCCGTCTGCGATATGAACCACCACCTTATCGTAGCAGTCCATGATGGTTTCAATGTCACCAGACAAGAGTCGAGTGATAAGATTAGTTTCGTCGATTATCATTTGCAAACTATTCAAATTCAGCCAGCAATGAGGCGTCTTGCCCCACGCCCCCGCGTGCCCATGCGCACCCTAAGGAAGATTGCCAGAGGCATAAAATTGCTCTATCCAATCTGAGGCAGCGCCACAACCAAGTATTGAACCCTCTTCTGTCACTGAGACCAGATAGTCAAAATTGATATCTGCAATGTAAATCGAATTCATTGAGCATTTCATCCAAGTCTTAATAACATCGGCGAAAGAATTGACTGCAAATAGATCCCTGCCATATCTAAAATCGTAAAATACATAAACTTCCCCATTTGACGGGAAATCAAAGAGAAAATCGTATGCTCGAACATAAGGGAACGCAGAACAGTCCGTTAATTCCTCAAATATCCTTCTATCACTTTTTGTACCTGAAGCATATTTATCTAGCAACGCCTCAATGATTGCTTCAGACTTACCGGTTTCAATCACTGAAAAAGCCACTTTATCTTTTTCTAGCACGTCAACAAATTCAGTATTTGGATTCCACATTCATATACCCCATCTAAATGAAAAAGAGAGAAGTCAGATTTTTCGGCCCTGCATTTCCATCCTCGGCGAGCTACTAGCAACGCATAATCGCCCTCTAGGTTGGAAATGTATGAATGTCAGACGTGACCCCTAGCCCCCCGTGAATGTCCGAGTTGACCCGATCGTCAATCGCAACAATCAAGTTTTTATGATATTCATCATTAAAAGCCAAGACTTCAAGGCGAGATAATTTCCCTTCACAACTTCTAGACTTTCACTGTGCGCAGGCAGATAAAATTCCGTTTCTGCGTTGAAATCGGTCAATTGATTTATAACATCTTGCTTCACCCATTCCGGCAAAGAATTCCACAGATCAAAATCGATTTCCTTTTCTCGACCAAAGTGCAGCACAACTGCATGGACCACCTCACCCGAAGTACAAGATCCATCGGAATACAACTTCAGTATCCCCAATAGTTTTTTCTCAACATCAGTTTCTACCATTTCCACCTCATTTATCTTTCTTAGCATCGCACAATCGCCCGCCGGGTCGGAAATGTATGAGCCTTGGTCCTGGCCACGCGACCGCTCAAGAACAGCAAAAGCCTGTAATGCCCCTTTCCTGCTCACCGCGGATTTAATTCTTTCAAAAATCCAAATTGCTCCTTTGTCTGCATAGGTCAGATCAATTGGTTCATCGCCGGGCTCAAATACCCACACACAATTTGGTGTGGTTTCGCAAATATGTTTGATGACCTCGTCGAGGCGTGTGGATTGGACTTCATCTGGATCAAGCCACCCGTTTACCTCTGCCTCTAACATATTCAAGTAATCACCGTTCAAAACAAAGCAATGCCAGTCAGGCTGCCGTTCTGGGACAAATTTCGCCAACCATTTAGGAAGTGGCCTTGGCTCGATAGTAATAGATCTACCAATGCGGAACGAAACAGGATCAACAATTCCAGCCTCCATTAGCTGTTGCGCCCTAAAAGTTTCCGTTTTGTCGAATGCCCAATTTGTAAAATTCGGCACTAGAACTGTAAGCATTGCATCCATATAGAATTTGTCGATTAGCTGTACGCGTTGAATCTAATGTAGCTTTTCTCGATTCAACGCCCGCCACTGCGGTGCCTGATTCGGTACTGCTACACATTCCCTGAACTGCCCATCATCCATTTTCTCTATGCTCCCGACTGAATATGGATTGCCGTCGTTATAGCAATGGTCTTGCGTCTGGCTTTGCTCATCGTGTTTTGATGTGGCTGGCAGGACTGTTGCGGCCATGGCTGCGCATAGGGCCAGTGATGCACCTATTGCCAGGCAAGTGGCGTATCGTTTGAGCCTGCTTTGTCGGTGTGCATGTGCCTGGCATTGGGTGCATTCTGGTGCTGTTCGTTTGTGGCAAATCGTGTTGTGGATCGCAAGGGGCGCAGTGACTATGAGGTCTGCCCTTTCGCTTTCTGTTTGTATTTGCAGTTTTGTTGGCTCAGTTTCTGAGCCAACGTTGATGTGCATGTAGGTTGTTAGTCTTGGCGCTTCGTTTAGATGGCCTAAGAATGCCTGGCCGACACTCGCTTCTATGTCTATCGTTTGGCAGTTATCGGCGACTACTTCTTTGACTTTTTCCCCGACATGTTGATGGTGTTTGGCCCGGTGATATCGCCGACAACCTGCTGGCCGACCTTGCCATGTATAACCGTACCACCGATCGCTAGTGGCGCAGTCATGCCGCTGATCATGCCAAGGACGCCAGCTTTGCCACGAATATCCAGACCACGATAGCCTTCGATCAGTTCACTTTCATCGTCAGTTAGGTTGCTCTCGGCTTTCGCGTCCGTGAGCAAATAAGTGATGTCAACACCAGCCCTGGCGATCAATTCCAGATATTCAGAATCTGGCTTTCTCGAACCATTTTCATAATTTAGCTGCGTGTCTTTTGTGACCCCGCCTAGCGATGCAAATTTGTCTTGGTTAAGACCAAGTCTCTTGCGCTCTGCGCGCAATCTCTCATTAAAATTAGACATATGCCCAATAATTTGTTTGACATGTGGTCAAATGCCCACTATATTAGCTACACCCTGTAACTACTCTCAATAATACATTATGAGCCTGCCCTCTATTGCTAGTCGTGCACCAAAAATCCCTTTGGCTGTTCCTCTTGCTTTGCGCTTGTCTGCCGACGAAATGGCGAAGACAGACAAATACGCTGCCCTTGAAGTGCGTTCTCGTTCTGCTTTTGCGCGCATGTTGTTTTTGCGCGGCCTGGCAGACTACGAGCGTGAACTTGCCGAATCCAAATAAGCGAGGCCGCCATGTACGCAGATAAAAGACGCATCAAGACCAATAAAATGATGATTCGCTTTGATGACTATGAGTTTGAGTTAATCAAAGCCATGGCCGCTTATCAGGGCGATCAACCTGCGGCATTTATGCGTGATCTGGTCTTGCGCGAAGCCATCGCTTTGCTGGGTGAACAAGTCCCAGAAATCTTATCTGCAAAGTAATCACTTTGACAGACACCATCAGGCCATTTTGAAGTAGACGAAACAAGAAGATGCCTTCACTCCATACCGATTTCACGGACGTTGAATTAGAAATACTTGAAAAAGTGCGTGTTCAATGGGGGCTGCGTGACCTTGATGAAACGGCTGAATTTTTAGCCAAGCGGTTTTTACGCATGGGCATGCAGAGAATGACTGGCAATGGCCGCGCAATGAATTTAGTTTCACTTGAAGATTTTGAAAGGACACCGGAATGAGAGTAATCGGTTTGCCATGCCCTCATTGCACGCAAGGTGTGCGCGCCATTAAAAGCCGCACCATGTCACCCATGTTTAAAGAAATCACGTACCGCTGCAATAACGTGGATTGCGGCCATGTGTTTGTGGCTGGCCTTGAGGTATTGCGCACCTTGTCTTTGTCTGCCACGCCTGACTATAAGGTCAGGATACCTATTTCAAGGCATGCCCGGCAGTCTGCCTTGAATCAGTTGTCACTGAATTTGTCTGTCGGGTGACGCTGATCTAGCCACCCTACCCTAACCCGTTTTTGATGAATGAACATGCCTGTTTTCAGGCGTGAGGGACTTTTTTTGCCTAAATCTTTTGGAGGCCACCATGCGTTTGACATTTGCAACCCGTTTTGTATTAGCGCGAGAGATACACAAGCTGCTGGCGTCATCGCGTCGCGGCCCTGAAATCAGCCGTTTGTATAACCGCAGCCTGATAGGCGAAGTTATCCACGATCTTGGCGGCCTTGCCGGGGAGTGGTGAGCATGCAACAGCCTGGTGATGATTTTACCCGCGACATTTTTAACAAGCCCGGCCGGGGCCGCCCCCGCAAGCCCAATGCCAAGACTGCAGCCCAGCGCGCCAAGGAATACCGCGACCGTCAACGAGAACAGAAATTCAACTTTCTAAGGGGGCTGCGCCATGAGATTGCCTAATCAAGTGTACGTCGCCCTGATGGGCGCTATCAGCATGGGCGTCACAGAAAACGAACGCCTGCAGGGCATTGCAGAGCGTTTGGGAGACGTGGAGGCCGAGCAGGAATACTCCCGCAATGTGCGGCTGCTGCAGGAAGGCCGCCAGTTGCTGATTAATGAGCAGCACAAATTTTCGTGACGTCACAAAAAATCATGCCTATTCCAGCGACCACAGACGATGAACTGCGCAAGGTACATGCCGCCCTGCGCATCACGGTGCCTTTTGAGCAGTTGCCGCCATTAATGCGCCACAGCCTTGCCATGGTGGCGCACTGCTGGCGCGGCCGAGTGCCAGCGCACTTGTTTGGCAGTCCTGCAGCAAAACCAAAAGACCAGGCACAGCCCGGCAAGCAGCCAACAACAGACTTTAAACGCCGTGCAAGCGGTGATTTTGATTGAATGAAATGAATACTACATCCAACACCTTAAACCTACCTGAGCGCGACCGCCAGCCCATCATCAAGATGATGACGATGCTGTATCCCAGCGAGTTGTACGCTTTAAGGGACTACCTTGAAACAGCATCGCAAGAATTAGATTCAAGCAAGCCCGACCATGAAGAAATCTGGGGCGGCTTGTGCATGCTGAAGCACAGCATCAAGCACGCAATTATTGATATTGAATCAGCGAACAGCAAGGCAGGCGCGTAATGGATGAATCGCTTCGTCACGAAATCTTGCAGCGCCTGGCTGAATTCAAGTTCAAACCAGAACAAAACGGCATGCTGCGCGGGGGCATCTGCCCGGCCTGCCAGAAAAAAGAGCTGTATATCAATGCAGAGCACCCCTGGGTGATTCGCTGTGGCCGTCTGAACAATTGCGGTGAAACTAGACACGTCAAAGAGCTGTACCCGGATCTGTTTGATAACTGGTCTGAGCGTTACAAGCCCACACCAGAAAAGCCAAACCCTAACGCGGCGGCAGATGCGTATATGCAGCATGGCCGGGGCTTTGTGCTGGCGAAGGTTCAGGGGATGTATACGCAGGAGTATTACTTTGACCAGGAGCTGAAGATAGGCAGTGCCACAGTGCGCTTTCCGTTTGGGAATGGCTATTGGGAAAGGATCATTGACCAGCCGTACCGCTTTGGCAAAAAGAAGGCGCATTTCAAGTACGGTTCCAAGTATTACGGCCTGTGGTGGAAGCCTGACCCGGTTGTGATTCAGGATAAAGCGGAAATATGGATCGTTGAAGGCGTTTTCGATGCGCTGGCGCTGATGCACCATGACATACCTGCAGTTGCCCTGGGAAGTTGCAATAACTACCCAGAGGAGGCTTTGCGCAACCTGTCCGCCTCGCGTGGGAACATGGATTGCAGACTGGTATGGGCGCTGGACGGCGACAATGCCGGGCGCAGCTATACCAAGAAGCATGTAGACAAAGCCAGGGCTGCAGGCTGGGAGTGTGCGGCGGCACAGATACCGCAGGACGGCAAGAATAAGCTGGATTGGAATGATGCCCACCAGCGTGATGCACTGTCTGAAAATGATATCGAGGAATACCGTTATCACGGTGACTTGCTGCTGGCGAAATCCCCGGAGGAAAAAGCTTTGTTGCGCTACAAGCATGACGGTGGCCAGACTGAGTTTTATTTTGATTTTGGTAATCGGCTGTTTTGGTTCCGTCTGGATCTGGAACGCTACAACAAGGCCAGGGAGCAGCAGGACAACAGCGAGGATTCAAAAACCTTGTCTGAGTATGCTTTGCGTGACCAGGCGCTGGTGACATCGAGCACGGTCTATGAAATTGCCAATTGCTTGCCGAAGGCTTTGTATTTTCAGGAAAACCTGATTACGAATGAGAGCTGGTATTACTTCCGTGTGTCATTCCCGCATGACGGCAAGCCGGTGAAGAACACGTTTACTGCATCTCAAATTGCCTGCTCTGCGGAGTTTAATAAGCGTTTGCTGGGTATGGCTGGGGGCGCTATGTATAACGGCAGCAGCAACCAATTAAAGCGGATTCTTGCGGACCAGCTTTACAACATCAAGCGCGTGGATACCATAGATTACATCGGCTACAGCCTTGAGCATGGTTGCTATGTGCTAGGCGATGTGGCGATGAAAGACGGCGTATTGAATGAGGTGAACAGCGAGGATTTCTTTGATATCGGCAAGCTGTCGATCAAGTCGTTGAATAAGTCTGTCAACCTGACCATTAATCGCGACCGCCACGAATACCGCACAGACTGGCTAGACCTGATATGGACGGCCTTCGGTGCCAAAGGCCTGGTGGCGCTTACGTTCTGGTTTGGATCACTGTTTGCGGAGCAGATCAGGTCTAAACAATCGTCTTACCCTTTCCTTGAGGTAGTGGGCGAAGCCGGGGCCGGTAAATCAACCTTGATTGAATTCTTGTGGAAGCTGTTTGGCCGTAACGGGTATGAAGGCTTCGACCCGGCAAAGTCTAGCCTGGCGGCACGGGCGCGTAATTTTGGGCAGGTGTCTTGTCTGCCGGTGGTGTTGATTGAATCTGACCGCGAGCGCATGGGGGAAGACAAAAGCCATGTGAAGTCTTTTGATTGGGACGAGCTGAAGACGGCGTACAACGGGCGCAGCATGCGGGCGCGTGGGATGGCGACGGGTGGGAATGAGACCTACGAGCCGCCTTTCCGTGGATCTATCGTCATATCCCAAAACAACCCGGTGAATGCGTCTGAGGCGATCTTGTCGCGGATTGTGCATTTGTATTTTGACCGTTCTACGCAGACGGCCGCGTCCGGAGAGGCAGCGGACAAGCTGAAGTATATGTCTGTGGAACAGGTTTCAGGCTTCATTCTGGCCGCCACCAAGCGCGAGAAAGCCATCATGGAGCTGGTGGGTACCAATACCCCTATGTATCTAAAAGAGCTGCGCCAGAACAAGAATATCAAGATGCCGCGCCTGGTGGAAACCCACGCGCAAATGCTGGCCCTGGCCGATGCCCTGGCGCTGGTGGTAAAGCTGCCTGAATCGCAGCAGGCCGCCTTAAAAGCCCAGATCGTGACCATGGCCGAGGAACGTCAGCAAGTTATCAACAGTGACCATGTGCTGGTGCAGGAATTCTGGGAGGCGTTTGACTACCTGGACGCCGGTGATATGTCGATCTTGAATCATTCGCGTGACCTCAACCTGATCGCAGTCAACCTTAACCACTTCCTGCAGGTGGCAACAGAGAAACGTCAGCAAGTGCCGCCATTGCGCGACCTGAAAAAGGTGCTGAAGACCAGCGCACGGCGCAAGTTTATAGAAGCTAACAAGCCTATCTACAGTCTTGTACGAAACACACAGTCACCAATCGCCACCCCGGCAACAACCGTTAGATGCTGGATTTTCCAGGCTGAAAAATAACTCTTTTTAATTCTATTTTTGAGGATGTCTCATGAGACGAATTGCCATTTTATTTGCACGTTCTGACAGTAACTACAAGTCTTTACCTGGTTGTGACGTGTGGGACGCAGAGCGTGACGCCATTCGCTGGCCAGGCGGTTCGCCAGTTGTTGCGCACCCTCCCTGCAGGGCCTGGGGCCGCTTACGCACTTTTGCAAAGCCACGTCCGGACGAAAAGCAGCTTGCATTGTGGGCTGTCGATCAGGTCCGCAAGTTTGGAGGCGTGCTGGAACATCCAGCTTATTCAACTTTATGGGGTGCAAAGGCTTTGCCCAAATATCAGGAACGTGACGAATTTGGGGGCTGGACTCTCCCTATCTCACAGATGTGGTGGGGACATCGCGCAGAAAAGATGACATGGCTGTACATCGTTGGTTGCGCGCCAGTTGATGTGCCTGCGATACCTCTCGTACTTGGCGAAGCTTCACATGTCGTTCAAAGCCGCAAGCGCAACGACCACAGACCGCACATCACGAAGGCAGAGCGTGAACATACGCCGCCTGCACTGGCTGAATGGCTGTGCGAGCTGGCAAGACGATGCCAGGCACAGCCTTTCCAAAACTGAATTCAACTTTAAGAAAGGGATTAAACAAATGAGCTTTCGAGTCAAAGTAAAAACGGACATGGGCGAGTTTCAATACTTCGCTATTGCCCAGGACGCTTGCGCTGTCTTTGGCGCGGCCTATGACTTTTTCGGTGCCTGTGGCGTCACAGTGAAACCATGGCGAGGTGAAAAATGATTGTGGCCAAACACCGTATTTTGCAGGTCTATGCCATCACTTACGCACCAGGCAAGGCCAACGCGGCCCGCTTTGATGAAGTGGCCCAGCTGTTGGGTATCGATGCTGAAACAGTGGCCGCAATCGTGAATGAAAACGTGGGGGTTCAGTGAAATGAGAACGGTGAAAATTACTTCATACATGAATGCGGATCAGGCCCAGGCTTTGGCGCAATTTTTTAAGCGTATTGGGTTTTCTGAATTTAAACAGCTTGCAGTCAGTATTGATGAAGCCTATTTGATGCAGGAAGGTGCGCTGAAGGTGGCTGATGGGCTTGCTGACAATGGCTTCGCGCCACGTTGAGTGACATATGAGTTCAATTTTCGAAACCAGAGTGGACACTGAGACACTGACCAGCGATGAGCTGGCAATTATCACCGGATGCACGCGCCGCCACGACCAGGTAGCCTGGCTTAAAAGTAATGGCTGGGTTTATCACTTGAAGCGGAACGGGGAGCCAGTCGTGGGCCGCTTGTATGCCCGCTTGAAGCTGGCCGGCGTGAATCCTGCCAGTTTTGCCCCAACTGCGCCATGGGTGCCTGATTTTTCTAAATTATCGTGAGTTAGTATGAGACCTAAAAAGAGTGCAAGAGATCTTCCGCCACGCATGCTTATGCGTGTTCGCCCTACAAAGGGGGGCAAAGATTGGGTGGGCTATTACTACAATGCGCGCACTGAAGATGGAAAGCGTAAGGAAATTCCGCTAGGTAGAGATTTGAACGAGGCAAAACGTAAGTGGGCTGAATTGGAATGTGTTGCTGCGCCAGTGGATACGAGTTTGATGAGCCATGTGTTTGACCGGTATATCCGGCATATTTTGCCGGGCAAGGCGCGCAGTACGCAAAAAGATAATATGGACTCGATCAAGCAGCTGCGGTCCGTGTTTGATACGGCACCAATTGATGCGATTACGCCGCAGATGATTGCGATGTATCGGGATACGCGGTCAGCCAAGATCAGGGCAAACCGAGAGCTGGCGTTGTTGTCGCATATTTTTAACACTGCGCGGGAATGGGGTTATACGTCGCGTGAGAATCCTTGCAGGGGTGTACGCAAGAATAAGGAGGAGCCACGGGATTTTTATGCATCGAAGAAAATTTGGGACGCGGTGTATTCGCTTGCATGCGACGAGTTGAAAGACGCAATGGACCTGGCTTATCTGACCGGTCAACGGCCAGGTGATGTGTTGAAAATGAAGGTGGCAGATATACAGGATGGAGCCTTGCTGGTTAAACAAGGCAAGACGAAGAAGTTTTTGCGCATTGTGCTGGAGCAGGACGGTATACGCTCTGAGCTAGGTAAAGTTTTGGACAGGATCTTGAGCCGCCCTCACCGCATCAATAAATCGAACATTATCACAACGATGCAGGACCAGCCGTTGAACAAATGGACCTTGCGCCTGCGCTTTGAGCGCGCCCGATCTGCTGCGGCGGAAAACGCAAGGTTTGCGGGTGACGAGGATATGGCCAGCACGATTATGCAATTCCAGTTTAGGGACATTCGCCCCAAAGCGGCCAGCGAGATATTAGATTTGCAAGATGCCAGCAAATTATTGGGACATAGTGACAAACAGATAACTGAAACTGTGTATCGACGTATTGGCGAGTCGGTCAAACCGACTAGATAAGTGGGTAGTTGCGGAAAGGCTTTCCGCATTTTGTTAAATGAGCCTACGAAATCTTGCATTTAAAGCGCCCTCTTCCCAGGCGCTGAAAATAAAAAAGCCCTTGATTATCAAGGGCTTTTTCGTATTCGTTGGCGGAAGCTGTGAGATTCGAACTCACGAAGGCTATAACACCTCGCCAGTTTTCAAGACTGGTGCATTCAACCGCTCTGCCAAGCTTCCGAGCCTGATAGTATAACCGGAGTGAAGGGCTTGAGCAAGGCTCAAATGTCGAAATGGAAGTTTTTATCCAGCAAAGCAAGCAATTGCTGGGGGCTGACGGGGCGGGAATAGAGGTAGCCCTGCACTTCGTCGCAACCGGCATTGATGAGAAAAGCCAGTTGTTCGCGGGTTTCTACGCCTTCGGCGATGACTTTGTGGTTGAGTTGCTTGGCCATCATGATGATGGCGCTGGCGATGGCGCAGTCGTTCTGGTCTGTGGGAATGTTGAGGATGAAGGAACGGTCTATCTTTAACGTATCTATGGGGAAACGCTTGAGGTAGGACAGGCTGGAATAGCCTGTGCCAAAATCATCCAGCGCCAGGATGACGTCCTGGGCGGTGATTTGCTCCATGATGGCGATCACGCTCTCTGTGCTGTGCATGAGCATGCTCTCAGTGATTTCCAGTTCCAGCCATTGGGGGGAAATCTGATAGCGTTGCAGGGCCTCTTTAACGCGCAGTGGCAGGCTATTGGTGAATTCCCTCGCGGTGACATTGACTGCAATGCGGAATGGCGCTATGCCGCTGTCTTGCCATTCTCTGGCCTGGGCGCAGGCGGTTTCGAGTACCCAGGCGTCGATTTGCAGGATGAGGCCTGTTTCTTCTGCCACGGGGATGAACTCTGCCGGGGAGATCAAACCTTTATCCGGGTGCTGCCAGCGCAGCAAGGCTTCTGCACCTATGATTTTGCCGCTTTGTATGTCGACCTTGGGTTGGTACTGTAAATAGAATTCCTGGTTTTCCAGGGCTTTGCGCATGCTGGATTCAAGATACAGCCTGCCAGCGATGCTTTGGTTCATGCTGTCGCTGTAAAAAACAAAGCTGCCAGATACATTGCCTGCGCTGCGCTTGGCCTTGTACATAGCGATGTCGGCTTTTTGCAGCAAGGCGTTGGCATCATTGCCGTCTTGCGGGAAGACGCTGATGCCTATGCTGGCACCGACGCGCAGCTCATGGCCGGAGACGATGAAGGCATCATTCAGGGCCTGCAAGAGTTTTTGCACGACCAGGCTGGCATGGAAGTGCTGGTTGATGTCGAGCACGGCGATGGCGAATTCATCGCTGCCCAAACGGGCAACGATATCATTCTCGCGCAGAGTCAGCAAAAACCTGGCAGCGACCTGACGTAGCAACTCATTGCCTATATCGTGGCCCAGGGTGTCATTGATGAGCTTGAAGCGGTTCAGGTCAAGAAAAATGATAGCGGCGCTGGTGTTATTTCTTTGTGAATGCAGCAGCGCATTATCGACCAGTTGCCTGAACAGGCTGCGGTTTGGCAAGTTGGTCAGGCCGTCGTAATAAGCCAGGTGATTAATCTTTTGTTCTGCTTCTTTGCGGGCAGTGATGTCGCTGAGATAGCCTATGATGCCTACAGGCAGGCCCTGGGCGTCACACAAGGGAGAAAGATTGAGACTGGCCCAAAAGACTTCGCCGGATTTTTTCTTGCGGCGCACTTCCATTTCACGACCACCATGCTCCAGGAAACTGTCATACATTTGCATGCCGGTTTCATCTTCGCCGTCGTATAGAAACAGGATGTTCTTGCCGATGACTTCTTGCGCAGCATAGCCAAACAATTTTTCTGCGCCGCGGTTCCAGCTCAGGATAAAGCCAGCCAAATCCATCGTGACGACGGATTCATGGATTTGATCAATGATCTGCGTTTGTTGCCATTGGGCCTGGGCAGATGCCTGCATTTCCTGGTCAAGTTTGGCACGTCTTGAAAACAATTTGGCTGTCAGGCTGGCGAGTGTATTTAATTTTGTCAGATCTGCTTCATTGATTTGTCCTTTTTTACTGGACAAGATGTAGTAGGTTTCGGGTGATGCCATGCATAGCACATCAGCGTGCGCCTTTTGCGCATCAATCTTGCCGCGCTTGAATGCGGCATTAGCGTCACGAAAAACGTCCTTGACGATGCGATTTAAAGCAGCATCCAGCTCTTCACCTTGCAGGCACAAGACTGCCTCGCCAAGACTGGCACCGACTTCAAGTTCATCTATCGCAGGCAGTCTGGTCATCTCTACATGTCCTGACAAACCTGATTGACCCAAGCGTAGGCGGAGATCACGCATTCATAATAATCGTCGGCGCTCAGCCCCAGTTCTTCGATCAAGCCAGGATTAAAATCCTTGAGTGGCCGGTCTGCCATTTCCACCAGGTCCAGGCTCTTGCCAAGGTTTCCTGACTTTTGCAGCAAGGCACTCAGCACTTCAGAATTAAGGTTCAGTGGCTGCAAGACTTCAATCAGAGGATTGCCAAACAATATATCTAGCAAGGAGAACATGCCGACCATGAAGGCGCAATCCAGCTCGTCCTTGTTGCCGCCGCGTTTAAGGCAAATGGCTTCCATCAGGGCTGCGCGGAAAGCAGCGCGTGGCATCAAAGGATTTAAACCACCATGATGATCTTGCTGACGGGCGTACAGCAATAATTGCAGCCATCTTTGCAATTGCCTGCGCCCTAGCAAATTGATAGCCTGACCAAAACTGGATACTCGCACGGTTTGTGCAAAGGCAGCAGAACTGACGAGCTTGAAGAGCATGAAGGAGAGTGTCGCATCCTGCTTGAATAGTTCTTCCAGCTCACGTGATTCAGCATCGCGTGCAACCAGGCCCAGCAGCTTGAGCAGACGCGTTCTGGCTGTGGCATCTGCTGCCTTGTTACTGACAGGTGGATGGAATGCATAATCGCCAGAAAACCATTTAAAACCGGCTTCATTGGCTTGCTCTTGCAAAGCGGCATTTGGCAGGTTTTGCGCGATATGGTTGCCACCATGCAGGCGTATCAACAAGGGTTTGGCATGCGCGGGGATATCTTTGCTGCAGTCAGCACTGATTTTTTTTGCGCCTTCCCAAATGGCACTGTCATACGCCTCAATGTCATCAATAACGATACGCGCACCGTGAGAGCTGAAATACTTGAGTCTGGTCTGTGCTTCTTTATCTTCTGCCGATTTGGCGGGGACAGATAAAAGCAGGCGTGCCAATGGCAGGCGCGTATCGATATCTGCCGGAACCAGAACTGGGTTTGCGACTCTGAACAAAACCGAGATGCCAGTAAGCTTGGAGAAAATTTCTTTCTCTTGCAAAAACTGGAGTATGCCTATCACTTCACTGACAGGCAAAGCGCCAAAATCAGCTTGCAGGGCAAGCAATTGTTGCTTGCTATTCATTACAGGCAAAAAAGTGCCAATTCCACGGGCCAGTGTCATAGAAAACGGACTTAAATTGTTACAAAATTTGGTAGAGATATTAGTTTGGGAATTAACCAATTGCAACACAATTTAAAGCGGCAGGTGAGGTTTTTTGATACTTTTTGGGAGTTTCTGACACAATTGCCAGAAACTTGGCGCGAAATCGTAGAACTGTTACAGAAGCATTACAGCACTGTTGATTTTGAAGCAGGCATTGCAAATACTGCTACTCACCTATCAGCATAGAAGATATTTTAGATTTCACCAATAAGGCATGTGGCAAATATGTCATGTCTCATGATGCAGACAGGGGCTTGACTTAGTCACCGTCAAGGAAAATTTGCTGCAGGTCATTCAAAAATTGCTTGCCCAATGGCGTAGGGCAAATAATTTCATGATCGCGATACAGCAAGCCTTTATTCTCTGCAATTAACAGTTCTTTTTCAATTGTGTTGAGCAGCATGCCAGTGCGTTCCTGAAACAGGTTGACCTTGAAGCCCTGCTGTAAGCGCAATGCATTCAACATGAATTCAAAACCCATTTCATGGGTGGGAATTTCAAGCGATTCTTGCACGCAATTACCAGCAGCCATGGCATCCATGTAAGCCCTGGGTTGTTTGTAACGCGCCTGACGTATCACCCGATGCGGGAAGGATATTTTTGAATGTGCACCCGCGCCTATGCCGAGGTAATCACCAAAGTTCCAGTAGTTCAGATTATGCTTTGACGCCCTGCCCGCTTGTGCGTAGGCAGAGACTTCATAATTACCATAACCTGCTGCAGCCATGCGGCCATGAATGATATCTTGCATTTCTGCGCTGAGGTCATCATCAGGTATGGCTGGCGGGAACTTGGCAAAATAAGTATTTGGCTCCAGCGTCAGGTGGTATAGCGACAGATGCGGCGGTGCAAAAGAGATGGCAGTTTCCACATCTTCTATTACTTCATCCAGAGTCTGGCCTGGCAAGGCAAACATCAGATCGAGATTGAAGTTATCAAAATTTGCCTGAGCAATTTCTATGGCGCGGCGTGCCTCATCACCATCATGAATGCGACCCAAAGCAGCCAGATGTTTGGAGTTGAAGCTTTGTATGCCTATCGATAAACGATTGATGCCGCTTTGACGGTAAGAGCGAAATTTTTCAGCTTCAAAAGTGCCGGGATTGGCTTCCATGGTGATTTCTGCATTGCCATCCAGTGGCAAGAGCGTACGCACATCAGAAAGCAACCTGTCCAGACCCGCTGCGGACATCAGGCTGGGTGTGCCGCCGCCGATGAAGATGGTGTAAATCTTGCGGCCCCAGATCAATGGCAAGGCAGCCTCAAGATCAGCGCGCATGGCATCCAGGTAAGCTGACTCGTCAAAGCTGCCTTTGACTTCATGCGAATTGAAATCGCAATAAGGGCATTTGCGTACACACCAGGGAAAATGGATGTACAACGACAGCGGTGGCAATTGCTTCAGATTTAAACTTCCTGGTGCAAGATACTGGCTGGCCACGTCACCGGGTATATTCGATAAATCAGGTGATTTTTTTTGTACTGGCTGGCTTGCCGCGATGGGCTTGATGGGTATCATTTCAGTTTTTCAACAAGGGCGCGCAAGGCTTGCCCACGGTGCGACAATTGGTTCTTTTCTGGTGCTGCGAGTTCGGCCACAGTCTTGTTCAAACCGGGGATGAAAAAATGCGGATCATAGCCAAAACCATTTTCTCCGCGGGCATCTGCAATAATTTCACCTGCCCAGACGCCTTCAGCAATCACAGGCTGAGGATCAAATTCCGAGCGTACAAACACCAGCACACAGTAATAATAGGCTGACTTGTCTGCTATGCCAGACAAATCTGCAATGAGTTTTTGGTTATTGCGCGCATCAGACTTGGGTTCTCCGGCAAAACGGGCAGACAACACACCAGGCGCACCCTGCAAGGCATTGACGCAAATGCCGGAGTCGTCGGCCAGCGCTGGCAAGCCAGTCAGGCGAGAGGCATGCCTGGCCTTGGTCAGTGCATTTTCGACGAAGCTGGGGTAAGGTTCCTCAGCCTCAGGCACCTCAAACTCAGATTGCGCCCTGAGGTCTATGCCCAGCGGCGACAATATCTGATAAAACTCTTTGAGCTTGCCCTGATTATTCGAGGCCAGGACTATTTTCTGGTTATTACTCATGCTCACGCTCATACTATTACCGATATTTCCAATCAACTTACTTGCAGACCCAATACTTCTTTTTGCAAGGCGATCAAGTCCGCAATACCGTCATGCGCCAGATTGAGCAAGGTGTTCATGGTCATGCGGTCAAATGCTTCACCTTCAGCCGTGCCCTGCACTTCTACAAAATGACCGTGCTCTGTCATGACGACATTCATGTCGGTGTCACATTGTGAATCTTCAGGATAATCAAGATCCAGCACAGGGTGCGATTGATACACACCAACCGAAATTGCCGCCACAAAATGCCTGAGCGGCACGCGCGGGATGAGTTCACGTTCTACCAGTTTGGAAAATGCATCATAGGCTGCAACCATGGCACCAGTGATGGATGCGGTACGTGTACCACCATCAGCCTGGATGACGTCGCAATCGATATGCAAGGTACGCTCACCAAAGGCTTCGAGATCAAAGGCAGAACGCAGAGAGCGGCCTATCAGGCGCTGGATTTCTTGCGTACGTCCAGATTGCTTACCCTTGGCTGCTTCCCTGTCCATGCGACTATGAGTAGAGCGTGGCAACATGCCGTATTCTGCAGTCATCCAGCCCTGCCCTTTACCCTTCAGGAAACCGGGGACTTTATCTTCGATACTGGCTGTGCAAATAACTCTGGTGTCACCAAATTCGATGAGGACTGAACCTTCTGCATGCTTGGTGAAATGGCGGCTGATAACCACCGGACGCAGTGCGTCCGGTGCACGCCCGCTAGGGCGGAATGTGTTTGACATGATTTAGTTCTTAGAAGTAATGCGTGATGATTTGTGTATCGCGTTGCGAATTTCTGCTATGGCTTTTTCAATTTCTGCATCATTGAAAACATCGCCGTCTGTGACTTCCATTTCAGCATCGACAGGTGCCTGTATGGTGGTGGTGACAGAACCAATTGGCAAGGTATTGGTAGATATGATGGTGGAATTATCCATGCGGTCATCGCCTTCCCACATCATGGCCAGCGCCGTGACGTTATCGCTTTGCTTGCCAGCGATATCGACCGCTGAGCGTATCAGCTCAGGCACGGCACGCACGATGGTATGGTCGTGCAGGCGCTGAGCCAGCATATGATCAGGCAAGACTGACCATAAGCCGTCTGAGCACAGCAAGAGCAAATCACCAGGCTGCAAAACAGCACGGCGCGATAATTCAACGATAGGTGCGTTCGGTGCGCCCAGGCAGTTGAACAGCTTGTTGCGATCAGGATGGGTATGTCTTTCTGCCGGGTCAACCTTGCCCTGGGCAATCAGGGTTTCAAGACGAGAGTGATCCTTGGTGCGCAGCAAAATCTGGCCCTGACGCATCCAGTACAGACGTGAATCACCGCAGTGCGCCCAATAGGCATAACCATTTTGTATCAGGCAGGCAACGATAGTGGTGCGCGGGGTTTCCGGCAAATTATTGATGGCGCGGTAACGATGTATCTCTTGATGGGCAGCCAGGAAGCTGTCTTCCATGAAGCGCTCAGGCCGTCCTATCATGGGGTGTGCCTGTTGCTGGAACAGGTTGCCTATGGTTTGCATGGCAATGGCAGCTGCCATTTCGCCCATGATATGACCACCCATGCCGTCCGCCAGCAAAAGCAAAATCGAATCGCGGGTAAAGCTATACCCCATTCGATCCTGGTTAACCTTGCGGCCACCAATATGACTTTCTTGATAAACGGAAAAACGCATGAGATTTTAAAAACTTATGATAACTATTAATAGAAACAAAACAAAGGATAAACCATCATGGCTTATCCAAGGTTTTGGCCAGAAGCGGCATTCAATTCAGGGTGCTTTCCTGTATCGTGGTATGGTCGCTTTCTACTTTCTTTCTTTTGCCACTACCAATCAGGGTCTTGAATTTCAATGTCATTTTTTCCATGAAAGTCAATTCGCGCTGCGGCTGCGCCTGAATAGCCAGGGCTTTTTGCAAGGCAAACACACTTTGAGGCCGCTCCAGCGGGTCAAGTTGCAGACACCAGCGTACGACTTCAATCAATTCTGTAGAGTATAAACCCTCCAGCTTGCGATAATGCCCTTCCATCTTGTCACTGGTCTTGCGCTGGTCTGATGGCTGTGGTGGCGCACCAACCATACAGGCAAAAATGGATGCCCCTATGCTGTATATATCAGTCCAGGGACCAAGATTACCATTTTTCAAGTACAGCTCTGGTGCAGCAAAACCGGGAGTATACATTGGGTAGAGCTTGGGTATGTCGGTTTTCAGGGTTTGGCGGGCTGCGCCAAAGTCCAGCAAAATCGGCGTCCCGTCCAGACGCAGATAAATATTCGCAGGCTTCAGGTCCAGATGCAGCAATTTATTGGTATGCACTTCACGCAAACCATTCATGACCTGGTTGAACATACGACGGATGAAACGCTCGGACACCAGAGGCTTTTCACCCTTGTCTCGACGGCGCAGTATATGTTCTTGCAATGAACGGCCAGATTCATAGGCCATGACCATGTAGACGGTCTCATTGGCTCTGAAGAAATTGATAACACTGACCACATTGGGGTGAGAAATACGTGCCAGAGCACGGCCCTCTTCAAAGAAACACTTCAAACCTATGCGATAAATCGGCAGGTTTTCATTGGAAATAGCCGGAACCAGCTCGCCCTGTTGACGTAGAGCCAGGGAACTTGGTAAATACTCTTTAATTGCAACTGCGTTGCCATCTTCATCAGAAGCCAGATATACAATACTAAAGCCACCGGACGCAATTTTCTTTACAATGCGGTATCCGGCAATTTCCAGTCCATCTGGCAGAGGTGCGTTATTTTGTGCGGCCATCAATCGTCCAATTCACTATACAAAACGGATTGTGTTGATTATTGCGGTATTTGTAAAGAATATCCTAGTGTCTATTGCGCAATTTTGCCAATCTAATCCACAGTTCACGCTTTTTTAAGGAAATACCTTGAGCATTTTTAGCATGACAGGTTATGCCACCAGCACCAATGAAACCGATGCTGGCACAATCACAATTGAGATCAAAAGCGTCAATTCTCGCTTTTTGGACCTGCAATTTCGTATTAATGACGAGTTTCGTTCAGTTGAGTCGCAATTTCGCGAAGCCATCACGCGCAAGCTGGCACGCGGCAAAGTCGAGTGTCGCTTCAGCTTTGGTAAAAAACTGACAGAAACACATAATAAGAGTCTGAATAGCACTTTGCTTGAGCAGCTTTCCAGTTTTCAGGCGGGACTCAAGCAGCAGTTCCCTGATGCAGCGCCGCTGAGCACGAATGAGATCCTGCGCTGGCCTGGCGTCATCGAAGAAAGCGAAATCAATGCTGAATTCTTGCAGACGGCCATTAATGACACCATCAACAAGACACTGGAAGCATTTGTTATCAGCCGTGAACGTGAAGGTGCAGCGCTGGAGCAAGTGCTGCTGAGCCGCATCACAGCCATGGAAGAAATCGTCACCCGCATCACACCGTTGATGCCGCAGATCGTCCAGCAATTCCAGCAAAAAGCCACAACCAGATTAGAAGAAGCACTGGGACTAGCTCTGCAATCCAGCGGCAGCAATGCTGGCCAGACCATCACGCGCGAAGAAGCCATGGACCGCATACGCCAGGAAGTAACCATGTATGGCATACGCGTGGATGTGGCAGAAGAACTGGCGCGCCTGTCAGCCCATCTGACGGAAACCAGACATATCCTGAAAAAAGGTGGCCAGGTTGGCAAGAGACTGGACTTTATGATGCAGGAATTAAATCGCGAAGCGAATACCCTGGGCTCAAAAGCGGCATCCAAGGAATTGTCCGATGCGTCCATGGAATTAAAATTATTGATAGAACAAATGCGCGAACAAGTACAAAACCTTGAATAAACATTCGCATTTGCTTATACTCCCGCACTCTTTTTCTTGGGAAAGTTTCAAGATCAGGGGCGGGCTATTGATCAAAAGTCAAAGTCGCATCTTGAAGTCTTGTAGATGAACCAAACAACCACACCGGAGGAATCTCATGCAAACCAATAATTCGACTGCCGGCAGTCTTTTTGTGGTGGCCGCTCCCTCTGGTGCAGGCAAATCCACGCTGGTCAACGCCTTGCTGGCACAAGAACCAGCCATCAAATTATCGATTTCCTATACCACCAGGCCGCCACGTCCAGGCGAGCAAGATGGCCGCGAATACCATTTCACGACGCCAGAAGATTTTCTGGCGCGCAAGGCCCTGGGTGAATTTCTGGAGTCGGCGGAAGTACATGGCAATTACTATGGTACTTCACGCATCATCATTGAAGACCAGATGCGTTCTGGCACCGATGTCTTGCTGGAGATAGACTGGCAAGGTGCGCAACAGGTCAGAAAGCAATTCCCTGGTGCTGTTGGCATATTCATATTGCCACCATCCATTCCGGCACTGGAAGAGCGCCTGAAGAAGCGCGGCCAGGACGAACCGCACGTCATCACCAAGCGCATTTTGGCAGCTGGCGGTGAAATGGCGCACTCTCCAGAGTTCGAATATGTTATTATTAATCAAGACTTTGCAACAGCCTTGTCAGAATTGAATGCAATCGTGAAGGCAACACGCTGCCGATTTGCACAACAGGCAACACGTCATTATGAGCTGTTTGCCCAGCTTGGCATTCACGCCAACGCGAATTGATTCGCAAACCCAATTTAGTTATCTAGTTTGTACTGAGGAAAAAACATGGCACGTATTACCATTGAAGATGCACTGAAACAAATCCCTAACCGCTTCCAGTTGACGCTGTGCGCCACTTATCGCGCACGCCAATTGTTGCAAGGTCACACGCCTAAGGTTGACTCCAAGGACAAGCCTACCGTTATCGCCCTGCGTGAAATCGCTGAAGGTAAAGTTGGTATAGAAATGCTGAAAAAAGTGCCGGTATAAACCGCTGCACCTGCATTCTTAGCCGCCCCTTCTTAAAGCCTTTATCCGGCCGGGAATCACAGAATGAACCTTAATGACAGTCATTCATCTCTGGAAAACAACCCGGCCGATACAGCTTCAGTCGCGCTGACTGCCATACGCAGTCCCGCTACCAGCCCTCACCCTGCCAGTCACATCAACAAGCACACGTCCCATCTGGACGATATAGACAGTGTTCGTGCATCGTCGGCGAATACTGGTGTTGCGTCCATTACTGCATTAACCAACCGCATCAGCGAATACATGTCGGCCAGTGAATTAAAACTGGTCAAGGAAGCCTATCGCTTTTCTGATGAAATGCATCTGGGTCAGGTACGCAAGTCTGGCGAACCTTACATTTCCCACCCCATCGCTGTGGCAGAAATCTGCGCAGAATGGAAACTTGACGTGCAAGCCATCATGGCCGCCCTCTTGCATGATGTGATGGAAGATCAGGACGTTAAAAAAGACGAATTGATAGAACGCTTTGGTGCGCCGGTCGCGACTCTGGTTGACGGCCTCTCCAAGCTGGAAAAGATAGAATTCCAGAGTCAGATTGAAGCCCAGGCGGAGAACTTCCGCAAGATGCTGCTTGCCATGGCAAGAGACGTGCGCGTGATCCTGGTCAAGCTGGCCGACCGCCTGCACAATATGCGCACCCTGGACTTCATGTCTTCGGAAAAGAAACGCCGCATCTCGCGCGAAACCATGGATGTGTACGTACCTATCGCACACAGACTAGGCCTGAATAATATCTACCGTGAACTGCAGGATCTGGCGTTTTCGCATCTTTACCCTATGCGTTACCGTACCTTGTCCAAGGCAGTCAAGGCGGCACGCGGCAACCGTCGCGAAGTCGTCAACAAGATCATGGACGCGGTAAAGACCGCACTGGCGGAAGCGGGCCTCAAGGCTGAAGTATATGGCCGTGAAAAGACCCTGTACGGCATTTACCGCAAGATGCACGACAAGCACCTGAGTTTCTCCCAAGTGCTGGATGTGTATGGTTTTCGTATTGTGGTCAGCGATTTCCGTGACAGTTATTATGCATTGGGTAGTTTGCATGCCTTGTACAAGCCCATGCCGGGCAAGTTCAAGGACTATATTGCCATACCCAAGACCAACGGCTATCAATCCCTGCACACTACGCTGATTGGTCCTTATGGTACGCCAGTCGAATTCCAGATACGCACGCGCGACATGCACCATGTTGCAGAATCTGGCGTCGCGGCGCACTGGCTGTACAAAAATGAAGAAGGTAGCCTGACTGACTTGCAGCAGCGCACGCACGCCTGGCTGCAGTCATTGCTGGACATACAAAAGCAGACCGGTGATTCTGCTGAATTTCTGGAGCATGTCAAAATCGACTTGTTTCCCGACTCTGTCTATGTTTTCACGCCAAAATCCAAAATTATTGCCCTGCCACGCGGAGCAACAGCTTTGGACTTTGCTTACAATATCCATACCGACATTGGTGACCAGGCGATTGCGACCCGCATCAATCATGAGCCGGTACCACTGCGCTCTGAATTGAAGAATGGCGATATCGTCGAGATTATCACTTCGCCCAATTCGCGCCCGACACCAAACTGGCTGACGTATGTGCGCACAGGCAAGGCCCGCTCGGCCATACGCCATTATCTGCGCACGATTAACCTCAATGAGTCTACTGAGCTGGGCAAGCAATTGCTGGCGCAGGCTTTAGTGTCAGTGAATCTGAATCCGGATCTACCAGATAGCCTGATCGATAAATTGCTCAATGAATCCAGCGCCAAGTCCCTAGATGAAATTCATACCGACATAGGCATAGGCAAGCGTATGGCTGCGCTGGTGGCAAGGCATATACTGGATCTGGTGGAAGATGATTCGCCGTCCATCCCTTTCCAGCAATATGGCGACAAGATCAGCAACAAGCGCGACCCTGTCATCATCTATGGCAGCGAAGGTCTGTCGGTGCAGTTGGCCGCTTGCTGTCTGCCTATACCTGGCGACGGCATCGTAGGTCAGCTCAAGCGCGACCAGGGCCTGGTGGTGCATACTGATGACTGCGAGCACGCAAAGCGCCTGCACATCAAGGAACCTGATCGCTGGATAGACGTGAACTGGGGTGAAGACCTGAACCGTCGCTTTGATTGCCGCATTGCGGTGACAGTAAGCAATGAGCGCGGTGCTCTCGCCCGCATCGCGGCTGAAATCGGCGAGTCAGATGCCAACATCAGCCATGTCAATATGGAAGATGGTGATGCCAATGACATGACTAATATTCATTTCACGATACAAATAGAAGACCGCACCCATCTTGCAAGAATTATGCGTAACATCAAGCATTTGAACGGTGTTACCCGCATAGTCAGGGAACACGGCTAAAAGCACTTCAGTGCATGGTCTTGTGCAATTTACGCAAGCCCCACCAGACTACACCCGCAATCACTGGCAACGACAAGCCTGCCAGCAAATCTGGATTGATGGGTAATCCGATAGCCTTGAGGCCCTTGCCTGCATAATAGACCAGACCTGTCATGTAATAGCTGATCGCCACGACAGACAAACCCTCAACCGCCTGCTGTAAACGCAATTGCTGGCCAGCCCTGGCATTCATGCTTTGCAGTATCTTGCGGTTTTGCTGCTCCTGCACTATGCCTACCCGGGTACGTAACAGATCATTGGTATTGGCAATACGCTCTGCCAGCGTTTCCTGCCGACGCACGATGGCCTCACAGGTGTTCATCGCTGGTGCCAGACGCCTGTCCATGAATTCACCTATGGTGGGCACGCCTTCTATCCTGAATTCACGCAGCTCGGCTATACGTGACTGCACCAGTTTAAAATAAGCCTTGGATGCAGCAAAGCGATAACTGTTTTCCAGCACCAGTTTTTCTGTACGGGCAGCGAGATCAATAATTTTTCGCAGCAGGCTTTGCTCAGCGTCAGTCGAGTGTGCCTCACCTTGACCATTGCCAGCCATGGTCATCGCTGCGGTCAATGAAACCAGCTCACTCTCTATGTCATTCAGCACTGCAGACGCACTTTGCGCATGCGGCAAGCCCACTAAAGCCATCATTCTGTAAGTTTCGATTTCCAGCAATCGTTGCACGGTACGACCAGCTTGCTGATCCAGAAACCCATTATCCTTGACGACAAAACGACTGAAACCATCGGCCTGGATCAAAAAATCTGTCCACACTTCGCCACGACTCAACACTTCGCTGCCCACCACCACCCCACCCTCAAATATCTGCTTCACAGACACAGGTGGATTAAATTCCTGATTAGCCGGTATTAATGCGACATGAGTGGCAACCATGACTTTTTCTTGCAATTCAAACAACCACTGCTGAGGTAAATGACGCAAAGGTGCATTTGCAAATACTTGAGCTAACTCGGTGTCTTGCGCAGATGTTTCCGCCTGCTCAGCAGTGTTCTCAACAAAGGTATAGGTGGCAAATTCTGTATGACATTCCCATTTCAGGCGAAAGCGCCCAAAATCGTGGAAAAAATACTTGGCGTTGCCAGCTGGGCTGGCGACCGCAAAGTGACGGCAAAAATCACCAAGTATCACCTGCTGGGTCAATAGATTGTCGCCACCCAGATGAGCGCCGTTGCGGGTAAAAATTGCCAGATGCGTCAGCGTCTCGGGTGCATGTAAACGCAATGATGGCCGGGAGTGAACTTCAGCCGCCAAAGGTATGCGCAAGGGGTGATTGAGTTTGGAGTAGGCGATGGACATGGGGAGATCATGAAAACATAGAAAATTATGCAGGGTAATCGACCTCAAGGACGGTCAACTCCTCTATCCCGCCAGGCGTACGCAACGTCACTGTATCGTCTACCCTGGCCTTGATAAGTGCTCTGGCCACAGGGGAAATCCAGCTGATCTTGCCTTGCAGGGGATCAAATTCATCCACACCAACGATGGTCACTGTATGCACTTCACCATGCTGGTTTTCATAAGTAACGGTAGCACCAAAATAAATCTGGTCAGACCCATGGTGGATGCGGGGATCAAATACTTCAGCGATATCGAGGCGCTTGGTCAAAAAACGTATACGTCGGTCGATTTCACGCAAACGTTTTTTGCCATAGATATAGTCGCCATTCTCCGAGCGGTCACCATTGGATGCAGCCCAGTGCACGACATTGACAATCTCAGGTCGCTCAACATCCATGAGATGTAAAAACTCATCCTTCATGCGTTGATGACCTTGCGGCGTCATGTAGTTTTTTATACCAGCAGGAATAGCTGGCGCACCGAATTCTTCTTCGTCGTCAGGATCGGCTTCTTTGATAAATGCTTTGCTCATATGATCATTGTAGCGGACTTGACCAAAATAATTTTCTTTGCAACACCGAAAGCCCACACTTAGCTTATAAAATAGAAGAATACTTTGCTTGTCGTTACCATTCAATAGCGCTCCCGACAGGATGCCTGGTAATGCCAGCTTGCCAGACTAAGGAAATGGATTTTGCATGACAGAAAAAGCAGCAATCAATGTACTCATCGTCGATGATCATGCCGTGGTCAGGGAGGGGGTGAAAAGTATTACCTCGAATACAACAGATATCGCAGTCATTGCAGAGGCAGAAACCGGGCTGGAAGCTATACGTCTAAGCCGTCAACTCGATTTTGAAGTCATGTTGCTGGATATCGCCTTGCCAGACAAGAACGGCATAGAAGTGTTAAAGCAAATCAAGTCTGAGAAACCTGGTATCGCTGTACTCATGTTTTCCATACACAGGGAAGACCAATATGCAGTTCGTGCCTTGAAGGCAGGTGCATCCGGCTTCCTTAACAAGCAATGCAGCAGTACACAGATACTGGATGCTATCCGGCAGGTTGCACGTGGCTTGAAATACATCAGCACGCAATTGGCGCAAGAGCTGGCCAATAATCTGAACCAGGAACATGAAGATGCACTGCACAAAACTTTGTCCGACCGTGAGTTCCAGACCATGACGCTGATTGCATCCGGCAAGTCAGTCAGCGATATTGCCAAAGAATTGTCACTTTCTGTAAAAACCATCAGCGAATACCGCTCCAGAATTCTATTGAAGATGAAATTGCGGCACAATGCTGAATTAACGCACTATGCCATTAAAAATCAGCTTGTAGATTAAACGGCAATATTGATGTCGTCAGCAATACTCTTGTTAGCAAGATCATTGGCAAAGTAAAATGTCAAAAACTCCAAATAATTCGCAATTCAAAAGTCCTACCGATATTGCGCGCGAGACATTCAGACAATTGGCGATACAGAGAATTGCGCCAACGCCCGAAGCTTATCGCAAACTTTATAATGACATCGCTGGCGTGCCAGATACGCCAGACCCTTCACCAGAACCCCAAGCAGAAACACCTCCCGAAATCTCGGAAGCAGAAATTTTGCTGGCCAATTTTGCAAACAGTCTGCAAATCTCGACCGGTGAAATGTCAACGTATGGCCAGCGCTTCAGCCGGGCAATCAAAACAGGTAACTGGCAAGATTATGGCAGAGGTCTGGTGCAATTGGCCGAACGCATTACAGCGCCGCCAAATACTTCCAGCAACAATATCAGCCTGGTGGATGATCCCATTCCTGCGCCTGCCGCCAGCAAAAATATCTCTCTGGTAGACGATGGGCCGGTTGAAGACCCGCGCTTGCGCATACTCAAGGATTTGCTCTACCGCACTCTGACACTCGCTCTCACTTCTTTACTGAAGCCGACGCCGCAGCTTGCCGGCGAATCCGAGAGTCTGGGCATGTCGGTGAAAACAGCGGTCAATGAGGGTGAACTCAATCAAATTGCTGGCCGCCTCAAGCAATTATGCTTTCAAATTGAATTGCAAAGTGGTGACAGCGCAGAACAGCAGGAATTACTGCTACGCTTGTTTGATCTGCTGCTGACCAATATTCATGATTTACTGGACAATGATAACTGGCTACGTGGACAAATCGAAGTCGTTCAGAATTTGATTGCAGGCCCTATCGATCACCGCGCACTGCAAGAAGCCACACGCAGCCTGAAAGATGTCATCTACAAGCAAGGTGTGCTGAAAAACAGCATCGCCGAGTCGAAAACTTCTGTCAAGAACATGATGACAGCGTTTATCGACAGATTAAATGCCATGGCCGATAGCACTGGCGCCTATCAGAACAAAATGGGAGCTTATTCACAGCAATTGAGCTCTGCCAAGGAGGTATCTGAAGTCAGTGCCTTGATTGCCAGCATACTCAGCGAAACCAAAGAGGTACAGTCAGAAACCCTGCGTTCACGCGACATGATAGTCGCAGCACAGAAAGAAGTCAGCGAGGCAGAAGCGCGCATCAAGGAACTAGAAAACAAGCTTGCCCATATGAGCGAACTGGTCAGGGAAGATCAGCTTACCGGCAGTCTGAACCGTCGGGGCATGGACGATGTATTTGAACGTGAGGCTGACCGTGCCGACCGTCGCAATACACCACTATGTGTCGCCCTGCTCGACCTGGATAATTTCAAGAAGCTCAATGATACCCATGGCCATGCGGCAGGTGATGAAGCCCTGGTGCATCTGGTGCGCATCGTCAAGCAAACCCTGAGGTCCATCGACGTAGTGGCCCGTTATGGCGGTGAAGAATTTGTCATCATCATGCCTGAGACGCAACTTGATGAAGCGGCCCAGGCCATGATGCGGGTACAGAGAGAATTAACCAAACATTTCTTTACCGCGAACGAGCAAAGGCTGTTTATCACCTTCAGTGCAGGTGTCGCCCTGCGCAATCCGCACGAAGCGCAGGATGCCACCATCAAGCGCGCGGATAAAGCCATGTATGAAGCCAAGCAATCCGGCAAAAACCGGGTGATCAAGGCTAGCTAAGTTGGATTCAATCAAAAAATCGTGAGAGTGGGGATGGCAGTAACAAATTGGCCGCCCCATGCTCGGATATAGTTCAATTGCCCCTCGATTTCCTGACGCAAATTCCATGGCAGGATCAGTACATAATCCGGCTTGTCGGTTTTCAGTTCCACTTCCGTCAAAATTGGTATACGGCTGCCAGGCAAGTATTTGCCTTGCTTATGTGTATTGATATCGACAACATAGGACAAAAGGTCGGGTCTGACACCGGAAAAATTGAGCAAAGTATTGCCCTTTGCAGCAGCACCATAGGCGACTACCTTCTTGCCCTCCTTCTTGCAGTTCAATAAAAACGCCAGCAGTTCAAACTTGGCTTTTTCTGCCTGTTGTTGTGCATTTTGATAGAAAGCCACATCGGCGATTCCTGCTACTCTTTCCTCCTCCAGCATGGCGGCAACACTGTCGCGTTGTTCACGCTGTCCTGTATCACTACGCTGCGCAAGTACACGCAAGCTGCCACCATGGGTAGGCCATTCCTGCACATCAAAAACCTGCAAACCATTCTTTTCAAAAATTGTCTGCACTGCATGCAAAGACAAGTAGGAATAATGTTCGTGGTAGGCTGTATCGAACTGGTTTTCCTGCACCATGTTCAGCAAATGCGGAAATTCAAAACTCGCCACACCCTGCGGTTTAAGCAAGGCAGCGAAGCCAGCAACAAAGTCATTGATATCCGGCACATGTGCCAGCACATTATTGGCAACCGTCAGATCAGCAGACTGCTGATCTGCCTTCAACTCTTGCGCAAGTTCAGTGCCAAAGAACTTTTCTATAATAGGGATACCCTTATCCCGTGCTGCATTGGCAGTGCTGGTAGTAGGCTCTATCCCCAGACAAGGAACCCCCGCTGCCTTCACGTACTGCAACAAATAACCGTCATTGGCAGCAACCTCTACGACCAGGCTATTTTCATCCAAAGCCAATTCTTGCTGCATCGTCGTAACGAACTGCTCCGCATGCTTGAGCCAACTGGCGGAACAAGAACTGAAGTAAGCATAATCTGCATCAAACAGATTTTCGCGGCCAGTAAAATCCAGGGTCTGGGCTAGCCAGCAGGCATCACAAACCATCAACTTCAAAGGCAGCCAGACTTCTGGATTCTCCAAAGTATCAGCGCGTAAATAGGCATTCGAGGGCGGCGCACTGCCCAGATCGAGAAAGGGTTTTGTCAGCTCATGTTCACAATGCCGGCACTTCATATACTTACTCCACTAAATTCGTTGTCAAGCATAGGAAAAGCACAATCTTTCCCGGATATTTCAGATATTGCAAAAGGCAGATTGATTCCCAATTTTTCATCCAATATGTTCAAGCCCATTTCATGTGCGGGCATATAACGCTGACTGTGGCAATACATCATTTCTACCTCATCAGTGAGAGTTTGAAATCCATGCGCAAAGCCTTCAGGTAGCAAGTAACTACATTTATTTTCCGCCGACAAGATGACAGCATGCCATTGCAGAAAAGTCGGCGAATCTTTTCTCACATCGACAGCCACATCCCATACCTCGCCTTTGAGGCAAGTAATCAGCTTCATCTCGGCATAGGGCGGGCGCTGCATATGCAAACCCCGGAACGTACCTTTTTTTACGGTCAAGGTACGATTGATCTGGCTGACAGGCTGCTGCCATCCGAATGGCGTCAATTCATCAGCGCAAAACATGCGTTCCAGATAACCACGCTCATCACCCAGGGGTTTGCGTTTCAAGAGATGCAAGCCTGTCAGTGGCGTAGCTACTAATTCGAAGCGATCAGACATGGCAATCCATAGCAATTTTCTTTATTACAGCTTCAAAAGTATGCATCAATATCGCGTTGACACAGTTCTTGTGCCGGGATGCCAGTTAAAAAATCTGCATACCAGCGTACACTGCGCGATACCGCTGCAGATAAATCCCAGCGTGGTTCTATCGCTAATTGCTCCCTGGCCTTGCTGGCATCGAGTGACAATAAGCCAGCTTCATGCACGCCTTCGACTTTGACTGCAAAATCGACATCACCGCGGCCAAACTCTTGTCTGGCCAATTCCACTACTTCGCGTACTGTCGCAGCGCCATCCGGGCCAAAATTCCAGGCCTGAGCCAAATCGGTATTTTGATATCCAGCTTGCGCCAGCGTCAAATAGGCTGCCAATGGCTCCAGCACATGCTGCCATGGGCGCACTGATTGTGGCCGGCGCACCTGCAAGGTCTGGCCGTTTTCCCATGCCCGTATCGCATCTGGCAGCAGCCTGTCTTCAGACCAGTCACCACCACCAATCACATTTCCGGCGCGGGCAACGGCCACCGTCAAACCTTGCTCCGCCAAAAATGAATCACGGTAGCTGGAGATCAATAATTCAGAAGCAGCCTTGCTGGCGCTATAGGGGTCATGCCCGCCCAATTCGGCTGTTTCAGGATAGGGATGTATCTGTTCAAGATTGCGATAGACTTTATCTGTCGTCACCATCACGGCAACCTTTGCGCCATCCTGACCGCGCAAGGCTTCCAGTATATGAGCGCTGCCCATGATATTGGTTGCAAATGTTGCCAGTGGCTCGCGATAACTGGGTCTGACCAGGGCTTGCGCAGCAAGATGCAAAACTACCTCAGGCCGACAATCTTGCACGACCTGTTTGACCAATGCAGCATCCCTGATGTCGCCAATATGGCTGTGCATACTCTGATCCAGTTTCAATGCTGCAAACAGGCTGGGCGTTGTATTTGGTGCCAGGGATAAGCCTGTCAGCTCTGCGCCAAGATTTTTGAGCAAGAAGGCTAACCATGCACCTTTAAAACCAGTATGCCCTGTCAGCAATACTCTGCGCCCGCGCCAAAACTCTTTATTGAGTTGCATACGGATTACCATTTCCGCCAAGGTGCACTTCCTGACTGCCACAATTCTTCAAGCAGGTTTTTCTCACGTAAAGTATCCATTGGCTGCCAGAATCCGGCATGTTCAAATGCCATTAATTGCTGGCCGCTTGCCAATGCCCCCAATGGTCCTTGCTCCCAACTGATGCCATCGTGTTCAATGAGATCAAGCACCTTGGGTGCCAAGACAAAGAACCCGCCGTTGATCCAGCCACCATCACCTCTTGGTTTTTCAACGAAACCCTGGACTTCGTCGCCATTTCTTTGCAATACGCCATAGCGAGCTGGCGGCAAGA